>Ga0196981_1000008_pt1 | contig 355194 bp, 314 predicted proteins | sample S3_2013CmetaG_FD_155462 | JGI IMG/M metagenome (GOLD analysis project Ga0196981, IMG submission 155462) | Soil microbial communities from Anza Borrego desert, Southern California, United States - S3_20-13C | ecosystem: Environmental > Terrestrial > Soil > Desert | place: USA: California...
GCAGGCCGCGGCAGCGCGTCCGGCCGCCGCGCCGGCGCAAGCGCGCCCGGCCGCACCGGCAGCGTCCTCGGGGGTGCCGCCCTGGGTGATGGACGAGATGCCGCCGCCCGACGCGGCCGCCTTCGACGCTCAAAAAAAAACTGACCTTCCGGACGTGGATCTCGCGCCGGCGCCGCCGGACGGCTACGATGCCGTGCCCGCGCAGGCCGCGCGTCCTTCGCCGGCGATGCGCGCCGAGCCGGCGCCGTTCGATCCGGAGCGCCTGGTGCTGCATCCGCTGGCCGAGATCGGCTTCGACGGCCACTGGCCGAACCTGGCCGCCGCGCTGCCGCTGCGCGGCGTCGCCCACCAGCTGGCGCAACAGTCCGAATTGATCAGATGCACGGGAACCGACGGCAACAACGGCGCGGTGCAATTTCATCTGCGTGTCGCTGTCGAAACCTTGCTGTCCTCGGGCAGCGTCGACAAGCTGGCGTCGGTCCTGACCGAGCATTTCGGCAAGACCGTGCGGGTGACGACCGAGATCGGCGCCGTGCAGCAGACCGCCAACGCGCAGTCGGTCGCCCAGCGCGAGGCGCGCCAGCGCGAGGCCGAGGAAAAGATGGCGAACGATCCGTTCGTGCAGACGCTGATGCGCGAGTTCGGCGCGGCGATCGTGCCGGGATCGGTCAGGCCGGCCTGAACGGCGAACGGACACACAGGAATTCCGAGCGGCATGCCACGGCATGGCGCGCGACACGACAACCCCTCTGACACAAGGAGTACGCAACATGATGAAGGGCCAACTGGCAGGCTTGATGAAGCAAGCCCAGGCGATGCAGGACAACATGAAGAAGATGCAGGACCAGCTTGCCACGATCGAAGTCGAGGGCCAGTCCGGCGCCGGCCTCGTGAAGGTGGTGATGACCTGCAAGAACGACGTCAAGCGCGTGTCGATCGACCCGTCGCTCTTGGGCGACGACAAGGACATGCTGGAAGACCTCGTGGCCGCCGCCTTCAACGACGCGGTGCGCAAGGCCGAGGCGACCACGCAGGAAAAGATGGCCAGCATCACCGCCGGCATGCCGCTGCCGCCCGGCTTCAAGATGCCGTTCTGATGACAGCGGGGAAGGGCAGCCTTCCCCGATCCCTCCCCACGGAAGCACGTGAGAACACCCTCCAGCCTGGATTTCCTGATCGATGCCCTGCGCCGCCTGCCGGGCGTCGGTCCCAAGTCGGCGCAGCGGCTTGCCTACCACCTGATGCAGCACGACCGCGACGGCGCGTCGATGCTGGGCCGCGCGCTGACGCAGGCGGTCGAGAAGATCCATCACTGCGCCCGCTGCAACACCTTCACCGAGCACGAGATGTGCGAGGTCTGCAGCGACCCCAATCGCGACGACACGCTGCTGTGCGTGGTCGAGTCGCCGGCCGACCAGCTGATGATCGAACAGACGCTGACCTACCACGGCCTGTACTTCGTGCTGATGGGCCGGCTGTCGCCGCTCGACGGCATCGGGCCGAAGGACATCCATCTCGAGAAACTGATCTCGCGCGCCACCGACGGCGATGTCGAGGAAGTGATCCTGGCCACCAATTTCACCAACGAGGGCGAGGCGACCGCCCACTACATCAGCGAGACGCTCAAGGCGCGCGGCCTGAAGGTGACGCGCCTGGCGCGCGGCGTGCCGGTCGGCGGCGAGCTGGAATACGTCGATGCGGGCACCATTGCCCGTGCCATGCTGGACCGGCGTTCGACCTGAGTGCCGGGGCGGCATGCCGCCCCGGAGCGCCGCTGGATCCCGGCGCCGGGATGACGGCATGCTGAGGCAGGTGCGCCACGCCACATCACCGTCGTCCCGCGGGCCGTGATGACGGCATCCGGAGGCGGATGCGCCAGATCACCGTCGTCCCGGCGCAGGGCGGGACCCAGTGTCGTCGCCACTGCATCACGTCGCCGCCCCGACTTGTGGCATCCTGTCGCCGATCCCCATCACCGACTGCGCCCCGACATGAATCCAGATCGTCCCACGTCCTCCACCGGCCCGCTTGCCGGCATCAAGGTCCTCGAGCTCGGCACCCTCATCGCCGGACCGTTCTGCTCGCGCATGCTGGCCGAATTCGGCGCCGAGGTCGTCAAGATCGAATCGCCCGAGGGCGACCCGATCCGCCAGTGGCGCGTGCTCAAGGACGGCACGTCCCTGTGGTGGTACGTCCAGTCGCGCAACAAGAAGAGCGTCACGCTCAATCTCAAGGATGCGCGCGCCCGCGAGATCGCCCGCCGGCTGGCGCTGGAGGCCGACATCATCATCGAGAACTACCGCCCCGGCGTGCTCGAGAAATGGGAGCTCGGCTACGAGCAGCTCAAGGCCGTCAACCCGGCCACCATCATGGTGCGCCTGTCCGGCTACGGCCAGACCGGCCCGATGAAGGACCAGCCCGGCTTCGGCGCCATCGGCGAATCGATGGGCGGCATGCGCTACGTCTCCGGCCACCCGGACCGTCCGCCGGTGCGCATCGGCATCTCGATCGGCGATTCGCTGGCGGCGCTGCACGGCGTGATCGGCGCGCTGATGGCGCTGCGCCACCGCGACGCCACCGGCGGCCGCTGGAACGGCAAGGCAGGTAGCGAGTGCGTCGCGGGGCAGGGCCAGATGGTCGACGTGGCGCTGTACGAGGCCGTGTTCAACATGATGGAATCGCTGGTGCCCGAGTACGACGTCGCCGGCGTGGTGCGCGAGCGCACCGGCGGCGCGCTGCCGGGCATCGTGCCGTCCAACACCTACACCACGAAGGAGGGGGCCAACATCGTCATCGCCGGCAACGGCGACGCCATCTTCCACCGCCTGATGCTGGCCATCGGCCGCGACGACATGGCGCACGATCCGCAGCTGGCGCGCAACGACGGCCGCGTGCCGCGCACCGCGGAGATCGACAGCGCCATCCAGGCCTGGTGCGGCACGCAGACGATCGACGAGGCGCTGGCCATCCTCAAGGAAGCCGATGTCCCGGTCGGCAAGATCTACTCGGTGGCCGACATGATGACCGATCCGCAATTCCTCGCGCGCCGCATGTTCGAGCAGCATGCCTTCGCCGACGGTACCCCGGTCAAGCTGCCGGCGGTCACGCCCAAGCTGTCGGAGACGCCCGGCGGCACCCGGTGGCTGGGCCCGGGCCTGGGCGAGCACAACGACGAGGTGCTGGCCGCGCTCGGGTACACTGTCGACCAGATCGCGCAACTGCGCGCGGACAAGGTGATCTGAGGCAGTCCCGGCCCCGGATCGACATGACCGGCCGACGACCTGGAGAGAATGCGATGAACAAGAATTTCTGGAAGCAGATGGCGATCGCCTTCGGGCTGTTCCTGCTGGGCTACCTGACCTTCAACAATCCCTGGTTCGGCTGAGGTCGGTGGACCCATAGAAAAACGGCGCCGCGGTTGCGGCGCCGTTTGCTTTTGCGGCGGTCGGACGCGTGTCCGGCTCACAGCGCCGGATCGGCACCGGCGCGCTTCGCCTCCGCGTGTTCGCCCTGGTGGCCGCCGTGGTGGCCGCCGTGGTGGCCGAACAGCTTCTTGCGGATGCGCCGGCTCCAGTGCTCCACGTCATCCACGTAGGTGAACACGGCCGGGATCACCAGCAGGCTCAGCACCGTCGAGGTGATCAGGCCGCCGATCACGGCGATCGCCATCGGCGAGCGGAACGACGGGTCGGCCGTGCCGAAGCCGATCGCGATCGGCAGCATGCCGGCGCCCATCGCCAGCGTGGTCATGATGATCGGCCGGGCGCGCTTGTGGCAGGCGTCGAGCAGCGCCTCGAAGCGCGACAGGCCATGGTCGCGCCGCGCCACGATGGCGTACTCCACCAGCAGGATCGAGTTCTTGGTCGCGATGCCCATCAGCATGATCAGGCCGATCAGCGACGGCATCGAGAAGCTCTTCTGCGCCACCAGCAGGCCCACGAAGGCGCCGCCCAGCGACAGCGGCAGCGCCGCCAGGATGGTGACCGGGTGCAGGAAGTCCTTGAACAGCAGCACCAGCACGATGTAGATGCACAGCACGCCGGTCAGCATCGCGAGACCGAAGGACGCGAACAGCTCGCCCATCACCTCGGCATCGCCGACTTCCACCACGCGCACGCCCGGCGGCAGGTTGCGCACCGACGGCAACTTGTGCACCGCCGCCGTCACCTCGCCCAGCGGCAGGCCGGACAGCTCGATCTCGAAATTGATGTTGCGCGAGCGGTCATAGCGGTCGATCACCGCCGGGCCGCCCGACACTTCGAGATCGGCCACCTGGCCGAGCATCACCGGGCCGCGCTTGCCCGGCACCGCCAGGCGCTCCAGCACCGACAGATCCTGGCGCGCGGCATCGTCCAGGCGCACCACGATCGGCACCTGGCGCTGCGACAGGTTCATCTTCGCCAGGGCCGCGTCATAGTCGCCGATGGTGGCCACGCGCAGCGTGTCGCCCAGCGCCGCCGTGGTCACGCCGAGGTCGGCGGCACGGGCGAAGTCGGGGCGCACCGCGATCTCGGGACGGATCAGCGAAGCGGTCGAGGCGATGCTGCCGAGCCCCGGGATGGTGCGCAGGTCGCGCTCCACCGCGCGGGCCGCGGCCTGCAGCGCGTTCGGATCCTCGCCGGTCAGCACCAGGATGTATTTCTCGCCGGAGCCGCCGAGGCCGACCTTGCTGCGCACGCCGGGCAGTTTCTCGAGCGCCAGGCGGATGTCGTTCTCGATACCTTGCTTGACCGGCCGCTCGCCGCGGTCCTCCAGCAGGATGGTCAGCGTCGCCTTGCGCACCTCGGCCACGCCCTTGGGGGCGAACGGGTCGCCGCCGGCGCTGCCGCCGCCGATGGTGGTGTAGACGCTCTTGACATGCCTGACGCCGGCCACCAGCTGGCGTGCCTGCTCGGAGGTGTCGAGCGTCTGCTTGAGCGTCGCGCCGGGCGGCAGCTCCAGGTAGACCTGGGTCTGCGAATTGTCGTCCGGCGGGATGAAGCCGGTCGGCAGCAGCGGGATCAGCATGATCGAGCCGATGAAGAACAGCGTTGCGCCGATCATGGTCATCAGGCGGTGCTTCACGCACCAGCCGGCCCACTTGAGATAGATGTTCATCCATGTCGGATCGGCATGCTGGCCGACGAAGGGGCGCATGATGTAGGCGGCCATCATCGGCGTCAGCACGCGGGCCACCACCAGGGAGGCGAACACCGCCAGCGACGCGGTCCAGCCGAACTGCTTGAAGAACTTGCCGGCCACGCCGCTCATGAAGGCGGTCGGCAGGAACACCGCGATCAGCGTGAAGGTGGTGGCGATCACCGCCAGGCCGATCTCGTCGGCCGCTTCCATCGCCGCCTCGTAGGGTGTCTTGCCCATGCGCAGGTGGCGCACGATGTTCTCCACCTCGACGATGGCGTCGTCGACCAGGATGCCGATCACCAGCGACAGCGCCAGGAGCGTCACCACGTTGATCGAGAAGCCCAGCAGGTACATGCCGATGAAGGCGGGGATCACCGACAGCGGCAACGCCACCGCGGACACGAAGGTGGCGCGCCAGTCGCGCAGGAACAGCCACACCACCACCACCGCCAGGATCGCACCCTCGTACAGCAGGTGCATCGAGCCGGTGTATTCCTCCTCGACCGGGTCGACGAAGTTGAATGCCTCGGTGATCTCCAGGTCCGGATGCTGCGCCTTCAGTTCGGCCAGCGCCTTCTGCACGGCGGCGCCGACGGTCACTTCCGATTCGCCGCGCGAGCGCGACACCTCGAAGCCGACCACCGGCTTGCCGTTGAGCAGGGCGGCCGAACGCTGCTCGGCGATCGTGTCGGACACGGTGGCCACCTGGTCCAGGCGGATGCGGCGGCCGTCGGGCAGCGGGATTTCCATGCGCGCCAGTTCCTCGGCCGACTGCACCGTGGCCAGGAGGCGTACCGGCTGCTCGCCGCCGCCGATGTCGGCGCGGCCGCCGGCGGCTTCGCTCTGCACCTGGCGGATCTGGCGCGAAATGTCGGCGGCGGTGGTGCCCAGCGCCTGGATGCGCGCCGGGTCGAGCGAGACGCGCACCTCGCGCGTCACGCCGCCGACGCGGCTGACCGCGCCGACGCCGCGCACCGCCAGCAGCTTGCGGGTCACCTCGTTGTCGACGAACCAGGAGATCGCCTCGTCGTCCATCGCCGACGAGCGGATCGTGAAGGCCAGCATCGGCTGCGCGGCCAGGTCCATCTTGTTGACGACCGGGTCGCGCAGGTCGCCCGGCAGGTCGGCGCGCACGCGGGCGACGGCCGAACGCACATCGTCGACCGCTTCCTGCACCGGCTTCTCGAGGCGGAATTCGGCGGTGATGGTGACGCCGCCGTCCTGCACCTTGGTGTAGATGTGCTTGAGGCCCTGCAGCGTGGCGATCGAGTTCTCGATCTTGCGCGCCACCTCGGTCTCGAGCTGGGCCGGCGCCGCGCCGGGCAGCGAGGCCGCGACGGTGACGGTGGGCAGGTCGATGTCCGGGAAGTTCTGCACCTTCATGCTGTTGAAGGACACGACGCCGGCGAAGGTCAGCATCACGAACAGCATCAGGGCGGGAACCGGGTTGCGGATCGACCAGGAGGAAACATTCATCATGGCGTGGGTTCCTTACTTGGAGGCGGCCGGTTTGGCCGCGGCCTTCGCGGAGGCCGCCTGTGCGGAGGCCGCCTGCGCGGAGGCCGCCTGCGCGGGCGCGGCCGGCGCCGCGCCGTTGGCAATGCGCACCAGGTCGCCGTCGTTGAGGAAGCCGGCGCCGGAAGCGACCAGCACCGCATCGCCCTTGACGCCCTGCAGCACCTCGACGCGGTCGCCGATGCGGCGGCCGGTCTGCACCTTCACCTGCTGCACGCGGTTGTCGGCGCCGACGCGGAACACGTAGCTGAAGCCTTCGCGGAACACGATGGCCTGCTGCGGCACGGTCAGGGCCGACGAGGTGCCGAGATCGAACTCGCCGCGCGCGAACATGCCGGCCACCGCCGGCGGCGTGCCTTCGGCCGGCTTCTGCAGGTCGACGTAGACGAGGGCGGCACGGCTCTGCGGGTCGACGGTCGGGCCGATCATGCGCACCTTGCCCGGCAGCACCGCGCCGTTGGCGGCGGTGACCGTGGCGCCGATGCCAGGCTGGATGCGGCCCAGTTCGGAGGCGGTCACCTCGGCACGCCATTCGAGGCGGCCCTGGCGGATCAGGCGGAACAGTTCGGTGCCGGCCGGCACCACGGCACCGACAGTGGCGCTGCGCGCCGAGATGATGCCGGCGTCGGGCGCGGTCACCTGCACATGGCGCTGGCGCACCTGCTGCGCGGCCAGCATGGCCTTGGCCGCGGCGACGCGCGCCTTCGCGGTCTGCTCGGCGGTCAGGAACTGGTTGATCTGCTGCTGGCTCAGCGCGCCGGAGGCTTCCAGCGTGCGGGCGCGGTCGGCGTTGGCGGCGGCCTCGGCGGCATTGGCCTCGGCTTCCATCAGCGCGGCGCGCGCCTGCGCCACCTCGGCGGCCACCGTCTCGGGGGCGAAGCGCGCCAGCACCTGGCCGGCCTTCACGCGGTCGCCGACGTTGACCAGCACCTCGGCCAGCTGCAGGCCGTTGGACTGGCTGCCGACGCTGGCTTCCTGCCAGGCGGCGATGTTGCCGTTGGCGGCCAGGCGGATCGGCAGCGGGGATTCCTGCGGGCGCACGGTGGAGACGGTCAGCGCCGGCTTGGGCGCGGCGGCCTTCTCGTCGGCGGCCGACGACTTGGTGGAGATCATGGCGCCGCCGCCGAGGGCGAAGGCCGCGGCGATGACGGGGACGATGGTGCGCAGTGTCGGTCGTTTCATCTTGTTCTTTCCATCTGTCTGGATATCGGATTCGGTAGGGTTCATTGCGCGGCGCCTGCCGTGGCCGCGGCGGCGGTGCGTTCCTCGCCGGCCGGCGCCGACCAGCCGCCGCCGGCGGCGCGGTACAGGCCGACCCAGGCGGTGCGGCGCTGCAGCTCCAGCGTCACCAGCGCGTTCTCGGCGGCCAGGCGCACGCGGCGCGCATCCTCCAGTTCCACCAGGCTGGCCAGGCCCGCGCGATGGCGCGCCTCGGTCGCCTCGAAGGACTGTCGGTAGCCCTCGACGGCGATCTTCGCCGCCTCGCTGCGCGCGGCGGTGCTTTCCAGGTTGACCAGGGCTTCCTCGATCTCGCGCACGGCGTTGCGCACGCTGGCGCGGTAGAGCGCCACCGCTTCGTCATAGCGCGCGCGCGCCGCGTCGACATTCGCCGCGCGGCGGCCGGCATCGAAGATCGGCAGCGAGATCGCCAGCGGCCCGGCCTGCCACACCGATTCGGTGGCGTCGATGCCACCGCCCTGGAAGTTGACGCGGCCGACGTTGCCGGCCAGCGTCACGCGCGGCAGGCGCTGGGCGCGGGCGCTGCCGACGTCGGCACTGGCCGCGGCCACGTCGAGTTCGGCCGCGTACACGTCCGGGCGCTGCGCCAGCACCTGGGCAGGCAGGCTGGCGATGGCGATCGGCGACGGTTCGGCGGCGCGCGAAGCGGCCAGCTTCTGCCGCAGGTCGGCTTCCGGCAGGGCGGTCAGGGCGACCAGCTGCTTGACCGCGATGTCGCACTCGGCCTTCTGCTGCGTGGCGCGGGCGCTGCTCTCGGCGGCGCTGGCGCGCGCCAGGGCGGCGGTGGCCGGCGCGGTGAAGCCGGCCTTCGCGGAAAGGTCCGACAGGCGCGCGGTCTCGCCGCGCGAGGCGGCGTCGGCATGGGCGATGGCCAGCAGCTTCTCGCAGGCGCGCAGGCCGTAATAGGCATTGGCCACATCGGCCGCGACCGCCACGCGCGCCTCGTGCCAGGCCGCGTCGGCGCCCTGCAGGCGCGACTGCGCCGCCGAGCGGGCCGCCCAGTTGGCGCCGAAGATGTCGATCTCCCACGCCGTCTGCAGCGCGGCGGTGGCGGTGGTGCCCAGCGGCCGGTCCGGTTGCTTGCTGGCGCGCACCGCGTTGACGCCGGCGTCCAGCGTCGGCAGCAGGGCGCCGCCGGCGGCGGTACGCAGGCTGCGCGCCTGCTCCAGGCGCGAGCGGGCCGAGGCGATGGTCGGACTGACCGACTGGGCCGCGCCGATTAGCTGCACCAGCACCGGATCGCCATGCCGGCTCCACCATTCGGCGAGCGCGGTGACATCGCCCTGGTGCGGCAGCGGGGCGGTCCAGCGGGCGGGCGGCTCGGCGGGCACGGCGGCCGGAGGCGAGAGCACGGTGGCACAGGCGGAGAGCAGGGCGGGCGCCGCGAGGGCAGCGGCCAGTCCGGCAAGGCGTCGGAATGTCATGGCGTCTTCTTCTTTTCCGGGGGAGGGTTGGGGGAATCCGCTGCGGCCTGGCGGCGCGCCGCGTCGGCGGCGACCATGGCTGCGGCGTAATCGGTCAGGCGCGCACGCCACGCATCGTACGCACGCGCAGAATCTAGCAGATTGGGGCGGATGGCGCTGATGATGTCCGGCATCACGTACAGCTGAACGCCGAGGCCGGCGATCGACAACGCCAGCCGGTGCACGTCGTCGTCGGCGCGCGCGATGCCGAGATGACGCGCCAGCACCCTGACCAGCGCCGCATGCGCCAGCTTGATCGAGGCGATCTCTTCTTCCATCACGCCGGTCGGATCGACCATCTCGCGAAAGCGCAGCATGGTCGACAGGCGCGCGAGTTCGCCGTGGCGCAGCGGCTCGATGAAGGTGCCGATGAAGCCGTCGAGCGATTCGCGCAGCGTGAAATGCGGCTGTTCGTACTTGGGGATATCGACATCCGGCGGGCAGATCGGCTCCAGGAAGGCGGCGCGGTACAGGCCGGCCTTGTCGCCGAAGTAATAGCTGATGGCGGCGATGTTGGCGCCGGCCGCCTGGGCGATCTCGCGGGTGGAGGCGGCCTTGTAGCCCTTTTCGGCGAACAGGCGCAGTGCGGCCAATAGCAGGCGCTCGCGCGCCTCGATGCCGTCCGAGCGCGGCTTGCGGGCGGATTCCTCGTGGGGGCGATCGGCGGCCGGGGCGGCGGGTGGAGTGGTTCGTCGGCGTGGCATGGCGCGCATTATACCGAATAACTCAAACGATCGTTTGAATTAAATCGTGCGATTGAAGTTTCCGGCGCAACAATCCGTTCCGCACGGTGACCGGCCGGCGGCAGTATGTGGATGGCCGGCATGAACGTCTTGTATGGACACGACATCGTGCGATGGTGTGCGGGATCGCGGTACGCGAAGCACGCCGGCAGGCAACCAATCGGCGCGCGTCGAGTCCATAGCAATGGATTGCCATGCCGTATGCCGCCGGGGCGGACCCGGAAGGCGCCGCGCCGGAGACACCCGAGAACCGCCACCCGCAACGATCATGCCGCCCGACTTCGATCAATTGATCCTCGACGAGATGCTCGATGGCATCGTGGTGACGGAACTCGACGGCACCATCGTGCACTGGACCTTGGGCGCGCAGCAGCTGTTCGGCCATGGCGCGGCGGAAGCGCTCGGGCGCCAGCTGCCGGATCTGACCATGCCGCAGGCGCGCCGCACCGAGGGCGAGGAGATGATCCGCCGCACGCTGGCCTCCGGTCAGTGCAACATCGAGACGCTGTGCCGCCGCAGGGACGGCTCGCTGCTGTACGTCGACAGCTCGGGCAAGGTCATCGCCGGGCCGGACGGCGCGCCGCGCTACCTGCTGTTCAGCCAGAAGGATGTCACCCAGATCAAGGCGCAGCGCGACGCCAAGCTGCTGGAAAGCCGCTTCGGCGGCCTGCTGCAGTCGATGCCCGACAGCATCGTCCTGTCCAACCTCACCGGCCGCATCGTGCTGGCCAATGCCCAGGCCGAGCGCCTGTTCGGCTACGGCCCCGGCGAGCTGCGCGGCCAGCTGATCGAGTCCCTGCTGCCGGCGCGCTTCCGCCACGGCCACGTGACGCACCGCTCCGGCTATTTCGGGCAGCCGCGCACGCGCGACATGGGCGAGGGCCGCGAGCTGTACGGCCTGCGCCGCGACGGCACCGAGTTCCCGGTGGAAATCAGCCTGTCGCCGTTGCGGACCGAGGAGGGCGTCATCGCGATGAGCGCGATCCGCGACCTGTCGCAGCGCCGCCGCGCGGAAAAGAAATTCCGCGGGCTGCTGGAATCGGCGCCCGATGCGATGGTGATCGTCGACCGCGCCGGCGAGATCGTGCTGGTCAACAGCCAGACCGAAAAGCTGTTCGGCTATCCGCGCGAGGAGCTGCTCGGCCGCAAGGTCGAGATCCTGGTGCCGCACCGCTACGGCGACGCCCATCCGTCCTACCGCGACAGCTTCTTCAACGATCCGCGCACGCGGCCGATGGGGCGCGGCCTGGAACTGTACGGCGTGCGCCGCGACGGCACCGAGTTTCCGGTGGAGATCAGCCTGTCGCCGCTGGAGACCGAGGACGGCCTGCTGGTGTCGAGCGCCATCCGCGACATCAGCGAAAGGAAGCGCATCGAGCGCGCCCTGCAGGAAAAGAACGTCGAGCTGGAAGCCGCCAGCCTGGCCAAGGACCGTTTCCTGGCCGGCATGTCGCACGAGCTGCGCACCCCGCTCAACGCCATCATCGGCTTCACCGGCACGCTGCTGATGCGCCTGCCGGGGCCGCTGACGGCCGACCAGGAAAAGCAGCTGCGCACCATCCAGGGCAGCGCGCGCCACCTGCTGTCGCTGATCAACGACCTGCTCGACCTGGCCAAGATCGAGTCCGGCAAGATCGAACTGCATCCCGAGCCGGTGCATTGCCAGCAGCTGATCGGCGAGCTGGCCGAGTCGCTCGGTCCGCTGGCGGCGAAGAAGGGCCTGGCCTTCCGCACCGACCTGCCGCCGGAAGACATCGTGCTGCTGACCGACCGGCGCGCCCTCCACCAGATCCTGATCAACCTGGTCAACAACGCGATCAAGTTCACCGAGCACGGCGAGGTCGGCGTGACGCTGCGCGAGCGGCGCGCGGGCGACGAGATGGTGGTAGAGATCGGCGTGTCCGATACCGGCGTCGGCATCCGCCCCGAGGACCGCCAGAAACTGTTCCAGGCCTTCTCACAGATCGACGACTCGTCGACCCGCAGCTTCGAGGGGACGGGCCTCGGCCTCTACCTCTGCCGCAAGCTGGCCCACCTGCTGGGCGCCGAGCTCGACCTGGACAGCGTGCCCGGGCGCGGCAGCGTCTTCACCCTGGCGTTGCATCCCGCCACCGCACCGGCCGGGCAAGCCGCGGGAACCTGAATCATCATGCCGGCACGCATCCTCATCATCGAAGACAACGCCGCCAACATGGAACTGATGGCCTACCTGCTGCGGGCCTTCGGTTACGAGGTCGCGGAGGCGGTCAACGGGCCGGCCGGCATCGCCGCCGCGGCGGACGGCATGCCGGATCTCGTGGTGTGCGACATCCACCTGCCGAAGATGGATGGCTACGAAGTGCTGGCCAGGCTGCGCGCCTGCGCCTGCCTCGACCGGCTGCCGGTCGTCGCGGTGACCGCGCTGGCCATGGTCGGCGACCGCGAGCGGCTGCTGGCCGCCGGCTTCGACGGCTACATCGGCAAGCCGATCGATCCGGAATCCTTCGTGCACCAGGTCGCGTCCTACCTGCCGGTGGTGCCGCCGGCGCGCGCCGCCGCGATCCACGCCGAGGCGGCCGCCGGGCTCCCGGCAACCGGCGCCGGCGTCACGGTGCTGGTGGTGGACGATTCCGCGGTCAACCGCGAGCTGCTGCGCAGCACGCTGGAGCCGTTCGGCTACACCCTGCTGATGGCCGAGGACGTGGAGCGCGGCATGGCGCTGGCGATGAAAAGGCGCTTCGACATGATCCTGTGCGACGTGCACATGCCGCAGCAGGACGGCTTCGAATTCCTCCGCCGTGTGCGCGCCGAGCCGCGCCTGTCCGGCCTGCCGTTCCTGTTCCTGACGGCCACCTCGGGCAACTGGGGCGAATCGAAACGGGCGCTGGAACTGGGCGCATCGCGTTTCCTGCAGCGGCCGATCGAGCCGCACCTGCTGATCCGCGAATGCCAGGACTGCCTGCACGAGCGGCCGGGGGCGAGGGGATAGGCATGGCCACCATCCTGATCGTCGACGACCAGGTGCTCAACCGCGAGTTCCTCGCCACGCTGCTGTCCTACGGCGGTCACCGCCTGCTGACCGCCACCGACGGCGTCGAGGCGCTGCGCGTCGCCCACCAGGAGCATCCGCACCTGATCGTCACCGACATCCTGATGCCCAACATGGATGGCTACGAGTTCGTCTCGCGGGTGCGCGCCGATCCGACGATCTCGTCGACGCCGATCATCTTCTATACCGCCACCTACCGCGAGCGCGAAGCCAGCACCATCGCGCTGGCCTGCGGCGTCGAGCATGTGCTGAGCAAGCCGTCGGAGCCGGAGGCGATCCTCGCCGCGGTCAACGGCGCGCTCGGCCTGCCGACGGCGCAGCCGTTGGCGCTACCCGAGATGGCGGCGGCGCCCGCCGCGGCGCACGAACGCATCGACGACAAGCTGGCCGGCTACATCGCCGAGGTCGACGCCAGCGGCAGCCGCATGATGGAACTGGTCGATGGCCGTCCCGGCGGCGTCGACCGCGCCGAGATGCATCTCGTGGTCGAGCGCCTGTCGCAGTCCCTCGACAACCTGCAGAAGGTCAGCCTGCGCCTGACCGCGCTGATCGAGCACGGCATGAGCCTGGCGGCCGAGCGCGACCCCGACCGCATGTTCCGGATCGGCTGCCGGGTGGCCCAGGACCTGGCCGTGGCCCGCTACGCCGTGCTGGGGATCGTCGACGGCGACGGCCGCCGCCTGCTGCACGGCGCCGCGCGCGGCGTGGAGGAGGCGCAGGCCCGTCCGCTGGCGGAATCGGTCATGCATTCGCCCATCCTTGACAGCCTGATGGCGGCGCGCCAGCCCTACCGCATCGCCGGGCTGAACGGCAGCCCGGAGAACATCGGCCTGCCGGCCGGCCATCCGCCGGTGCATTCCTTTCTCGGCGTGCCGGTTGCCACGCCCAAGCGCAGCTACGGCTGGATCTACCTGGTCGACAAGCTGGGCGACGACCGCTTTTCCGAGATCGACGAGCAGGCGATCGCCACCGTCGGCGCGCAGCTGGCGACCGCCTACGAGAACCTGCTGCTCTACGAGGAGCTGCATGCCAAGCAGGTGCAGCTGCAGGCCGAAGTGGAGGAGCGCAGCCGCATGCAGGACACGCTGGAGAAGATGCTGCGCGCGCGCACCCTGATGGCATTGTGCAACCATGTGATGATCCACGCGGGTAGCGAGGAAGACCTGCTGCGCGACATGTGCCGCACGGTGGTCGGCGCCGGCGCGTTCCTCATGGCGTGGATCGGCTATGCCATGCCGGACGGCAGCATCGTGCCGCAGGCGCATGCCGGCGCCGAGAACGGCTTCCTCACCGCCTGCGCGCACCGCTGGCGCAACGGCGAACACGACAGCTCGCCGGGCAGCGTGGCGGTCCACGACGGCCGCCCCTGCGTGGTCGCCGACATTGCCGCCGCCGATGCCGCGTCATGCTGGCGCGAACCGGCGCTGGCGCGCGGTTATCGCTCCGCGCTGGCGCTGCCGCTGCGGGACGGCGGGCAGCCCTTCGGCGTGCTGGTCCTGTACGGCGGCGAGCCCGATGCCTTCAACCAGGATGACGTGGAACTGCTCGAGGAACTGGTCAGCGACATCGCCTACGGCGTGGTCAACCTGCGCTCGCGCGTGGCACGGCGGCGCGCCGAGGAAGAGCTGATGGCCACCGAGCGCCGCCTGTCCGAGATCGTCGAGTCGATCGACAACATCGTCTGGTCGGCCAGCGGCGACCGGCTGCTGTATGTCAGCCCGGTCATCGAGCATGTCTACGGCCGGCGCGCCGAGGAGTTCTACCGCGACATGGAACTGCTGATGCAGGCGATCCATCCCGAGGACCGCGCGCGCGTGCAATCCGAGCGCGCGCGGCTGACGGCCGACGGCGCGCTCACCCATGAATACCGCATCGTGCGGCCGGACGGCCAGGTGCGCTGGATCGAGCACCGCTCGCGCCTGGCCGACGGCGACGGCGCGCGCGCCCGCCGCATCAATGCGGTCGAGAGCGACGTCACCGCGCGCAAGCAGTACGAGGAGCGCATCGCCTATCTGGCCAGCCATGATGCGCTGACCGGCCTGGCCAACCGCAACCTGCTCAACGACCGCCTGGCCCAGGCGATGTCCCATGCGCGCCGCAGCCTCACGCTGCTGGCGGTGCTGTTCCTCGACCTCGACCGCTTCAAGGCGATCAACGACAGCCTCGGGCACGGCACCGGCGACCGGCTCCTGCTGGCGGTGGCGGAACGGTTGCGCGGCGCGCTCAGAGATGGCGATACCGTGGCGCGGCAGGGCGGCGACGAGTTCATCGTCCTGCTGGCCGACCTGCGCGACGTGGCCGACGTCATGGCCGCGGTGTCCAAGATCGTCCACCTGTTCGGCGAGCCGTTCCGCATCGACGGCCACGAGCTGCATGCGACCACCAGCGTCGGCGTGACGGTGTATCCGGGCGACGCCGACAGCCCGCAGACCCTGCTGCGCAATGCCGATACCGCGATGTACCAGGCCAAGGCGCAGCACGGCAACACCTCCACCTTCTATTCGCACGAGATGAGCGAGCAGGCGATGGAACGCGCGCGGCTGGAGAATGCCCTGTACCGGGCGCTGGAGCAGGGCGAATTCGAGGTCTGGTACCAGCCCAAGCCGGATCTCGGCAGCGGCCGCATCGTCGGGGCCGAAGCGCTGCTGCGCTGGCGCCACCCGGAGCTGGGCATGGTGGCCCCCGACCGCTTCATTCCGATCGCCGAGGAGATCGGCCTGATCGTGCCGATGGGCGACTGGGTGCTCGAGGTGGTGTGCGACCAGATCCGCGCCTGGCAGGCGATGGGGCTGCCGGACGTCAGCGTGGCGGTCAACATGTCGGCGCGCCAGCTGCTGCGCGAGGACGTGGTCGACAAGGTTGCCGCCCAGGTGGCATGCGCCGCGATCCCGGCGCGCCTGCTGGAACTGGAGCTGACCGAGAGCACGGTGATGGGCAGCGCGGAGAATTTCATCGCCAAGCTGCATGCGCTCAAGAGCCTGGGTGTGATGCTGTCGATCGACGATTTCGGCACCGGGTACTCCAGTCTCAGCTATCTCAAGCGCTTCGCCCTCGACGGCCTGAAGATCGACAAGTCATTCATCCGCGACATCGCGTCCGACCCGGAGGATGCGGCCATCGCGCGCTCGGTCATCGCGCTCGGCCACAGCCTGAACCTGAAGGTGATCGCCGAGGGCGTGGAAACCGAGCAGCAACTGGCCTTCCTGCGCGAGCATGCCTGCGACCAGATGCAAGGGTATTACTTCAGCAAGGCGCTGGCGGCAGACGGGTTCGCCGACCTGCTGCGGCGCGGGGCCTGCCTGTACCACTGAAGGGCGGACAGAGCGTGCATGTCCGCCGGCGCCGCAAGCGCGCCCCGCCAGCTCCTTCCTCCTTGCAGGGGGAAGGCCGGGATGGGGGCCGCCCGAACGACCGCGTGCAGTCATTCGAGCACACCGCCCCCACCCCGGCCCTCCCCTTTGCGGGCCGCCCGGCGAGGGAGAGGGAATGCACGCGCCGAGGGGCATTTCTCCTGCCTACTGCAAGCGCGATCGAAGGTCACGGCCGCCAGGTCCGCCGGTCGCGCAGCACGCGGCCCAGCGTCGCCGCGGCAGCGCGGATCTCGTCCGGTGTTACTGCCGCATATCCCAGCAGCAGTCCCGGCGGCACGACGCTGCCGGCCTTCACCCCGGTCCCGGCATAGAACGGCGACAGCGCCCGGACTTCCACCCCCGCCGCATCCGCCTTGCGCGCCAGCGCCGCATCGTCGCCGCCGCCGCGCAAGGCGGTCGCCACGTGCATTCCGGCATCTGCCGGCCCCGGCACGAGATGCTCCGCCAGGTGATCGTCGAACGCCGCCAGGAAAGCCTCGCGCCGCTCCGCGTACAGCTCGCGCGTCCTGCGGATGTGCCGCCCGAAATGCCCGTCGGCCATGAAATCGGCCACCACCGCCTGGGTCACCGTCGCGCTGTGCCGGTCGATCGCCGCCTTGCCACGCGTGAAGGCCTCGATCAGCGGCGGCGGCACCACCAGGTAGCCGAGCCGCAGCCCGGGGAACAGCACCTTCGACAGCGTGCCGACATAGATCACCGCGCCGGCCTGGTCCATGCTCTGCAGCGAGGCGATCGGCGGGCCGGTGTAGCGATACTCGCTGTCGTACTCGTCCTCGACGATCCACATGCGGCGCTCGGCCGCATGCGCCAGCAGCTGCAGCCGGCGCGACAGGCTCATGGTCGCGCCGAGCGGATACTGGTGCGACGGCGTCACGTAGGCCAGTCCCGCGCGCGGGGCGCGGCGGATGCCTTCGGCGACGTCCATGCCGTGGGCATCCACCGGCACCGGCACGATGCGCGCGCCGACGGACCGCAGCGCCGCGCAGGTGCCGGGATAGCCAGGGCATTCCACCCAGGCCGAGTCGCCCGGCGCCAGCAGCAGGCTGGCCACCAGGAACAGCCCCTGCTGGGAACCCGAGGTGACGATCACCTGTTCCGGCGCGCAGTGCACGCCGCGCGATGCGCGCAGGTAGGTCGCCAGCAGCTCGCGCAGCGGCTTGAAGCCGGCCGGGTCGGCGTAGCCGAGGTCGACCCGCGGCCGGCGCCAGTGGCGCGCCTGCAGCCGGGCCCAGACGTCGAAGGGAAAGCAGTCGGCCCCCGACATGCCGATGCGGAAGGCCCGCGCGCGGCCGGCATGGGTGTTCAGCGGCGCGCTGTCGTGGAACTGCATGCCGCGCGCCGACAGCGGCCGCAGCGGCGCATCGTGCGCCGGCGGCGCGAACGGCGTGGCGCCCGGCAGGTGGGCCGCGACGAAGGTGCCGCGGCCGACGGTGCCGGCCAGGTAGCCCTCCGCGGTCAACTGCTCGTAGGCGCTCAGCACCGTCTGGCGCGAGACCGCCAGCCTGCCGGCCAGTGCGCGCGTCGGCGGCAGCCGGGTGCCCGGGGACAGGCGGCCGTCCAGCACCGCCTGCTTGATCGCCTCGTACAGCTGGCGGAACAGCGGCAGCGGTGCGGCGGGATCGAGCTTCAGGGCGGTCAGGGTGTCGGCGGTCAGCATGGCGGGCGCTCCGGATTGGTATGGCGAAATTACCATTTATTGGATATTCGGGATAGCCAAACCAGGCGCTATGCTGACGGCATCCTTTCCTCTTCATGGAGTGCCCGCCATGCCCGACATCACCTACCGCCGCGACCATCCGATCACGCCCGCGCAGCTGGCCGACGTGTTCCGCCGGTCGACCATCCGCCGCCCGGTGGACGACCTGGACCGCATGGCGCGCATGCTGGCCCATGGCAACCTGTGCTTCACCGCCTGGGACGGCGAGCGGCTGGTCGGCGTGGCGCGCTCGCTGACCGACTTCGCCTTCTGCTGCTACCTGTCCGACCTGGCCGTGGACAAGGAATACCAGCATGCGGGCATCGGCCGCCGGCTGATCGCATTGACGCGCGAGGCCATCGGCACCGACTCGATGCTGCTGCTGCTCGCGGCGCCCGAGGCGATGGACTACTATCCGAAGGTCGGTTTCGAGGCCGTGCCCAACGGCTGGATCATCAAGCGGGCCACCTGAGGAGGCAGCATGCAGACCTATGAAGCGACCATCGCCTGGGAACGCGGCGAGCAGGCGTTCACCGACAACCGCTACAGCCGCGCGCACGACTGGCGCTTCGACGGCGGCGCCGTGGTGCGCGGTTCGTCCGCGCCGCAGTCGGTGCCGGTGCCGATGAGCGACCCGGCCGCGGTCGATCCCGAGGAAGCCGTGGTGGCGGCGGCATCGAGCTGCCACATGCTGTTCTTCCTGGCGTTCGCCGCAAAGCAAAGATTCGTCGTCGATTCCTACGTCGACCATGCGGTCGCCACGATGGACCGGCGCGCCGACGGCAGGACCGCGATCGTGCGCATCGTTCTGCGACCGCGCGTGGCATTCTCGGGAGACCTCCGGCCGACGGCGGAGGAACTGGCCGCGCTGCACCACGACGCCCACGAGCACTGCTACATCGCCAACTCGCTCAATGGCGAGATCGTCGTCGAACCGCCGCAGGACTGAACCATGTACATGCCCCGCCAATTCGAGGAGCAGCGCACCGAGGTGCTGCACGGACTGATCGATGCCCATCCGCTCGGCACCCTGGTGACCATGCGGCCGGGCGGCCTGGAAGCCGAGCATGTGCCCTTCCTCCTCGACCGCGACGCGGGGCCGCACGGCACGCTGCGCGCCCACGTGGCGCGCGCCAACCCGGTGTGGCGCGAGGCCGAAGCGGCGGCGGGCTGCCTGGTGGTGTTCCAGGGCGCGGATGCCTATGTGTCGCCGTCGGTCTATCCGGGCAAGGCGGAGCACGGCAGGGAAGTGCCGACCTGGAACTACATGGCGGTGCACGCGCGCGGCGCGTTGCGCGCCATCCACGATCCGGCCTGGCTGCTCGATCTGCTCCGCAGGCTGAGCGACCGGCATGAGCAGGGGCGCGCGCATCCCTGGCGCGTGTCCGACGCGCCGGCCGAGTACATCGACAAGCTGCTGGCCGCCATCGTCGGCATCGAAATCCCCGTGGAAAGCCTGCAGGGGAAGTGGAAGACCAGCCAGAACCGCCCGGCCGCCGACCGCGCCGCCGTGGCGCGGGACATGCGACAGCGCGGCAGCGACGCGGAAGTCGCGATGGCCCTGGCGGTCGAATCGCGCTGACGGGGATCGCACATTGCCGGCGCATGATCCGCGCCGCGCCTGTGCATGGCCGGCCATCGTCCACCGTTGTCAGCGATGGACAGTGGAATGGCCTGAACAAAACGAGAATCCGGAAAGGCCAGCGCAGCGAAGGCGATCGCCACCGGCCCGCTGCCACAGGTCGCGGTGCCGGCGGGACCGCCGCGCCGGTTGCCGGCAAGGCCGCCGGCGCGCCTGCGCAGCAATCCGCGGCACAGCCCTCGGCCGCGCCGAAGGGCGCCCAGCCGGACGCGGCAAGCGTCGGCGCCGAATACGCCCCGATCGGCAGGCGCCCCGGTCAGGCGCGGCGACGCCGCCGCCCAGCGGCCAGCGCGGCCAGGCCTGCCGCCAGCAGCGCGAGCGCGGCCGGCTCGGGCACCTGCTCCGGCGGGCAAGGGATGTCGCGCACCAGCGCATGGCCCCAGCCGCGGTGATGCCAGTCCAGGGATACCAGCGACGGATGGAGCGAGGCCAGGCCGCCGAACGGGCCGAGCCCGATCACCTTGGCCGCCGCCCCCGACAGGCCGTCCTCCGACGGGAACAGCGCGCAGGCCGCCGGGAACAGGAACTGGCAGGAAGACGAGCCGCCGAACAGGGCGAGGAATTCGGCGACGTCGGCGGCATTGGCGCTCAGCCAGAGGCTGGTGCCGAACAGGTTGAGCGGCGGGCCGCCGGCGATGCCGGCGTTGCTCAGCAGTTGGGCCAGCTCGCCGGCAGTCGCATAGCGGAATGCCGACAGGTAGCCGCCGGCGCCGGCCTGGATCTGGTTGATGCTGTAATTGGCGGTCGCGGACCAGTCCAGCCATTCCAGTCCCGAGGCCGTGTCGCGGGTGACGAGGCCGTCGCCCGCGGCGGCATAGTCCATCGAGACGAGTTCCGCGTGCGCGAACTGGGAAGCGATACCGAGGATGATTGCTGCGAGGAAGTTCTTCATTGTCTGCTCCGTGGTTGTTCTGTGGCGACACATTGCAACTTTTGCGCCATGGACAGTTTTCATTGAAGAATCAAGGGCTTATGCCGGCGGGCATGTTGCTCTCGGGCGAAAGTGTAAAACGCATCGACACTTGGCCGGCATGAGCCGGGCCTTGCCTTTCCTGCGGCAAACAACACGACGGCGAGGCCGCCATGGATGTCCGTCGCGTCCCGCGCGTCAGCGCGCCACCGGCCGCGTCTCCACTGCCAGGCAGAACACGCCCGTCAGCAGCGCCAGCCCGGCCTGCACCAGGTAGGCCACGGTGAAGTCCGCGCGCGTGACCGCATTGCCGCCGACCAGCACCACCGCGATCGCCACGCCGAGCACGCCACCGATCTGGCGCACCGCCTGGTTGACCGCGCTGCCGACGCCGTACTGCTGTTGCGGCAGGCGCGCCGTGGCCGCGCCGGACAGCGAGGGCAGCACCAGGCCGACCGCGATGCCGCTCAGCAGCAGGCCGGGGAACCAGTGCGTCCAGTAGGCCGGCGTCGGGCCCGGCACCAGGGCCAGCCACGCGCCGCTGGCCGCATACAGCAGGGCGCCGCCGACCAGCACCGGGCGATGCCCATGGCGCGCGGCCAGGCGGCCGCCGAGGATGGCCACCGGCACCACCATCAGCGGTCCCGGCGTGACGGCGACGCCGGCCAGCGGCAGGCTGAAATGCCAGACCCCGGTCATGAAGGCGAAAAAGCCGAAGAACATCATCGCGAAGGCCACCGAGAAGGACAGCGTCGCCAGGTTGACGGCGCTGTAGGTCGGATTGCGGAACAGGGCGAGATCGACCAGAGGATGGCGCGCCGTCGCCGCCCAGGCCACGAAAGCGACCAGCGCGGCGACCGAAACCGCGCCGGCGATGCCCAGCGCATTGCCGGACCAGGCGCGCGATTCGTACTGCGTCAGCACCAGCGCCGCGCCGCCGACTGCCACCACCAGCAACGCCATGCCGACCAGGTCGACATGCTGCACACGGCCCGGGATGCGCGATTCGCGCAGGCGCTTCACGCCGGCCACCAGCGACACCGCGCCGATCGGCAGGTTGATGTAGAACGCCCATTCCCATCCCATGGCGTCGACGATCAGCGAGCCGAGGCTGGGACCGATCGCCGCCGCCAGGCCGCCGACGGCGCCCCACAGGCTGACCGCGACCGCGCGCCTGGACTGCGGGAAGGCATCGAGGATCAGCGACAGCGAGGCCGGCGTCAGCAAGGCCGCGCCGATCGCCTGCAGCTCGCGCGCCGCGATCAGCAGTCCGATGCTGCCGGCCGCGCCGCAGGCAGCCGAGCCGGCCAGGAACAGCAAGGCGCCGGCCAGGAACATGCGCTTGCGCCCGTGCACGTCGGCCAGGCCGCCGGCCGGAATCAGCATGGCGGCATAGGTCACCGTGTAGGCATTGAGCACCCAGGACAGGTCGCCGGCCGAGGCCTGCGGAAAGGCCGCGCGCAGGGTGCCGAAGGCGGCGTACAGCACCGTGGCGTCGATCGACACCAGCAGTACGGCGATGCTGGCGATCCAGAAGACCGGCCAGGGGGAGGCGGCCGGCACGCCGGCGGGCGGGATGGCCGTCGGTGCAGCTGGCTGGGTGGCGGGCAGGTTGGAGGGCACGGCGGCGGGCACGGCGGCGGGCACGGCGGCAGGGCGCGATGTCATGTCGTTCTCCCCGCGGTTCAGCCGGCGCCGAGCGGCACGAGGTAGGGGGCCGCCGGGTTCGACAGCAGGCTCTTGACCAGGCGGGCCGGCTCGTCGGCCATGACTTCGCTGGCGCCTTCCTCGAGTGCGTCGAAGGCACGCTGCGCGACCAGTGCCGGCGGCAGCTTGGGCGCATCGAAGCCGCGCGTCATGTCGGTGTCGATGAAGCCGACATGCAGCGCCAGCACCTGGGTGCCCTGCGGGCGCAGTTCGTTGCGCAGCGCATTGGTCAGTCCCCAGGCGGCGGTCTTGGACAGCGAATAGGCGCTCAGCACCGGCGAGTGGGCGAAGCTGACCACCGACAGCACGTTGAGCAGGCCGCCGCCGCCGTTGGCCTTCAGCACCGGCGCGAAATGGCGGCTGACTTCCAGCATGCCGAAGAAGTTCGTTTCGAGATGCTCGCGCAGCGACTCGCTGCCGCCGTCGTCGAGCAGGCGCGAGACGCCGGCGATGCCGGCATTGTTGACGACCAGCGTGACGTCGCCCCACAGGCTGGCGGCGGCCGCGATGCCGGCCGGGTCGCGCACGTCGAGCCGCACCGGCACGGCGCCGTCGATGTCGACGCGCGACGGATCGCGTGCGCCCGCATAAACCTTGCGCGCGCCGCGCGCGATCGCCTCGCGCACGAAGGCGGCGCCAAGGCCGCGCGCGGCGCCGGTGACGAGGAGGGTGGCATCCTGGATCTTCATGATGGTGTTCCTTTCAGAGGTAGAGGGGAAATATGATGAGCATCATATTTGTGAGGCGAAAAACGCCGTCCCATGGACGGCGCGCGGGGACCGGTCAGGATCCGGGTTCGTAGTGGGCCAGCAGCGCCTGGCGGTTGTCGGCGAGCACCGCCGCGCCATCCTCGCCGCCGAGGGCGCGCGCGATCTGCAGGGCGCCGACCAGGGCGCTGGTCACGTGCATGGCGGCGGATGGCGGAGCGCCTGCCGGCAGCACCGACGACACCAGCCGCGCCAGCGCGGCGATGCGCTCCGCCGAGGCCTGGCGCACCGCGTCCGGCTGGCGCGCCACTTCCGAGCCGAGCGCGGCCACCACGCAGCCGCGCTCGACGGCCGCCATGTGGGCCGGCGACAGGTAGGCATCGACCAGCGCGCGGAACGGCGACGCGCCGTGTCCGCGCAGCACGGCCATGCTGGCGGCGAGGCTCTCGCCGCTTTCCCGGCCGGCATGGTCGATTGCGCTGGCGACCATCTCGTCGCGCGACCCGAAGTGCGCATAGAAGCCGCCATGGGTCAGACCGGCTTCCTTCATGACCTCGCCGACGCTGGCGCCGGCATGCCCGCCGCGGCGGATGGCGCGGGCGGCGGCATCGAGGATGCGCTGGTGGGTCAGTTCCTTCTTGCTCGGGTTGGCGGTGGCGGACATGATGGATCCTTGGATATGATGGTCATCATATTATGGATATCATATTTCGCTGTCAAGCGGAGGCTGACCGAATCGTTTGGGGGCTCGCAAGGGGAGGGCGGTCGCGACCGGGCGTGGCCATGCCGGTGTTGCCCGCATGACGGCACCATGGCACGATGCGGTCCGTACGACCTTGGATCAGCCACCCGCGAAGCGCACCGTCCCCATGCCCGACGACACAAAAATCCTGCTCTATGGAGCGGCCGGTTCCGGTTCCGTGGCAGTGGAAGCGGCCCTGACCTTGCTGGACCTCCCGTTCACGGTGATCGACGGCGCCACCTGGTCGTCCGAGCGCGCGCGCGAGCGCGTCGGGACGCAGAACCCGCTGCGCCAGATTCCCACGCTGGTGTATCCCGGCGGCGAAATCCTGACCGAGAGCGCCGCCATCCTGGTCCACCTGGCCGACGCGCATCCGGCGTCCCGCCTGTCGCCAGGACCTGCCGAGCCGGCACGCGCGCAATTCCTGCGCTGGATGTTCTATGTCTCGTCGGCGATCTACTCGCTGCACTGGATCAAGCCGGATGTCGGGCGCATCGGCGCGCCGCCCGCGGCGCGGGACGCCGTGGTCGATGCGGTGCATGAGCGCATCGCATTCTGCTGGCGGGCCATGGATGCGCAACTCACTCCGTCGACCTATCTGCTGGGCGACGACCTGACGGTGCTCGATCTCTACGTGGCCGTGGTGTCGCGCTTCGGTCCGTGGCGCGATCGCTTTTATCGCGAAGCGCCGCGCATGACGCCGGCAATCAGGCGGGTCGACGCGGATCCCCGCCTGTCGGCGCTATGGGAGTGCCGCTTCGAAGGGTAAGGAATGACTGCGGACAGAAGTTGATGACGTGCCTCGCACGATGGGCACAATACTCTTGTGCGTGCAAGCTTAAGAGCGCGCTACTGACAATTTCCCGTAATTGATCGCCCCAAGGCGCGGCCTGTAGAATCGGCTCGCCGGTTGTTGCATTTTTTTTAGTACTGTTCGATTGCGTAGCACAACGCACTCCAGGCCAGACCGCAAGCGGGTCGGGCGAGATTTCGCCGGCAGGTGTTATAAGGCGGAATCCGGATTATGGAGACTTGTGGTGCGCCGTCCAAATCTAGTTAGGCCCAACGAATGCCGTCAGCGTCAGTTCTCCCTATCGAATGGCTCCACGGACGAGCGGCCACCGCTTGGTTCGGAGTCGAAATGGCCCTTGGCGGTGGCGCATCGGTCTTGGCCTCGAACACACCCGAAGACGGCAAGTGGGACACAACGGCGCCGATCTGGCGTGTTGCAGATGTTCCCTTTGCTCAGTTCGTCGAGCTCGACATCAGCCTCACTGACGGCACCGTCGTGCAGTTGGCATCTCAACTTGACGATGGGAGCGGCTTTCATGGCTTGTACCTTCGTCCACTGGAGAACACGCGGCTTCCTAGTTGGTCACGGGAACCAGGCAGCATCTATCGCGTCGTCAGTTTGCCGACCGTTCCAGCCGGAGAACTCGCGGTCTCTGTTCTCCGTCGTGACGCCTTCAACGCGGTGGTAGAAGTCGAGATCGTCATTGGCGGCATCAGGCTGAGGCTGATCTCAGCAGAAGTCTATGAACGAGAAGGCGGTCACTTCGAGGTGTGCGAAGTCGATGAGTCCATCCTGCTTCAGGTTGCGGGCGCTGCGCCCCAAGTGCAGCCGCGTGAGGCCTAACCCCTCCATCGAGCGGACGTCTTCGAGCTGGCTGCGCCAGCCCAAAGTCGCCGCTCATGTCAACCGTTAAAGCGAACACTTGGAACATGAGACTTCCAGATTCAGCGATAGATGGATTGAGCGTGATTGAGCTGACCACACAGCACGTATCACTACTTCAGCGATTCTTTGATTGCAATCCCGAATATTTCATGGCCACATCCGGTGAGCCCGCGGGCCCGAATGAAGCAGCAGATGAAATTTCCAGCCAATTACCTGACGGTATGCCACATACAAAGAAATGGGTATTTGGTTATATCGATGAGCGAGGCGAACTTGCTGCTATGGCGAACGTCATCACAGACCTGATGGCCAGTACAGTTCACCATATCGGTACATTCATTGTCGCGACAGAGCGCCACGGAACTGGCGATGCGCAAAAAATCTATCGCGCGCTGGAACAATGGGCGTGCGGTATTGGCGGTGCGTGGATGCGACTTGGGGTCGTAACTGGGAACGTGCGGGCGGAACGATTCTGGCGGGCGCAAGGTTATCTCGACGCCAAACAAAAGCACGGTTACCAGATGGGAAATCGCACCGTTGTAGTGCAGGTAATGTATAAGCCGATCCAGCATGGTTCGACAATCGAATATTTCGATGTTGTTCCAACTGACCGACCAGTATGAAGCAGTTGTTTAACTTGGCATTCGACCCGGACAAGCAACGTCATTGCGCCACAGGTCGCACCGGAGAGTTTGCGACCTGCGACGCAATGACGCCGCCTACCGGTCGAATTGGACGTTAGGGCTCACATGACCATTCATGGCGTGAACCACCTCACCTTTATCGCGCGCGACCTCGATCGCACAGCAGAACTTTTGGTGGCAGGTTTGGGGGCAATCGAGGTCTACGACAGCGAGGACAAGCAGTTTTCCCTATCGCGAGAGAAGTTCTTTCTCGTGGGTGGTGTTTGGCTTGCGTTTATGCAAGGCGAGCCTATTGGGCGTTCCTACCGTCACGTTGCATTCTCTGTGGAGGAGGATGCTTTGGCCGAGTACGAGAACCGCCTCCGAAGACTCGGAGTCGAGATCAAGCCGCCACGCCCACGAGTGTCGGGAGAGGGACTTTCCCTCTACTTTTACGACTACGACGACAACCTGTTTGAGTTGCATACCGGGACGCTCGACGAACGCCTCAAGAGGTACTTGCGATGAACTCTAACTTGTCATTCGACACGGACGCACACTGGCAGTGCGCCGCAATGCGAGTGGACAAGCCTACGCCGTGCGATGCACTGCTGGTGCGCGCCGGTCAACTTCGACGTTCGACCTCTTAAAGAAACTGCACTATGCGCAGACTTCTGGTTGCGTTCTCTGTGTCAGCGTTCGCTGCACTTTCACAAATGGCATCTGCGTCTGGCTGGGAGGAGACTTTCCTCGTTCTGCAAACCGATTCCGGCGCGCTTGTCCATTTGGAATACGCATCAGAAGGCAAAGACGAACAAGCTGGCATTCGTCGGTATAAGACTTATGCGCCCGCAAAGGAAGCAAGCCCCACACAGTGCAGTTACCGAGATATAGACAATCCAAAAAGACTGCGATGTACCCTCGTTGAGGGAAAACACACGAAGCGACTTTATGAGGAACGATTGCGCCCGTCCGTCACGCTCGCAGCCGTGGCAAGCCAGATCTATAAGGACTTTGTCGGTAATCGCCTGCCTTCCTCTGTAGGTGGGCTACATCGCGAGGTACTCGTATGCACTGCCGGCTGCCCGGAGGGACAAAAGCCTGTTGCAATATGGATTACTTGTGCCGAGTGCGGGATGGAAGAGGAGTGGTGCTACCGTAGGCACGAGTCCAGACCAAAACTCGCCACCATCGATTTCGCCGATGAGGTCAATCTACGGGCGGAGCCCGCCCTGAGCAGCAAGATCGCCGCAAAACTACAATTGAACCAAACTGTCCGCGTACTGGAAGCAACGTCCGCATGCTCTGAGATTGAGACCAAAGAAGGCGTCCGAGTCGGTCGCTGGATCAAGGTGAGTGCAGACAGTACGCCGCAGAAGGCGGTGGGCTGGGTCTTTGATATATACGTTCGCTATGACAATGAAAAGTGAGAAGGCTTATTCCCTTGCAGCAAATCGATCGAGGCCGAACAGATCATTCCCAAGGACGCTGCGCGATGAAGCCGCGCAGCGCCTGTGACTTCGCACGTTAGGTGACCCATGGCGGCGGCGGTTGGTCCATGCAGAGTTTGCAGCGCGCAAGTTCCTCAGTTGAATGTCGGCAGCGAGGCCTTTGATCGGATCATTCGAGTGATATCTAGCGGCTCGAAAACCCTGGGCTGCCTTGAGCTCAAGCACACTGTCGGATGCACGGATAAGGAGGCTTCGGCATGGATCACCCATTTGATGTCTTGCATTGGGGTATGGGCGGGGACTGAGGATGATGAGCTGGTCCTCCGGGACCTTGATCTCGCTTTTGCTGGTATCGCGAAACCGGAGCACTTCACGGACTACACCCACTGCGAAGAATGCGAGGAGCATGACAATACGCTTCGCAGCCGTACCAGGAATAGCATTCAACGCGAAGATCTCGGTAACGCTGGATGGGATCCTATGTCGTTCTGCAGTGCAGAGGGAATGGGATACTTCTTCCCGGCACTGGCCAGAATGGCGATGCTTCCTCCCATATGGCCGGATCACGATTGGTATGGTGGCCAACTGCTGTTCCACCTCACGTACGAAGGCGAACAGAACAAGTTTCTCAGATGGTGCACGCTGCATCGGCGCGAGGCAGTTGTGGCTTTCCTGCGCCACTTTCAGAAGACACGAAGCTTCGAATATGGCTGTGAGGAGGACATCTATGTTGCGTTGCAGCTCTGGTCTGCAGTCACCTAACCCCTCCATCGAGTGGACTTGCCCCGGCAGGCCGGGTCATGCCGCTCATGTCGAACGTTAAGTAACCCACCGGCCATGCGACTTTTTCACGATATATTCGAGACGTTTCTGGCCACTAGAGGGCGCGGGGCAAACTGACAAGCATCCCACGCCTTTGCAATGCTACTTATGTCGATTGTTTGCATCGCCGGTGCGATTTGGCTTCTCGCGAACGACGAATTGTTTGTTGCCCTGGCCGTGGGCTCGGTAGGATGTGCGGCCTTTGTCATTTGGCGCTATCTATTACCTGACGCTGTATGGCGCGCACATATTCAACGCGTCATTCGGAATGCGAAGCATAAGGCAAGGGAATAGAGATGGAAGCCGTTGGCGCACCGGTTATTTTGAACGTTGAGAGCTGTTTCATGGATTTTTCAAAGATCGGGGCCGCAAGTCGGCTTGAACGTTAATCGGCAGCGACATGGACACCAATGCTTTCGACGCCGAAGGGTTCGGGATCACGCCACCCATCCTGAGTGGTGCCGAATGCTTAGCAATCGAAACCTGCATGACCGGTATCATTGGCGCCGGTATCGGAACACGCAACTTGCTCGGTCACGATTGGTGCAAGAAGCTTGCCGTCTCTCTGAAAGAATCGCCTTTCATCCGACCGGTGCTTTCAGGCGACCATGTGGCAGTCCAATGTACCTACTTCGAGAAGTCGAAAGAGCAGAACTGGCTCGTTCCAATCCACCAGGACCTGAGCATTCCCGTGCGCGACAGAGTGCAGCATGCAGAGCTGACGGGATGGTCGGCGAAGGAGGCCGCCGTCTTCGTTCAGCCGCCGACGGCACTTCTGGAGAAGCTGGTCGCTGTCCGCCTCCACCTCGATGACTGTCAGGTGGGTGACGGGCCGCTCAGAGTGGTACCCGGGACTCACAAGCTGGGTAGGCTGAACAACGAGTCGGCATTGTACGAGCGTGACAAGCGTGGTGAAACCGTCTGCCCTGTCGAAAGAGGCGCGGCTCTGGTGATGAGACCACTCTTGTTGCACGCGTCGTCCAGGGCGAGCGGGAGCAGCAAGCGGCGGGTCCTGCACTTCGTGTATGGTCCCGGCGACCTTCCCTTTGGACTGAGGTGGCAGCATGCCGTTTGACATGGCGATCAACTTCGGCAGCTTGCTGCCTTGAAGATGATTGCACCCTGTACCGTTCGAACCATTCATGGAGACGAAGAACATGATTGAAGACGTGCCCATCTCGATGGACTTCCGCTGCGAGGACGTGGCGACAACCTGGGCGGAGACGGCCAACAAGGTGCGCCCATGGCGCGCGGAGTTCTTTTCGGCGTTTGTCGCCGAGGTCGCGCGCATGCATGGCGGCGGATCTTGCCGCGTGCTGGAGCTCGGCTCAGGCCCTGGCTACCTGGCCGAACAGCTGCTCCGGTCGCACCCGACGATCTCCTATGTTGCTGTCGACTTTTCCGTTGCGATGCATGCGCTTGCGAAACAGCGGCTTGGCGAGCTGTCGTCGCGAGTACAGTTCATCGAACGCAATCTACGGGATGCTGACTGGACCGCGGCACTCGGTCAGTTCGATTGTGTTGTCACCCACCAGGCCGTGCACGAACTGCGGCACAAGCGTCATGCAGTGACGTTACATCGCCAGGTGCGGAATCTGCTGACAGCTGGCGGCAGCTACCTCGTGTGCGACCACTTCTGCGGAGAGGGAGGGATGGTAAACGATCAGTTGTACATGACGGTGTTCGAGCAGCTTGCCGCGCTGCGTGATGCCGGCTTCGAGGATGTCCACCAGGTGTTGCTGAACGGGGGGCTGGTACTCCACCGTGCTGCCTGACATGAGGTCTTCCCGTTATTTCGGCAGCCGGAAACACAATTTACGGGTACATGCACTATGCAGAATCGCAAGCTTTTTGCTCTCCTCTGGCGAATCAACGCCGTCGTCATCCTGCTTGTTGGTCTGGCTGCCGTCGCCGTACTTGGCGTCGCGGCCTATGTTTTCTTCAAGGACGCGACGCGAACACGGTATGTCGATAACGTGGCAAACACGGCGCTCGATGATGTCCGGGAATCGACGGCGGAGCTAGGCTCATTCGAGCAAATACCGGGCAGTACAATGCTTCGCGCACCGATCACTGTGCACCAGAGTTATGCGATGGGGCCGGGCTACAAGGAAGCTGGTTCGGTCAGGAATTATCTCTATGTCGAACCGACGACGCGTTCCGCACATTGGCTTCGACCCTCGATGAATGGCCTGATCCTGAGCTCGACCGCGCTGCCGTCTGCCGGTCGCGGAGAGCGGGAGCGAGACGCGGTCGTCTATGTCCACGTGACGGTGGAGAAAGACACGAACGGCGATGAGCGGCTCACGGAGTCCGATGCGAAGCAGATCGCGGTGTCGGCGCCTGACGGGAAAGGCTATCGCGTTCTCGTGGACAAGGCGGACCGGCTCAACGAGGCGACACTACTTCCGGACGGTCAGCTGCTGGTCTTGTACTCGACAGGCGCAAAATTGACCGCTGTCGAACTGCATCCCGCAAATCTCGCGTTGCCCGTCGCAACATATGAAGTGAATACGTCGCTCAGATAGCGATCGGCCGCCTGATCCACCCGTCGAACGGATGGTCCGGCGCGCCGATCTGGATTCCCGCAGCGGCCATGCTGTTTCAGTTGCCGCTTGCACCACACATCAGGTTTCCATGAAACTTCTTCGTGCTTCCGCCCTTGCATTTCTTTTCCTGCCACTCATGTCAACCGCCGAGGGCGGTTGGATCGACAGGAACGGCAAGCCGGTCGCCTACTCCGATACCGCGAAGTCGATTGACGGCTTCAGTGCCGCCCTGATCGTCACACCAGACAAGGATTGGCGGGAGAAATGGAACACGCCGCCCGAGACGGTTCCTCAATTTTCATTGGCCAAGGAAGTCGCGGACGGCGGCGAGCTGTTCATACTGACCTTCCTGTCCAATCCCAGGCTGAACGCCGAGGGCATGACCGATGTCTCATGCGATTTCGTGGTCTCCCGTCCGGACGGGACACATTCCGTCAGCAAGGCCGACATACCTTGCTTCAAGGTCAGGCTGACCACGAATCCGACCTATGTGTATCTTTCAGGTGCCTCGGTGAAGTACGTTGCGGAGCCGAAGGATGCGCGCGGCACCTGGACAGTTGCTGTGACCGTGAAGGACCGCAACCGCGGGGTCAGCATCCCGCTGAAAACCTCGTTCGTCGTGCGGTAAGCAATCGCTCAGTGAAGCGGCGTCGCCGGCGCAGCATAGTCGAAGCTCTCCCGCGCGCCCCGGATCCATGCGCCGCGGCCGTCCTGTTCTCCCCTGCACTCGAAAGGTACGAGGATCAGTGAAATGCGTGACCAGTCCGCGAGCTGGAAGGCGGGGGCGGGCTTGCAGGCCAGAGCCTGCTCATTCGTGCCCGGCCTAAGGTGGGCCAGTGCATATTCGCCGGTGAGCTCGGCCACCCTTAGCGCCACCTATCCCTCGTGCTGCTGCCCGATGGCACGTGCTTTCCTGTGCGCGGCGCCACCTCGGCGCCCAGCTGTTCCGTGCGTTCCTTGTCCTTGTTGCTCTGGGCATCCCGCATTTGTCGGGTGAGTTGCTGGTGCTCGCGGGTCAGCGGATCGACTTCCTGCTTCTTCTCCGGCGGAAGGGGCGCAGTTGACGAATGGTGGCGTCGAACGCCGCGCGCGCCTCACCCGACGCATTCGATGGCGTCATGGACGCACGATCGACGACGCCTTGGCCGGGCCGTCGGCCCGGCAGGCGCAGGATGGGTTGCCATGGCGTGGTGGTTCAGCGCATCCCTTCGATCATCTTCTCCAGCTTCACCGCATCCGCGCAAAACAGGCGAATGCCTTCGGCCAGTTTCTCGGTCGCCATCGCATCGTCATTGAGCATCAGGCGGAAGCTGTTCTCGGTCAATTCGATCTTCTGCAGGTCGGCCGTTTGCGCCGCCTCGACGGACAGCTTGCGCTCGACCGGGGCATCGGTCCCGGCCAGCTTCGCCAGCAGGTCCGGGCTGATGGTCAGCAGGTCGCAGCCGGCCAGTTCGACGATCTGCGAGGTGTTGCGGAAGGACGCGCCCATCACCTCGGTCGGATATCCGAACTTGCGGTAATAGGTGTAGATGCGCCTGACCGACTGCACGCCCGGATCGTCGGCGCCGGTGTAGTCCTGGCCGGTCGACTTCTTGTACCAGTCGTAGATGCGGCCGACGAAGGGCGAGATCAGCTGCGCCTTCGCCTCGGCGCAGGCGACCGCCTGCGGCAGCGAGAACAGCAGCGTCATGTTGCAGCGGATGCCTTCCTTCTCCAGCACCTCGGCCGCGCGGATGCCTTCCCAGGTGGAGGCGATCTTGATCAGGATGCGCTCGCGCGGAATGCCGGCCGCCTCGTACAGGCGGATCAGCGTGCGGCCCTTCTCGACGGTGCCGGCGGTGTCGAACGACAGGCGCGCATCGGTCTCGGTCGACACGCGGCCCGGGATCAGCTTCAGGATCTCCTGGCCGAACGCGATCAGCAGCTGGTCGACCACGTCGCCGACCGGCTTGCCGGCGTTGTCGCGCACGGCCTTCTCCAGCAGCGGCTTGTATTCGTCCTTCTGCACCGCCTTGAGGATCAGGGACGGATTGGTGGTGGCGTCGCGCGGCGCAAAAGCCTTCATCGACTGGAAATCGCCGGTGTCGGCGACGATGGTGGTGTATTGCTTGAGCTGTTCGAGCTGGTTCATGGCAGGTTCCGGGTGAGGAGGGCGATCCGGTCATGTGGCCGGGGAGCCGGGAAAACTGGCGCTTCGTAGCGCGGAAGGCGACATTTTACGCAATTCGGCGGATGGGCTGGCCGGCGGAAGAGCAGGGTGCGATGGCGGGCGTGTTGCGCATTCTCAATGGGTCGATTTCCTACCGCGTCGCCGGGATGACTGCGGGCGGTGTGCTGGCGCCGGTGGCATTGGCAGTGGCGACCGCTTCGTCCCACCGTTCAGCGGAAGAACGAATCGAACTGCATGTCGAACTTCTGCAACGCCTTCTGCGCGTTCTGCATCTTGTTGCGCGCCTCCGGGCCGCGGCGTAGCGCCAGGCCCACGGCGAGGATGTCGATCACCACCAGGTGCGCCAGGCGCGCGGAGATCGGCGTGTACGGGTCGATGTTGAACGACAGGTCGATCGGCACCAGCACCGTCGCCAGTTCCGCCAGCGGCGTGCCCGAGGGCGTCAGCGCGATCACGTCGGCTTCCATCCTGCGCGCCAGCTGGATGCTGCGCAAGAGGGCGGCGCTGTTGCCGCGCTGGGAGATCGCCACCACCGTGTCGCCCTTCTGCAGCAGCGAGGCGGCGATGCTGTGGATGTGCGGGTCGCTGTAGGCCACCGTCGGCACGCCCGAGCGGAAGAACTTGTGCTGCGCGTCGGCCGCCACGATGCCCGAGGTGCCCTGGCCGTAGAACTCGATCTTGTTCGCGTGCGTCAGCACGTCCAGCGCGCGCTGGATCGCATCCGGGTTCAGGTTGTTGCGCAGGTCCAGCAGGGTGTTGATCGAGCGGCTGCAGATCTTGGCGCACAGGTCGGACGCCAGGTCGTCCTGGGCCGGCGAATCGTCGGCGCCCGGCAGAGCCAGCGCCAGGTTCTGCGCCAGCTTGAGCTTGAATTCCTGCCAGCCGTCCACGCCGATCGCGCGGCAGAAGCGCACCACCGTCGGCTCCGACACCTGGGCCTTCTTCGCCAGCGCCGTGATGTTCTCGTTGACGGCAAGGTCGGGATTCTTCAGCACCGTCAGCGCGACCTTGCGCTCCGACTTGGAGAGCGAATCGAGATGGGTGCGGATCGAGTCGAGCAGCATCGCTGGCCCTGGTTCGTGATGGATGGATCGTCGTTGCGCGAGGGCGTCAGAGTTCCGGCAGCGCTTCCTCGCGCCACTGCAGGCCGTCGCGGCCGATCAGGGCGCTGGCCGCGGCCGGGCCCCAGGTGCCGGCGGAATACGGGATCGGATCGACGTCTTCCTGCTCCCAGTGGTCGAGGATGGGTTCGACCCATTCCCACGCGGCTTCGAGTTCGTCGCTGCGCATGAACAGCGTCAGCTGGCCGCGCAGCACGTCGAGCAGCAGGCGCTCGTAGGCTTCCATGCGCGGCATCTTGAAGGTCTCGCGGAAATCCAGTTCCAGCTCCACCGGGCGCAGGCGCATGCCGTCGCCGGGCGTCTTGGCCATCAGGTTCAGCGACAGGCCTTCGTCGGGCTGCAGGCGGATCACCAGGCAGTTCGGCTGGAAGGTCTGGGTCGACTGCGCGAAGATCGAATGCGGGATGCTCTTGAAGCGCACCACGATCTCGGCCAGCTGGTCGGCCATGCGCTTGCCGGTGCGCAGGTAGAAGGGCACGCCGGCCCAGCGCCAGGTGTCGATCTCGGCCTTGAGCGCGACGAAGGTCTCGGTGCGCGACTGCGGATTGGCGCCCGGCTCCTTGCGGTAGCCCGGCACTTCCTGGCCGTTCACGTGGCCGCTGCGGTACTGGCCGCGCACCACGTTCTGCGCCAGCGTGGTCGGCGTGAAGCGGCGCAGCGAGCGCAGCACCTTGAGTTTCTCGTCGCGGACCGCGTCGGCATGGATCGACACCGGCGACTCCATCGCCACGATGCACAAGAGCTGCAGCAGGTGGTTCTGCAACATGTCGCGCAGCGCGCCGGAGGTCTCGTAATAGCCCATGCGGTTGCCGACGCCCAGTTCCTCGGCGATCGTGATCTGCACGTCGGAAATCCATTCGCGCCGCCACAGCGGCTCGAACAGCACGTTGCCGAAGCGCAGCGCCAGCAGGTTCTGCACCGCTTCCTTGCCGAGGTAGTGGTCGATGCGGAAGATCTGCGATTCCTCGAAGTAGCGGCCCACCTCGGCATTGATCTGCTTGGCGGAATCGAGGTCGCGTCCGAGCGGCTTCTCCAGCACCACGCGGGAATTCTTCGTCGCCAGGCCGGCGCCGTGCAGGTTCTGGCAGATGGTGGCGAACAGGCTCGGCGGCGTGGCCAGGTAGTAGACGCGGGTTACCTTCGGATCGTCGCGCATCGCGTTCACCAGGGCCGCATAGCTGTCCGGGCTGCCGGCATCCAGCGTGGCGTAGTCGATGCGGGCGCAGAAGGATTCCCACAGCGCGGTGTCGAAATTGCTGGCCGGAATGTGCGGCTTGGCGTTCTGCTCGACGCTGGCGAGGAATTCGTCGCGGGTCCATTCATGGCGGCCGACGCAGACGATGCGCGCGCCCGGGGGCAGGTCGCGCGCGCGGTCGCGCGCATACATCGCCGGCAGCAGCTTGCGCATCGCAAGGTCGCCGCTGCCGCCGAAGAGAACGAGGTCGAAATCTGCAAGTGTCGCCATGATGAATCCGCTTCCGTAATGATTGCTTCGAAAAGTGTGTCGGTCGCCTAGCGCAGCACGCGGCGCGCGCGCGCGATCAGGCCGTTGGTGGAGGCATCGTGCCCCTCGGGCTTCGGCTGGCCTTCCAGCTCGGCCAGGATGTTCTTCGCCAGCACCTTGCCCAGTTCCACGCCCCACTGGTCGAAGCTGTTGACGCCCCAGATCACGCCTTGCACGAACACCTTGTGTTCGTACAGCGCGATCAGCGCGCCCAGCGCGGCCGGCGTGAGCTGGTCCATCAGGATCATCGTGCTCGGGCGATTGCCGGGGAAGGTCTTGTGCGGCACCAGCGCGTCGATGCGCTCCGCCGGCAGGCCCTGCGCCTGCAGTTCGGCGCGCACCTCGTCGGCGGTCTTGCCGCGCATGAAGGCTTCGGCCTGGGCGAAGCAGTTGGCCAGCAAGGCGGCATGGTGGCCCTCGAGCCCATGGCTCGGGCGCAGCGCCGCGATGAAGTCGACCGGGATGATCTCGGTGCCCTGGTGCAGCAGCTGGAAATACGCGTGCTGGCCGTTGGTGCCGACGTCGCCCCAGACCACCGGGCAGGTGTCGACGCCGACCGCCTCGCCGCCGCACGTGACGCGCTTGCCGTTGCTCTCCATCTCCAGCTGCTGCAGGTAGGCGGCGAACTGGCCGAGATCCTGGTGGTAGGGCGCGATCGAGATCGACGAGGTGCCGAAGAAATTGCGGTACCACACGCCGATCAGGCCCAGCAGCACCGGCATGTTGCGTTCCAGGGGAGCGGTGCGGAAATGCTCGTCCATCGCATGCGCGCCGGCAAGGAACTCGGAGAAATGCTTGAAGCCGACCGACAGCGCCACCGGCAGGCCGATCGCCGACCACACCGAATAGCGGCCGCCGACCCAGTCCCAGAACTGGAACATATTGGCGGGGTCGATGCCGAACGCCTTGACCGCCTCGGTATTGGTGGACACCGCGACGAAATGCTTCGCCAGGTCCGCTTCCTTGCCGTGCTGCAGGAACCACTTGCGCGCCGACTGCGCGTTCATCATGGTTTCGGCGGTGGTGAAGGTCTTGGAGGCGACGATGAACAGCACCGTCTCCGGATCGACGCCGCGCAGGGCGGCATCGAGGTCGTGGCCGTCGACATTGGCCACGAAATGCATCCTCAGCTGCGGATAGGCGTAGGCGCGCAGCGCCTTGCAGACCATCTCCGGCCCGAGGTCGGAGCCGCCGATGCCGATGTTGACGATGTCGGTGATCGGGCGGCCGGTGTAGCCGCGCCACTCGCCGGAGCGCACGCGCTCGGAGAACGCCTGGATGCGCGACAGGACGCCGTGAACGTCGCGGCTGACGTCCCGGCCGTCGTGATGCACCGGCTTGCCCGGCGGCACCCGCAGCGCGGTGTGCAGCACGGCGCGGTCCTCGGTGCTGTTGATGCGCTCGCCGGCGAACTTGGCGTCGCGCCGCGCTTCCAGTCCGCGCTGGCGCGCCAGGTCGGTCAGCAGGGCCAGCGTGGCATCGGTCAGATGGTTCTTGGAGTAATCGAGGAACAGTCCCGCGGCTTCCAGGGAATAGCGCTCGAAGCGGCCGGCGTCCTGCGCGAACAGCTCGCGCAGTTGCCAGGATTGCGCTTCGCCGGCATGGGCTTGCAGCGCCCGGTATCCCGGCGCGGAGGACAGGGGAGGCATGGTGTCGGGCATGGTCTTGGTGGAAATATCGAAAACACTATACACAAAAGCCGGTAAATTCACTACAAAATTTTCGGATCGGCATGGCCCGGGCCGGCTGGCGGGGTGGCTGCTGTCAGAGGGCAATCCGGCGCCGGATTGCCTGGAAGGCAAGCCCGCCGCCCGAGGGTGTTGTCATAAAAATGTCTACGGATAACATCCATTTATGTAGTAAAATTTCAGAACTGAACCAGACAAGGAAACCGTCATGTCATTGCATCCGGTCATCGCCAGGGTCACCGACCGCATCGTCGAACGCAGCCGGCCGACCCGCGCCGCCTACCTGGCGCGCCTGGACGCGGCCCGCCACCAGGGCGTGCAGCGCGGCGCGCTGTCGTGCACGAACCTGGCGCACGGCTTCGCGGCCTTTCCGCAGAACGACAAGCTCATCCTCAAGCAGTACCGCCAGCCGTCGGTGGCCATTGTGTCGTCGTACAACGATATGCTGTCGGCCCACCATCCGTATGAATATTTCCCAAAGGTGATCCGGGACGCGGTCCGCGAGGCGGGCGGCGTGGCCCAGTTCGCCGGCGGCGTGCCGGCCATGTGCGACGGCGTGACCCAGGGGCAGCCGGGCATGGAACTGTCGCTGTTCTCGCGCGACGCCATCGCGATGGCCACCGCCGTGGCGCTGTCGCACAACATGTTCGACGCGGTGCTGTATCTCGGCATCTGCGACAAGATCGTGCCGGGCCTGCTGATCGGCGCTCTGCACTTCGGTCACCTGCCGGGCATTTTCGTTCCCGGCGGGCCGATGACCTCGGGCATCTCCAACTCCGAAAAAGCCAAGGTGCGCCAGCTGTATGCCCAGGGCAAGGTCGGCCGCGAGGAGCTGCTGGAATCCGAATCGCAGTCCTACCACAGCGCCGGCACCTGCACCTTCTACGGCACCGCCAACAGCAACCAGATGCTGATGGAAGTGATGGGCCTGCACATGCCTGGCGCCGCCTTCATCAACCCGTACACGCCGCTGCGCGACGAGCTGACCAGGGCCGCCGCCAGGCGTGCCGTCGCCATCACCGCCGACGGCAATGAATACCTGCCGATCGGCCGCGTGGTCGACGAGAAATCCATCGTCAACGCCATCGTGGCGCTGCTGGCCACGGGCGGTTCGACCAACCACACGCTGCACTGGATCGCGGTGGCCAAGGCGGCCGGCATCGTGGTGGACTGGAACGATTTCGATGCGCTGTCGTCGGCGGTGCCGCTGATCACCCGCATCTATCCGAATGGCGAAGCCGACGTGAACCATTTCCACGCCGCGGGCGGCACCGGCTTCGTGATCCGCGAGCTGATCGACGCCGGCGTGCTGCATGACGATGTCTTCACCGTGCTCGGCAAGGGGCTGCGCGCCCATGCGGCGGAGCCTTTCCTCGCCGACGGCAAGGTGGCCTGGCGCGATGCGCCGGCTTCCAGCGGCGACCTGAACGTGCTGCGCCCGGCGTCCGATCCGTTCTCGAAGGACGGCGGACTGCGCCTGGTGCAGGGCAACCTCGGCCGCGCCATCGTCAAGGTGTCGGCGGTCAAGCCGCAGCACCGCATCGTCGAGGCGCCTGCCATCGTGTTCGATTCGCAGGAAGCCTTCATGGAAGCCTACAAGGCGAAGCGGCTGGAGCGCGACTTCGTCGCCGTGGTGCGCTTCCAGGGGCCGCGCGCCAACGGCATGCCGGAGCTGCATGCCCTCACGCCGGCGCTGGCCAACCTGCAGGATGCCGGCCGCAAGGTCGCGCTGGTGACCGACGGCCGCATGTCGGGCGCCTCGGGCAAGGTGCCGGCAGCGATCCACGTGTCGCCCGAGGTGCTGGCCGGCGGTGCGTTGGGCAAGGTGCGCGACGGCGACCTCATCCGCCTCGATGCCGAGGCCGGCACGCTGACCGCGCTGGTGCCGGAGGCCGAATGGAATGCCCGCGAGATCGCCGCCGGCGACCTGTCGGCCAATATCGTCGGCATGGGCCGCGAGCTGTTCGGCGTGTTCCGCCAGACGGTGTCGGAAGCCGAGCAGGGCGCCGCCACCTTCGGCCTGCCGCCGCCGCTGCATCTGCCGCAGGAACAGGACAACCAGCTGCACGTGCCGGAAGGTGCGCCGTCGGACGAGGACTACATCATCTCCCGCAACAATCCCCTCACGGAAGCCAAGCCATGACACTGCTCGACATCATGCGTACCTCGGCGGTCATCCCGGTGATCGCCATCGACAACATCGACCACGCCGTGCCGCTGGCGAAGGCGCTGGTGGCCGGCGGCATCCGCGTGCTGGAAGTGACGCTGCGCACCGGGCATGGCCTGCCGGCGATCCGCGCGATGGCCGAGGCGGTGCCGGATGCCATCGTCGGCGTCGGCACGCTGACGCAGCCGCACGAGTTCGCCGCGGCGCGCGATGCGGGCGCGGTGTTCGGCGTGTCGCCGGGACTCACGCCGGCGCTGATCGAAGCCGCGAAGACCAGCGGCCTGCCGCTCCTGCCCGGCGTGATGACGCCATCGGAAGTGATGGCCGCGCGCGAGCAGGGCTTCCGCCAGCTCAAGCTGTTCCCGGCGGTGCCGGCCGGCGGCGTCGGCATGCTGTCGTCGATCGGCGGCCCGCTGCCGGACGTCACCTTCTGCCCGACCGGCGGCATCTCGATCGAGACCGCGCCGCAATTCCTCGCGCTGAAGAACGTGGCCTGCGTGGGCGGCTCGTGGCTGACGCCGAAGGATGCGATGCAGGCGGGGGACTGGGACAAGATCACATCGCTGGCCAGGGCTGCCAGCGCGCTGCGCAAGGCAGCGTAGGTACGGAGCGAAGCGCGCCGACGGCGCCCGGGCAACCGGGGCCGGAGGATTTGAGGGCCGGCGATTGCCGGCCCATTTTTTTGAGACGATTGGAATCTGTTGCTGAAGGCTCCTTCCCCCTGCAAAGGGGGAAGGTCGGTATGGGGGCGCCTGATCGACTGCAGGCATGTGATCGGGCGCACTACCTCCACCCTGACCCTCCCCCTCCGCGCCGGGCGCCCCGTCAGGGGGAGGGAATCTCCGGTGGCATGCGGGTTACCCCACGCTCAGTCGGGCAGCGACGACGCCCCGTACACCGCGACCCGGTTGCGCCCGGTGTGCTTGGCCTTGTACAGCGCCCGGTCCGCGCCGCCGATCAGGTGGGCGGTGGTGGCGTTCGGCTGCGGGATCATGGTGATCACGCCCAGGCTGATGGTCACGTGGCGGCTGACGCCGGAATACGCATGCTCGATCTCCAGCGCCTCGATCTGGCGCCGCATCGATTCGGCGATGCGCACCGCGCCGTCGCTGTTGGTGTCCGGCAGGATGGCCATGAATTCCTCGCCGCCGTAGCGGGCCAGCAGGTCGCACGGGCGGCACAGCACCTGGGTGAGGGCGCCGGCGATCTGGATCAGGCACTGGTCGCCCTTCTGGTGGCCGTAGTTGTCGTTGTAGGCCTTGAAGCAGTCCACGTCGAGCATCACCAGCGAAATCGGCGTGCCGTTGCGCTTGGCGCGGCGGAACTCATCATCGAGGTGGGCATCGAAGCGGCGCCGGTTGGCGATGCCGGTCAGACCGTCGAGCAGGGTCTGCGACTGCAGCTCCAGCGCCTGCTCGCGCAGCTGCCGTTCGCGCGCGACGGCCATGCTGACGTCGCTGACCTGGATCAGGCAGTGGCGCGCCTCGTCGCCGAAGCGCAGCGGCATCACCTGCACCGCCTGGTCCAGGCGCTGCGCCTCGCCGCCGGTATCCGCGTGCAGCGGATAGAGCGGGAAGGGGGCCTTGTTGAGCGTCTGCGAAATCAGCGAGGAGAGGTTGTGCTCGAGCGAGCCGCGCACCGCCAGATGCAGGCGGCCGCCTTCCAGCTCGGGGAACAGTTCGGTCAGGCGGCGCCCGACCATGTCCGCCGCGGGCCGGCGCGCATGCTGTTCCATCCAGCGGTTCCACAGCACGACGCGCTGGTCGGCATCGAGCACCACCAGGCCGACGCGCGCGGCATCGATGACGCTCGAAAGCAGGAGCAACTGCTTGTCGGTCGGAAGAGTCACGGCGTTCAACCCGTCAGCCTGGCGAGATAGCCGTCGATGTACTGGCGCAGGTCCTGCAGCGCCGACAGGTCGAGCAGGAAAGCCACGTAGCCGTGGATCTGGTGCCGCTCGATGTTGAAGTCGATCTTCAGCGTCAGCACCAGGCCATCCCACTGGCTGCCCGGCGTGCCGAGGATCTGGTCGCTGGTGCCCACATGGTAGACCGGCAGCGATCCTTCGAGCTCGCGGCCCGCGATGTTGGCCAGCGTGCTCATGCAGGAGTTGAGGATGATGTTGCCGATCTCGCTCATCGCTTCCTGCTCCATCTCGGAAAGCGCTTCCATCGGCAGCGACTGGCCCACCATCAGGCGCACGATCTCGAAGCTCTTCTCCTCGGGGAACATCAGGATGGCTTCGGTGTTGAACGCGCCCGAGTAATGCTGGGTGATCGCGCAGATGCGGCGGCCCTCCTTGTTGGCCAGCGTGCGCGCGCATTCTGCGCGGGTCTGGAACAGGATCGACGGCACCGACATCGCCACCTCCTCGTTGACGATCTGGCTCATCGCCGAGGCGGCCTGGCCGACGCCCTGGTTGAACAGCTCCACCAGGGCGTCGTGCTGGAGTTCGGTGAGCTGGAACATTATGCGGTTTCCAGGCTGCTGACGACCTGCTGGATGCGCGCCTCGGTGATCGGCTTCTCGACGAAGCCCACGCCCAGCGCCTGCGCCTTGCCACGGATGGCGTCCTGCACGTTGGCGGTCACCAGGGTGATGTTCACGCCGGGACGCTTCTCGCGCAGTTTCTCGATGGCGGCGATGCCGCCCATGCCAGGCATGTTCACGTCCAGCAGCACCAGGTCCGGATCGAGGCTGTCGAGCCGGGCGACGGCTTCCTCGCCGCTGCCGGCTTCCTCGATCCGCCAGTCGGGACGGAGCGAGAGGATGAACTGGCGCGACAGCAAGCGCGACACGCGGCTGTCGTCGACGATCAGGATGGTTGTCATTTCGATATTCCCTTGGTGGACTGCGGCGATGGCCGCCATTCCTGGCCGGCGCGCATTTCTTGTGTGCACTAGTCTACCCCCCGGCATGCCGCTTTTGCTACCACGGCGTGCCATTACGCCACGGGCGCGCCACAAACCCGCTGGGTGCCATTGACAGTCCGTTAAAATAACTGCTTTCCATTCCACCCTTGCAGCTTCCATGACCCAGGACGAACTCAAGCAGGCGGTCGCGCGTGCCGCCATCTCCCACGTCGTCGACGGTGCCATCATCGGCGTCGGCACCGGTTCCACCGCCAACTACTTCATCGATGAACTCGGCAAGATCAAGGACCGCATCCGCGGCGCCGTGGCCTCGTCCGAGGCGACGGCGGCACGCCTGGCTTCCCACGGCATCCCGGTGTTCGACCTCAACGACGTCGTTTCCATGCCGGTCTACATCGACGGCGCCGACGAGATCGATGCTTCCGGCGCCATGATCAAGGGCGGCGGCGCGGCGCTCACGCGCGAGAAGATCGTCGCCTCGGTGGCGGAGAAGTTCGTCTGCATCGCCGACGGTTCCAAGCTGGTGCAGGTGCTGGGCAGGTTTCCGCTGCCGGTCGAGGTGATCCCGATGGCGCATGCCGCGGTCGGCCGCGCGCTGGCGAAGCTCGGCGGCGAGCCGACGCTGCGCGTGAAGGACGGCCAGCCGGTCATCACCGACAACGGCTGCATGATCCTCGACGTGGCCGGCCTGTCGATCACCGACCCGAAAGGACTGGAGGCGCGGATCAATGCGATTCCCGGCGTGGTGACCGTCGGCCTGTTCGCGCAGGCCGGGGCCGACGTGGCGCTGCTGGGCACCGACGAAGGCGTGAAGACGCTGACTTTCCGATAGACGTTCCGGCGGGCCGCGGCCAGCGAGGCGAACCATGACGACAGACGGACCACTCCCGGCGCAAGGCATCGAGGCCCTGCGCGCGCGTTTCGAGGCGCAATCGCGCAAGGCGCAGGCATACTATGCGGTCATGCACCAGGCGCGCGCCTTCGCCGGCAGCGACGAGGCGGCCAGCGCGTGGATGGAAGCGCCATTGGATGCCTTCGGCGGCAGGACGCCCGCGCAGCTGGTCGGCGAGGGGCGCGCCGAGGAAGTGCTCGGCCATATCGCGGCGGTCGCCGGGAACGGCAAGGACTGAGTCGGCATCGGGGAACGAAGGGGGCGCCTGCCGGTGCGGCATGCCGGCGGCGCGATCGTGCAACGGATAACGCGGAAGGGAAGATCCTCACCATGCAGCGTCGAACCGTGTTGTGCAAGCTGGTCTCGGCCGGTGCCCTGCTGGCGGCGCCGGCGTTCCTGCGCGCGCAGGACGCACCGATGACCTATCGCCACCACGGCCCCGAGGCGCCGGACGACACCCGTTACGAGTATCACTGGAAGGTGCTGCAGGCCGCGCTGGAGGCGACCGTGCCGCGCTGGGGACCATTTTCCATGAGTGCTTCGGGCCCGATGAGCGAGCGCCGCCAGATCCTGGAAATGCAGAAGCCCGACGGCGAGATCAACACGCTGCTGCTCGACACCACCGCGCAGCTCGAGCGCGACCTGCTGCCGGTGCGCATCCCGGTCGACCGCGGCCTGCTCGGCTATCGCGTCTTCCTGATCCGTGCCGAGATGCAGGAGCGGCTGGCGCAGGTGCGCACGCTGGACCAGCTGAAGACCTTCGTGGTGGGGCAGCAGTACGGCTGGTCGGACGTGGAGGTGTACCGCGCGGCCGGTTTCCGCGTGGTGACCGCGTCGAAGTACGAGCACCTGTTCAGCATGCTGGTGGGCGGACGCTTCGACCTGCTCGGCCGCGGCGTGACCGAGGTGCTGCCGGAGTTCCGCCAGTACGGCCGCCGCCTGCCCGGCATGGCGATCGAATCCACGCTGTTGCTGCACTATCCGCTGCCGGTGTTCTTCTGGCAGCCGAAGACCGGGGAGGGCCGCAAGCGCGCGGCGCGCATCGAGGAGGGCCTGAAGATCATCGCGGCCTCGGGCCAGTTCGACATGCTATACCACGCCACCTTCGACCCCATGATCCGCGAGCTCGGGCTCGGCCAGCGCCACCTGCTGCGCATCGACAATCCGCTGGTGCCGCCGGCCTCGCGCAACCTGGACCGCCGCTGGTACCTCGATCCCGAGGTGTGACGCCGGGGCGGCACTGGCCGCCGGGTTCTCAGAAACGCCGCATCTTCCTGCCGGCCACGCGCCGGCCCATGCGCGACTGCAGCTTGCGCCACAGGAATCCCGCCAGGGCCATCATGATCATCTTGCGCATTGCATGCCTCCGGTCAATCGGGGGCGGCGGCATGCCGCCCGTTGCCAATGTGACAGCGGGCCGGAGGCGGCGGTTCCGCGCAAGCGGTCAGGCGCGCTTCCTGCGCGCGTGCGCCTCGCGGTAGCTCGCCAGGTGCTGAAGGAATACCGAGGCGATCGGCGACAGGCGCTTGCCGCGCGGATGGATCACCCACCAGTTGGCGTGGATGGGGAAGTCGTCGACGCGCAGGATCGCGAGTCCCTCGCTGGCCGGATCGGCGGCCAGCGCATGCACCGACAGCACGCCCAGCCCGAGCCCGCCCGACACCATCTGCTTGATCGCCTCGTTGCTGCCCAGCTCCATCCTGACCTTCGGCCGGAAGCCGTGCTGCGCGAAATGCGCGTCGCCGGCGCGCCGCGTGCCGGAGCCCGGCTCGCGGATCACGAACGCCTCGTCGGCGAGGTCGGCCAGCGTGACCCGGCGCCGGTTCGCCAGCCGGTGGCCGGCGGCGGCCACCACCACCAGCGGATTGCCGAGGAAGGCCTGCTTGTCGAGATCCATGTCTTCCGGCGGGATCGACATGATGTAGAGATCGTCGGCATTGCGCCGCAGCCGCTCGACCACGCCGTCGCGGTTGAGCACCTCGATGGCCACGTCGATCTCCGGATAGCGGCCGACGAAGCTGGCCAGCATGCGCGGCACGAAATACTTCGCGGTGCTCACCAGCGATACGCGCAGCTTGCCGCTGGTATGCCCCTTCATCGCGGCCACGGTCTGTTCGAAATGGGACCATTGTTCGGTCATCGCCCGCGCCGTGTCGGCCAGCGCCTCGCCCGCCGCGGTGAGGTAAAGGCGCTTGCCGACCTGTTCGTACAGAGGCAGACCGACCGCCTCCGACAATTCCTTCAGCTGCATCGAGGCGGTCGGCTGGGTCACGTGGCAGGCCTGGGCGGCGGCCGTGATGCTGCCGTGCTCGGCCAGGGCGAGGAAGACGCGCAATTGGCGGAAAGTGGCATGCATAGACAAAACTCGATGGAAATAATCGGAAGAATCGATTTTACCTGATGATGCCAAGCGGCTACCATGGCGCCCGACATCGATTCGGAGGCGCAATGCACAATTTCCTGGATCCCGCGATCCTGTTCTTCCTGCTCGGCCTGATGGCCGGCATGTTCAAGTCCAACCTCGAGATTCCCCCGCAGATTTCCCGGTTCCTGTCGCTCTACCTGCTCATGGCGCTTGGCCTGAAGGGCGGTTTCGCGCTGGCGGCGTCAGGCATCGGCGGCACGGTGGCGCTGTCGCTCGGCTGCGCCGTGCTGCTGGCCGTGGTGGTGCCGCTGGCCGGCCACGCGCTGCTCAGGCGCTTCCTGTCGGGCTATGACGCGGCGGCGCTGGCGGCGGCCTATGGCTCGGTCAGCGCGGTCACCTTCATCACGGCCACGCAATTCCTCGACAACCAGGGCATCGCTTATGGCGGTCACATGGCGGCGGCCATGGCCCTGATGGAATCGCCGGCGATCGTCATCGCGGTGCTGTTCGCCAACCGCCTGCGCAGGGAGGCCGATGCGCGCCTGGTGGCCAGCGGCGGCACTGCCGCGCTGGCGGCGCACGGCGGTCCCTCCTCGCACGGCGGCATCGGCGCCATCCTGCGCGAATCGCTGACCGACGGCGCCCAGCTGGTGCTGCTCGGCTCGCTGGCGATCGGCATGATCACCGGCGACGCCGGCAAGGAGGCGATGCAGCCGTTCTCGGGCGGCCTGTTCAAGGGCATGCTGGCGCTGTTCCTGCTCGACATGGGCCTCCTGGCCGCGCGCAGCATGGCCGGCATCCGCGGCCGCTCGCCCTGGCTGCTTGCCTATGGCGTGGTGGCGCCGCCGGTGCATGCGGTGCTGGCGCTGGGGCTGGCGATGGCGGCCGGCCTCGGCGTCGGCGACGGCGCGCTGCTGATGGTGCTGGCCGCCAGCGCGTCCTACATCGCGGTGCCGGCGGCGGTGCGCATGGCGATCCCGGAAGCGAACCCCTCGCTCTATATCGGCATGGCGCTGGCGGTGACCTTTCCGGTCAACGTGCTGCTGGGGATTCCCCTGTACACGCAGGCGGCGGCGCACATGCTGTCCTGAGCGCGGAGTTCAGGCCGGGTGCATCTCCCGGTACAGCGTGGGCGACATGCCGAAGCGCCGTTCGAAGGCGTGCGAGAAACGCGTCGCCGAGGCATAGCCGACGCGCGCCGCGATCTCCTTCACGGTCAGGCCGCCGGGCAGCAGGTTGCGCGCCTCGTCCAGCCGCAACGTCTCGACGAAATGCGCCGGCGTCTCGCCGATCTCCGCGGTGAACTTGCGATGGAAGCTGCGCTCCGACATCGCCGCCCGCGCCGCCAATGTGGGCACGTCCAGGCGCGCCAGCAGGTTCTGCTTCATCCAGTCGATCAGTTCCGCGAACGGCGCGCCGGCGCGGACCTGGGCGCTCAGCACCGGGCTGAACTGCGCCTGGTGGCCGGGCCGCCGCGCATACAGCACCAACCGCCGCGCGATGGTGTTGGCGACGGCTTCGCCGAGGTCGCGCGCGACCATGGCCAGGCTCATGTCGATGCCGGTCGTCACGCCTGCCGAGGTCCATAGCCGGCCGTCCTCGACATAGAGGGCATTCGCATCCACGTCCACGTCCGGAAAGCAGCGCGCCAGCTCGCCGCAGGATTGCCAGTGCGTCGCCACGCGGCAGCCGTCGGCCAGTCCCGCCTGCGCCAGCGCGAAGGCGCCGGTGCAGACCGAGCCGTAGCGGCGCGCATGGCGGCTGGCGCGGCACATCCAGTCTGCGACCGTCCCATCGGTGGCCAGGCGGCGCACCGCGTCGTCGTCGCCGCCCGCCACCAGCCAGGTGTCGACGGCACGCGGCGCGATCGCCGCCAGCGCTTCGGTATCGATGCGGACGCCGCTGTTGCTGGCGACCATGCCGCCGCGCCCGGAAGCGATGCGCAGGCGATAGGCGTGCCGCGCGGCGGCATCGTTGGCGGAGGCGAACACGGCGGCCGGGCCGGTGATGTCGAGCGCCTGCACGCCATCGAAGGCGATCAGGACGACGGTGCGGGAGAGGGGAGCGGGCATTGGCGGAAAATAGCATGCGGATAAAATTTCCGCCAATCTTGCCGCCGGCTGGAATGCCTGCGCTCCCCACCGGCCTGTGTCGGGAGTACGACAGCTGCCGACGGAAGCCGGTAACAACTGTAAATTTCCGCGGCGCAGGAAGGATTCGGCGCTACCATCTGGCATCCCGTTCCCATCAGCATCGCTACCCATGACCAGGCTCATCCTCCTTCTTGCGCTTTCCGCAACCGTGCTGTCAGGCTGCGGCGTCATGGCCGCGCCCTGTCGCGTCACCAGCGCCGTCATCAAGATGGTGCCGGTGGTCGGCCATGCCGCCGCGCTGCCGACCGACGCTTGCGCCGCCGTCATCGATCCCTGACCGGCCCGCGCCGCGGCAGTCCAATACTGTACGAATATACAGTACAATCCCGCATCGACATGCGCCGGCATTGGGCCGGCGCGCCGTTTCGGGAAAGGGACTGCAGCCATGAATACCACTCTCAACACCGCCGCCGACGGCAACGAGGCGCAGGACGCCGTGCAGGTGCAGGAAGCCCGCCTCTGGCAGGACGACGGCTGGACCGCGCGCATCATCAAGAACGAGGACGGCGACGGCTGGGCGGTCGCGATGTACCAGGACGGCGAGGCCGAACCGGCGCTCGTGGGGCCGTGGACGATGGGCCGCGACAAGGTCAATCCGAAGCCCCTGGATACGCCGGCCTTCCAGACCCTGGTGAAGACCGCGCGCGAGGTGCTGCGCCGGCACGAGCAGCAGCTGCATGCGCGGCTGCACCGCGAGGTGAGCGTCAGCGTCGGCGACGACACGCTGACCGTCACCCTCGACATCGTTCCCGACGACGACAGCCCGCATGCCATCCTCGCGGCCGTCGATGCGTTCGGCGAAGAACAGGCGCGCATGCGCGTGGCACCCGACTTCAAGCTGAACCGCGCGGTCGCGGCCGGGTGGATCGAATCCGGATACCGGCGCTTCTGACGCGGGCGACGCCGCGGGCCGCGGCGTATGCCTCCGGATGTTCCGGGCTTGCGTTATACTTTCGCAGGGTGCTCATCCGTCCTGGATGAGCAGGTTCAGCGACGGTCGGGCCGCCTCGCGGTTTCTTGCCGACCACATGAACATGCCCGAACTGCTGCCGCCGGTTCTCGTTACCGTTGCCGGGCCGCTTGCCAGTCACCGACGTCCCTCGCCGGCGTTCGGTTCGCCGCCGACCTGGCGGCATCTCCCCGTGCTGCTGTTCCGCATGCCTTCCGCCAGGAAGGTGGGATCGCGCGCATCCCTTGCCGATTGAAGAACGAAAAGAGAAAGAAATCGCATGTCCGACATCAATCTGATCGCCGCCGTCATTTTCGGCCTGGCACTGATCCACACCTTCGCCGCGAAATCGTTCGAACGCATTGCCGACCGTAGCACCCGGCATGCGGGCCTGTTCCACTTGCTCGGCGAGATCGAGGTCGTCTTCGGCCTCTGGTCTTTCGTCTTCATCGCGATCATGGCGTTCGTCGCGGGAACCGACGAGGCCATCGGCTATCTCGAATCACGCAAGTACACCGAACCGCTGTTCGTCTTCGTCATCATGGTGGTGGCGGCCTCCCGTCCCGTGCTGGAAGCGGTCAGGGCATCCATCGCCGCGGCGGCCAGGCTGGCGCCTGCCAATGCCTTGCTTGCGCAAGTCTGGCTCTGCTTCGCCCTGGTGCCGCTGATCGGTTCGTTCATCACGGAACCGGCGGCGATGACGCTGGCGGCGCTGATGCTGGCGCCGGTGGCGTTCCGGCCCGGCATTCCGGAGTGGCTCAAGTACGCGGCGCTGGGCGTCCTGTTCGTCAATATCTCGATCGGCGGCACGCTCACGTCGTTTGCCGCGCCGCCGGTGCTCATGGTGGCCGCCGCCTGGCAGTGGGATTCGGCGTTCATGGCGGCCAACTTCGGCTGGAAATCGGCGCTGGCCGTGATCATCAATGCCAGCGGAATCACCTGGCTGTTGCGCAAGCACCTGACGGCGCCCGCCGACAGCGGCGACAGCCGGCCCGCGGATCGGGTTCCTCTGGTCGTCATGCTCATCCACCTGATGTTCCTGGGGGCAGTGGTCGTGTTCGCGCACCATCCGGTGGTCTTCATGGGCGTGTTCCTGTTCTTCCTCGGCTATACCCAGGCGTATGCACAGTTCCAGAACCCGCTGATCCTGAAGGAAGGCCTGCTCGTCGGATTCTTCCTTGCCGGCCTCGTCGTGCTGGGCGGCATGCAGCAATGGTGGCTGCAGCCGATCGTGTCCAGCCTCGAGCCGAGCGCGCTGTTCTTCGGCGCCCTGGGCCTGACCGCCATCACCGACAACGCCGCGCTGACCTACCTGGGTTCCCTGATCGAAGGCATGTCCGACCAGGCCAAGTACATGCTCGTCGCCGGTGCCGTGGCCGGCGGCGGCCTGACCGTGATCGCGAATGCGCCCAACCCGGCCGGCGTGGCGCTGCTGCGCGACGGCTTCGCGGACGGCAGCATCGGTATCGGCGGACTGCTGGTCGGCGCAGTCGTGCCGACGATGGTGGCTGCGGGATTCCTGTTCCTGTTCTAGGGCGGATTTTTCCGGCCGCGATGGCGGTCGGCACATTCTTTTCCACGGGAGCGATGGAGGTAGCGGATAATGGCGGCTTCCTCCGCATCCCCTCCATTCCCGCAAGGCTCTCCCATGGAAATCAAGGTCAACTTCCTCGACAAGCTTCGCCTCGAAGCCAAATTCGACGATTTCACGGTGGTGGCCGACCAGCCCATCCGCTACAAGGGCGATGGCTCGGCCCCCGGCCCCTTCGATTATTTCCTTGCATCGTCCGCCCTGTGCGCCGCCTATTTCGTCAAGCTGTATTGCGTGACGCGCAACATTCCGACCGAGAACATCCGGCTGTCGCAGAACAACATCGTCGACCCGGAGAACCGCTACAAGCAGATCTTCAAGATCCAGGTCGAGCTGCCGGCCGACATTTCCGCCCATGACCGCCAGGGCATCCTGCGTTCGATCGAGCGTTGCACGGTGAAGAAAGTGGTGCAGACCGGTCCCGAGTTCGTGATCGAGGAAGTCGAGAACCTGGATGCCGATGCCCAGTCGCTGCTGGCGGTGAAATCCGCGCCCGGCGCCGGTACCCGCATCCCGGGCAAGGACCTGCCGCTCGAGCAGACCATCGCCAACATGTCGGGCGTGCTTGCGGACCTGGGCATGAAGATCGAGATCGCGTCGTGGCGCAACATCGTTCCCAACGTCTGGTCGCTGCACATCCGCGATGCCCACTCGCCGATGTGCTTCACCAACGGCAAGGGCTCGACCAAGGAGAGCGCACTGGCGTCGGCCCTGGGCGAGTTCATCGAGCGCCTGAACAGCAACCATTTCTATGCCGGCGCGTACTGGGGCGAGGAATTCGCCGATGCGCCGTTCGTGCACTATCCGGATGAGCGCTGGTTCCAGCCAGGCCCGGACGATGCGCTGCCGGCCGGGATCCTCGACGACTACTGCCTGCCGATCTTTGACCCCGATGGCGAGCTGCGCGGCTCGCACCTGATCGACACCAACTCCGGCAATGCAAGGCGCGGCATCTGCTCGCTGCCGTTCGTGCGTCACTCGGATGGCAAGCTGGTGTATTTCCCCTCCAACCTGGTCGAGAACCTCTACGTCAGCAATGGCATGAGTGCCGGCAACACGCTGGCCGAGGCGCAGGTGCAGTGCCTGTCCGAGATCTTCGAGCGGGTGGTCAAGCGCGAGATCCTCGAAGGCGAGATCGCGCTACCCGATGTGCCGCCGGAGGTGCTGGCCAAATACCCGGGCATCCTGGCCGGCATCCGCGGACTGGAGGAGCAGGGTTTCCCGGTGCTGGTGAAGGATGCGTCGCTGGGCGGCGCCTATCCGGTGATGTGCGTGACCCTGATGAACCCGCGCACCGGCGGCGTGTTCGCGTCCTTCGGCGCGCACCCGAGCTTCGAGGTGGCGCTGGAGCGCAGCCTAACGGAGCTGCTGCAGGGGCGCAGCTTCGAGGGCCTCAACGACCTGCCGCCGCCAACCTTCGTCAGCAATGCGGTGACCGAGCCGTACAACTTCGTCGAGCACTTCATCGATTCCAGCGGCCTGGTGTCGTGGCGTTTCTTCAGCGCGAAGGCGAATTTCGATTTCGTCGAGTGGGATTTCACCGGCGGGGGCACGAAGACCAATGCCGAGGAAGCCGCGACCCTGCTCGGCATTCTCGAAGGCATGGGCAAGGAGGTCTACATGATGGTGCACGACCGGCTGGGCGCCGTCGCCTGCCGGATCCTGGTGCCCGGCTATTCGGAAATCTATCCCGTGGAAGACCTGGTCTGGGACAACACCAACAAGGCTCTCCTGTTCCGCGAAGATATCCTGAACCTGCACCGCCTGGACGACGACCGCCTGGCGGCGCTGCTCGATCGCCTGAACAACAACGAGCTCGACGAATACTCGGACATCGCCACGCTGATCGGCATCGAGTTCGACGAGAACACGGTGTGGGGGCAGCTCACGGTCCTGGAGCTGAAGCTGCTGATCCACCTGGCCCTGCGGCAGTTCGAGGAAGCGCACGAGCTGGCCGGCGCCTTCCTGCAGTACAACGACAACACCGTCGATCGCAGGCTGTTCTACCAGGCCCTGAACGCGGTGCTGGAGGTGGTGCTCGACGACGAACTCGAACTGGACGACTACGTCGTCAATTTCCGCCGGATGTTCGGCGATGCGCGCATGGACGCGGTGCTCGGTGCGGTGGACGGCAGCGTGCGCTTCTTCGGCCTGACGCCCACCAGCATGAAGCTGGAAGGGCTCGACCGGCACCACCGCCTCATGGACAGCTACCGGAAGCTGCATGCGGGGCGGACCCATGCTGCGGCCGTGGCCGGATAAGGCCGCCCGCTTATCCATGCATATCTGGGTCGACGCCGACGCGTGCCCCGCCGTCATCAGGGACATCCTGTTCCGGGTGGCCGACCGCGTGCAGGTCCAGGTGACGCTGGTGGCCAACCAGCTGATCCGCGTGCCGGGCTCGCGCTTCATCCGCGCACTGCAGGTGCCTGCGGGCGCCGACGCGGCCGACGCCGAGATCGTCGCGCGCGTCGCGCCCGGCGACATCGTCGTGACCGGCGATATCCCGCTCGCCGCGCTGGTGCTGGACAAGGGCGGCCTGCCGCTCAACCCGCGCGGCGAGTGGTACACCAAGGACACCATCGCCGCGCAGCTGACGATGCGGGCATTCATGGAAGAGCTGCGCGGCAGCGGTGTCGACACCGGCGGGCCGGCCGCGTTCAGCCAGGCCGACCGGCAACGGTTTGCCAATGCGCTCGATCGCGAGCTGGCACGGAGAAGACATCGCCCGGACCCGGACTGAGCCCGCTCCCGCGGCACCGACTGCCGTCACGCTGCGCGGGACGCTTCGGCGCGCGGCAAGGCCGATCCCGTGCGACAGGCTGCACGCGACATTGCGCCCGTGTTCCTCCACAAAAAAAGAAAAGCCGCCGGCACGCAGGCCGGCGGCAGCTTTCCACGACTGGGACTTACTTGATGGCGACGCCGGTGGCGTTCGGCAGATCGGCCGTGGCCGTCGTGCAGTTCGACAGCGCGCCGCTGGTCGCATCGATCGCGCACTGCACCAGCTTGTTGATGTTGCGGGCGGTGATGTAGGCGACGTTGTTGCGGATGGCGATGCGGTGGAACTGCAGCCAGTCGGTCGCAGCCGTGCCCGGGACGGTCACGCCGCTCTCGACTGCGCAGCTGCCGGCGACGATGTTGCCGGTGGCCTCGTCGCGCTCGCAGCGGGTGACGGTCGACTGCACCATCGCCGTGGTGCCGTTGGCAGCCGCGCCGCGGTTGATGACGTAGACGAACTTCGCGGTCGTGGCCACGCCGTACGGCGAGAACAGGTTCAGGTTGACGTAGTGGCGGTTCGACGGGCAGTTCAGGTTGCCGGTGGCCGCATCGATCGAGCACACGCTCAGGCTGCGGTCGGTGGTGCTGACGATGTAGGCGGTGTTGCCGCGGATGTCGATGCCCACCGGGCCCACCAGGCCGGCGGCGCCGGCATCGGCGCAATTGCTCAGCGCGCCGCTGGCGCCGTCGACGCTGCAGCGCTGCACCGTCTGGTCGCCGAAGTTGAGGATGTAGGCGCGGCCGTTGGCGATCGCGACATCGGTCGGCTGGTTCAGGTTGGGCACGCCGGCGTTGGCGCAGGACGACAGGGCACCGGTGGCGGCATCGACCGCGCAACGGGTCACCGAGTTGTTCGCGATGTTGACGATGTAGGCATTGGCGGCGTCGAGCGTGATGTCGAGCGGTTCCGCGAAGGCGGACATCGGCGTGCCGCAATTGCCGACGGCGCCGGTCGTGCCGTTGAGCGCGCAGACGGTCACGGTGCCGCCGGTGCGGCTGGTGACGTAGACATTGTTCGACACGGCCGGCGCGGTCACCGTGATGGTGCCGGTGGCCTTCACCGCGTCATTGCCGCGCAGCGCGGCGACCACGTGGTAGGTGCCGGCGGCGCTGGCCGGGGCGGTGTAGGTCACCTGCACGCTGCCGTCGGCATTCACGGTCGGCGCGGACAGCGTGCCGCCCGCTGCGCCCTCCTGGATGCTCCAGTCGATTGCGGCGCCGGACGGCGCATCCTTGAGTGTGGCCGTCAGCACGGTGGTGGCGCCGGTCGTCACCGACGCGGTGGCCGGCGTGAGCGTGATGGTCGGGACCGGTTTCGGCTCGGCGGCGACGTTGATGGTCGCGGTGGCCTTGACCGAGTCGTTGCCGCGCAGCGCGGCGACGAGGTGCGCGACGCTGGCGTTCTCGCGGCGCGGCGCGGTGTAGGTGACGGAGAAGGTGCCGTCCGGGTTGGTGGTCGGGCCGGCCAGGGTACCGGCTTCGGCGCCTTCCTGCAGGGACCAGTCGATGGCGACGGCCTGCGAACCCGCATTGTCGACGCGCACGGTGAAGACCTGGCTGGCGCCGGCCGCGAGATCGGCGATGCCGGGGCTGATCGCCATGGTCGGCGGCGTGTTCGACGGCTGGTTGGTGCCGCCGTCGTCATCGCTGCCGCCGCACGCGGCGAGGATGAGCGAGAGGCAGAAGGCCATCAGCAGCCTCAGGGTGTTGGCGATCGATGCGGGCTCGGTCGAGCGGAGTGTGTGATTCATCGGATGGATTCCTGTCCTGGTGAGTCGGGATGATCTGGCGCCGGATCGCGGCGCTCCGGCCGTGCAAGCACCGGCCGTTCGTCATGACTCTAGCGAGTCGTGGGACGGGAACTTTGTGATGGATGCGGGGTTCTGCGCGGGACGCGCACGGAATTTGATCTTGCGCAGCAACGTCGATCCTGCGACCGGCAATCCATGATTTTTCGCAAGCGCCGCCCGCGCCGGGATGTGGGGGCGCCGCAACGGAACCCTGCTGCGGCCGCGATCAGGGCGGCAGGGCGTCCGGCGGCATCGCGCGCGACTGGCCCGGCTGCAGCGCCTTCTTCGCGCGCCGCGCCGCGTTGACGCAGCGGATCAGCAATGGCGCCGGCGCATCACCGGCCGCGTCGGCGCGCGCGAGCAGGCCGAGCTTCGCTTCGCGCAGCCGGCCGGCGCAGGCGGTGCGCAGCGCCGTGACGCCGTTGAGCGCCAGCGCCAGGCGCGATCGGTAGACGATGTAGCGCGACAGTTCGTGATGCGCGCCGAGCAGGGCGGTCTTGTAGTCGTAGCGTCCCCACATGAAATCGAAACGGCGGGCGCCGCGCTCGATGGCGGCGCAGACCGTCAGGAAGCAGCACACGGTGCCGAGCCGGTGATCGTCGTAATGCGGATCGTGCGCATTGACAAGCGAGACGACGGTATCCCCGATGCGCAGCCCGATCGTGCCCGCGCAGATGCGGCCATCGATGGAGGCGCGCGTCATGAAGCCGCGCTGGCGCGCCAGCCGCAGGATGTTGGCGGTCTTGCGCTCGTCGATCACCGACACCTTTCCCTTGCCATCCATGCGCGCATGGTTGAAGCCGATGATGGCGCGCACGTCGCCCTCGTCGATGACGTCGCCGGAGCGCACATCGAGCACGTCCATGCGGAACGTGGGGAAGTCGCGCTCGATGCGGTGAAGGTGCTTGCGGATGTTCTTGCGGGTGGCGCTGCCGAGTCGCGCCACGTAGTCGTCGACGGCCGCCGGCAGGTCGGCCACGATGTCCTCGCCGCAGGCGATGCGCTGACAGGGCCGCCGCGGATCGCCGCCGCGCAGGTGGAAGGCATGGAACAGGATCGCCGTCACCCACGGAAAATGCGCGAACACATGGTCGGCGAAGCGGTCGATCTCCGCCGCGTCGGCGAACACGCCTTCATTGATGACGCGCACCCGGTCCCATTCGCGGCGGAACAGGAACAGCGCGACGATGCGGCCGTCGCGCCGCGCGACATAGGTGCTGGCCTTGTCGAGGCCGCCATGAATGCGGAAATGGGCCATCGACGAATACACGCTGCCGTAGAGGCGTTCCATCTCGCGTTCGACGAAATCGGGAATCTCGCCCGGATAATGGGCGGTGACGACATCGGCATGGATATCCATGATGCAGCGGTCTCCTCGTCTCGTTGGTCTTGTGCTTCTGTCGCTGGCGCTGTCATGCGTACGACTGGGCGGAGGAGGATTCGTCGCGGCGCACGGATGCTCATCGCGCCCGCGATTGGCGTGGCTCAAGCGGCTGTTGAATCGGCCGCAAACAGGCTGCACTTTGCCTTGCGCGGCATGAACGCCGCATGCGCCGGCGCGCACGCCGGCACGCGGCCAAAAGAAAGGCCGCCCCGGAGCGAGGCGGCCTGCATGACGCAGGCATGCGCCCGGCGCATGCCCGCATCGTCACGCGGCGCCGGCCATGGCGGGCGGCGCCGGTGTCATCACTCGGACGGCGGCACGTAGCCCTGGGCGACGTCGGCGCCTTCGCCGAAGAAATGCTTCTCCATCTGCGCGGCCAGGTATTTGCGTGCGCGCACGTCGGCCAGGTTCAGGCGGTTCTCGTTGACCAGCATGGTCTGGTGCTTGAGCCAGCCGGCCCAGGCTTCCTTGGAGACATTCTCGTAGATGCGCTTGCCGAGTTCGCCGGGATACGGCGGGAAATCCATGCCTTCGGCTTCCTTGTTCAGTTTGATGCAGTGGACCATGCGGGCCATGTCGTTTCTCCGTTGCTATACCGCGTTGGCTGCGGATGTGTTGGCGATGTGGTTTGGACAGGAAAACCGGCCGATTGTCGGCATCGACTTCGCGGCATCGACATCGGGCCGCCAGGCGGGCCGGCATGTCCGTCCATGGGAATCAGATCTTCTTGATGAGCACCTGCGACTTGCGCTGCCAGTTGTACATGTGCTGGCGGTCCTTCGGCAGGTCGTCCACCGTGGCATGCTGGAAGCCGCGCTTCAAGAACCAATGCGCGGTGCGGGTGGTCAACACGAACAGCCGCGTGAAGCCGGCGGCACGCGCGCGGTCTTCCATGTGCTTGAGGATGCGCTCGCCGTCGCCCTGGCCCTGGACTTCCGGGTTGACGGTCAGACAAGCCATCTCGGCCATCTTTTCCTGCGGGAAGGGATACAGCGCCGCGCAGCCGAAGATCACGCCGTCGTGCTCGATGACCGAGAAGTACTCGATCTCGCGCTCGATCAGTTCGCGGCCGCGCTTGACCAGGGTGCCGTCGGCTTCCAGCGGCTCGATCAGCTTCAGGATGCCGCCGACATCCTCGATGGTCGCTTCGCGCAGGGTTTCCAGCTTCTCGGTGCTGACCATGGTGCCGACGCCGTCGTGCGTGAAGACTTCCAGCAGCACCGAGCCGTCCATCGCGAACGGCACGATGTGCGAACGCGGCACGCCGGCGCGCGAAGCCTTGATGCAGTGGCGCAGGTAGAAGGCGGTGTCGTTCGGCAGGTGGCCCTTGTTGAGCAGGGCCTCGGCCTGGACGGCGGTCAGTTCGTGGACCTCGTCGCCACCGGTGTCGGTCATCATCGGCGTCTCGGACACGAAGATCAGCTTGTCCGCGCGCAGCGCGATGGCGGCCGAGGTGGCGACGTCTTCCATCGCCAGGTTGAAGGCTTCGCCGGTGGGCGAGAAGCCGAGCGGCGACAGCAGCACCAGGGCGCCGGCGGCGAGGATCGGCTGGATCTTGTCGTAGGCGACCTTGCGCACCACGCCGGTCATCTCGTAGTCGATGCCGTCGATGACGCCCAGCGGGCGGGCGGTGACGAAATTGCCGGAGATGATCCGGATCTCGGCGTGCGCCATCGGAGTGTTCGGCAGGCCCTGCGAGAACGCGGCCTCGATGTCCAGGCGCAGCTCGCCGGCGGCTTCCTTGGCGCATTCCATCGCGGTGGCGTCGGTGACGCGCAAGCCGTTGTGGTAGCGCGGCGTGGCATTGCGCAGGGCGAGCTGTTCGAGCACCTGCGGGCGCGAACCGTGCACCACGACCACGCGGATGCCGAGCGCGTGCAGCAGGGACAGGTCCTGGGCGAGGATCGGCAGCGCGCCGGCGGCAACCAGTTCGCCCGGGAAGGCGACGACGAAGGTCTTGCCGCGGAATGCATGCACATAGGGCGCGACCGATCGCAGCCAGTGGACGAATTCATTCTGGTTTTCCATGACGCGCATTATAATGCGACCCGCCATGTCCGTACCCGAATCCCCGAAGAAGCCTCACCCCCGTCATCCCCGTCCCCAGGAGACCGATTCCGCACGCCAGCCGAAGGGCGAGGGCGGCGGGCAGCGCGCGCCTGCGCGGCAGGCACAGGGGCGCCCGGCGCAGGAAACCGGCAAGGCGGGCGGACAGGTCAGGCCGACGGACGGCGGACGAGCGCAGGACGGCGGCAACCGCCGCCCGCAAGAGCCCGGCGCGGACGGCAATGCACCGCACCAGCGGGGCGGCCGCGCCGGCGACCGGCCGCGTCCCGAGCGCACCGAGCGCCCGGAACGCCAGGAACGGCGCGAGCGCCAGGCGCCGCCGCCCGAGCGCAACCCGATACCGCCGATCACCTTTCCCGAGGAACTCCCGGTCTCCGGCCGCCGCCGGGAAATCGCCGAGGCGCTGCAGCGCCACCAGGTCGTCATCGTCAGCGGCGAGACCGGTTCCGGCAAGACCACCCAGCTGCCGAAGATCTGCCTCGAGCTCGGCCGCGGCCGCGCCGGGCTGATCGGCCACACCCAGCCGCGCCGCATCGCCGCGTCCTCGACCGCCAAGCGCATCGCCCAGGAACTGGGCACGCCGCTGGGCGAGAACGTCGGCTTCAAGGTCCGCTTCAACGACACGCTGTCTGCCGGCGCCGCGGTCAAGCTGATGACCGACGGCATCCTGCTGGCCGAGACCCAGACCGACCCGCTGCTGCGCCAGTACGACACCATCATCATCGACGAGGCGCACGAGCGCAGCCTGAACATCGATTTCCTGCTCGGCTACCTCAAGCAGCTGCTGCCGCGCCGGCGCGACCTGAAGATCATCATCACCTCGGCCACCATCGATGCCGACCGCTTCGCCAGGCATTTCGGCACGCCGGACAAGCCGGCGCCGGTGATCGAGGTGTCCGGCCGCCTGTACCCGGTGGAGATCCGCTACCGCCCGGTCGACAGCGATGAGGGCCGCGCCCCCGGCCGCAACGATGGCAAGCCGCCGACCGCCGCCCAGCAGAAGAAGGAACAGCGCGACCTGATGGATGCCGTGGTCGACGCCGTCGACGAGCTGGCCCGCATCGGCCCCGGCGACGTGCTGGTGTTCCTGCCCGGCGAGCGCGAGATCCGCGACTGCGCCGAGGCGCTGCGCAAGCATCATCCGCCGCACGTCGAGATCCTGCCGCTGTTCGCCCGCCTGTCGGTGCAGGAGCAGGACCGCGTGTTCAGGCCGTCCGGCGCGCGCCGCATCGTGCTGGCCACCAACGTCGCCGAGACTTCGCTGACGGTGCCGGGCATCCGCTACGTGGTCGACACGGGTCTCGCGCGCGTGAAGCGCTACAGCTACCGCAACAAGGTCGAGCAGCTGCAGATCGAGCCGGTGGCGCAGTCGGCCGCCAACCAGCGCGCCGGCCGCTGCGGCCGCGTGGCGTCGGGCGTGTGCATCCGCCTGTACGACGAGCAGGATTTCCTGCAGCGCCCGAAGTTCACCGATCCCGAGATCCTGCGTTCCTCGCTGGCCGCGGTCATCCTGCGCATGAAGTCGCTGCGCCTGACCGATGTCGAGACCTTCCCCTTCATCGAGCCGCCGCTGGGCCGCGCGGTTGCCGACGGCTACCAGCTGTTGCAGGAGCTGGGCGCGGTCGACGACAGCAACCAGCTCACGCCGATGGGCAAGGAGCTGGCGCGCCTGCCGCTCGACCCGCGCGTCGGTCGCATGATCATCGCCGCGCGCGACAACGCCTGCCTGACCGAGATGCTGATCATCGCGTCGGCGCTGTCGGTGCAGGATCCGCGCGACCGGCCGCTGGAAGCGCAGAACGCGGCCGACAACGCCCACAAGAAATTCGCCGACGAGAAATCCGAATTCGTCAGCTTCCTGAAGATCTGGAAATGGTTCGAGGAAGCGATCGCCCACAAGAAATCCAACCGCCAGCTGGCCGACAGCTGCCGCGAGAACTTCCTCTCGCAGCTGCGCCTGCGCGAGTGGCGCGACGTGCATTCGCAGTTGCTGACCATCGTGCGCGAGCAGGGCTGGAGGCTGAACGAAGCCGAGGCCACCTACGAGCAGCTGCACACGGCGCTCCTGGCCGGCCTGCTCGGCAACATCGGCTTCAAGGGCGAGGACGACAATCTCTATCTCGGCGCGCGCGGCATCAAGTTCAGCGTGTGGCCCGGCTCCCACCTGTCGAAGAAGGCCGGCAAGTGGATCATGGCGGCCGAGCTGGTCGACACGGCGCGCCTGTATGCGCGCTGCGTGGCAAACATCCAGCCGGAATGGCTGGAGCGCGTCGGCGGCCACCTGCTCAAGAAATCCTATGGCGAGCCGCGCTGGGAAAAGCGCACCGCCCAGGTCACGGCTTCCGAGCGCGCCACGCTCTACGGCCTGGTGGTCTACAGCCAGCGCCGCATCAACTACGGCGGCATCAATCCGCAGGAAGCGCGCGACATCTTCATCCGCGACGCGCTGGTCGGCGGCGACTTCGACACCAAGGCGCCGTTCCTGGCGCACAACCAGAAGCTGGTGCGCGAGATCGAGAACCTCGAACACAAGTCGCGCCGCCTCGACGTGCTGGTCGACGATACCCTGATCGCCGCCTTCTACGACGAACAGGTGCCGCGGGACGTGCACAACGGCGACGGCTTCGAGCGCTGGTACCGCCAGGCCTCGGCGAAGAACCCGAAGCTCCTGTACCTGAACAAGGACGACCTGATGCGGCACGAGGCGTCCGGCATCACGACCGACCTGTTCCCCAAGCAGATGATCGTGGCCGGCATCCCGATGCAGCTGTCGTATCACTTCGAGCCGGGCGCCGCGCGCGACGGCGTGACGCTGACGGTGCCGCTGTACGCGCTCAACCAGGTGTCGCTGGAACGCAGCGAATGGCTGGTGCCGGGCATGCTCAAGGAAAAGGTGCAGCTGCTGGTCAAATCGCTGCCGCAGAAGCTGCGCCGCCACTGCGTGCCGCTGCCCGAGTACGCCGCCGGTTTCTTCGACCGCGTCGATGCGAAGAAGACCTTCGGCCGCGGCAGCCTGGTCGACGCGGTGATCGCCGACATGCGCGAGGAGAAGGGGCTGACGGTGCGCACCACCGACTTCAAGCTGGAGACGCTGCCGGCCCACCTGTTCATGAATTTCAAGGTGGTCGACGAGCACGGCCGCCAGCTCGACATGGGCCGCAACCTGGCCGCGCTGCAGGCGGAGTTCGGCGGCAAGGCGCGCGAGAGCTTCCAGAAGCTGGCCGAGGCCGCGCCGGTGACCTCCATCGAGGAACCGGCGCCGAAGGCCGGCGCCGTGCGGACGGCCGTGGACGAGGGCGACGGCGGCAGCCGCGACGCTTCGGCCGGCGAGCTGGAAAATCTGACCGCCTGGACCTTCGGCGAGCTGCCCGAGCTGCTGGAGATCCGCCGCGGCAAGCAGACGCTGATCGGCTTTCCCGCGCTGGTGGACAAGGGCGCGTCATGCAGCATCGAGGTGTTCGACGATCCCAACGAGGCTGCGCGCTTCCATCGCGCCGGCATGCGCCGCCTGTTCGCGCTGCAATTGCGCGAGCAGCTCAAGTACCTCGAGAAGAACATCCCCGGCCTGCAGCAGATGGGCATGCAGTTCATGACGCTCGGCGCCCAGGAAGAACTGCGCGACCAGATCATCCAGGCAGGACTGGATCGCGCCTGCCTGCAGGATTCGCTGCCGAAGAACGCCGACGAGTTCAGCGCCCGCAAGGACGAGGGCAAGGCGCGCCTGAACCTGCTGGTCAACGAGATCGCCCGCCTGGTGGGCCAGATCCTGGCCGAGTACTACACGCTGCCCAAGAAGATCCAGGGCATCAAGGCGCATGCGCAGGCGGCGGCCGACATCCAGTCGCAGCTGCAGGCGCTGGTGACGAAGCGTTTCGTGGTCGAGACCGACTATGCGCAGATGGCGCATTTCCCCCGCTACCTGAAGGCGATCGGCGTGCGCATGGACAAGCTGCGCGCGGATCCGGCGCGCGACACTCGCCTGATGGCCGAGTGGGCGCAGGTCGCGCAGCCGTTCCAGCGCGCGCAAAAGGGTGGGGCGCTCGCCAACGATCCGCGCATGCAGGAATTCCGCTGGCTGCTGGAGGAACTGCGCGTGTCGCTGTTCGCGCAGGAGCTGAAGACGCCGATGCCGGTGTCGGTCAAGCGGCTGCAGAAGGTGTGGGAGTCGATGCAGCGGTAACGATGCCGCAGGCGGCATTCCCGCAGGCATCGCCTTCGTGCACGGCACATCGCCGATGCACCGGCTATGATGGAAGATATTCTTTCAGCCGGCCAGCCGCGGCGCTGCCGTTCCGGGTGGCATGGCCGCCGCGCTCCATGAAGACATCATGACCCTGTCATCCTTTCTCCTCCGTCCTTTCGCCGCATCGCTTGCCGCGGTGCTGTGCCTGGTTTCCGTGACGCCTGCCGTTGCGACCGCGCAGGACTCCGAGGCGCCGGCGCCTGCGGCTACTGCGCCGTCCGCCGGGCATGCCGCTCCGGGCGCCGGCGCCACGCCTGCCGATGGCTCCCCGCGCCTCGCGGGCGCATCCCTGAAAGCCGTCCCCTACGTCACCGACGAAACGATGCGCCGCATCGTGCAGGAAGCCTTCGCCGACCAGATCGTGATCACCGCGCCGGGCACGCGCCGGGACGGATTCAGCAGCGCACAGCGGCGCATGCTGGACCAGCGCTTCGAGCAGGCGCGCACGCCGGGCTGTCTGCGGGCGGACGGCCTGAAGAACCAGTCGACCTCGATCGGGCCGATCGGCCTGGGCGGCCTGTTGGCATTGCCGATGGTGGCCGTGGCGGCGGTGCGCGGGAAGTGCTCGTTCTAGCGCCGGGTGCGATGTGCCGATGCATGCGCATGGCCAGTGCCGGTCACGCTCGCTTGCATGGCGAGACCGGAACAAGCGCTGCCCCGCGAGCCATTTCCGGCGCACGGTCACTATCAGTTTTCTGCAGTGCGGATCGTCGATATGGACAGGCGCCCCCCGGTTGACCTATTGTTCCGCCACGTGAGGCCGTTGGCGCAGTCTGCCCGGCGTCATCAAGCCATCAATTGCGTTTTCGGACGTCTCTTGGCCCCTTGCAGGGTCGTGCCTCGACGGAACAGTGGAGCGGCATCAAGGTCGCCCGTGGCGCGGCGCTGAGCGACCCGCATGGCCTGTTCAATTCCGGTCTGGTTGGCAGGACTCGGCATGCAATTGACCTGATGCGCGATGAAGAGCTTGACGAACCCGCATTTCTTGAACTGGTCCGAGCCGCCGCGGCGCGCAATCGAAGGGATGCCGCTGTCCGGCATTTCGTTCGGCATGGAACGCTGCGCGGCCGGCCGACCTTATCGTGAAACAAAATCATGACAGATACCCGTCGACGCGAATTCGTTCTTGGTGTTGCGGCAGCCGTTACTGGCTGCGCATTACCTGTCCACGCCGCACAGCCTGAAGGATCCGCAATGTATGGTCTCATCGGAAAAATAAAGACGGCGCCGGACCGGCGCGATCTCGTCGTCAAGGCTTTGCTGGAGGGGGCGCGGGCAATGCCTGGTTGTATCAGCTATATCGTCGCGCTTGATCCGGCCGACGCGAATGCCATCTGGGTAACGGAGGTCTGGGACAGCAAGCAGAGCCATCAGGCTTCGCTCAAGCTCCCCTCCGTGCAGTCCGCGATCGCGCAGGCAAGGCCGCACATCGTCGGCTTTGGCGAACGCTTCGAAACTTCGCCAGTCGGTGGGCACGGCCTTGCCGGCTGAGCCGTCCGTCGCCGCCGGGGATCCGCATGTCCAGGCGCCGGGCATGAGACCGAGCATGTCGCATGCCGCACTGTCGTCGGTTTTCCGCGACGTCGATCGTGTGCCCGGACAGGGGGCGACATTTGCCCGATCGTGCCGGGATGTCACGGCCGCGCCGGATGGCGAGGCCATCCAGGAGGGTGTTCCGGATTCCGTGCCGCCCGGCGAACCCAACAAGATCAAGAGGATATGGAGGTGAGGAATGGGCGATCAAACACTGGCCGGTACCGCAACGAACGGTAATGCCGGCAAGTCGGCATGCGTGCCAGACCGGGTTGACGTCATCGTCGAATACCGGCTGGCGGAATACAAGCAGGTATTGCGCGATTTCATCCCCGTGTACCTGCGCACGACGAAGAAGCAACCCAACCGTCTTCTGCCGTGGAACTGGCCGGTCATGGAAAGACTGATGTTCGCGATCGTGGTGCCCGTGATCTTTGCACTGAAGAAGCGCCGCATCGGCACCTGCGCGTTCACCTTCACGGAAACCGGTCTTGCGCGCACCAGCCGCGGCCGGACTGCCGAGCGTGCCTGGAGCGATGTCAGGGCGGTGCACCACCTGTCGGCAGCCTATCTGATCGAACTCAAGGCGGGCGGTGCGATGCCGCTGCCGTTCCGCATTTTTTCGCAGGAACAGCGCCGGATTTTTGACAAATTCTCCCGGCAGGTGGGATAGTGCACCGCTGCATGAAGGCGGAGCGCAACCGCGATCCGGTGTCGATGCACATATTGGAAATTGGAAAGGAACGACCGGACATGCTTCCGACAATGCTGCCATCCATCTCCCGCCGCCGTTTCGTCCTCGGCGTGTCGGCGCTGCTTGCCCCGACCATCGGCCTGGCCGCCGAACGGCGCCTGATCGTCGGCACCTATCCCGCCGAACGCTTCGCCATGATCCAGCGCCTCACACTGCCGCGCGTGCACCTGTACGACCACGAGGGAAAACTGGTGGGCCGTGATGCATGGCCGGCGGAGATGGCCGCCATCAAGGCGCATGCGGGCGAGGCGTTCTGCTGCGTGTCGGACAAACCGGTCAAGCCCGGCAGCAAGGAACCGCCCGAGGACTGCAAGGTGATCGTCTACGGCGAGGACATCCGCGAGCATTTCGACCGCCTGCGCACGGCGTCCGGCGCGCCCGTGCGTTACCAGGACCTGCCGCGCCACCGCTACCTGATCGTGGATTACTACGCGGACTGGTGCGCGCCCTGCATTCCCGGACGGCGCACGCTGGAGGCATTCCTGCAGAGCCCGGCAGGGGCAGGCTATGTCGCCGTCGTCGTCGATTTCAGCGATCTGCCGAAGATGCCGAAGCGGCCGGCCAGCGCCGGGAAAAAATCCTGACGGCACGGCTGCATTCCCACGGAGACAACATGGAAATGCATGTACGCTGGAGTGCCCAAATTGAACAGGTGAGAACAATGAAGCCACTGCAAGCACTCTGCCTGTTCTTTTGCTTTTCCATCTATGGCCACGTTCAGTCAAAAGAAAGCGTGGTGACTGTAGATATCAACTATTTTCAGGCTGAGAGGTTCCGCCAGGGCGAGGCCGAAGCACAGAAGTACATCAAGGCTGGGAAGGCGAAAATATTCATATACGGTGGCTCTCTGTTCGACAGCCCTGCTGACAGGCAGCGCATCGCGCTAAGGACGAAAGTGCTGAAAGCAAATGGCATCGAGTTCGAATCCTACCCGGGAGAAGGCTGCATTCAAGATCCGGGCAGAGAAGCCTATGCACGCGGATTTCAAAGGACAATGAAGCCGAACCTTGACGTTCTATTGGGAAAAGATTGGGAGAAGAAGATTGAGAAGGAGGTAGATCTTCTCATTGCGAATGAAAGAAGGGGTCATGTTAAAGGCTCTCCGAATCGATAGCACCGCCTGAGGCCATGACACGGTTGACCCGATATTCGACTCCGGCACGCAAACGTGCCGGTCACTGCAACGTTAGACTTCAGGAGCACCCCATGCGTCTATTTCATCGTTCCGCCCTGATGCTGCTGGCATCGCTTTCATTTGCTGCATCAGGCGCGACATTGAAAGGACCGTCCGACGCGCGCAAGCTGGCTGACAATGTCATGGCAAAGGTCGCCGCCGGCGACACGGAAGGGGGACTTCGGCTTACCAAGCCCTACGTGATCATTCCCGATGCGGAGTTTGAAGCGATGCTCGGTCAGTTGAAGCTTCAGGCGCCACTGATGGCGTCGCGGTTCGGAGCGACTGTCAGCAGTGAGTTCATCCGCGAGGACACTGTCGGCGACAGCCTGGTTCGCCTGACGTATATCCAGCGATTCGAGCGTCACCCGATGCGTTGGGTGTTCTATTTCTACAGGGGCAAGGATGGTTGGGTGCTCAACACTTTTCGGACAGACGATGCCATCCAACTGCTCTTTCCATGAGGTCTATTCTGGTCGTATTGCTGGCGTCCTTGGGAAACACCATGGAATTGCATGACATATGGAAATGGTCATTGATGCTCGCCTGGCCGCTGCTCGTGGTGCTGCCGGTCTGGCGCATCCTCAAGCGCACCGGCTATCACGGCATCCTGGCTTTGCTCGTGTTCGTGCCCTTCGTGAACATCCTGTGCCTCTGGCTGTTCGCCTTTGCCGCATGGCCGAAGGAAGCCGGCGGCGACAGGGTTTGATCGGGGACGCACATCCCGTCAGTCGATGCGCTAGGATGGCCAGTATTCCGAACCGCGGCCGGGGGCAGGGCATTCGTCCCACTGATCCGGCCGGCCTGCGCATCGAAGGAGATCGTCCGATGAATACCGGCAACCAACCCATCGTCCCTCATCCGCGCAACCGCTGGCGCGCCGCCACCTGGGGTACGGCCGCCGGCCTGCTGCTGCTTCCCTTGGTCGCCATGCAGTTCACCGCGGAAGTGAACTGGGGGCCGGGAGACTTCCTCGTGGTCGGCGCCATGCTGGTCGCGGCATGCGGCGGCTATGAACTCGCGGCCCGGGCATCCGGTGCGCCGGCCTGGCGTGCCGGTGCCGCGCTGGCGCTGGCGACCGCCTTCTTCCTCGTCTGGGTCAACCTTGCGGTGGGCATCATCGGCAGCGAGGGCCATCCGGCCAACCTGCTGTTCGGCGGCGTGCTTGCCGTCGGCCTCGTCGCCGCTGCCATCGGCCGCTTCCGCCCGCGCGGCATGGTGCGCGCGCTGCAAGCGACGGCAGTGGCGCAGGCCGCGGTCGTGCCGGTCGCGCTCGCGCTCGGCGAGGGCAGGGGCGCGATCCTGTGCGCGGCGTTCGTCGGCGCATGGCTCGCCGCCGGCTGGCTGTTCGGCCGCGCCGCGCGGGATGCCGTACCCGCCGCCTGACGCGCGCCGGCCCATCGATCCGCGCGGCGTCGACGACAGCCGCCTTCCCACGATCGTGGGATGCGCAAACCGGCGGCTTGCGTTCCGTCAGTCCGCGCGCTGGACAGGCGCGCGCTTCCTGCCTATCCTCTGGCTCTCGCAATATTCCACCGGTACTTCATGCCGCGTGGATCCGCAGCGGCCGGCAGCCGCATCACGACGAGGAGACCTGCATGTTCAAGAAGCTCGCATCGGAAGCGCTCGGCCTGAGCGACATCGGCATCATCGTGCCGCCGTCCGACTACAACAAGGTGGATGCCGACGATTACCTGTTCCATGAGGATGGCGAGAAGATCTTCTTCCTCATCAAGTCCAAGAAGGACGAGTACTGCTTCACCAATTTCGGCCTGATCCACGTCGATGGCGAATCGGCGGTGTCGTCCAAGCGCTCGATCAAACGCTACGACTTTGCCTCGTACCGGGTGGAAGGCGTGCTGATGGAGACCGCCGGCACCATCGACATGGACGTCGAGCTGAATTTCCGCATCGGCGACGCCGCCTTCTCGATCGACGTGCGCAAGAACTTCATCGAGCAGGTCAAGGACATCTACAAGGCGCTGACCGCCGTCGGCAAGATCCAGCGCCGCGACGAGGTGGCGCGCGAGAACGCCTACCGCACGCTGGAGGCGACCGCCTCGATGTACAAGATCGGCGGCGCCGAGAGCGGCGCGAAGATCGTCGAGAGCTTCAACACGCTGCTCGACAACCTCAACCGCGCCGTGCTCGAGCAGCACACCACGCGCGATTTCTCGGCGGTGTACGAGAAATACATCCACGCCTGAAGTACATCCACGCGTGAACGCGGAGCGCGGCGCGCATGCCGCGCTCCGCGTTCACGCGCACTGACACCATCCCGCTGCGCCCGCCCGCAGGTTCCGCAGACAGCGCGCATCCTGTCCGGGGCGGTCGCCCGGCATGCCTGAACACCTGTGCGGTAGGATCCCGGTACCCCGGTATGGACAGGATGCACGATATATTCGGCATTTTTTAGAAATGCACAATATGACGAGCATCTGCACTTGCGGCGAACAAAACGCTCGCTATACTGTGCATAGCGATAAAGTGCTCATCAAATTATGCAAAATTGCTGTCATGACAACTCCTTTGAAGCTTGGCGCCCTGCTGCAGAGCGCACGAACCGCAAGGCGGCTCCCCAAGACCAGGGTGGCGGCCCAGGCCGGCATCAGCCGGAACACGCTGCAGCAGCTCGAGGCCGGCCTCGGCAACGTGGAACTCCGGACGCTGCTGGCCGTGTGCGACGTGCTCGGCCTGGACCTGGTGCTCCAGCCCAGGGAAATCGCCTCCAAGGTCCAGGAAAGTCTTGCCGGCGTCGCGCCGCGACGGCCTGCCGATGACGTGGCGGGCAGCATGCCGGCATCCTTCCTGAGCCGCCTGGTTAGGGACAAGCAAGCCATCGCGCGCCAGGGCAGGGCGCGGTACCCGGCCGGGGACGCCACGGGCGATCGCAAGAAGGACAGCGAATGACAGCCGTCAGGTCGCTGCGCATCCGGCTCGGGCAGACCGATGTGGGTTCGCTGTTCGGCCTGGACGATGGCCGCGTGTATTTTCGCTTCGACGATGCCTATGCGCTGGATCCGCGGCGGCCCGTGCTGTCGGCATCGTTCGGCGGCGGCGGCGAGAACGAAACGCGCCTTCAGCTGCTCGATCCGCATTTCGGCCCGACCTTCGGCAGCGGCGGCGGGCGTCTGCCGGTCTTCTTTCGCAACCTGCTGCCGGAAGGCGTCCTGCGAAGGCAGCTGGTGGCCGACGCCGGGCTGTCGCCGGACGACGAGCTCGGCCTGCTGGCCTATTGCGGGACCGATCTGCCCGGCGACGTGTGGGCGCTGGCCGAATCGCTCGACGATCCCGCGCTCGGGCGACTGGTCACGCAAGGCAACGACAGTTACGAGATGTCGTCGCACCAGCTGCCGACACCCGAGGCGGTGTCGCTGTCCGGCGTGCAGCCCAAGGTATCCCTGATCGACGCGCCGGGCGGCCGCTACGTCATGCGATCGAAGGCGTCGACCGGCCGGCATTACATCGGCAAGCTGCCGGCGTCCGACTATCCGGCGCTGCCTGAGCTGGAGCACCTGTCCCTGCAGCTCGCGCAAGCGGCCGGCGTGACGGTGTGCAGGACGGAGCTGCAGCCGCTCGCCGCGATTGCCGACAGGCTGCCGTTCTCCCTGCGCGACGATGCGCGCAATTTCCTGCTGGTGCACCGCTTCGACCGCGATGCTGACACACCCAGCGGCCGCGTCCACATGGAGGATTTCGCGCAGATCCTGCAGCTGGCGCCGGACGACAAATACCGGGGCACCTACGCCGGCATCGGCATCGCACTGCGCTACATCTCGTCATCGGAAGACGACCTGCACGAGCTGCTCCGGCGCATCAAGGTGAACGAGCTGCTGGGCAACTACGACGCGCATACCAAGAACTTCAGTGTGCTGTACACGGCGGCCGGGCCGCGCCTGTCGCCGGCGTACGACGTGGTGGCGTACGCCGCCTACGTGCGCGGCGCGGGCCATGCCCTGCGGTTCTTCGATGGACAGCAGCAGGCGCAGCGCCTGACACCGATCAACGTCAGGATGCTGGCCAATGCCTGGGACCTGGCGGAAAAGCGCATGACCGCCACGCTGGCGGACACCGTTGCCCGCGCGGCGCAGTCATGGCCGGCGCTGATCGCGGAAGCGGCGATTCCGCAGGCGCAGAAGGCGCAGCTGCTGGAGCATCTCGCGCAGGAACCGAGCGTGGCGGCATGGAAGCGCCGGCATGCGGCAAGGACGGCCACGTAGCGGGAAAGCAGGCGCGTACGCGGCGCGTCACGCCACGCGCGACGTCCGGCAGCGCGCCACCAGCTCCGCGAAGCGCTCCGCCGGCACCGGCGGCGAAAAATGGTAGCCCTGCGCCGCATGGCAGCCGAGCCCCTGCAGGAAATTGCGCTGCGCCTCGTTCTCGATGCCTTCCGCCGTCACCGCGAAGCGGAAGGTGGACGCGAGGCTGACGATCGAGCGCGTGATCGCCGCGTCGCCGGCGTCGGCCGGCAGGTCGCGCACGAAGGAACGGTCGATCTTCAGGCGGTCGATCGGCAGCCGGCGCAGGTAGGCCAGGCTCGAGTAGCCGGTGCCGAAGTCGTCGATCGCCAGCGCGATGCCCAGCGCCTTGATCCGGGCGACCTGCTCCAGGTTGCGCTCGACGCCATCCATGATGACGCTCTCGGTCAGTTCGAACTCGAGGCGGTTGCCCGCGATGCCGAAGGTCTGCAGCCGTTCCGCCACGTGGGCTGGGAAGCCGGCCTGGCGGAACTGGATGCCCGAGATGTTGATCGCCAGGACCAGCGGCGGCAAGCCGTCCTCGCGCCACTGCACCAGCTGCTGCAGCGCCTCGTCCAGCACCCATTCGCCGATCGGCAGGATCAGGCCGGATTCCTCGGCGATCGGGATGAACTCCGCCGGCGACAGCGGCTCGCCGTCGTCGCGCAGGCGCAGCAGTGCCTCGGCGCCGACGATGGCGCCGTCGGACAGGTCCACCACCGGCTGGTAGGCCAGCGCGAAACCGCCGCGCTCCATCGCCTGGCGCAGGCGCGTCTCGATCGCATGGCGGCGCGTGGCGGCATTGGCCAGGTCGCCTCGGAACCAGCTGTGGCAGTTCTTGCCGTTCTTCTTGGCCTCGTACATCGCGATGTCGGCGTGCTTGATCAGCGTGAGCGGATCGCTGCCGTGGTCGGGATGGCAGACGATGCCGATGCTGGTGTTGATCGCGTACTCGGCGCCGTCGAGCTGGTAGGGTTCGGAGATGTCGCGCCCGAGGTCGCGCGCGGTGCGCTCGACCGCCGCGTCCGACGGCGCATGCGGCAGCAGCACCAGGAACTCGTCGCCGCCCAGCCGCACCACTTCCATGCCGGGCGATTGCGCCGCGCGCAGGCGGTCGGCCACGGCGCGCAGCACGCGGTCGCCGACGTTGTGGCCGGCGCTGTCGTTGATCAGCTTGAAGTTGTCCAGGTCGAGGAACAGCACATGGAAGCGCGCGTGCTGCTCCAGGAAGCGCGCGAACACGCGGTCGAGATAGGTGCGGTTGGGCAGGCCGGTCAGCGCGTCGTGGGTCGCGAGGATCTCGATCTCGGCCTGGGCGCGCTTGCGGTCGGTGATGTCGCGGGCGACGCCGGCGGTGCCGATGACCTCGCCGTGCTCGTCGTAGACCGGCACCTTGATCGTCTCGGCCCAGCCGATGCTGCCGTCCTCCAGGCTGATCGGTTCCTCGTGGCGCGAGGGCAGGCGGCTGTTCATCACCTGTTCGTCGTCGGCGCGATAGCGCGCGGCCAGCTCGGGCGGCGACAGGTCGGCGTCGCTCCTGCCGATCAGCTCTTCGGGAGGCAGGCCGAACACGCGCGAGAACTTGCGGTTGACCAGCACGAAGCGGCAGTCGCGGTCCTTCAGCCAGGCGAGGTCGTCGATGCTGTCGATCAGCGCCTTCTGCTGCGCCTGCAGGATGCGGTAGCGGCGCGCGTCGTCGTCGACGGATTCCGCGCGACGGCGCGGGCGGCCGAGCAGGAAGCCCGTCACGGCGGCGGCGGCCAGGATGCCGAGGCCGGCAAGCAGCCAGGCGCCGCTCATGCGGACGCTCCGGCGGCCGGCGCGGCCGGCGCGGATGGCGGCAGGGGCGGGGTGGCGAGGCGATCCATGCGCGTCACCGCAGGCCGATGGTGAGAAAGCGCACGCCGTGCGGCCCGGCGACGCCGTAGTGCGACTGCCCCCGGCGCACCAGGTGGGCATCGCCCGGCCGCAGCGTCTCGGCATGCTCGCGGCCGTCGGCGGCGACGGTGGTCATCTCGATGCTGCCGTCGATGATGTAATAGATCTCCTCGGTGTCGCGGTGCTCGTGCAGGCCGACCGCGGCATGCGGTTCCAGCCGGGCATCGATCAGCAGTTCGAGGCCGGAGGCGAACAGACCCTCGCGCGTGCCTTGCTCCTCGCTGAAGATCCAGGTGGCGAAGTCGCGTCCGCGGCCGCGGCGGGCATCGTCGAACGCCGGGTTCTCGTGGGCGGGGGTGTAGACCACCCGCGCCATGTGTTCGCGCTTCTTGTTGACGGCCCAGCCGAGCTCGCCGTCGTAGATCCGGCGCGGCACGGCGTGGAACGCCTCACCCGGCTGATAATCGTTGTCGTTGTCCATGCAGTTGTCTCCGTGGCGGTCCGCTTGCGCCGGATCCGCGTTTGAGTGGCATAGTAACGCTTTTCCGCACGGTAACCGGAAATTCCGCATCATGGACAGCATCGACCTCGAAGTCCTCAAATCCTGTGCCCAGTGGATCGCCGCCGGCCGCGCCTGCGAACTGGTGACCGTGATCCGCACCTGGGGCTCCAGCCCGCGCCCGCCGGGCGCGACGCTGGCGATCCGCGACGACGGCATGGTGGTCGGTTCGGTGTCCGGCGGCTGCATCGAGGACGACCTGGTCGACCGCGTGCGGCGTGCCGGCATGACCCGCACGCGCCCGGAAATCGTCACCTACGGCATCACCGCCGACGAGGCGCGCCGCTTCGGCCTGCCGTGCGGCGGCACCATCGAGCTGGCGATCGAGCCGCTGTCGCCGGCCAGCCGCATCGGCGAACTGCTGGAGCGCCTGGCCCGCCACGAGCTGGTGGCGCGCCGGCTCGATCTTTCCAGCGGCGCGGTGACGCTGTCTGCCGCCACGCCCGGCATGACGCTGCAGGCGTCGGCAGCCGCGCTGACCACGGTCCACGGCCCGCGCTGGCGCCTGCTGCTGATCGGCGCCGGCCAGCTCAGCCGCTTCCTGGCGCAGATCGCCACCGGCATGGATTACCGCGTCACCGTGTGCGACCCGCGCGAGGAATACCGCGCCGGCTGGGCGGTGGAGGGCGTGGAGCTGGTGCACGACATGCCGGACGACGTGGTCGCCGCCATGCGGCTCGACAGCCGCAGCGCGGTGGTGGCGCTGACCCACGATCCCAAGCTCGACGACCTGGCGCTGATGGAGGCGCTGAAGTCCGATGCCTTCTACGTCGGCGCGATCGGCTCGCGCGCCAACAATGCGAAGCGGCGCGAGCGGCTGCGGATGTTCGACCTGACCGATGCCCAACTGGCGCGGCTGCACGGGCCGGTCGGTCTCTACATCGGCAGCAAGACGCCGTCCGAGATCGCCATCTCGATCCTGGCGGAGATGACGGCGGTGAAGAATGGCGTGGCGCTGCCGGGCGCGGTGTCGGTGGAAGAGGGCAAGGGCGCGGCGGACGTGGTGGCGGCTGGTTCCTCCTGCGGCGTGTGAGCCTGCCGTGCACTGCTCCTTCCCCCTGCCAGGGCGAAGGGCGGGCTGGGGGGAGGGCGCCCGAGCAAACGCATGTGTCGGATCGGACGCATGACCCCCACCCTAACCCTTCCCCTTGCAGGGGGAGGGAAACTCAGCCGGGCATTGTGGCGTGGACGCCCGGCGCGATCGACGTCTTCCCCGCAAATTGCGGCGCCGCCGCACGATTCGCGTAAAATCCCGTTACCGCGCCGGCCGGCACGCCGGGGATGAGCCCGCCCGGGCCACCGAAGGCTGCGCGCAGACGTTCTCGCGAAAGAGCACCCATGACCATCAAATCCGACAAGTGGATCCGCCGCATGGCAGAGGAACACGCCATGATCGAACCGTTCGAGCCGGGCCAGGTACGCCAGCACGACGGCCATCGCATCATCAGCTACGGCACCTCGTCGTACGGCTACGACATCCGCTGCGCCGACGAATTCAAGATCTTCACCAACATCAATTCGACCATCGTCGATCCGAAGAACTTCGACGAGAAATCCTTCGTGGATTTCAAGGGCGACGTCTGCATCATCCCGCCGAATTCCTTCGCGCTGGCGCGCACCATGGAGTACTTCCGCATCCCGCGCAACGTGCTGACCGTCTGCCTCGGCAAGTCGACCTATGCGCGCTGCGGCATCATCGTCAACGTCACGCCGTTCGAACCGGAATGGGAAGGCTACGTGACCCTGGAGTTCTCCAACACCACGCCGCTGCCGGCCAAGATCTACGCCGGCGAGGGCTGCGCCCAGGTGCTGTTCTTCGAGAGCGACGAGGTCTGCGAGGTGTCCTACAAGGACCGCGGCGGCAAGTACCAGGGCCAGCGCGGCGTCACGCTGCCGAAGGCCTGAGGCGCGATCGCCCGTTGCCGCATCGCCCCGGCAGGCCCGCCTGCCGGGAGCGCCGCATCCCCCGCCGCGCCCGCCGTGCCCGTCTCCCGCCGGCCCCCGCATCCGGTTGCGCGAGTTCTTGATGCAGGAAACTGCATAGTTTCCGGCAAGTATCTATAATCCTCCGATCTGATCGGTCCGCACGATGCTTCCCCACGCAGGGAAGCCGGCGGGCCGGGGCCGGCGCACTTGTGTCCGGCAGCATCCGGAGAGAGAAATCATGAAAGCCTCGCTCGGCTCTCATTGGAATGTCGACGACGTCCTGCGCGTCGGCATGCAGTCCCTGCTGGACCTGTTCGACGATTCCTGCGAAGGCACGATGGCGGTCGACGAGCAGGGCCGCATCGCCTGGATCAACGACAAGTACGTTGCCTTCCTCGGCCTCAAGAGCGCCGAGTTCGCCCTCGGCAAACCGGTCGAGGAAATCATTCCCAACAGCCGCATGCGCGAGGTCGTCCAGACCGGCAAGCCGATCCTGCTCGACATCATGATGATCCGCGACCAGCCGCTGGTCGTGATGCGCATCCCGCTCAAGGACGACCATGGCAAGCCGATCGGCGCGATCGGGTTCGCGCTGTACGACCGCCTGCATCGCTTGAAGCCCCTGGTGTCGAAGTTCGCCGAGCTGCAATGGGCGCTGGCCAACACCCAGAAGGAGCTGGCCCAGCTGCGTCACTCGAAGTATTCGATCTCCAGCTTCATCGGCGTGTCGCCGGTATCGCTGGAGCTGAAGCACCGCGCCCGCCGCGCCGCCCAACTCGACACGACAGTCCTGTTGCTGGGCGAGACCGGCACCGGCAAGGAACTGCTGGCGCACGGCATCCATGCGGCGTCCGGCCGCGCCGGCAAGCCGTTCGTCGGCATCAACATCGCCGCCGTGCCGGAGACGCTGCTGGAGGCCGAGTTCTTCGGCACCGCGCCGGGGGCCTACACCGGCGCCGACCGCAAGGGCCGCGACGGCAAGTTCAAGATCGCCGACGGCGGCACGCTGTTCCTCGACGAGGTCGGCGACATGCCGCTGCAGGTGCAGGCCAAGCTGCTGCGCGTGCTGCAGGAACAGGAGATCGAGCCGCTCGGTTCCAACAAGATCATCAAGGTCGACGTGCGCGTCATCGCCGCGACCAGCCATGATCTCAAGCAGCTGGTGGCCGACGGCCGGTTCCGTTCCGACCTCTACTACCGGCTGAACGTGCTGCCGATCCAGCTGCCGCCCTTGCGCGAGCGGGTGGCCGACCTCGATGCGATCTGCGAGCATCTGCTCGAGCAGATCGCCACCCGCACCGGCATGCCGCAGCGCGAGCTGACGCCGTCGGCGCGCGCGCTGCTGGCGTCCTATTCCTGGCCGGGCAATGTGCGCGAGCTGCGCAACGCGCTGGAACAGGCCGGCATGCTGACCGACAACCTGACGTTGGCGGCGGAGGATTTCGCGTCGATCCTGCCGGTGGCGCCCGGCGCGATTCCGCTGGCCGAAGCGTCCGCGGCCAACGCGCCACCGGGGCGCACGGTCGCGGCGGCTGCCGCGGCGCCGGCCGCCGCCGATGCCGCCGCGGTCCGGCCGCTGGGCGAAGCCGTCGCCGAACTGGAACGCCAGATGATCGCCGCCGCGCTCCACAAGTGTGGCGGCAACAAGGCGTCGGCGGCGCGCATGCTCGGGATTTCCCGGGCCACGCTCTATCAGAAACTGGCCGAATACCAGGAAGTGTCCGGAATCTGAACACCTGTCCGGAAAGCGGACGCGCCGCAACGCATTGGATGCGCCCGCACTTTGACGGTACGCAAGATGTGTCCGGAATCCGGACACATCTCCCCCTGCAACATCCGCCGCCGACGCGGCGTTTCTCCATCCTTCCGTAAAAACAAGTTGTAAATCAATGACTTGAATCGTCTGGCACGCTGCTTGCCTTGTCGAAAGCATACAAGCCGCCGGCTCTCCACCGGCCAGCGGCGACAACACGACATGGAGGCAAGGTGCGACTCACCAGCAAGGTAGCGCTGATCACCGGCGCCAGCCGCGGCATTGGCAAGGCCACGGCCATCAAGTTCGCCCGCGAGGGTGCCCGGGTCGTCGTCTGCGATCTCGACGATGCCGTCGCCGAGACCGTGGCGGAGATCCGCCTGCAGGGCGGCACCGCGATCGGCTTCAAGGTCGACGTGACCAGGCCCGACAGCATTTCGGCGATGGTGCAGGGCGCGCTGTCTTCCTTCGGGCAGATCGACGTGCTGGTCAACAATGCCGGCATCGTCGCCGACGCCACCCTGCGCAAGATGACCGACGACCAGTTCGACCGCGTCATCGACGTCAATCTCAAGGGAACCTACAACTGCACGAAGGCCGTGGCCGAGCACATGATCGAGCGCAAGTCGGGCGCGATCCTCAACGCTTCCTCGATCGTCGGCATCTACGGCAACTTCGGCCAGACCAACTATGCCGCCAGCAAGTTCGGCGTGATCGGCATGGCCAAGACCTGGGCGCGCGAGCTGGGCAGGCACGGCATCCGCGTCAACGCGGTATGCCCCGGCTTCATCGCCACCACCATCATCAAGGACATTCCCGAGAACATCATCCAGGGAATGGAAAGCCGCATCCCCCTCGGCCGCCTCGGGCGTCCGGAAGAGGTCGCCAATACCTTCGCCTTCCTCGCCTCCGACGAGGCCAGCTACATCAACGGGGCGGTGATCGAGGTCAGCGGCGGCCTGACTTTGTAGCAGATCAAGACGCAGTGCCATCCGAAAGAGAAACATCCCCCTAGCAACGATGTCCTTCATCAAGGAGACAGACGCATGGCAAATCGCATGACGACAGGCCTGGCCTGTGTGGTGACCCTGGCTTCCGCCGGTGTGCTGACCGCCTGCGGCGGCAGCGCGAGCTTCGACGCATTCGCACCGGGTTCGCCGAACCTGCTGCCGAGCTTCGTCAAGGGAAGCGTCAAGACCGCCACCTACGACGGCAATACCGACGACCTGCTGACCGCCGGCCTGGGCGCCGCCGGCCTGCAGGCGGCACTGCCGGCCTTCGCCAACCCGGCCGCGCCGACCGCGGCCGAGCTGCGCCGTTCGGCGATCTACAACAACTACCGCGCGCTGGTCGACGTTACGGCCGCCGGCGGCTACGGCACGCTGTACGGCCCGAACGTGGGCACCGCGTCGGCCACCGGCAAGATCGGCGGCCGCGAATACATCGCCGTCGCCGACGACGGCAGCGGCAACCAGAACGTGGTGCTGATGGTCCAGGTGCCGAGCAGCTTCGATCCGCAGCGTCCCTGCATCGTGACCGCCACCTCGTCCGGCTCGCGCGGCATCTACGGCGCCATCGGCACCTCGGGCGAATGGGGCCTCAAGAAGGGCTGCGCCGTCGCCTACACCGACAAGGGCAGCGGCAACGGCTGGCACGACCTGATGTCCAACAAGGTCACGCTGGTCGACGGCACCACCGCCGACGCCGCGTCCGCCGGCACGCTGGCCCACTTCAAGGCAAGCATCAGCGATGCCGCCCGCACCGCCTACAACGCGCTGTTCCCGAACCGCATGGCCTACAAACATGCCCACTCGCAGCAGAACCCCGAGAAGGACTGGGGCCGCGACACGCTGCGCGCCATCGAGTTCGCCTATTACGTGCTCAACGAGCAGTTCGCCAGCGCCGCCAACAATCCGAAGCAGCGCACCATCCTGCCGCGCAACACGATCGTGATCGCCTCCAGCGTGTCCAATGGCGCCGGCGCCGCGCTGGCCGCCGCCGAACAGGACACCGCCGGCCTGATCAATGCGGTGGTGGTGTCGGAGCCGCAGGCGCAGCCGAAGGACAACTCCGGCCTGGTCATCAAGCGCGGCAACGCCACGGTGATGACCCACAGCAAGCCGCTGCTCGATTACTTCACCTACGCCAACATTTATCAGCCGTGCGCGGTGCTCGCGATTCCGGGCAGTCCGGGCGCCGCGCTGCTGCCGGCGGCATTCTCGGCCAATCGCTGCGCCGGCCTCGCCGCCAAGGGCCTGGTGAACGGCGCGACGACCGCCGAGCAGGCCGCCGATGCGCTGGCCAGGCTGCGCGCCTACGGCTGGGAAGCCGAGAGCGACGCGCTGCAGCTGTCGCACTACCGCCTGGCCGTGCCCTCGATCGTCTTCACGTACAGCAACACCTACGGCCGCTTCGGCGTCACCGACAACCTGTGCGGCTTTTCGCTGGCCAATACCGATGCCGCCGGCAACGTCGCGGCGCAGAACCCGGTCACGCAGGCGGGCCTGTTCGGCACCGGCAACGGCGTGCCGCCGACCTCGGGCGTCAACATCGTCTACAACGATTCGGTGGGCGGCCCGAAGCTCGACCTGCTGTCCGTGTCGCCGTCGACCAGCCTGGCCGACTTCGCGCTCGACGGCGCGCTGTGCCAGCGTTCGCTCGTGACCGGCAAGGACCCGGTGACCGGTGCCAACCTCACCGGTGCGGCACTGGCCAACGCGCAGCGCGTGCAGCAGGGCATCTCCGAGGTGCTGCTGAACGGCAACCTGCGCGGCAAGCCGACCCTGATCGTGGCCGGTCGCGCCGACACGCTGATCCCGGTGAACCATGCCGGCCGCGCCTATTTCGGCAAGGCGCAGTCCGTCACCGGCGCTTCCAACGTGCGCTACATCGAGGTCGAGAACGCCCAGCATTTCGACGCCTTCCTCGGCAGCCCGCTGCTGGCCGGCTACGACACGCGCATGATCCCGCTGCACTATTACTTCAACCAGGCGCTGGACCGGATGTGGGCCCACCTGACCGCCGGCAGCCCGCTGCCGGGCAGCCAGGTGGTGCGCACCGTGCCGCGCGGCGGCACCCCCGGCGCGGCGCCGGCGATCACCGCGGCCAACGTGCCGCCGATCGTCGTCACGCCGGCGGCCGCCAACGCGGTGACCTTCGGCAACAACACGCTGACCATTCCGAACTGATGGCGGCAGCCGCGCGGGCTCCCGGTGCCAGCTTCGGGGTCCGCGCGCAACGGCAACACTCTGTGGAGACATGATGGCTAACGACGTAATCCTGGAGACGCGGAACCTCACCAAGGCCTTCAAGGGGTTCACCGCGGTCAACGAGGTCAACCTCACGGTGCAGCGCGGCTCGATCCATGCCCTGATCGGACCGAACGGCGCCGGCAAGACGACCTTCTTCAACCTGTTGACGAAGTTCCTGACGCCGACGGCCGGCACCATCCTCTACAACGGCCGCGACATCACCGCGATGAAGGCCGAGCAGATCGCCGACCTCGGCGTGATCCGCTCGTTCCAGATCTCGGCGGTGTTTCCGCACATGACGGTGCTGGAGAACGTGCGCATCGGCCTGCAGCGCAAGCTGGGCACGTCCTACCACTTCTGGAAGAGCGAAAAGACGCTCGACACGCTCAACGAGCGGGCGCTGCAGCTGCTGGCCGAAGTCGACCTGCAGGATTTCGCGCAGACGATGACGGTCGACCTGCCGTACGGCCGCAAGCGCGCGCTCGAGATCGCCACCACGCTGGCGATGGAGCCCGAGCTGATGCTGCTCGACGAGCCGACCCAGGGCATGGGCCACGAGGACGTGGGCCGCGTCACCGGCCTCATCAAGAAGGTCTCCGCCGGCCGCACCATCCTGATGGTGGAACACAACATGAGCGTGGTCTCGGGCATCTGCGACCGCATCTCGGTCCTGCAGCGCGGCAGCCTGCTGGCCGAGGGCACCTATGCCGAGGTCTCGCGCAACCCGCAGGTGATGGAAGCCTACATGGGCACCGCCGCCGGCGAACTTCAGGGAGCACATTGATGACCGCATCCGCCAGCACGCCAGCACTGGAAATCCGCAATCTCGAAGCCTGGTACGGCGAATCGCACATCCTGCACGACGTCAACATGGTCGTGCAGCCGGGCGAGGTCGTGACGCTCCTGGGCCGCAACGGCGCCGGCCGCACCACGACGATGCGCGCCATCATGGGCCTGACCGGCGCCCGCAAGGGCTCGATCCGGATCAACGGCACCGAGGCGATCGGCATGCCGACCCACAAGGTGGCCCACCTTGGCGTCGGCTACTGCCCGGAGGAGCGCGGCATCTTCTCGTCGCTGTCCGCCGAGGAAAACCTGATGCTGCCGCCGTCGGTGTCGAAGACCGACAAGGGGATGTCCATCGAGGAGATCTACGAGATGTTCCCCAACCTGTACGAGCGCCGCTCCAGCCAGGGCACGCGGCTGTCGGGCGGCGAACAGCAGATGCTGGCGGTGGCGCGCATCCTGCGCACCGGCGCGCGCCTCCTGCTGCTCGACGAGATCTCCGAGGGCCTGGCCCCGGTCATCGTGCAGGCGCTGGCGCGCATGATCACCACCCTCAAGTCCAAGGGCTACACCATCGTCATGGTGGAGCAGAACTTCCGCTTCGCCGCGCCGCTGGCCGACCGCTTTTACGTCATGGAACACGGGCATATCGTGGAGACGTTTGCCTCGTCCGAGCTGCAGGAGAAGATGCCCGTGCTCAATGAACTACTCGGTGTGTAAGCAGGCAGTAACGAGCAACCCCCTCAGTGAACCACCCCAAAAGGAGAACACATGAAGTTCCAGACCAAGATCCTCGCAGCAGCCATCTCCGCAGCATGCGCAGCGGGCTTCGCCGCTCCGGCCGCGGCCCAGCAGGCCGCTGCCGGCAAGGTATCCGGCGACGTCGTCAAGATCGGCTTCATCACCGACATCTCGGGCCTGTATTCCGACATCGACGGCCAGGGCGGCATCGAAGCCATCCGCATGGCGATCGCCGACTTCGGCGGCACGGTCCTCGGCAAGAAGATCGAACTGGTCACCGCCGACCACCAGAACAAGGCCGACATCGCCGCCTCCAAGGCGCGCGAATGGTTCGATCAGCAGGGCCTGGACATGCTGATCGGCGGCACCAACTCCGGCGCCAACCTGGCCATGGCCAAGGTCGCCGCCGAGAAGAAGAAGCCGATCCTCGTCATCGGCGCCGGCACCTCGCGCCTGACCAACGAAGAGTGCAGCCCGTACACCGTGCACTATGCCTACGACACCGTGGCGCTGGCCAAGGGCACCGGCTCGGCCGTCGTCAAGCAGGGCGGCAAGAGCTGGTTCTTCCTGACCGCCGACTACGCCTTCGGCCATTCGCTCGAGAACGATACCGCGGCCGTGGTCAAGGCCAGCGGCGGCACCGTCAACGGCTCGGTGCGCCATCCGCTGTCGGCATCCGACTTCTCGTCCTTCCTGCTGCAGGCACAGTCGTCCAAGGCTCAGATCCTCGGCCTGGCCAACGCCGGCGGCGACACGATCAACGCGATCAAGGCCGCCAACGAGTTCGGCATCACCAAGCAGATGAAGCTGGCCGGCCTGCTCATGTTCATCAACGACGTGCATTCGCTGACGCTGAACCTGACCCAGGGCATGTACCTGACCGACAGCTGGTACTGGGATGCCAACGAGCAGACCCGTGCCTGGGCCAAGCGCTACTTCGCCAAGATGAAGAAGATGCCGTCCTCGCTGCAGGCCGCCGACTACTCCGCCGCCATGACCTACCTGAATGCCGTCAAGGCAGCCGGCACCGACGACGCCGACGCCGTGATGGCCAAAATGAAGGCCACCAAGATCAACGACATGTACGCCAAGAACGGTGTCATCCGTCCGGACGGCCGCATGGTGCACGACATGTTCCTGATGCAGGTGAAGAAGCCGGCGGAATCGAAGTATCCGTGGGATTACTACACGATCGCCCAGACCATTCCGGGCGACCAGGCTTTCACGACGAAGGCCGAGACGAAGTGCGCGCTGTGGAAGTAATCGGCGCGTGAGGGTGGGTGGCGGCGGCGAAACAACGCCGCCACCACCCGCCCGTCGTCCCGGCGCAAGCCGGGACCCAGTGACGCTGCAGACGTTCTTGCGGCCCGGCCAACGCCGCTGGGTCCCGGCTTGCGCCGGGACGACGGGGAGGAAGTGCCGGGACCGGCACAACCATAACACCACGGGTACGAATCCGTAACAACCACGGAATCCAACATGGAACTCTTCGGCATTCCACTCCAGGCCCTGCTCAGCCAGCTGCTGCTGGGACTGGTCAACGGCTCGTTCTACGCGATGCTGTCGCTCGGGCTGGCGGTCATCTTCGGCCTGCTCAACGTCATCAACTTCGCCCACGGCGCGTTGTACATGCTCGGCGCATTCGGCGCCTGGATGGGCATGAACTATTTCGGGCTGAACTACTGGGTCATGCTGGCGCTGGCGCCGATCGTCATCGGCGTGATCGGCATCATCATCGAGAAGACGATGCTGCGCTGGCTCTACAAGCTCGACCACCTGTACGGACTGCTGCTGACCTTCGGCATCACGCTGATGATCGAGGGCATCTTCCGCTCGATCTACGGTGTCTCGGGCCAGCCGTACTCGGTGCCCGACGCCCTGGCCGGCGCCACCGACCTCGGCTTCATGATCCTGCCGAACTACCGCGCCTGGGTCGTGCTGGCCTCGGTGACGGTGTGCCTGGCGACCTGGTTCGTGATCGAGAAGACCAAGCTGGGCGCCTACCTGCGCGCCGGCACCGAGAATCCCAAGCTGGTGGAAGCCTTCGGCATCAACGTGCCGCTGATGGTGACCCTGACCTACGGCTTCGGCGTGGCGCTGGCGGGCTTTGCCGGCGTGCTGGCCGCGCCGGTCATCCAGATTTCGCCGCTGATGGGTTCCAACCTGATCATCGTCGTGTTCGCCGTCGTGGTGATCGGCGGCATGGGATCGATCATGGGTTCCATCGTCACGGGACTGGGCCTCGGCGTCATCGAGGGCCTGACCCGCGTGTTCTATCCGCAGTTGTCGGCCACCGTCGTCTTCATCCTGATGGCGATCGTGCTGATGATCCGTCCGGCCGGCCTGTTCGGCAAAGAGAAATAAGAGGAGGCCCGCCATGTTCAACAAGAAAATCGGCTATGCCGTCGCCCTGGCCGTCGCCCTCGCGGCGCCGATGGCGATGTACCCGGTGCTGCTGATGAAGGTGCTGTGCTTCGCGCTGTTCGCCTGCGCGTTCAACCTGCTGATCGGCTTCACCGGCCTCTTGTCCTTCGGCCACGCCGCCTTCTTCGGCGGCGCCGGCTACATCGCCGGCCATGCGCTCAAGGTGTGGGGCGTCACGCCCGAGATCGGCCTGGTGCTCGGCATGCTGTTCGCCGCCGCGGTCGGCGCGCTGATGGGTAGCCTGGCGATCCGCCGCCAGGGCATCTATTTCACGATGATCACGCTGGCGCTGGCGCAGATGCTGTACTTCGTCTTCCTGCAGGCGCCGTTCACCGGCGGCGAGGACGGCCTGCAGGGCGTCCCGCGCGGCAAGCTGTTCGGCGTGCTCGACCTGTCCAGCGACATGGTGCTGTACTACGTCGTCCTGGCAATTTGCGTCGCGGCCTTCGCCCTGATCGTGCGCATCGTGCATTCGCCGTTCGGCCAGGTGATGAAGGCGGTCAAGGAGAACGAGCCGCGCGCCATCTCGCTCGGCTACAACACCGACCGCTACAAGCTGGTGGCTTTCGTGCTGTCGGCCGCGCTGGCGGGCCTGGCCGGCGCCACCAAGACGCTGGTGCTGGGCTTCGAGACGCTGACCGACGTGCACTGGTCGATGTCGGGCCTGGTGGTGCTGATGACGCTGGTCGGCGGCCTCGGCACGCTGTCCGGCCCGATCGTCGGCGCGATCCTGATCATCGCCCTGGAGAACCGGCTCGGCGAAATCGGCATCTGGCTGGCCAAGGTCACCTCGATCGAGTGGTTCAACACCCTCGGCGAATCGGTCACGGTCGTCACCGGCTTCATCTTCATCGTCTGCGTGCTGGCCTTCCGCCGCGGCATCGTCGGCGAGCTGGTGGCGCTGCGCACGCGCAAGGCGTGAAGGAGACCGCTTCCCGCAGGATGCCCGCCTGCGCCCGGCGCCTCCCAAAGGCGCTCGAACGGTAAGCGCCGCGGCCGGCACGCATCGTGCCGGTGGCGCCCTGTGCCGGCGCCGGGACTATTCCGCAGGGACCGTCTCCGGCTCGCCGCCGCCATTGCGGCGCAGGTCGATGATGACGGCTTCGCTATTGGACAACAGCGTCATGGCCGCTGCAATCGCCAGGGATGACATCTCCGGATGCGGCGACCAGGGCCAGGGAGGCGAGTTTCATTTCTTTCTGGCGAGAGGCAGGCCAGGTTCCAGAGCTGGTTCAGCATGCCGTGCAACCGTCCGGATCCGAACGGTCCCGCTGTCCGGATCCGGACAATCCACTTGGAGACGACTGAGGCAGCCGCCGTTTGATGTGCCGGATCGGCGTGGCATGGACGTTGCAATACGGGAGCGGCGAAGCATCTGGCCCGACGTTTGACGTCGACTCGACTTGCGCGCGACATCAACCCCATGCTGAAAGGTTATCCAATGCATCCTGTGCTGTTCGGCGGTCTTCTTCTCATGGCATTGGCAGGTCGAGAGGCTGCCGCCAGTGCGGCATCGCTCGGCATCGTGGCGCATCCGGAGGGCGGATCGATTGCCTATGACATGAATGCCAAAGGCCAGGTCGCGGCTGTGATCGATGACGGAAAAGGAAGCCGGCACGCGGTCTTCGCCGACAAGGGAAAGCCATTCAAGCTGATTACACCGGAGGGCACCAAAAGCGAAGCAAGGCGTATCAACGACAAGGGCGAAGTCGTGGGTTCGGCCCGATCACGGGATGGTAGCTGGTTCGCATTCGTCTATAGCGAAGCCGACGGCATGCGCAGGATCGGTACCCTGGGAGGCGCGAGCAGCTATGGCATGGGAATCAACGATGCAGGGGCCGCCGTGGGCTATGCGGATACGGCGAACGGCGAATGGCATGCGTTCTTGTCCGTGCCCGGCAAAGCCCTTCTGGATCTGGGCACCCTGGGCGGAAAATTCAGCTATGCCAAGGACATCAACAACGCCGGTCAGATCGTAGGCGCCGCAACCACGCGGGACGGCTATCGCCACGCATTTCTCTATGATCCCGAGCGGGGCATGATTGACCTCGGCACGCTGGGCGGTCGGGTCAGTACAGCGAATGCGATCAACGACAGGGGCGTGGTGGTCGGCACATCGGAGATGCGAGACGGCCGTTTCCATGCCTTCGTCTACGACGGCACACGGATGATCGACCTGGGAGCCATCATCGGACATGGCGACAGCTTCGCCGCCGACATCAACAACGCGGGCGATGTCGTGGGCACGGTCGAACTGTCTAATGAGCGGTATGGCGACCGCCGCATCTCGTTTGTCTGGCAGAATGACAGGATGTCGCTCCACCCGAGCGGCAAGGCGCTCTACCTGACCCATGCCATCAGCGATGCGGGACACGTGATCGGAGCCACGTACGATCGCGGGCTGGACGCCGCCACGATGCCGTCGCACGCTGCGCCCTTTGTCGACCACGGTGGCGAAAAGATCCTCTCCTTCTTCGCGTTCGTCCTGCTCATCGCCGGCGCGGCCGCGATCATTGCCAGCCGCGGCAAAGTATCGTGGTCCCGATGGCCGGGATGAGAAATGCCGGTGCGCGAGACGGTACTACAGGAGTGCAAGATGGCGATGGAACGCCCGGCGAGGTCGCGCTATCGTCGCTGTCGCACGCTCGCTGGATGGCGGTCTGGTAGGAATCCACCGACTTGAATCAATTGACCCTATCCACGACTGGGCGATTCGAGCGTCATCTCTATATCCGCATCAATAGCGATCGCTGTCGTTTGATTTTCAGACAATGTGCCAAAGCGCTGCAAAATAGTGACAGCCGGTACCTGCGAGAACAAACATGTGCCAGATGAAATGACCAAATCGAATGCGCGAATCCAATGCAAAGAAAAGCACGCCCACTGTATAGAACAGCCCTCCGGCAATGACAAGAACTAATCCGTTAAAGGCCATCGCTTTTGCCAACGGAATGGCAGCTACGACAATCAGCCATCCCATTGCCAGATAAAGACTCGTCGAAAGAACGGGGTGTGTTGCCCTTCCAGTTGACTTGAGCGCTATCCCAGTTCCGGCCAATGTCCAGATCACGGACAACAGGCTCCACTTCCATGCATCCTGCAGAAGTCCAATGGAAAATGGGGTATAGGTACCTGCTATCAGGAGATAGATGGCCGAGTGCTCAATGGTTCTGAATGCACGTTTCGCTTTGCCGGGAGGCAGCGCATGATAGAGCGTTGATGCCAGGTATAAAACAATCATGCAAAGCGCGAACAGCGTCATGGCGATCATCATGGCCATTTCACCTGGCCGCATGACGCGGGCAATCAGAAACGGTGCGCCGACGATTGCCAAAATGAATCCAACCCCGTGACTGACACTGTTTGCCATCTCCTCCGCCCCGGACTGGATCCGCGAAATGCCTGTCATGCTCATGTTCGTTCAGATGCCTCTTGAAAAGAGTGCGCAGGCAATTACCTTGTGCGGAGCGTCCAGGCGCAAGCGCGCCAAAGGACGATTAGGTCGGATTCGTCACGTTCGATTATGGGTGAGAGCCGATCCGGAGCGGATGATTGCGTTTCCCGAAAGCAGAGGTTTATCGCTACGTTTGACTATGTCAGAGATTGGCGTCCACCTGCGTGAATCCTTCTGTGTCCACGCCTTGGCAATGTTCGCCCATCATGACCGGGTAGATGACCGGCCTGAACGAGGAAAATTCCAAATCTCTGACGTGTGTGAAGTTACTCCAGAGAAGTCTGTTGCCACGCAACCACCGTGTTCCGCGAATGCGCTGATGGACCGCAGCAAGCTCCTCTTGATTTGCCGGCCGCAATGGACCGGCGGTGCCGTATAGCCGTATGCCGGGAAGAGAGGAGAACCGTCCCAATACGAGCGCCTTGAACCAAAACCAACGGCTGGAATTAACCGCCATGAGGCAAATCCTAGGATTCGTCGCAAGGTTACGAGCCAGTGCGTTGGTATAGCTGTCGAAATAGTACCCGGTTCCGTCGGTGCGGAAGAAAACTGTCCCAATCGGTGTGGCTGTGGGCGTCCCGTCGGAGTCGACCGAAGCAATAGTGAAATGCAGTGACGATGCTTGCGCAGCCTTGGCCACACTCAGGATCTTCGGCCAATACTTCTCGGGATTCAGTGCGTCTTCCATTTCATGCAGAGGTAGGATAACGAAGCGCGAAACAGTCTTGGTTATGAGTGGGGGAGTTCAATCAACCCGCAACGAACAGCGCCACAATCGACAGCATGTCAGTAAAAGACGCGCTTGACCAGTTGATCGGGAGGCGTAAGACCGCAGCTCATGACGCCTTGAGAGCTTCCCCATCCATGTAAAACCCGACTTTCTTTCGACTTCATCCCTCCCATCAGCAATTGATAGGATCGCTGTTCTGCAAGGATTCTTCCGCTCTCTCTATCCCTGACGTAAAAGACAAACCTTCTGATCTCATGGTCATCGAGATCGCCATATGCGCGGCCGATATGATACCTAGTGTTGTCAATGGACTTTACTAGTTGATTGACATCGCAGACGTTCAAGAAGGCAGCTTCACTATCTGCTCTGCTTCTGATGCTAAGCATGTGCGTTGTCTGGCACTCCGCCGGAACTGGTGAATTCGTGCCGGTCGGGCCACGGGTGAAAATCACCTCGCCGAGAGAATGATTGCCTCTAAAAAGGTTGCGAAGTAAGTGCCTGGGAGAATACTCAAGATCGAGGACTGGAAGACGTGCCGATCCGACCGGTTCACGGTCGTCCTTCAAAATATCCGTGGACACAGACCATCCGGATAATCCAAAGACTGCGCCTTCACTTAGTAGAACGCTACCGTCAGCTGACTTCTCTACAATATTTTCCGAAGCAGATTCTTTGCATAGTTTTTCGAGAGCGGCAATTTTCTCTTCATCCGAGAAGCCCTTTGACTGGCAAGCGCCAATCAACATCATCACGCATGTGATGGAAACGACTTTCCTCATGTTGGCACTATGTTGTGTGACGTTATGTAGAAAACGTGAGCCAACCATACATGGGCGGCATACGGTCATACATCGTTCAGGATTCTTGCAACGTTCAAGGTACTCTAGTGTCGACAAATCACGCCACTTCGGCAAGATTGCGACTCAGATGCGCATATTTTCTCAGTGTTTATGCCTGCAATGTGCGACTTCGTCCGGCTGGAAGGAGTCATCCTGGATCAGGCCTATCTGGACGAAATCCACCGCAATGCCAGCCAGGTACCGGGCACTGCGCAGGGCTTTGTCGGATACGCCATTGCCACGCCCGATATCAGCAGTCCGGCCGTGGACTGGCTGTGATACGGCAATCCAGCAGGAGGGGCTGGCGCGCGACCTTGGCATCTACGAATCACCGGAGATCTTCTGTTGCGAGCGTGGCGTCAATATGCGGCCATTCAAGCGCTTGCTGTTTGCACATGCGGTGCGCCATCGCCTCAATGCGCGCGTTAAGGCGAATCGCGATGGGCGCATCAAACTTGATCTGGCTTCGGTGTGTCCCGTGAACAAGCCGCAACTCCAGTGGTATCATCTCGCCCGTGAAACGACTTCTGCTCATCCTGATGCTGTTGGTTCTGCCGCTCCAGTCCACCTGGGCGGTTGTGGCGACCTATTGCCAACATGAAAAGGAAGTCATGACGACGCATTTCGGTCATCACGAACATGAGCATGCCGAGGATGACGCTGCCGGCACTGAACAGTCGTCGGCAACGACTCATCCGGATTGCCTGAACTGCCATGGAGCGGCTGCAGGGATGGCGATCGCACCATCGGCATTTGCTGGCTCGCTTCGTCTGACCAAGGCGCTTCTTTCCCGTTCTGCGCGCCTGTTGCCGGCGCCTATCCCTCATCGTCCAGAACGCCCCAAGTGGACCGTCGTCGCCTGATCCGGCGAGCGACACCTATTCAAGCCTGCTTTTAGCTTCCGCCATAGTCCGCTCGTCGGATTCTCTTGTGTTTGTCACCTACGGAGAATTCGATGCGACGATTATGTTCGTCCCCATTTTTGCCCTTCTTGTGCGCAGTGGCTGTTGCCTATGTCCCGGCAGGTACTGCCGCTGCTGCACAGGACTTGCGCGCGGCAATTGATGCCGCATGGTCGCGCCAACCGGAAGCGCGTGCCATAGATGCCCGGAAGGCGGAGTCCGCAGCACGTCAGGATGCCGCGTCTGCCCTGTTTCCTCAGCCCCCCAGCATTGCGATCGGCCAGCGCAGCGATCGCTATCACGATAACCGCGGCGAACGGGAAACCGAGGCAGAAATAGCGCTTCCTCTGTGGATGCCTGGAACCCGTGCTGCAGCCCAGCGCGTTGCCTCGGCTGAATCCAGTCACTTGGACGCAGCCATCCGCCTGGCGCGCTGGACTGTTGCCGGTGAAGTTCGCGAAGCGTACTGGCAAGCCCGTATTGCGCACAACGAGCGCGAGCTTGCCGAGCGCAAGGTCACGGAATCCGAGCAACTCAAGCAAGATGTCGAGCGCCGGGTGCGCGCCGGCGAGATGGCGCGCACCGATTTAAACCAAGCAGAAAGCGCCGAACGACAAGCCCGTATCGCACTGGGAGAGTCAGAAGTCCGCTTGCGGCGTGCCCTGGCCACATTTGCCACGCTTACCGGCCTGCCTACACTGCCCGAGCACGGCGAACCTGAACATGGACAACCGGCATCGACAATCGTCCATCCCAGGCTGGAAGCCGCCTCAGCCGCTGTAGCGACACGCCAGGCACAATTGGCGCAAGCCGGCGCCGAACGTCGTGATGCGCCGGAACTGTCGCTTGGCGTACGCCGTGAACGGCCAGCCTTCGGCGAGCATTACGACAATTCGGTCCGCGTCGCCATCCGAATTCCACTGGCCACGGATGCGCGCAACCGATCTCGCGTGGCAGCCGCCAACGCCGAACTTATCGCTACCGAAACAGCGCTGGCGCTTGAGCGCCAACGCGTGTCCGCCGATACCGAGACCGCACGGGCCCGGCTTGACCAGGCGCGCCGCATGGAAGCACTGGCGCTGGAGCGACAACGCTTTGCCGCCGACACGCACGCGTTGTACGCCAAAGCATTCCGGCTTGGCGAACTGGATCTGCCGGCGCGTCTGCGCGCGGAAAACGAACGCTTCGACGCCGAGCTGGCCGTCACGCGCGCCCGTCTCGAAGTCGGCCGCGCGATCTCGCAACTCAATCATGCACTCGGGCTCCTGCCATGACCCTGACCAATTTCCGCTCTCCATTGCTGGCGCTGTTGCTGGCATCACTGTTTGGCACCGCCGCTGCCAGCCCCGATCACGATCACAGTCATGATGCCGCGCCAGTTGAAGCTGGCCCTGCCGCACCTCGGTTCGAAGCGCAGTCGGACTTGTTCGAAGTTGTGGGGATTCTCAACGACGACGAATTGTCTGTCTTCGTCGATCGCTATGCCGATAATGCGCCAGTACTAAAGGCGCGTGTTGAAATCGAAAGTGGGAAATTCAAACAAGTCGGGCAGTTTCATGATGCGCATGGGGACTACAGCTTCAAGGCCGAAGCATTCAAGAAGCCTGGGACTTACCCCATTTCCATCGTGGTGACCGCCGGCGATGACGCCGATCTGCTGGCCGGCAACCTGATCGTGCCAGATCCGCACGCTGGAGAGGACCATATTGACGGCATTGCGACCTGGCTCAAGGCAGTGATTGGGGCCGTCGGCTTGGTCCTCGCAGGAGGTTTGGCTCTGTTTATCCGTCGTCGCAGCCAGGTGCGTTGCGTGGGAGGCCTGAAATGAATCTCTTTGCTTCCTTGCGGCTCCTGGTGTCGCTCCTCTGCCTCGCAGTCATGTCGCAAGGATATGCCAGCCCCGACCACGACCATGACCACGATGCGCCAGCCGCGGCTTCCTCCAACGGTCCGAAGCGCCGGCCGGATGGCAGCGTGTTCCTGCCCAAGCCCTCCCAGCGGCAACTTGGGGTACGCACCATCATCGCTGAAAAATCGGAATTGCCGCAGGCATTTGCGCTGGTCGGCAAAGTTGTCATGGATCCCAATGCTGGCGGTCGCGTTCAGCCCATGGTGACGGGCCGAATCGAACCTGGCCCGCGTGGCCTGCCCACGGTGGGGCAATCGGTGCGGCAGGGCGAAGTGCTTGCCTACGTTCGTCCTGCGATTGGCACCGTGGAGCGTGCCAACCAGACTGCACAGGCGGCCGAGTTGCGGGCAATGCAGTCGCTTGCCAGAAAGCGGGTTGAACGCCTGCAGCAGCTCGAAGGAACCGTGCCACAAAAGGAGATCGATGCCGCCCGGGCTGAACTGCACAGCGTCAACGAGCGTTTGGCCGCCATCTCGGGCAGCCTGTCCTCACGCGAGGCATTGATTGCACCGGTCACTGGTGTTATTGCGGAAGCCAATGCGCTCGCCGGTCAGATTGTCGAGGCACGCGACCTCGTATTCTCGATTGTCGACCCGAACAAGCTGCGCATCGAAGCCATTGCTCACGATGCTACCTCTGTCGGCAATATCGCATCAGCCTCGGTCAGCCTGGAGGCAGGTAATGCACTGCCTCTGGAATTCCTGGGTGCCGGCCGGGCATTGCGCGAGCAAACGATCCCAGTGCAGTTCCGTCCAGTCACATCCAAGGGGATGACGTTGCCGTTCTTTACGGTGGGTCAGCCTGTCAAGGTCATCGCGCAGTCCAAAGCCAAGGTCAGCGGCGTCGCCGTACCCGCCAGCGCGGTAGTGCGCAATGCCAGCAACCAGGACATCGTGTGGGTTCACGCCGGCGCCGAGCAGTTCGTCCCGAAGACCATCCGTTACACGCCGCTTGACGCCACGGCGGTTGCTGTCACGGACGGCCTCGCCGGTGGCGAGCGGGTCGTCACGCAAGGCGCATCGCTAGTGAACCAGGTGAGGTAATTCGATGTTCAGTTACCTAGTTCATGGCGGCCTGAAGAATCGCCTGTTGGTCCTGGCGCTGGCGGTGGTGCTGATGATTTATGGCGGGCTCACGCTCGTCAGGATGCCTGTCGACGTCTTCCCGGATCTGAATCGCCCGACCGTCACCCTCATGACGGAAGCTGGTGGCATGGCACCGGAGGAAGTCGAGCAACTGATTGCCTTTCCGGTCGAGACCACCATGAATGGCATGCCAGGCGTGACTTCGGTACGGTCCGTCTCATCGGTCGGTCTGTCCTTCGTCTACGTCCAGTTCGACTGGGGCATGGATATTTATCGAGCGCGCCAGATGGTATCCGAACGCCTCAATCTTGTGCGCGAACAGATGCCAGAGGGGATCACGCCGACGATGGGTCCGATCTCCTCGATCATGGGCGAAATCATGCTGATCGCAATCCCGATCGATCCGCAAAAGATTTCCCCGATGGCCACCCGGGAGTACGCTGATTTCGTGTTGCGCCCACGCCTGCTGACCATTCCAGGTGTCGCCCAGGTGATCCCGATCGGTGGCGAAGTACGTCAGTACCAGGTCCAGCCTGATACGGCCAGGATGGCATCTCTCGGCATCACCCTCGAACAACTTGAGATGGCGCTCAAGGGATTCTCCAGCAATACCAGTGGCGGCTTCCTGGAGCTTAATGCGCGTGAATACCTGATCCGCAATATCGGGCGCACGGCTCGCCTGGAAGACCTGCAACGCTTGCCGGTTACGGCACGGGATGGGCAGTCGATCCTGTTAAAGCAGATTGCCGACGTGCGCTTTGCGCCGGCGATCAAGCGGGGTGATGCCGGATTCAATGGCAAGCCAGCGGTCATCCTGGGTATCCAGAAGCAACCCGATGCCGATACGGTAAAGCTGACACGTCAGGTCGAGGGCGCATTGGCCGATATGAAGAAAAGCCTGCCGCCGGGGATGGAAGCACCGAAGGTGACGTTCCGTCAGGCGAACTTCATTGAATCGTCCATTAGTAACCTGCAGGGAAAGTTAATGACGGCATCTGTTCTCGTCGCCGTCATCCTGTATCTCTTCCTGGGCAACTTCAGAACGACAGTCATTTCCCTGACCGCGATTCCGGTATCGATTCTCATCACCGCGCTCGTCTTCAAGTATCTCGGCCTGTCGATCAACACCATGACCTTGGGAGGCTTGGCCATCGCGATCGGCGAACTTGTCGACGACGCGGTTGTCGGCGTGGAAAACGTCCTGCGCCGTTTGAAGCAGGACCGGGCACACGGCGCCCGTCTGAATCCGGTGGAGCTGATCGCGCGCGCGACGCTGGAGGTGCGCTCCGCAATTGTAATCGCCACAGTCATTATCGTACTGGTATTTGTGCCGTTGTTCTTCCTGCCCGGGATGGAAGGCAGGCTGTTCGTACCACTGGGGATCGCCTATATCGTCTCGATTCTGGCATCGATGCTGGTATCCGTGACCTTGACGCCGGTGATGGCCTATTACCTGCTGCCACGGATGAAGCAACTTGACCATGGCGACCCGATGCTGGTCCTCTGGCTTAAGGATCGCTACGCCCATGGCCTGGCGTGGGCACTCGACCATGCCCGGAACCTGCTGCTCGCAGCGGGCATCGCCATTGTGCTGGCTGCAGGGGCAGTAGCCCTGTTTCCGACCACCTTCCTGCCGCCGTTCAATGAGGGCTCGGTTCTGGTGGGACTGCGGCTCAATCCGGGTACCACATTGGCCGAGTCGGTCAGACTTGGCTCTCAGGCCGAGCTTCTGGTCAAGACGGTGCCGGAAGTGATCCATGTCGGACGACGTTCCGGTCGAGCAGAATTGGACGAGCATGCCGAGGGCGTACATGTATCGGAACTCGACTTGAGCCTGAAACGCTCTGACCGCTCAACTGACGAGATCTACGCCGACTTGCGCGAGGCATTGTCCACTTTGCCGGCCGCAATCAACATTGGCCAGCCAATCTCGCACCGGATCGACCATATGCTGTCCGGCGTGCGTGCCCAGATCGCGATCAAAATCTTTGGAGACGACCTTGACACATTGCGCGGTCAGGCAGACGCCTTGCGTGCGGCGCTGGCGCGTATTCCAGGCATCGCAGACCTGGAGATCGAAAAGCAGGTTCTCACACCGGAGATCAAGGTCCGGGTGAACTACGATCGCGCAGAGCAGTATGGCGTGGCACCGTCGGTGCTGACAGCCCAGTTGCAGACACTGATTGATGGCGAGCGAATTACGCAGGTCATCGAGGGAAACCGGCGATTCAATCTCATGCTGAGGCTGCCCGAAGAGGCTCGATCCATCGAGGGACTGCGGCAAATGCTGATCGAGACGCCTGGCGGCCGTATTCCACTGTCTCAGCTGGTAGACATCGAGGAATCCGATGGCCCCAACCAGATCGTCAGGGACGATGGGCGCCGGCGGATCGTGCTGTCAGCCAATGCACAAGGACGTCCACTCTCGGAAGTGGTCGCCGACATCCGTCGGGTGACTGAGGAATTCAAGATGCCCGAGGGATACTTTGTGACCATGGATGGCCAGTTCCAGGCGCAGGAACAGGCAAGCCGGCTGATTGCGTTGCTATCGATTGTCTCCGCCGGCATGGTATTTCTGGTGCTGTACAGCCGCTACCGGTCAACCACGCTGACATTGATGATCATGGCCAATATACCGCTGGCCCTGGTTGGATCAGTGATCGGCTTATGGCTATCCGGCCAGCCACTGTCGGTGGCTGCTCTCATCGGGTTCATCACGTTAGCCGGCATCTCGGCCCGTAACGGCATCCTTAAGATTAGCCACTACATCAACCTGTGCGCCTTCGAAGGCGAGTCGTTCGACCGCAAAATGATCGTGCGCGGCTCACTTGAACGCCTGATACCGGTGCTGATGACGGCACTGGTCGCTGCCTTCGCGCTGGCACCACTTCTGTTCGAGGCGGAGATGCCGGGCACGGAAATCCTCCACCCGGTGGCGGTCGTGATTTTCTCGGGCCTGATCAGCTCGACGATTCTCGATACGTTCCTGACCCCGGCAATGTTCTGGCTGTTTGGCCGAAAACCGCTTGAACGGCTCCTGGCAGACAGCGGCAAGGAAGCGTACTGAACTTCCGGCGCAGCGCGTACGGGAGCGCCACGCCTGATATCTGACTTTCCCGTCGAAAGGACCAACATGAAACGAATGATTCCAGTGCTCGCCGGTGTCGTATTTTCCATGTCTTCGATGGCATGGGGCAGCGGGGAAAGGCACTCGCATGGTGACAAGCATGAATCCAAATACGGTGGCGTAGTCACCGAAGTCAAAGAGATCCAGTATGAACTCGTGGCCAAGGCGGATAGCTTGGCCATCTATGTAGAGGATCACGGCAAAAAGGTCAGCACAAAGGACGGCTCTGCCAAAGTGACGCTGTTAAACGGTACGGAAAAAACCGAAGTCATGCTGGCGCCGGCAGGTGACAACAAACTGGAGGCCCGGGGCACTTACAAGGTCGGGAAAGGCACGAAGGCAATCGCAGTGGTTACTATGCCTGGCAAGCCGGCGCAGAGTGTGCGTTTCAATCTTGGAAAGTGACGAGTATTGAGGTCGACCATGGCAGTGATTCTATATCCGCCATGGTCGATGAACGTCAGGGAGACTACTTGTCAACAGTTTGATGAGAGAGGCGGCCACGTCTGCAGGCTCACATTGATGTGATGTGAAGGTGCAAGGAGTGTCCGATTTGGAGTTCGACTGCGATGTTTTGCAAGTCAGCTTCTGGCCGGAGATCGCCCGCAGATCCATGGTCGAGAGCCGACCCGAAGCCGCCTTTCCGACGACGCAGAAGCGAACGTTGAATTTCCGCCACTGTATGCCCCAGTTTTCCGTTATGAAACTTACGGCATTGCATGCTTGCCGCCTGCATCGATGACTGGTTCGCCGTCTTCCCTGGAGAAGGGGCACCGTTGAGAAACCGGCAAGATGTCAAGCACGTCTTCCGAGGGGCTGCATAGGCGCACATCCCATGGCGTAACCACGAATGGCCGATTGATCAGGATCGGCGTGCTCATCAGGGCATCAGGCTGTCGTTCGTCGCTCAGCGCGGAGTTGTCCCATCCTCTCAGCGCGGAACCATCCAACCCCGTCTCCGCGTAAGGCGTCCCCATCTCGCGAATAGCGTCACGCACTGACAGCCCGGACTTGGAAATTGGCGCACGAAGCATCTCCTTGTCGGGTGGCGATACCAAGTACGCGATGATCGTAGGCTCTATACCGGCATTGCGAATGAGGGGCAGGGTAGTGCAGAAAGTGCCGCACGCCGGGTTGTGATTGATCGTCACTTGCATCGCTGTCTCCTGGCTGCGGTTCTGTGTCTGCGCGAGTCGTGTCGACGAAGGGTAAGCGGCAATTATGGATGACCGGGAGAAGGAAGGACATTAAGCAGTGTCGATTTAAACGAGCATGCGCAAGGGAGGGGGCAGGGTAGGGGTGACTCTATCTGAACGGCGGCAATCAAAAGCCGCCAAATTTGTTTTTGGAATACCCGCGCGATTTCGAGGCTGATAGTGCGGCAACTTGCGCTTCCAGTTCCTGCTCAAACGTACGCACTTCTTTCTGCTCAACAATACGCACGACGGCATACAGATCACCCGCCTCACCATGCAGCGACGGCAGTCCGCGCTTCGCAAGGCGAAGATGCTTTCCAGAAGAAGTGCCTGCTCTGATATCCAGTTCAACGTTGCCGGCCAATGTAGGTATTTCGACGGTACCCCCCAGCGCGGCCAACCTGGGCAGTATTGGAACATCGAGGTACAAGTCTTGTCCGTGCCTGCGATATATCGAATGTGGCTTGATCGTCAGGACGATGTAAAGGTCGCCTGGCGCGCCGCCGTTTCGGCCTGCTCCGCCTTTGCCGGCAAGCCGCAGGCGCTGACCCTCTCCTATTCCCTTCGGAATGCTGACCTGGTAAGTATGCGACACGCGACGGGGCAAGCCGCATACGCCACGTTCAGACCGTTCCACGGTGACCTCCGTGCTTCCGCCATGGAAGACTTGTTCCAGAGAGATTGCCACGGACACTTCAAGGTTCTCGCCGCGCAGCGGAGCCGGTGTCTGCTGTTGCGTTCCCTGTCCGCCACGAGCGCGTGACTTGGACGTGCTCGCCCTTTCGGAAGTGCCGAAATCCTGGAAGCCTTTGGTGCGAGGCGCATGTTGTCTCTGCCGGTCTGGCTGTGACGAAAAAGGCCTTTTGGGAGGAGGCTTGAAAAGCTTGTCGTATTCCTGACGCTTTTCGCTGTCCTTCAAGGTTGCGTAGGCTCGCGCCACGACCTTGAATTTTTCCTCGGCTTGGGGATCGTCGGAAACATCAGGATGCAATTGGCGAGCGAGCTTCCGATACGCCTTCTTGATATCCGCAGTCGATGCCGTGCGTTCGACGCCGAGGTCCTGATAATAGTCCCTACTATCCATCGAATTCACACGCCCAAGTTGAAGTTGGCAATGACGTAGACGAATGCAATCGCCACTCTACTTTCAAGGGCTACGTTTCAATTCGAAGAATAAGAGGCGGTTTTCCGGTCTTTTCTAACAAGGCAAATTGTCAGCAAGACAGCGATTTTTTGGTAGGCAAGCTAGCGGCGGTAAATGACCGAGAGTAGCTGGTTGGCTGTGATTGCGGCAAGGAGTTCGCGAGGTAGAAGGAGGGCAGAGCCGTAACGGCGCAATAAGGGACGGACCACGATTTTTATATGCGCTGCAAGGCCTAATGGTGGGCTTTCCCTCATTGTTCAATCGGGAGTGATAAGGTCAGGTCTCGCCTTTTGCCAGATGGCCTAAACGTGCCCTATAAAGTGGCGATGGCAAAGCGCGCCGCCGTAGATGGCCTACCTATACGGCCGGCAGACGCAAGGCAGCAAGCGCCATTTTCTTAGGCGCTCTAAACCTGACGTTAAAGAGGAAGATCGACACCGGAATCTCTGCCAATGTCCGCTTTGGCGCGACGCCGTGACCGCTTCAACGACCGCTCTTGGCCGGAGATTGCCCTCTCAGATGGGGCGAGAACACGTCCCGAAACGGACGTTCGATATCTGAGGGCTTTCAGCCTTCAAGATCAGCCGCCAAATCGCGTGTGTCCAGCGAACTTGCTGTCGTGCCGGCTGCGATCTTCAGGAGGCTAAAACCGATGCCCGGCGACCGCGATAGCCGAGTCGCTCATCGCGCGAGCTTTTCGACCAGCGCCTCGAGTTCGTCCAGATCAATGGGCTTCTTCAGCGCATGGGCTGTAGGGCCGAGCGAGCGGGCGACGTCACTCACGTCGTGCCCGGAGCAGAAGATCACCGGCAGCTGCGGGTTCTGACGGAGAGCCTCGCGCGCCACGTCGAGGCCGGAGCCGTCGGGCAGGTTGATGTCGGTCATCAGCAGGTTCACGTTCTGCTCGCGCAAGGCCTCGCGCGCGCCGGCGCCGTCAGCCACCGGCACGATCCGGCGCTCTGGAGCGTCGAGCAATTCGGCGAACGACTCGCGGATGTAGTCGTTGTCTTCGACGTAGAGGATGACGAAAGGGTTGGAGGTCATGACGGGCGGGCTGCGATGGAACTATCTGGTTTCCGACGACCAGGGGAAATTGATGTAGTTGGCGCGCGTATCATAACAAATATTGCCGTACATCTTCAGGTAAGACGCGCGCCGCGAAGGATCGGCATACACCGCGCCGGGGTTGGCCGTATCGCGTTCATAGTCCGCGATGTTGCTGCTGGTGAGCGCCTTGGGCAGGATGTCCATCGCCTGCGGGATCGATTTTCCTTCCAGCCAATCAGCGGCATGCTGGCCCATCGCATAACCGAATATCGATGAAGCCAGGCTGATGCTCGCCTTGTAGGGGCTGTCGCCCTTCTTGATTTCGGCTACGGCATCCGGCTCCCCGTCGATACCGCCCAGGAACTGGTCCGCCCGCGCCTTGCCCGCTTCGCGCAATGCCGCCAGCGCGCCCAGCACCACCGTGTCGGCGCCCAGCACCACGTCGATCTTTGGATGCGCCAGCATGATCGTCTTCATCATGCGGTAGCCGCCCTCCTTGTCGACCGTGGCGGGCGAAATGTCGGACACGATCGTCACCCCCGGCAGTGCCCGCAGGGTATCGCGCATCGCCGTGAAGCGCGGCGCCAGGAATTGCAGGCTGTCATGCGTCAGCAGCACCACCTTGGCCTTTCCGCCGAGCCGCGTGCGGATGTAATCGGCTGCCGCTTCCGCCAGCACCTTGCCGGTCAGGTATTGCGGCGCGTTCAGCACGGAGGTTGCCGGTGGCGGCACGATGGCACCCACATAAGCGCCCCCGCCGATGACCTTCTTCAGCGCCGGTGCCAGCGACGGCGGGTCGATCGGCGCCACCACGATCGCGCCCGTCTTGTCGGTGGCAATGCCGTCCACCTGTTTGATCATCAGCGCGGCGTCATTGTCGGCAAAGGCGACGCTGTAGCGGAGGCCCCGTGCCCGCGCTGCGGCTTCGAGTCCGCGTCCGACCCCTTGCATGAAATCGCGCTTGTTGTCCTGCACGAAGACCAGCCTTTTCTGCAAACCAAAAGCTGTCGGCGCTCTGCAGGAGGCCCGTGACGCTTCGTACGCGGGCAGTTTGACGGGCGTGGTCAGCCCCTCGCCGCCAGCGGCAAACGACGCGCCGCCGAGGCACATCAGTGAAGCAAACGCATACAGCCGAAATGTCATCGCCATGCCCTCATGCATTTGCCGTCCTCAACACCAGCCGTGCGGCCGTGCCCGGCCGGCGATTGATGTATTCCACCTGTGTCTGCAGCGCCGAGGCCATCGTCTGGATGATCTTGCTGCCCAGCCCCGTGCCGGCCTGCCTGGTGTTCGGCGCAATCCCCACGCCGTCATCCTCGACGGTCAGCTCGGCCTTGCCGTCTTCCAAACGCTTGAGTCGCACCCGCACCTCGCCGGGCTCGTCTTCGGGATAGGCATATTTGAAGGCGTTGGTCACCAGTTCCTGCACGGCCACACCCAGGCTCACGCTGGCGTCCGTGGGTAGCGAGATCGGCTCCAGATGGCACTTCAGGATGGCGGTGTGGCCGTCCTTCTTCATCGCCGTTTCCAGGTTGCTCAGCATCGCGCCCAGGTAATCGTTCAGCGCCACGCTGGTCACATCGCCTGATGTGTAGAGGCTCTTGTGGATCAGCGAGATCGCGTTGATCCGCGATTGCGTTTCGCGCAATGCGTCCTGGGCCGCCGCATCGGTGACGGCGCGCATTTGCATCCGCACGAGCACCGCCACCAGCTGCAGGCTGTTGGCCACGCGGTGGTTCACCTCGGCCAGCAGCACTTCCGCGCGTTCCCGCGCCATCGCCAGGTCGGCGGTGCGGGCCTTCACCCGTTCCTCGAGCGTCAGGTTGATGGCCTGCACTTCGTCGCGGGCCAGTTTCAGATCCTTCCCGTTGCGGTAGACGGTGAAAGCCACCACCCCCACCACCAGGACGATGACCACCGCGGCGCCCGCCGAGATCCAACGCAGCAGCGATGCATTGCGTTGCTGTTCCGCGCTGTTGAGCGTGCTGTTCTCGTCGGCGATCAGGATCGCGCCATAGAGAAAGACGTTGATTTCATCCATCAGCGCCTTGCCGCGATTGCGCTGCATCAATGCCATGGCCTCGGCATCGCGGCCGGCGCTTTTCAGCGCAATGCTGGAATCCATGTCGGCGATTTTTTCGCCCACCGCTTCCGACAGCCTGGGCAGCATGGCCCGGTTGGGGGCATCCGGCGCAATCATGCGAGCCAGATCATCCAGCTCCTGCCGCGCCCGCGTCTTGGCCGTGTCGTAAGGGGCCAGGTAGATCTCGTTGCCGGTCAGAAGAAACCCGCGCTGGCTCGACTCCGCGGTGCGCAAGTGATCGCGCAGCTCCACCGCGATGACGCGGATCGCGCGCTGCGACTCCGATTGCGCAAAGAGGCTGTTGCCGCGTTCCACCAGCCAGATGGTGGTGCCCACGATCACGATCAGCGCCAGAAAGCCGATCGTCAGGCCCGCGCCAACGCCTATTGCCAACCGGCTTTGTCCGAACATCAATCACCCTTAAAAGCAGATGCGTTTCCGCGTGTCCCACAGCAGGTCGATGTCCTTTGTGGCCGGGGCTCCCGCATCGAGAAATCTGACGCCCGTCTCGGCTTCGTACGCATACAAGAATTCGCGCCGACCGCCGTGAAATTCTCCAACAGGCCGGCTGCGCCGATCGCGTTCAGCACATCACCAGGATGGCCGCACCACACCCTATCCGGAGCGCAAGGTTCATGCGCGGGAGTTCCTGACGGCGTGCAGGGAAGTTCGCCGTCTTCCGCCGGGCGCTCGCGGTTGACGAAGCGGGCGCAGATGCCCTCCGTGCTTTGAGCGGGGGCCGAGGCCCTTCTGAGCGTTGGATACGGAAGTGCGGATCAGTAATCCGTCTTGCCGGCAGCGTTCAAGCAGATGCCCCCACGCACGGCGAGCGCGGCTTCACGCCTTCATGCCAATGGGCAAGCGATGACGGCGCCGACGTATTGCCACCCTGCGTTGTCGCAGAGTTCGGCCCAAGGGCTGTCTCCCGGTACATCTTCCAGCAGCAGGAATTATACGGAAAATTACTTTTCTTACAAAAACTTGTGTCAAGTCGGAACTTGATTTGCGCCTAGCCCTGCGGTCAAGCTGACCGCCTGCAATTTGCCCTCGCGGGTTCCCTTCGGGGCTTCGCCGCTATGGCGGCTTTCCACGTCAGACGTCAAATTCCTCTTTCGTCTTTCTTGACGTCATGCAGTCGCATCTACGCGAAACCGCCCGCTGAAGGCGGTAGCCAATCCGGAATGTCCGCGTCAAGGCGGTAGGGCGGCCTCTCCGATGGCTGCTCATGGCGATGCGCGCTGCTGCTGGCGATTGCAGCCGTCTGTCGCGATGGCGACGGCCGTGCCTTATTGCATCTTCGATTTCCCGGAAGCGATACACGATGCGATCGTGTCCATCAACCGCTTCATGTCCACCGGCTTGATGAGGTGATGGTCAAATCCGGCGTTCTGCGTGAGTTCGAAATCGCGCTGCTGTCCGTAGCCTGACAGGGCAATCAAGGAGAGTCCCGGATGCCGTCGGCGCAGCTCGCCGGCCAGCTGACATCCATCCATCTCCGGCAAGCCGATATCGAGCACTGCCACCTCGGGCTTGAATTCGGCGGCGCGCGCCAAGGCCTCCAGCGAACTCCCGGTGGCGCACACGTCCAACTGTCCCGCCACCTCGAGATAGGTCTTGATGGTCTCGAGCGCGTCCCGGTTGTCGTCCACCACAAGAATCCGGCTTTTCGCGGCCGGAGTGGCAGCAGATGGCGCGTGATCCGGGGCGACCTGCGCATTGCCAGCCAGCGAGTGCATCAGCAACGGCAGCCGGACGTTGAACGTCGCCCCCTTGCCGGGCCCCTCGCTCCCGACGTCGATCGTTCCCCCGTGCAGTGTCACGAAGCTCTTGACGATGGCAAGTCCGATGCCCAGCCCACCCTTGGCGCGGTCGATCGTGGAGGCGCCCTGTTCGAACATCTGAAACAGGCGCGGCAACAGAGTCGCATCGATACCGGTGCCATTGTCGCGAATGGCGATCACGATCCGCTCGCCGACGACGCGGGTCGTCACCCAGATTGTCCCTTCCGGATCAGTGTACTTGGCTGCATTCGTCAGCAGGTTGGCAAAGATCTGGTGTAGCCGCATGCCGTCGCCGAGGATCTGCGGGTCGTCGTCCTCGAGGTCCGCGATAACGGTGTGGCGCTTCTCGGTCATGAGCGGCTCCACGCTTTCGAGTGCGCGCCGCAGGACGGCATGGACGGATACCACTTCCTTCTTGAGCTCCACCTTGCCTTGCGTAATACGGGAAACGTCCAGCAGATCATCGACCAGGCGTTCCAGGTGGCCAACCTGTCGCTGGATGATATTGAATTCGCGTCCGGCGGCGTCACGGTGTTTCAGCTTGAGCAGCTCCAGGGCCGTCACGATTGGCGCTAACGGATTGCGCATTTCATGCCCGAGCATGGCGAGAAATTCATCCTTGGCGCGGCTGGCCCGCTCCCGCTCGTAATTGGCGCGCGCCGTCTGGAGGCCGGTCATGGCCAGCGACACTGCGGCGCGCAGGAACGCGAGTTGGGTGGGAAGGGGAAAGCCGGCCTGATCTGAGGCGAACCAGATATAGCCGGGTTGCTGCCCGTATCCCATGCTGAAGCGAACGGCGCGCAGGTCGCCCATCGGCGCGGTAGCGGTGACCACGCGGGCATCGACCTCGCGGCTGTCCGGCCAGGTCTTGATCGCGGCGTGCCACGTGGCGGCAACGGCTTCGGATGGCGTGCGGTTGCCGATCCGGAGGATCTCGATGGGTGGCTGATTCGGCAATGCAGCGACGCGCGTATAGGACATTCGCAGTGGAACGATGCGTTCCACCGCTTCGATCATGATCTGCAGGATCGTATTGGCATCGCGTCCGTTCCACAGTGCCGGCAACGCCAGCAGGCTCATCAGGTCGCGTATCCCGCGTTCCGCCAGAGCTTCGCTCAACGGGGGGCGCTCGTCTGGTGTCATGACACCCATCGCAATGGTAGTGGAAATGTCGGACCTGAGATGCCTGATGCTTTACGCTTCCTGCTTGCGCGCCTTCAGCTCTTCCAGCATCTCGTTGGGAGGGGTGTAGAACGGGTTTTCCTGCACGACGCCACCGAGCAGGGCCAATGGATGGGTCCTGAGGATATCCATCATCATCGAACCGGACAGCTTGGCGATGTCGTACACGCAGACCGCGGGCTGCCGGTTGCGCGACAGGACCTCGTTGACCTGAGCCTCGTACTCGAGTATGTCTTCCGAGCCGGGAAAGCCCAGGAACACCCAGTCCATGTTCCCCATGATGCGAATGCGCTTGTAGCCGGCATCGCGTCCCTGTCCGGTCAGATGGTCGACCGTGGCGAGCATCTTGTCCTTGTCGAACACGCCGTCCTCGTTCAGATAGGTCTGCTGCCAGGGAAGGATGGCCAGCTGCCCGCACGCTTCGCAACGATGCGTGTCGATGCCGCCAGTGCCGAGACGATGGCGGTGATCGTCGGCCAATTCCGGATTGACGATATGGAAGATCTTTTCCTGCTGTTCAATGCCTTCCTTGTAGAAAGGATTGAGGACGTCATACTCTTCGTCGCGGCTGTTGAAGAACGCGCAGATGTGAAAGTATTCGACCGGGGTGCCTGCGAGGGTGACTTGCTCCATGAAGCGTTCTCCTGGGTGGGCGGCATGGACCGTGTTGTGCGTGACCTGGCGCGGAGCGACAGGCTGGCATGGATGGAATGAAAGGCGGATGCCAGCGTAGTCTCGACCATGGTGCGCCCAAAACAAGGTCGTGTGCCGCAACGTTGTTCTGGTCAAGCATTCCCAGTATAGGGAGCGAGCAGGGAAGCCACTTTCTCGCAGTCATACACTATGAGAAACATCAAGGCGGATAAGTTCACGCAATTTTCACGCTGGCACGGGCATGCGTCATCGGCATGCGAAAACTTGCGTCATGGCAGCTGCCGCCGCCGTGCGAACCAAGGTGCGCACTCCACTTGCCGCATTGGGTCAGGCGTGCGCTCGCGCTTGCCGCCTGGGTCAGGCCACAATGACACGCCTGCCACACACCAGCACATTTCAACGCCAACGCAGTGCATCCATCACGCGTCGCGCAAAACCTTTCCCATTGCCATCGACCGCACCTCGTACCCCAGTTCTTCATAGAGCCGCTTCGCTCCGTCGTTGAACCGCCACACCATGAGGCGCACATCCTCCGCGCCTTCGGCGACAGCCCATTCCTCGACCAGGGTCAGCAGCCGTCGCCCGATGCCGCGGCCGCGCTCGCTCGCGGCGACGCACACCGAACCGATGGAGGCGTAGCGCATGGGCGGCACCAGGGTGCCCTGGTTGTCGGCCATGCGCGCGGTGATGAAGCCGACCACGCGCCCATTCCGCTCGGCGACGAACGCGGCGTTTCCCGCGCCTTCGAGGCTGGCGCCCCAATAATCGGCGTCGCGCTCCGGTGCGGATGGCGCCGAGAAGAAGCGCGGCGCCGCCACATGATGCAGGGCATTGACGTCCTGGCCGAGTACGCAGATCGCGTGGAGGTCAGCGGGTACGGCAGGACGGAACAGGACAGTCGGGTCGGACATGGTTGAACCGGGCATCAGGGACAGGAAAGCGATCGAGTCATCCGGCAGGGCGCGCCACGCGCATCGGCTCGCCGGCCATCCTGCCCGCGGCGGCGTCCTCTACCGCATCGCAGAATCGCCCGATCTCACCGTCCGCCCACACGCCGCCGAGCATGAAACTCTTCAGCGACTTCCCGAACGCGGCCCGGCTCGCCAGCCTGAACACATGCTCCATCTCGTTGAAGAAGAAAAACTCGTGAAAATGGCTCGACACCGCCAGCGTCGACGCCAGCCGTCCGCCCTGCGCCTGCACGCGGTGCGCGATCGGCGAGAACAGCATCTCCAGCTCGAACACAGGCAGCGGCGGCCCGCAAAAGGTGGCGAAGGCGCCGACCGGCTTGCCGGCGAGTCCCTTCACCTGGCGCAGCCAGCGCGCGACCGGATAGGCGATGTAGAGCCACTTCGGTCCGCCGATGCAGACCGCGTCGAAGCCCGACACGTCGGGATGGGCCAGCGGGGCGATGTCATGCTCCGGCTGCGGATAGCGCGCGAGCCACCAGCGACGGAAGGGCGGCACCCACAGGATCAGCGGCAGCAGCGGGATCGCCGGCCACAGCGGCGGCACCAGGCGCCACTTGTTCGGCCGTTCCAGCGCGCGGATCTCCTCGAAGGCCACCTCGTGGCCGCGCGCGGCGAAGCGTTCGCCGAGCGCGCGCGCCAGCTCGGCCGTGTGGCCGGTGCGCGAGAAATGGGCGATCAGGATCTTCATCGGGATGTCGGGGATGGCATGCGCGGCAGGCGCAACGCGGGCAATTTACCATCTTCGGGCATCCCGGGGCCGGGTTTGCGCGGATGGCACCGGCGCCGCTCCCCGGCAGCGCGCATGAATGCCGCGTGCGGCCACGGCGCCCGGCAGGAGCGCCGCAGCGGTCCCGACCGTACCGGCCGCGGCTTCAGCGCATGAACCCGAGATTGCGCGCGGCAAAGTTGCCGAGGTTGGGGAACACGTCGGCGATCTGCCCGTCGGACAGGCCGAACCACGCGGCCAGTGTGGCCCCGTACTGGTCGACCGAGATCTCCGGCAGCAGGCTGCCCGAACCGACGTCGCGCTCGTGTCCGAGGCCGGTGACCGGGAAGGTGCCGTAGAGGTCGCGCCCCTTCACCGCGCCGCCGACCACGAAATGGTGCGCGCCCCAGCCATGGTCGGTGCCATCGCCGTTGCTGGTGAAGGTGCGGCCGAAGTCGCTGGCGGTGAACAGCGTCACCTGGCTGCGCATGTCGCCGCCCGGCAGCGTCGCCAGCGCGCTGTCGAAGTAAGAGATCGCATGCGCCAGCCGCGCCATCAGGTCGGCATGGGCGGTGCGCTGGTTGTCGTGCGTGTCGAAGCCGCCGAGGCTGACGAAGAACACCTGGCGGCGCGCCCCCAGTCCGCCGCGCGCGCCGACCATGCGGGCGACCGTCTGCAGCTGCGTCGCCAGGCCGTTGTTGGCCGGCGTGCCGGTATTGGGATTTGTGTACTGGGTCGGGTTGGCGACGCCGCCGGTGCCGGCCGGCAGCATGGCGGATGCCAGGATCGCCTGCGCATCGATGGAGCGCTTGACGACGGCCGCGTGTTCCTTCTCGAACAGGTGGCTGCGGCTGCCCGACACGATGGCCTGCAGCGGATTGCCGGCCGCCGAGCTGCCGAACAGGGATCCCGTCAGCCGTCCGATCGCCACCGCGCCGGCGGAGCTGACCTGGTATTGCTGGACGCTCTGGCCAGAGACGAACACCGCGTTGCCCGAGGCCGAGATGCAGGTGAAGATCGGATTGCCGTTGGCCGCCGCGACCAGGTCACCCATGCGGCCGCCCCAGCCGCTGGACGCGCCCTCGGGACGGCCGGCCTGCCAGGTCGACTGCTGGTCGTTGTGCGAGAACAGCTTGGGCGGCAGCGGCACGCTGGCGGCGCGGTATTGCGCCCTGGTGGTCGGCGCCAGCAGCGGGCCGACATTGGCGACGATGGCCGCGCGTCCCGCATCGAACAGGTCCTTCAGCGGCCCCAGCTGCGGATGCAGCGCGAATTCGCGCCCGGCCTGGGCGGTCAGCGGCGCGATCGGCAGCACGCCGCCGGCGGCCGAGGGGCCGGGCAGGGCGATCGAGCCGGCTTCGCTGGTGGTGCGCACGGTGGTGTAGGTGTTCCACGAGGTCGGGTCGGTCGCCAGCACGGTATTGGCATGGTCGTTACCGCCGTTCATGAACAGGCAGACGATGGCGCGGTAGTCCGGCGACGAGGTCTGCGCCGCGGCCGCGCCGATGGTGGCGAGGTTGAGCGCGAACGGTGCGCCGGCGCTGCCGGCCACCGACATGAGGGAAGCCAGGCGCAGGAAGGCGCGGCGGGATGCGTCGGGACGGTTGCTCATGCAGGACTCACTTCTGGACCAGGTATTCGGGCGAGGCCATGGTCAGGAACACGGCCAGGTAGACGCGGTTGCGGCGCGCCGTGGCGGCAGCCGTCGCATCGGTCGCGGAGATCGCCACCGAATTGATCGCGCCCTTGATCGGGTCACGCAGCGACGTCGGCATACGGCCCGCCATCAGCAGCAGCGACACGCGGTCGAGCAGGGCGTCGGGATTGTCGGCCAGCGCGATCTCGGCGGCATAGTCGGCCTTGATGTCGTTGTTGCTGCCGATGCCGTTCTGCACCGTGCCGCGCATCGTGTTCAGGTAACCGACCACCGAGGTCTCGGCGGTGATCTGCATCTCCGGCGCGACCAGGCCGGCGGCCGCGATCGCCGTGTTCGGCGGCACGTAGCCCGGGCGGTAGAAATTGAACACCGAGGGCGAGCGCATCGGCGTCTGCCCGATCGAGAACAGCGGGTCGTCGAGGTTGCCGAGCAGGAAGCGGCCGGAGGCGGATGCGGCGCCGAAACTGCGCATCCAGTTGGCCAGGCGCAGCACCGGCTCGCGCAGGCGGCCGGCCTGCAGTTCAGTGTCGGCCGGATCGTTGCGTGCCTCCGGATCGAGCAGGATGGCGCGGATCACGGCCTTCATGTCGCCGCGTTCGCCGCTGCCGTTGTTGTTGAAGGCGGCGGCCACGCGCGCCACGTAGGCCGGGCTCGGGTTGCTGGTGACCAGGCGCTGGATCAGTTGCCTGCCGATGAAGGGACCGACGTTCGGATGGGCGGCCAGGCGGTCGAGCGCGATCTTCAGGCTGGCGGCGGGATCGGCCGAGGATTGCGCGGGCACGGTGACGCCGAGGAAGGATTTCTCGGTGACGGAATGGAATTTCGGATAGCCCTGCATCGGCATCCAGTCGCGGTTCGGATCGGCATTGCCGCCGTAGAAGCGCGTGTCGCTCTTGTCGGGGCCGGCCCACGAGAACCCGGTGAACACCTTCGCCAGGCCGGCGATGTCGGCATTGGTGTAGGTCTCGACCGGCTTGCCGTTGACGAGGCGCGGCGTGCCGTCCTGGTTCAGTTCGACCAGGCCGATCGAGAACAGCTGCATCACTTCGCGCGCATAGTTCTCGTCCGGCACGCGCGTGCCGGATTCCTTCTGGTTGCGCAGCGAGGACAGGTAGATGCCCATCATCGGATGCAGCGAGACGGCTTCCAGCAGCTGCCGGTAATTGCCGAAGGCATGGGTGGCCAGCGTGTCGTAGTAGGAGGCGACGCCGCGCGGGTAGTTGGCGACGTTGCTGTCCTGGAGCGAGACCACGAAGATCTGCGACAGCGCGAATGCCACCCGCTGGCGCAGCGGGTCCTCGCCGGTGGCGGCCTGCTGCCAGAACGATTCGTGGAAGTGCGAGGCGCTGAAGCTGGTGCCGGGCGCGGCCGCGACCACGCCATCCATGTAGGCGCGGTGCAGCTTCTGCGGCTTGTTGAATTGTTCTTCGATCCAGCCGGCGTGCCCGCGCGCGACGACGCTGGAGATGTCCGCGGTGGTGGCGCCGAAGGTGGCCTGGGCAAGCAGGCGCGATGCCTGCGCCTGGGTCGGTGCGACGACGGTGCCGCCGCCTCCGCCTCCGCCTCCGCCGGTGCCCGGCGCCTGCGACGATCCGCCGCCGCCGCCGCTGCATCCGGCGACGAGCGCCAGGATGGTCATGCAGAGTGCAATCCTGTTGTGTGTTCTTCGCATCGGCGTCTCCCTAGCGTGACTTCCGGTTGCCCGCAGTCCGGCGATGATGCCGGGAAACATCCTCCGGGGATGTTTCCCGCAAGTCAAACGTGTTGCGAAATGTAAGGAGATACACGCGCTTTACATGGCGCCTCTCCGGCGGAGAGCGTCATGCGGTCGACTTCGTGTCGCCGGGATGCGCCGCGCGGGCCCTGCCGCGATGGTCGACGCGCGCAAGCGCGGGGAAAGGATGCTGCCGCCGCTTCAGGCTGCGGCGCGCAGGGGCAGGGCTGCGATGGCGGCCTGCATGCGGCGCAGCGCGTCTTCCAGCATCGCGCGCGGGCAGGCGAAGTTCAGGCGCAGGTAGCCGGCGCGGCCGAAGTCGGCGCCATCGGTCAGGCCGACGCCGTGGCGTTCGAACCACAATGCCGCGTCGCCGGTGGCAGCGGCGACCGCGCGCGCATCGATCCAGGTGAGATAGGACACCTCCGGATGCGTATGCGGCAGGCCCATCGCGTCGAGCGCGGCGGACACCAGGTCGCGGTTGCCGCGCAGGTAGCCGAGCGCCTCGCGCCGCCAGGCGTCGCCTTCGCGCAGGGCCGCCTGCAGGGCGGTGTAGCCGAGGCTGCACGGCTCCGGCACCAGGCGCTGCATGCTGGCGGCGAAGCGCGCGCGCAATGCCGCGTCGGGGATGATGGCCCAGGCGATGCCGAGGCCGGCGATGTTCCAGGTCTTGCCGGGACCGTGCAGCGTGATCGTGCGCGTCAGCATGCGCGGATCGCGCTGCGCCAGCAGGGTGGCGAAGGGCACGTGGCGCAGGCCGGCATCGAGGATCAGGTCGCAATGGACCTCGTCGCTGCAGACGTACAGGTCGTGGCGCACGCACAGGTCGGCCAGGCGCGCCAGTTCCTCGTCGCTCCACACGCGGCCGATCGGATTGTGGGGATGGCAGAACAGCAGCAGGCGGGTGTCGGCCGTGATGGCGGCCTCCAGGCGCGCGAAGTCGATCGCGTAATGCATGCCGTCCGCGCCCGACTGCGCCAGCGGCACGTCGAGCAGGCGGCTGCCCTGCAGGGCCGGCGCGGCGAGGAAGGGCGGATAGACCGGCGAGAAGGCCAGCACCTGGTCGTCCGCGCCGCAGCAGGTCTTCACCGCCAGGTTCAGGCCGAGCACCAGGCCCGGCAGCCAGACGATCCATGCGGGGTCGAGCTCCCAGCCGTAGTGGCCGCGGTAATGCGCGAGCAGGGCATCGGCGAGCGCCTGCGGCGGGCGCATGTAGCCGAGGTTGGATTCGCGCAGGTGGGCATCGATCGCCGCGCGGATCGGCGGCGCGACCGGGAAATCCATGTCGGCGATCCACAGCGGCAGCACGTCGCGGCCGCGGTATTTTTCCCACTTGGTGGCGCACCAGGCGGCGCGTTCTGTCGGCGCATCGAAACAGGTGGGGGACGGAGCGGCGGTCTGAGCGGCGGTCGGCATGGGTGGCATCCTCGGGCGGCTCCCCGTCGCCGGCGCACCCGGTGCGCCGTGCAGGCCGGCCGCCATGCAAGCAGCGCGGCCGGGTCGGGGAGATGTCATTCTTAAATTTCAGGAAGTTTAGTTTAATCAGTCTGACATGTCAAATGCCTGTGACTATCGCCCGGAGTTGACCGGCTGCATTACAATGCCGGACGACGATCGTCTTTTCTCCTAGCGCATGAACACCAGCCGAACCGATTCCCCGGAAATCGAACCCCTGATGGTCGACCGGGCCTACGCGCTGATCCGGCACGACATCCTGACCTGCACGCTGGCCCCCGGCGCGGCGGTCTCGGAAAGCCTGCTGGCCGACCGCTACGGCTTCGGCAAGGCGCCGATCCGCGCGGCGCTGTCGCGCCTGAAGCAGGAGCAGCTGGTGCATTCCTCGCCGCGCCGCAGCTACGTGGTCACCCCGATCACGCTGCGCGACGTGCATGAACTCTACGAGCTGCGGCTGGTGCTGGAGCCAGCCTGCTGCAAGCTGGCCGCCGGCAAGGTCGATGCGACCCATCTCGCCCAGCTCGACGCGATCTGCAAGCTCGGCTACACGCCCGGCGATCCCGAGAGCACGCTGCGCTTCCTCGACGCCAACCAGCGCTTCCACCTCACCGTGGCCCAGGCCACCGGCAACCGCCGCCTGATGAAGATGCTGGCGCAGGTGCTCGACGAGATGACGCGCGTGATGCACATCGGCCTGGGCCAGCGCAACCGCACCACCGAAATGCAGCACGAGCATGAAAGCCTGCTCGAGGCATTGCAGTCCGGCGACGGCAACCGCGCGCGCGACCTGTGCGAGGCGCAGATCATCGCTTCGCGCGACATGGTGATCAACGCGATCCTGTCGAGCCCGGAACTGCTGAATACGCCGATCGGCTGACCTGATGACGACATACGCAAATTGCTCCCATGCGTCCGATGGGCATCCGGCATGCGGATGTCCGGCATGAGAGCAGAGCTCGAGGTCGTCAGGCTCGACACAGACCTGGCCGCGTTGATCCCGCTGCATGTCGAATACATGTCCTGGATTGTTTCGGAGGTCGAGCGCACGCTGGGAATAGCGCTCGTCGACCAGAATCCGGCGTCCATCGAGGCCTATGTGGCAAGCGGACTCGACAAGATCTGCGGACATGGCGCGCCGCAAGGGCGCTTCTATGTCGTCAGAGTCGATGGCCACGTCGCGGGCATGGGCGGATTGCGGCCGCTGGAAGCGGGCGTCGGCGAATTGAAGCGCATTTATGTACGGCCTGCATACAGGCGACTCGGCCTGGGATCGATGCTGGTCGAGCGCCTGCTGGACGATGCGCGGACATTGGGCTACCGGAGCGTGCGACTCGATTCGGCGCCGTTTCAGCGGCCGGCCCAGCGTTTGTACGAGGCGCTAGGATTCCGCGACCGGACCCCTTATGCGGGGACGGAAGTTCCGGCATCGCTGCACGGCGCGTGGCGGTTCATGGAAGCGTCGCTGCCGACACAAGGCATGCCAGGCGATTGACGGGACATGTACGTCTCATGGCGGCGTACGGCCGGCCGGCACTTCCTTTCAACCGCCTTGCCGGGAGCGGCAATCGTTTTGCAGATGTCACGTGCCGGTGTCGTCTGTACTCGGGCACGGATCCATCTCATTGCATCCGCCCTCCGTCTGGCGGCATGGCCTTCGCGAATAGTGTCGGATACTGCTTGGCATACCAGTCGCTGGCGTCGGCATGATCGAGCGTCAGGAACTCCTTGAACCGTGGTACGAGTGTAAGACCCAGGACGCATAGCGCCATAAGCACGCCGAATCCAGCGTAAACGGTATTCACGCTCCACCAGGCCAGCGCCATCCCTGCCAGCGCAGGTCCGATCACTCCTGCGATCTCGGTCGTCATCGCGGATGCGGCGGACAGCCGGATACGGTAATTCTGCGGCACCGCCAACATCCTGTGAGTGGCGCCGACCAGGCTCATCGCGGCATTGCAGAAACCGCCGGCGGCGAGCGCGCAGAGCATGATCCATGGTGAGCTTGCGAATCCGACGATGACAAGACATATGCCCTCGAGGCAGCCGACGCCGATGCGGACCTGGTAGCGGCCGAAGCGGTCTACGAGCCATTGCGCGCCGAATGCGCTACCGAGAAGCACGCCGAACGACAGCGCACCCAGGCTCGCACCGAGCCAGCTTCCGGACATGCCGAGCGACTGAATTTTGATGGGAATGAGGATGCCTACTGCAGGACCCTGAAAGATCCACACGACGAAGTTGACAATGGTCCAGCCGCGCTCCATCGGCATGTGCCACTTTGCAGACAAGCCTTCCTTGAGCTCACGCCACCAGAGTGCGATCCTGTCATCCGCACGATTGCGCATCTTCCGCACAGGCAGCCTCAGGGAAAACGACAACGCAAGACCTAGCATCGCGGCGTATGCGATCAGCGCACCTGCGACGCCGGTCAGACTCAATGCCAGGCCGGCAAGAAGCGGACCAAGAACGCCGCTCGCGGCGTGGCATGTCTTCCGTATGCGGATCGCCAGTGTGAGTCTTTCGGGGCTCACCAGGTCGGCAATGGCAGCCCATTGGGCCTGCTCGGCGAACCTGGTCGCCGCCATGAGGAGCGATCCGATCGCGATCACGGGCACCAGGCGAAACTGGAGAAACGCGGTGAAGCAGGCGAGCGTTGCGGCGGTGACCAGCAAGACGGCAGCGCCGTATCGCATCTGCATCACCTTGCAGTACCGATCTCCAAAAGGCGATGCCAAGGGAACCGACAGGAAGGCCACAATGGCGACTGCCGCGCTATAGATTGCCAAGGAAGTGGCTCCACCTGCTTTGGCAACCCACCAGGGCACGATCACGAGCATCATGAGTTCCGAGAGAAGCAGGCAGCAATCAGCCAGTAACAGGCCGACGAATGCCGGTTCGGACCGCGAAAGCGCGCGGTACTCCTTCCAAAAGAGAGGCTTGGCCGGGTTCTTTGGCGTGATAAACGTCATGTCGGCGCTTGCGCAGGTGCGATATGGCAATGGGCCGCAGATTATATCGGACCAGACAGCCTCTTCCGGCATCGTACGGCGGCATCTCGCGCAAGATGTTCGAGCCGCATGGTGAAAGACAACACACCCGAGCCAAGCGTCTTCAACGGCCTGTTTGGAATAGGCGGACCGGCCCGCCGCGTTGCGTTCCTTCGCATGTGCCGCCACGGGAGCCGGTTCAGGCTCCCCAGGCAAAGTGTCCACCGTGATCCGTGGCGATGTCTTCACCTTTGTTGCTCGCGCCATCCCATGAATTGGAGACGAGCGACGATTCCACGCAACACCGGCCTCCCATGAATAAGTGATGCCTCACGGAAATTTTGTATCAGGCTCGTATCGCCCTCTCCCATTGTCCGATCCTGGTGCTAGATTGGCTCCCACGACATCGCGTTCCGACAAGACGCATACCTGATGTCGGCGCCGTCCTCGTCCACAGGACGGCGGCAACACCCGGCGCGCGGGAAGTTCGCGACACGACTGCCGGATGCGTTCGAAGAACCGTGACATGCCGGACCGCGCGATCGGTCTGCGGGCCCTGTTTTTCCGGGGCGGCCGAACCACCGTTCTTCGCTGTGATGGCTGGCGCGCCGCCGTGCGCCGGCGTGCGTGAGAAGGAGGTCGTTCGTGCTGCGATCCGTACTTCATGGCAGGTATCCGCTGCCGCCCCTGCTGCTCGGTGCTGCCGCTGCCGCCGCGCTGCCGGCCGTCGGCGGCTTCACCCCCGTGACGCTGGCGCTCGCGGCCGCATGTGCGATCTCCGGCGTGCTGACGGCGCGGCATTGCGCCGGACTCCGCCGCTCGATGCTGCGCGAGATCGCCGAGTATGTCGCCGCCCACGAACGTTTCGGCGCGTCCGTCGCGCCGGTCTGGAGCGCGCATATCGGCACCTCGATGACACAGCTCGAGGACGCCGTGGTTGCCCTGACGGGCCGGTTCTCAGGCATCGTCGACAAGCTGGACCAGGCGGTGCACGTCTCCGCCGCCGCTTCCGGCTCGCTCGACAGTGGCGACGGATTGGTCGGCATCTTCGCGCGCAGCGAAGAACGCCTTGGCGCACTGGTCAAGGCGCTTGAGTCGGCCACCGAGAGCAACGCCGCCATGCTGGCCGAAGTGCATGCGCTGGAAACCTGCATCGGCGAACTGCAGGCCATGGCCGACGACGTTGCCAGCATCGCCTGGCAGACCAACCTGCTGGCATTGAATGCCGCCATCGAGGCGGCGCGCGCCGGCGAGGCCGGGCGCGGCTTCGCGGTGGTGGCCAACGAAGTGCGCCAGCTGTCGAACAAATCCGCCGACACCGGGCGCCGCATCAGCCGGAAGATCGCCCACGTCAACGACACCATCCTGTCGGCCTGCCGCGCCGCCGATTCCTCCCATCACAGCGAAGAGGACGCCCTGCACGCGTCCGAGCGCCTGATCGCCAGCGTGCTCGACGATTTCCGCGGCGTGACCGGCGCGCTGCAACGCTCGTCGGAGCTGCTGCGGGAAGAGAGCGTGGGCATCAAGCGGGAAGTCGGCGAGGCCCTGGTCCAGCTGCAGTTCCAGGACCGCGTCAGCCAGATCATGAGCCACGTGCGCTACAACATCGGCCTGTTGCCGGACGTGTTGGGCCAGTCGCGCCACCGCTTCGAGACCGAAGGCGCGCTGCAGCCGCCGGAAGCCCGCGCGCTGCTCGACGCGCTCGAGAAGACCTACGCCATGGTGGAGGAACGCACCGCCCATGGCGGACAGGAACCGGTGCCGGTACGGCAAACCGAAGTGACTTTCTTTTGACGGCAAGGAGGCCTCATGTCGAAAACCATCATGGTCGTGGACGATTCGGTGTCATTGCGCCAGGTGGTCGGTATCGCGCTGCGCGGTGCCGGCTATAGCGTGATCGAGGGCAGCGACGGTGCCGATGCGCTGAAGAAGCTCGATGGCCAGAAAGTGAACCTGATCATCAGCGACGTCAACATGCCCAACATGGATGGCATCAGCTTCGTGTCCGCCGTCAAGCAGATGCCGGCCTACCGCTTCACGCCGGTGATCATGCTGACCACCGAGTCCGAGGAAACGCGCAAGGCGCAGGGCAGGGCGGCAGGCGCGAAGGCCTGGGTAGTGAAGCCCTTCAAGCCGGACGTGCTGCTGTCCGCCGTACAAAAACTGATCGCGCCGTAGTCCGCATGCGCGCACCGAACTTCACCAGGGAGAAACGACATGGATATCCATCAAGCCCAGCCCGCGCCGGCCACGCTGCGCGTGGAAGGGGAAATGACCATCTACCGCGCGCATGAGCTGAAAGGCATGCTGCTGCCGGCCGCCGCCAGCCGGGATGTGCTCGAGCTCGACCTGTCGGGTGTCTCCGACATCGATTCCGCGGGCCTGCAGCTGCTGATGCTGGCCAAGAAAGTCTCCCGCCTGCGACAGCGCAGCATGCGCATCGTCGCCCACAGCCCGGCCGTCGTCGAGGCCTTCGAGCTGCTCGATCTCGCCGGCTACTTCGGCGATCCGCTCGTGATACCCGCGGCGGCCTGAGCGCCCCTCGAACAACTTCCGAAACGCTTCCGAACATGCATGCGCCGCGCGGCGCGAGGAGGATGTCGTCCCATGATTTGCGATCAACCCATTCAAACCTTCGTCGCCGAGAGCCGCGAACTGCTCGACGACATGGAATCGGCACTGCTGTCGATCGAGCATTGCACGCCGGAGGAGCTTCCCGAGACCGTCAACGCCATCTTCCGCGCGGCCCACACCATCAAGGGTTCGGCCGGCCTGTTCGGGCTCGACCACGTGGTGGCCTTCACCCACGCGGTCGAAAGCGTCCTGGATGCCGTGCGCGGCGGCACGCTCGTCGCCGACGACACGCTGGTGACGCTGCTGCTGGCCAGCGGCGACCACATGCGCTCGCTGATCGACCTGGTGGCCGACGGCCGCCTGGAGAGCGATCCGGCGCTCGATGCGGCCGGCGAGCCGCTCGCCGCGCGGCTGCGCGCCTGCCTGGGCGGCCCGCGCGGCTGCGCGCCTGCCTGGGCGGCCCGCGCGCCGGCGGACTGCCGATCCCCGCCGCGGAACCCGAGCGGATCGAGCGCATCGGCGGCGAGGCGGGCAAGGACCACTGGCATATCTCGTTGCGCTTCGGCGCCGACGTGCTGCGCAACGGCATGGACCCGATGTCGTTCATCCGCTACCTGGGCCGCATCGGGCGCGTCGCGGCGATCGTCACGCTGGCCGATTCCCTGCCCGAGCCGGAAGAGATGGACCCGGAAGCCTGCTACCTCGGATTCGAGATCGCCTTCGACAGCACTGCGTCCAAGGAAACCATCGAAGGTGTGTTCGAGTTCGTGCGCGACGACTGCGAGATCGGCATCCTGCCGCCGCACAGCCATATTTCCGAGTACCTGCGCCTGATGGAATCGCTGCCCGAGGAGAAGTCGCGGCTCGGCGAAATCCTCGTGCAATGCGGCTGCGTGACCGAGGCCGAGATCCGCGATGCGCTGGCGGTACAGGCGCAGGGCGATGCGCCGCAGCAGCCGATCGGCGAGATCCTGATCGACAAGGGGGCCGTGCATGCGCCGGTCGTGCAGGCCGCGCTGGCCCGCCAGAAGCAGATCTCCGAGGCGCGCTCCCAGGAGAGCCGCACGATCCGCGTGGATGCCGACCGCCTCGACCGGCTGATCGACCTGATCGGCGAACTGATCATCGCCGGCGCCAGCGCCGACCTGCTGGCGCGGCGCTTCGCGTCGGCCGAGCTGCAGGAGGCGACGTCCACCATCGCCTCGCTGGTCGAATCCGTGCGCGACAACGCGCTGCAGCTGCGCATGGTGAAGATCGGCGCGACCTTCGGCCGCTTCCAGCGCGTGGTGCACGACGTCGCGCGCGAGCTCGGCAAGGACATCGGCCTGGAAGTGAGCGGCGAGGACACCGAGCTCGACAAGACCGTCGTCGAGAAGATCGCCGATCCGCTGACCCACCTGGTGCGCAACGCCATGGACCACGGCATCGAGCCGGTCGAGACGCGGCTGGCGCGCGGCAAGCCGGCGCGCGGCACGGTGCGGCTGCATGCCTACCACGATTCGGGGAACATCGTCATCGAAGTGTCCGACGACGGCGGCGGGCTGAACCGGGAGCGCATCCTGGCCAAGGCCGTCGAGCGCGGGCTGGTCGAGGCGGGGCGGCAGATGAGCGACGCCGACGTGTACGACCTCATCTTCGAGGCCGGGTTCTCCACCGCCGAGGCCGTCACCAACCTGTCCGGCCGCGGCGTCGGCATGGATGTCGTCAAGCGCAACATCGCCGCCCTGCGCGGCAGCATCGAGCTGGCGAGCGTCGAAGGCCAGGGCACCACCGTGACGGTGCGCCTGCCGCTGACGCTGGCGATCATCGACGGCTTCCTGGTCGGCCTGGGCAAGTCGGTGTTCGTCATTCCGCTCGACATGATCGAGGAATGCATCGCCTTTTCGAGCGAAGCCGGCAAGGACTGCGCGAACCTGCGCGGCCAGGTGCTGCCCTTCGTCGACCTGCGCGATCTGTTCGATGCCGGGGCGCCGCCGTCGCGCCGACGCAGCATCGTCGTCGTGCGTCACGGCGCGCGCCGGGCCGGCATCGTGGTCGACACGCTGCTGGGCGAGTTCCAGACGGTCATCAAGCCGCTCGGACGCATGTTCCGGCAGGCGAAGTACATCAGCGGATCGAGCATCCTCGGCAACGGCGAGGTGGCGCTCATCCTCGACGTCGCCGCATTGTTCCGCGGGCTGGAGGCCGGCCGGCCCCAGGCCCTGGCCGCATAGATGCGCAACAGGCGCGGCATATCAATCCACGTATTCCGGGAGGGAATCAAGATGAAAAACGTACTGACCTTGGGCGTCAAACTCGGCGCCGGCTTCGGCGTCGTCCTGCTGCTGATGGTGGCGATCATCGGCGTGGCGATCTCCAAGCTGGAGAGCCTGAACGCGGGAACCGACAAGATCGCCCGCCAGGACTGGGCCAAGGCGGAGCTGGCGTCGACGATCGACCGCTTTGCGCTGGCCAACGCGCGCCGGAACATGGAACTGCTGATCGCCACCGACGAGGCGCAGATCGCCCGCATCAAGGAGCGCATCGACTTCAACCGCAAGACCATCACCGAGGCGATCGACAAGCTGGAGCCGATGCTGGTGCTGCCCGAGGGCAAGGCGCTGATGGCGAAGATCAAGGAGACGCGCGCCGCCTACGTCGCTTCATTCACTCGCCTGCAGCAGATGCTGGCCGAAGGCCGCCGCGACGAGGCGGTGCGCTTCCTCAATGCCGACACGCTGCCACTGCTGGATAGCTTGCAGGGCAACATCCGCGCGCTGGTCGAGTTGCAGGCCAAGCGCATGGAAGTCAGCGCCGAGGAGGCGGCCGCCAACTATGCCGAGGCGCGCCGGATGATGCTGATCATCGGCGCATCCGCCGCGTTCATCGGCATCCTGTTCGCGGTGCTCCTGACGCGCGGCATCATGCGCCAACTCGGGGGCGAGCCGGATTACGTTGCCGAGATCGCGCGCCGCGTCTCCGAGGGAGACCTGACCACGACCGTCATGACGCGTCCGCATGACGAATCGAGCGTGCTGTACGCCATGAAGACCATGGTGGCGCGCCTGTCCCAGGTGGTCGGCGACGTCAACGGCGCCGCCTCGGCGCTGGCGGCGGCATCCGAACAGGTCAGCGCGACGGCGCAGTCGCTGTCGCAGGCATCGAGCGAACAGGCCGCCGGCGTCGAGGAAGCCAGCGCCTCGCTCGAACAGATGACGGCCTCGATCGCCCAGAACACCGAGAACGCCCGTGTCACCGACGGCATGGCGACCAAGGCGGCGCGCGAAGCGTCCGAAGGCGGCGAGGCGGTCAAGGCGACGGTCGCGGCGATGAACCAGATCGCCAAGAAGATCGTGATCATCGACGACATTGCCTACCAGACCAATCTGCTGGCGCTGAACGCGGCGATCGAGGCGGCGCGCGCGGGCGAGCACGGCAAGGGATTCGCGGTGGTGGCGGCCGAGGTGAGGAAGCTGGCCGAGCGCAGCCAGGTGGCGGCGCAGGAGATCGGCGAGGTGGCGGGCAGCAGCGTGGAGCTGGCGGAGAAGGCGGGGCGGCTGCTGGACGAGATGGTGCCGAACATCCGCAAGACGTCGGACCTGGTGCAGGAGATCACGGCGGCGTCGGAGGAACAGTCGTCGGGCGTGGGGCAGATCAATGCGGCGGTGGGGCAGCTGAGCCAGACGACGCAGCAGAATGCCTCGAGCTCGGAAGAGCTGGCGGCGACGGCGGAGGAAATGAGCGGCCAGGCCGAGCAGCTGCAACGCCTGATGGCCTTCTTCCGCCTCGAGCGCGCAGAGGCGGCAACGGCGCCGGCGGAGCGCAGCGCGCCGGAAGCGGCCGTCGCGCCCGTGCGCATCATCCGTTCCGCGCCGCGGCCGCGCCGGCAAGAGCATGTCGCCGGGAACGTCGTCGAGGAACTGCAGTTTTCCCCATTCTGATCGCCGGTGCATCCGCACACGTCACCCGTAGCGAGGAGCAACATGACTTATCCGAACCAGATCACCGACCGGGAATTCGGCCAGTTCCAGCGCTTCATCTTCGATGCCGCCGGCATTTTCCTGTCGCCGGCAAAGAAACCGTTGGTGTCCGGCCGGCTTGCGCGCCGGCTGCAGCAGCACTGCATGGCGAGCTTCGACGACTATTACCGCCTGCTGCAGAGCGGCAGTGCGCCGTCCGAAGTGCAGATGGCGGTCGATCTGCTGACGACCAACGAGACGTATTTCTTCCGCGAGGCCGTGCATTTCGAGTTGCTCGGCGAGCTGGCCGACGCGTTGCGGCGCAAGCCGACGCGTGCTTCGCCCTTCCGCGTCTGGAGCGCGGCAAGTTCGAGCGGCGAGGAAGCCTACAGCGCCGCCATGGTGCTGGCCGACCGGTTGCCGACGCATCCCTGGGAAGTGCTCGGCACGGACATCAGCACGCGCGTCGTCGAACGCGCGCGCGCCGGCCACTATGCGCTCGACCGCACGCGGCACATCCCGCCGGCCTACCTGAAGCGATTCTGCCTGCGCGGCATCGACGCGCAGGAGGGCACGCTGCTGGTGCACCGCGAGCTCCGCAACCGCGTGCAGTTCATTCATGCCAACCTCAATGCACCGTTGCCGCGCCTGGGCAGCTTCGACGTGATCTTCCTGCGCAACGTGCTGATCTATTTCAATCCCGAGACCAAGCGACAGGTCGTCGCGCGCGTGCTGGCCAACCTCAAGCCGGGCGGCTACCTGATGGTCGGGCATTCGGAAAGCCTGAACGACGTGACCGACGTCGTGAAGCCGGTCGCGCCCTCCATTTACCGCAAGCCCTGACACCGACGGCGGAGGACAGATGACACCCATCCGCGTGATGATCGTCGACGACTCGGCCGTGGTGCGCCAGGTGCTGACACGCCTGCTCGAGGAGGCGCCCGGCATCGAAGTGTCGCATGCGGTGGCGGATCCGCTGCTGGCGATGGAGCGCATGAAACATCAATGGCCGGACGTGCTGGTGCTGGACGTGGAAATGCCGCGCATGGACGGCATCACCTTCCTGCGCAAGATCATGGCCGAGCGGCCGACGCCGGTCGTCATCTGCTCGACGCTGACCGAGAAGAACGCCCCGACCACGGTCGAGGCGCTTGCCGCCGGCGCTGTCGCCATCGTCACCAAGCCCAGGATCGGCCTGCGCGACTTCCTGGAGGACGCCATCGGCGACGTGGTCGGCGCCGTCCGCGAGGCGGCGCGCATCGACCCGCGCCGGCTGGCCGCGCGTCCGGCGCCGCTCCACGCCGCCGCCCGATTGTCGGCCGATGCGGTGCTGCCGCCGGCGGAAGGACGCCCGATGACGGCGACCACCGAGCGCGTGGTCGCGATCGGCACGTCGACCGGCGGCACCCAGGCGCTCGAAGTCGTGCTGACCGGGTTGCCGCAGGTGTCGCCCGGCCTGGTGATCGTCCAGCACATGCCGGAGAAATTCACCGCGGCTTTCGCCGAACGGCTCGACAAGCTGTGCCGCATCGAGGTTCGCGAGGGACGCCACGGGGACCGCGTTCTGCCCGGCCGCGCGTTGATTGCGCCGGGCGGCCGCCACCTGCTGCTGCGCCGTAGCGGTGCGCACTACCACGTCGACGTCATCGACGGTCCGCTGGTCAACCGGCACCGGCCGTCGGTGGACGTGCTGTTCCGCTCCGTCGCCAAGTGCGCCGGGGCCAATGCGCTCGGCATCATCATGACCGGTATGGGCGACGACGGTGCCGCCGGGCTGCTGGAGATGCGCAAGGCGGGCGCGCGCACCATCGCCCAGGACGAGGCCAGTTGCGTGGTCTATGGCATGCCGCGCGAAGCGGTAAGGCGCGGCGCCGTCGAGCGGACGGTGCCGCTGGAGTCGATCGGCAACGCGATCCAGCAACAGGCAGGCGCGCTGGCGGCGTGAGTCGCCGGCGCCCGGGACGGCAAGACATAGCGGGAGCTGACAATGAACCGGAGCAAACGAGCGGTACTGGTGGTGGAAGACAGTTTCGTGCAGCGCGCCCACGTCGTGGACCTGCTGGGCGATCTCGGCTTCGACCACATCCTGGAGGCCGACAACGGCATCCATGCGTTGCGTGTGCTCGACACGCATGCGGCGGAGCCGATCCCCCTGGTGATCACCGACCTCGACATGCCCGAGATGGACGGCATCGAGTTGATCCGTCACCTGGCCGAGAGCGGGCCGGCGCGGGAACTCGTCGTCATGAGCGCGCGCGATCCGCGCCTGTTCGAGATCGTCGAGCGCATGGCGGGCGAGCGTGGCGTCTTGCGCCTGCTCGGCACGCTCCCCAAGCCGGTCGAACTGGAGGATCTGCAGGCGGTGCTCGAACGCGGCGCCGCCGCCGATTCCGTCGTGGTGCGCAAGCCGCCGCCGTTGATCGCTCTCGACGAAGTGGAGCGTGCGCTGCGCGACGACGAATTCGTGCCGTACTTCCAGCCGAAGGTGTCGGTCGGCTCCGGCGCGCTGCGTGGGGTCGAGGCATTGGCACGCTGGCTCCACCCGGCACGCGGGCTGCTGACCGCGGACAGCTTCATCCCTGCCATCGAGGGCACCGATCTGATGAGGCCCTTCACGCTCAAGATCGCCGAGGAGGCGTTGCGGCGACTGACCTGGCTTCACGATCGCGGCATGGCATCGCTGTCGGTCTCCATCAATCTTTCGGCGGACAGTCTCGCCGACCGTCGGTTCATCTCTCAACTGGCGGCACTGATTGACTTGTTCGGATTGCCGGCCAACCTGGTGGTCTGGGAAGTGACGGAAACCATGTTCATGGGCGACGCATCCGAGTCGCTGGCAAACCTCGCTCGCCTCGGCTTGAAGGGTTTCGGCCTGGCGATGGACGACTATGGCGTCGGTTATTCGTCGATCCAGCAGTTCTCGCGCTGTCCCTTCACCGAGCTGAAAATCGACCGTGCCTTTGTCAACGGTGCGGCAGGGCGGCCGAACCGGCGCGCGATCCTGGAAGGGGCGATCGAACTCGGCCGCAGGCTCGGCGTCACCACCGTCGCCGAAGGTGTCGAGTCGGCGGAAGACCTGGAGGTGCTGCGCGACATCGGCTGCGACATGGCCCAGGGTTACTTCATCGGCAAGCCGATGCCGGTGCTGGATCTGCCGGCATGGTTCCGCGAAGGCCGGTACGGGCGCCGTGGCGCCGTGCCGGCACGTGGGGAAGCGTCGCCGTTGCACCTGGTGGCGCGCGACGCCAAGCCGATCCGCTAGGGCTACTTCACGCAGTCCACGAAATACCCGCGCCTGCCGTTCACCTCGCTGGTGACCAGGCCGTGCACGTCGGTCTCGAAGCCCGGGAACTTCTCGTTGAAGTCGCGCGCGAACTTGAGGTAGTCGACGATGGTCTTGTTGAAGCGCTCGCCCGGGATCAGCAGCGGAATGCCCGGCGGGTAGGGCGTCAGCAGGATCGCGGTGACGCGGCCTTCCAGCTCGTCGATCGCCACGCGCTCGATCTCGCGGTGCGCCATCTTGGCGAAGGCGTCCGACGGCTTCATCGCCGGCTGCATGTCCGACAGGTACATCTCGGTCGTCAGGCGGGCGACGTCGTAGGTCTTGTACATGTCGTGGATCTGCTGGCACAGGTCGCGCAGGCCAATGCGCTCGTAGCGCGGATTCTTGCCGGCGAACTCCGGCAGGATGCGCCACATCGGTTGGTTCTTGTCGTAGTCGTCCTTGAACTGCTGCAGCGCGGTCAGCAGCGTGTTCCAGCGGCCCTTGGTGATGCCGATGGTAAACATGATGAAGAACGAATACAGGCCGGCCTTCTCGACGATGACGCCGTGCTCGGCCAGGTACTTGGTGACGATCGAGGCCGGGATGCCGGTGGCGTCGAACTGGCCGTCGATGTTCAGGCCCGGGGTGACGATGGTCGCCTTGATCGGGTCGAGCATGTTGAAGCCCGGCGCCAGGTCGCCGAAGCCGTGCCACTTGTCCTCGGCGCGGATCATCCAGTCCTCGCGCGAGCCGACGCCTTCGTCGCCGAACTCGTCCGGGCCCCACACCTGGAACCACCAGTCCTGGCCCCATTCCTGGTCGACCTTCTTCATCGCGCGGCGGAAGTCGAGCGCCTCGAGGATGCTTTCCTCGACCAGCGCGGTGCCGCCCGGCGGCTCCATCATCGCGGCGGCGATGTCGCACGAGGCGATGATCGCGTACTGCGGCGAGGTGGAGGTGTGCATGAGATAGGCCTCGTTGAACGTATCCTGGTCCAGCGACAGCTTCTGCGAATCCTGCACCAGGATCTGCGACGCCTGCGACAGGCCGGCCAGGAGCTTGTGGGTCGACTGGGTCGAGAAGATCAGCGATTCCTTCGCGCGCGGGCGGTCCTTGCCGATCGCGTGCATGTTGCGGTAGAACTCGTGGAAGGTCGCGTGCGGCAGCCAGGCTTCGTCGAAGTGCAGCGTCTCGATCTCGCCGTCGAGCATCTGCTTGATGGTCTCGACGTTGTACAGCACGCCGTCGTAGGTCGACTGCGTGATGGTCAGGATGCGCGGCTTCTTGTTCTTGGCTTCGCGGGCGAACGGATTGGCCTCGATCTTCTTCTGGATGTTCTCCGGCTTGAATTCCTCGAGCGGGATCGGGCCGATGATGCCGAGATGGTTGCGGGTCGGCATCAGGAACACCGGAATCGCGCCCGTCATGATGATCGAGTGCAGGATCGACTTGTGGCAGTTGCGGTCGACCACGACGATGTCGCCGGGCCCGACGGTCGAGTGCCAGACCATCTTGTTCGAGGTCGAGGTGCCGTTGGTGACGAAGTAGCAGTGGTCGGCGTTGAAGATGCGCGCCGCGTTGCGCTCGGATGCCGCGACCGGGCCGGTGTGGTCGAGCAGCTGGCCGAGTTCTTCAACGGCGTTGCAGACGTCCGCGCGCAGCATGTTCTCGCCGAAGAACTGGTGGAACATCTGGCCGATCGGCGACTTCAGGAACGCCACGCCGCCGGAGTGCCCCGGGCAGTGCCACGAATACGAACCGTCCTGCGCGTAGTGCACCAGCGCGCGGAAGAAGGGCGGGGCCAGGCCGTCGAGATAGGACTTGGCTTCGCGGATGATGTGGCGCGCGACGAATTCCGGCGTGTCCTCGAACATGTGGATGAAGCCGTGCAGCTCGCGCAGGATCTCGTTGGGGATGTGGCGCGAGGTGCGGGTCTCGCCGTACAGGTAGATCGGGATGTCGGCGTTCTTGTAGCGGATTTCCTCGACGAAGGCGCGCACCGATTTCAGCGCGGCGTCGGTTTCCTCGGACGAGCCGGCGCCGAATTCCTCGTCGTCGATCGACAGGATGAAAGCCGACGCGCGCGACTGCTGCTGGGCGAACTGCGACAGGTCGCCGTAGCTGGTCACGCCCAGCACTTCCATGCCTTCCTTCTCGATCGCTTCGGCGAGCGCGCGGATGCCAAGGCCCGAGGTGTTCTCGGAACGGAAGTCCTCGTCGATGATGACGATGGGGAAGCGAAACTTCATGAAGGTCTCCTTCAAAGAAATAGCGGAGACGGCTTCGCGGCACCTGACGGTATCGGGTGCCGGGAAGCGGTCTCCGGGGAGACGCCTGGGCGGGAAAGCTTGCGCGCCGGATTTCGGAAAAGCGGGATTTTCGCAGATTAGCCGGTCTTGTGCGAGAACTAATCTGGCGTTTTCGCGCACGGCGTGATACGTGCGCGGATGTTGTCAAAATGTCTTCATGGGTGTCCGGCTTGAGGAACGATACGGGGAGGCGCACTACCCCCATCCCGGACTTCCCCCTGCAAGGGCGCCCGGCGCGGGGGGAAGGGGCGATCAGCCTCGGCGCCCACGTTCCCGCCCCCGGGAAGGGGGAGAGTCAGGGTGGGGGTGCGGCCTTCGATCTCCGGAGCAGTCAACCAACCCGCTCGTAAGTCACGAAGGCGTAGCCGAGTCCGGCCTTCTCCGAGTGCCCGCGCTCGCGCGCGGTCTCGCGCCAGACGGCCGGATCGATCGGCGGAAAGAAGGCGTCGCAGTCGAAGGTCTCGTCGATCTCGGTCACCACCAGCCTGGCCGTGCGCGGCAAGGTCTCCGCGTAGATCTGGGCGCCGCCGATCACCATCGCCTCCTCGTCGCCCAGCAGGGCCAGCGCCTCGTCGACCGAGCCCACCGTTTCCACCCCGTCGTGGCGCCACGCGCGGTTGCGGGTGACGACGATGTTGCGGCGGTTCGGCAGCGGGCGGCCGATCGAGTCGAAGGTCTTGCGGCCCATGATGATCGGATGGCCCGTGGTGGTGCGCTTGAAATGCGCCATGTCCTCCGGCAGGTGCCAGGGCAGCTTGTTGTCGATGCCGATGCCGCGCGCGCGGTCGGTGGCGACGACGATGGTCAGTCGTGCGGTCATGGAATGGTCCCGGAAGTGCGAGGCCGCCGGACGGCGGCAAAGTGGCTCATGGTAGTACATTTTCCGGCGGTCACGTCGATCGCGGCCATGCGCGCCGTGACAGGATCACGAGCGGTTTGTCTTCCGGCAAAGCCGGCGCGACTACTTCTCCGGACGGAACTGTTTTTCTATATAAATGCCATATACACACTCGCAAGGAGTGCAACGCTTTCCACGCATCAACCCGGCTTGCCGTGGGCGACGCCGCCCCGGCCCGGGATGCAACCGCGAACGACGACGGCCCGCGCCGCGCGGGCGAACGACACAAGGACTTATGGCAGAACCGAGACCCGTCCCGCCCGCGGACGCCGATCTGCGCCCGGTCGTGCTGATGGTGGACGACCGCGTGGAGAACATCGACAGCCTGCAGGCCATCCTCGACGACGGCCAGGCCACGCTGCTGCGGGCCACGTCGGGCGAGGAGGCGCTCGAAACGCTGCTGACGCACGACGTCTCGCTGGTGCTGCTCGACGTGCAGATGCCGCGCATGGACGGCTACGAGGTGGCGCGGCTGATGCGCGGCAACCGCAAGACGCGCTCGGTGCCGATCATCTTCATCACCGCGATCATGCGCGACGAGAGCGCCGTGATGCGCGGCTACGAATCGGGCGCGATCGACTACATCGCCAAGCCGGTCGATCCGTCGATCCTGCGCAGCAAGGTGGCGCTGTTCCTCGAGATCGACCGCAACCGCCGGCGGCTGCAGCAGGCCAACGCCAGCCTGGACCAGGCGCGCGCCTATTACGAATCGATCCTCAATGCCGCCGGCGAGGGCGTGATCGGCATCCGCCGCGACGGCATCATCGAGTTCGCCAATCCGGCCGCCGAGCGGATGCTCGGCCGCGAGGACGGCTCGCTGATCGGCGCCCATGGCGACCTGTTCGTGCCGCGCGACGGCGCCCACTGCCGTTGCTGGGAAACCGACAAGGAATGCCGTGCCGACGAGGCCGAGTTCGCGCGCGGCGACGGCCGGCGCTTCGCGGTGTCGTACTGCTGCTCGCCGGTGCCTGGGCAGGGCGGCAGCGCGGTGCTGGTGTTCCAGGACATCACGGCGCGCAAGGAGCTGGAAATCCAGCTGCGCCAGCAGGCGGTCACCGACCACCTGACGGGGCTGAACAATCGCAACGGCTTCAAGGAAGCCTTCCACATGGGACTGGAACGCGCGCGCCGCAACGGCAAGGCGGTGGCGCTGCTGTTCGTCGACCTCGACCATTTCAAGCGCATCAACGATACCCTCGGCCACGACATCGGCGACCACCTGCTGCAGGCGGTGGGGCACCGGCTGCAGGACAGCGTGCGGCCCTACGACATCGTTTCGCGCATCGGCGGCGACGAGTTCACGGTGATGCTCGACGAGCTGGACCAGGCGGCCGACGCCACCACCATCGCCGACAACATCCTGACGGCGATGCAGCGGCCGTTCCGCCTGAAGAACGGCATGGAATTCCAGATCGGCGCGTCGATCGGCATCTCCAGCTATCCCGAATGCGGCGACAACACCGAGATCCTGATGCAGGCGGCCGACATCGCGATGTACCAGGCCAAGGGCAGCGGCCGCAACGAATTCCGCTTCTACCTGCCGGAGATGAATGAACGCGCCCACGCGCGCCTGATGCTGGAGCAGGCGCTGCGCGGCGCGGTCGAGCGGCAGGATTTCGAGCTGCACTACCAGCCGCAGGTGGACATCCTGTCCGGCAAGCTGGTCGGCTTCGAGGCGCTGCTGCGCTGGAAGAACAGCAACCCGGACGGCATCTCGCCGGCGGTGTTCGTGCCGATGCTGGAAGAAACGGGGCTCATCGTGCCGGTCGGCGGCTGGATCTTCTCGACCGGCTGCCGCCAGCGCCAGCAATGGCGCGACCGCCTGCCGGACGACTGCACGGTGTCGGTGAACCTGTCGCCGCGCCAGTTCGGCGACCGCCGGCTGATCGGGGAGATCCGGCGCATGCTGGAAGAGAACGAGCTGCCGCCCTACCAGCTGGAGATCGAGCTGACCGAGGGCATGCTGATGCAGGATACCGAGCACACGCGGCAAGTGCTCCGGCAGCTCAAGGACATGGGCCTGCATCTGTCGATCGACGATTTCGGCACCGGGTATTCGTCGCTGGCCTATCTCAAGCAGTTCGCGCTCGATTCCCTCAAGATTGACAAGCATTTCATCGACCATCTCGCCACCTCCGAGCGCGATGCGGCGATCGCCACGTCCATCATCCAGCTCGGCCACAACCTCGGCCTGGACGTGATCGCGGAAGGGGTGGAGACGCAGGAGCAGATGGCGCTGCTGCAGGACCGCGGCTGCGACGTGGTGCAGGGGTATTACTTCGGCAGGCCGCTGCCGGCGATCGAGGCGGGGGCGTTCCCGCACGAGGTGGCGCTGCACTGAGTGTTGCCTGCGTTCACCTGTGTTGTCGCCAGTCCAGTCGCGCGTGTCCGGCCGGAACCCGGCTGCCACGGTATTGTCTTCCAGGCATGAGCCTTCACGGTTCCGGTGGCGCGCCGCCCGGCGCACGCTGTCCTCGGCAAACAACTGCTTCGGAGAACGCCATGCGCATACTCATGTGGATCATCGCGATCATCTTCATCGTCGGCCTGCTCACCGTGTCGGGCGTGCTCAAGCTGATCTTCTGATCGCGGGGGAAGATGCCCGGCGGCGCGCGCTGCCGGGAGGGGAAACAGGCTGCGCGAGGCTTACACCGCCACCGGCGCCTTGATGTGCGGATGCGACTGGTAGCCGACGATCTCGAAATCCTCGAAGCGGTACTCGAAGATCGAGGCCGGCTTGCGCCTGATCTCGAGCCGCGGCAGCGGATAGGGCTCGCGCGAGAGCTGCAGCTCCACCTGCTCGTAGTGGTTGCTGTAGATGTGGCAGTCGCCGCCGGTCCAGATGAAGTCGCCGACCTTCAGGCCGGCCTGTTCGGCCATCATGTGGGTCAGCAGCGCGTAGGACGCGATGTTGAACGGCACGCCGAGGAAAATGTCGGCGCTGCGCTGGTACAGCTGGCAGGACAGCCTGCCGTCGGCCACGTAGAACTGGAAGAAGGCATGGCAGGGCGGCAGCGCCATGCGCGGAATGTCGGCCACGTTCCAGGCCGAGACGATCAGCCGGCGCGAGTCGGGATTGCTGCGGATCTGGTCGAGCACCTGGGCGATCTGATCGATGTGTTCGCCGCCCGGCGTCGGCCAGGAACGCCACTGGTAGCCGTAGATCGGGCCAAGGTTGCCTTCGGCATCGGCCCATTCGTCCCAGATCGAGACGCCGTTGTCCTTCAGGTAGGCGATGTTGGTCGAGCCCTGCAGGAACCAGATCAGCTCGTGGATGATGGATTTCAGGTGCAGCTTCTTGGTGGTCACCAGCGGGAAGCCTTCGGACAGGTCGAAGCGCATCTGGTAGCCGAACACGGAACGCGTGCCGGTGCCGGTGCGGTCGGTCTTTTCGGTGCCATGCTCGTACACATGGCGCATGAAATCGAGGTATTGGCGCATGGTGGTCCTTCGGTGAAGCGGCTATTTTACCCGTCCGCGCGGACGGGCTGCCGATCCGCGTCCGCGGCGCCGGTTCCGCCCGCGCTCACTCCAGACCGAACTGAAGCGCCGCCAGGCTGGCGTACAGCCCGCCGGCCGCCACCAGCTCGGCATGGGTGCCGGTCTCGGCGATGCGGCCGTGCTCCAGCACCACGATGCGGTCGGCGCGCTGCACCGTCGCCAGGCGGTGGGCGATGACCAGGGTGGTGCGACCGACCATGGCGGCTTCCAGCGCCGCCTGCACCAGGCGTTCCGATTCGGCGTCGAGCGCGCTGGTGGCTTCGTCGAGCAGCAGCAGCGGCGGGTTCTTCAACAGCGCGCGGGCGATCGCGATGCGCTGGCGCTGGCCGCCGGACAGGCGCACGCCGCGCTCGCCGAGGAAGCAGCGGTAGCCGTCCGGCAGGCGTTCGATGAACTCGTGCGCGGCGGCCATCTTCGCGGCGGCGATCACTTCCTCGTCGGTCGCGCCGGGGCGGCCGTAGCGGATGTTCTCCATGGCGTCGGCCGAGAAGATCACGGTGTCCTGGGGCACGATGCCGATGGCGGCGCGCAGGTCGCGCAGGTCGAGCGTGCGGATGTCGGTGCCGTCGAGCAGGATGCGGCCGGCCTGGGGATCGTAGAAGCGCAGCAGCAGCTGGAACAGGGTGGTCTTGCCGGCGCCGGACGGGCCGACCACGGCCACCGTCTCGCCGGGGCGCACGTCCAGCGTCACGTCCTGCAGCGAGTGCGTGCCGGGGCGCGACGGATAGTGGAAGGAGACGCCTTCGACCGCCAGCGCGGCGCCGCTGCCGGCCCTGCCTGCGCCGCGCGCCGGCAGGGCGGCGGGATGCGCCGGCGACACCACCGGCGACCGCAGCTCCATCAGTTCCAGCAGCCGCTCGGTGGCGCCGGCGGCGCGCTGGGCGTCGCCGAGCACTTCCGACAGCGCGCCGATGGCACCCGACACGATGACCGAATACAGGATGAACTGGCCGAGCTGGCCGGCGCTCATGTCGCCGCGCATGACGGCGTGCGCGCCTAGCCACAGCACGAACACGATGGCGCCGAACACCAGCACGATGGCCATCATCGTCAGCAGCGAGCGCGCGCGGATGCGCAGCATCGCGGTGGCGAAGGCGCGCTCGACCGATTCGCCGAATCGCCTGGACTCGGCACGCTCCTGGGTGAAGGCCTGCACCGTGGGCATGGCGTTGAGGATCTCGCCGGCCAGCGCCGAGGCGTCGGCCACGCGGTCCTGCGAATCGCGCGACAGCTTGCGCACGCGCCGGCCGAACAGGATGATCGGCAGCACCACCAGGCCCAGCAGCAGGATGATCAGCAGCGACAGCCTGGCGCTGGTGACGAACAGCATCACCAGGCCGCCGGCGAACAGCAGCGCATTGCGCAGGGCCATCGAGATGCTGCTGCCGACCAGGGTCTGGATCAGCGTGGTGTCGGTGGTCAGGCGCGACAGCACCTCGCCGGTGCGCGCGGTCTCGAAAAACTGCGGGCTTTGCTCCACCACGTGGGCGTAGATGCGGCTGCGCAGGTCGGCGGTGACGCGCTCGCCGAGCCAGGACACCATGTAGAAGCGCGCCGCCGTGGCGACGCCGAGCACGGCGGCCACGCCGAACAGGGCGAGGAACACCAGGTCGAGGTGGGCCGGGTCGCCCGTGCCCGGCTGCGTGAAGCCGAGGTCGATCAGCTGGCGGAAGGCGTAGGGGATCGCCAGCGTCGCGCCGGCTGCCACCAAGAGGGCGATGCCGGCCAGCAGGAAGCGGGCGCGGTAGGGGCGCAGGAAGGGCAGCAGGCCGCGCAGCATGGCGATGCTGCCGCGGGCGGCGGGGCGGTCGGTAGGGGTGGTCATGAGGCTTGTCGGTGTCGGTTACGGTGCGAGCATAGCCGACAATGCTTCAGGCTGCCCCGGACTTGCGCCCTCCCCCACGCAGGGAGAGGGCTGGGCAGGTGGGTGTGTCACAGTCTGAGCGGCTTCACATATCCCGTCAGCTCGAGATATCCGCGCCCGGCCGGCTTGCCGTCGCGCGTCACCGTCACCGCGCCCTCCCAGTACACCGCGCCGGTCGACTGGCGCGAATCGAGCTCCTGATCGTCCTGCAGCGGCGTCAGCTCCCACCGGACGTCGCCGGTCTCGATGCGCAGGGCGACCGGGTAGCTCGCGCCGGTGCGCGGCGACTTCCAGTGCCGCAGGGGCGTGAAGCGGACCCGGTCGCCGCCGAATTGCGTGACCCTGCCGCCGGCGTCGCGCAGGCTCGCATGGGTCCACAGGGTGGCGCCGTCCTTGCCGCGGATGCGGAACGCCATCAGCGCCGCGCCGCCGCCGAGGTTGATGCCGATCCAGTCCCATCCCGCGGCGGCCGGGTCGAGCACCGTGGTCGACCATTCATGGTCGAGCCAGGCGCTGCCGGTAACGTCCGTCTTCCTCCCGTCGCGGACCAGCTCGCCGCGGACGGCCAGGTGCGGCTCGCTGTAGTAGTAGCTGGCCTGGTCCGGCATCGGCCCCTTGCGCGAGAAGCCGGCGTCGCCCTGGAGCAGCGCCGGCTGGGTCGGCGCCAGCGTCAGCCGCAGCGTGAAGCCGCGCGCCGGGATGTCGGCCCGGTAGGCGCCGTCGGCACCGCGCACGAAGCGCCAGCCGTCGACCTTCACGTCGGTATCGCCTTCTTTCGCCTCCGCCAGGCCGAAGCCGGCGCGCGCGCTGCGCTGGTCGTGCAGCAGTTTGCCGTCGGCCGGGTCGGAGATCGCCGCATGGGCGATGATCAGTTGCTGCGGCGCGAAGCGGCTCGGGTTGGCGCGGTCGTGGTCGGTGGCGGAGCGGAAGAAGGTCACCTGGAAACCGATCTGGCGGCCGTCGCCAGTCGCCAGCCAGCCGGTGGCATACCACCACTCGGTGCGGAAATCGGGATGGGCGCCGTAGTCGCGCGGGAAACTCAGCGGCCGTCCCGGCTCGACCTTCGCGAGGGCGGGCGGCGCGGCTGCCGCCTGGCCGGCCACGGCGAACTGCAAGAGGAGCGCCGCCAGCCAGGCCGCCAGCAGCCTGGCGCCAGGGCCGATGGTTGAACGAACATTCGCACATCCGGCCCGTGCGAAAGCGGCGACGGCAATGCGGTCCATTGAACGAGCGTTCATCTCACCAGTCCTCCCTGACCGCCCGCACCGCATTGCCCGACACCGCGTAGCGCCCGGCCGCCAGCGCCGTCACCGCCGAGGCCGCCAGCAGCACCGCGGCCACCGCGCCGATCAGCGACCACGGCATGTGCATCTGCATCGTCCAGTGGAAGGATTGCGGATTGACCACGAACACCAGGATCAGGCTGATCGTCCAACCCAGCAGGAAGCCGACCAGGATGCCGGAGCCGGTCAGCAGGCTGCCTTCCAGCGCCAGCATGCCGAGCACCTGCCGCCGCGTCACGCCGACATGGCGCAGCATGCCGAATTCCTTTGCCCGCGCCAGCGTCTGCGCCGAAAAGGTGGCCGCCACGCCGAACAGGCCGATCACGATCGCGACCGCTTCCAGCAGGTAGGTCACCGCGAAGCTGCGGTCGAAGATGCGCAGGCTGAGCGCGCGGATCTCGCCGGGGCGGGCGAATTCGAGCCGCTCGCCGAACGGCAGGCGGCGCAGCGCGGCAATCGCCGCGTCGGCATCGCCGCCGCGCGCCAGCCAGATGCCGGCATCGCTGATCTCGCGGTCCCCGCTCAGCCGGCGGTAGTCGTCCAGCCGCATCTGCACGGCGCCGGTCTGACGCGCATAGTCGCGCCAGATGCCGGCCACGATCACGCGCACCGGGCGGCCGGCGGCCAGCGGCAGCTCGGTTTCCTTGCCGAGCGCCATGCCGTACAGGTCGACCATTGCTTCCGAGACCCACACCGGCAGCACGCCGGCGGGAATCTGCGCGGCCGCCAGGAAGTCGCCCGTCAGTGGGATCACGCGGCCGGGATCGCCGACATCGACCGGCCGCGCGATCAGCGTGACGGCGGGGCGCGCCGGGTCCAGCACCAGCGGCACCGCGCGCAGGAAATCGACGCGGGCGATGCCGGATACGGCGCCCACCATGTCTTGTTCCGCGGGCGACAGCGTGCCGGTCTCGCCGCCGGTGGCCGCGCGCAGGTACAGGTCGGCCGGCAGGATGCGGGTAAGCCAGTCGTCGACCGACACCCGGAAGCTGGCCACCATGATGGCCATCGCCACCATCAGCGAGAAGCTCGACAGCACGCCGCCGAGCGCGATCGAGGCCTGGTTGGGCGCATTCGCCAGCCGCGCCAGCGCCAGCATCGGCAGCAGCCGGCGCGCCGGCACCAGCCGCGCCAGCCCGGCGAACAGCAGGTGGGCGAAGCGCGGCATCAGCGCGATGCCGCCGACCAGCAGCAGGGCGACGGCGAGATAGCCGAACAGCGGCAGGCCGGCCACCGGCGGCATGCGGCTGAACAGGATACCGAGCGCGAGGCAGGCCAGCCCCGGCCACGGCGAGGCCAGCCGCGACAGCGCCACGTCCTCGGCGCCGGCCTTGAGCGCATGCGCCGGCCGGGCGCGCGCAGCCTCGATCGCCGGCGCCGCGCTGCCGAGCAGGGCCACGGCGACGCCGGCGGCGAACAGCACCTGCGCCGCCAGCGGGCGGAATTCCACCTGCGGCTTCACGCCGGGGAAGTAGCCGCCGCCGAGATCGCCGCCGAACAGGTTGAGCACCAGCGCCGCCAGGCCGTAGCCGGCGGCCAGGCCGAGCAGCGCACCGATCACGCCGAGCACCGCGCCTTCCGTCAGCACCTGCGCCACCAGCTGGCGCCGCGTCAATCCCAGCACCCGCAGCAGGGCGAACTGGCTGCGCCGCCGCAGGACGGACAGGGCCTGCGTCGAAAACACCAGGAAGGCGCCGGTGAACAGCGCCACCAGCGCCAGCACGTTGAGGTTGACGCGGTAGGCCCGCGACATGTTGGCGCTGCGGGTTTCCTCGTCGCGCGGCGCCGAGACGACAAAGCCGGGCGGCAGGTCTTTCAGCACGGCAGCGCGGAAGGCGGCGGCGTCCACGCCCTCGGCCAGCCGCAGGTCGATGCGCGACAGCTTGCCGAGCCGGCCCAGCCGCCATTGCAGCGCGCCGATGTCCATCACGGCCAGCCGCTGGCCGCTGCGCGCCCGCAGGATGCCGCCGGCCACGCGCAGCGGCACGGCGGCGGTGCCGGCGCGCAGGCGCAGGGTATCCCCGGCCCTCAGGCCGAGCCATTCCATCGCGGCCGGCGACAGGAACACCGCGTCGTCGGCCAGCGTGTCGAAGGGACGGTCCTGCGCCGGCACGCCCATCAGGTCCGGCGTGATCGCCGCCGCGCGGAAGGCATCGATGCCGAGCACCTTGAGCGATCCGCGCCGGCCGTCGAGCGCGGCGTCGATCTCCAGCACCGGGCTGGCCGCCGCCACGCCGGCGCGGGTGGCGAGAAGCGGATAGAGTTCCTCGTCGAACAGCGGGCCGGCGGCGCGCACCTGCAGGTCGGACTGTCCCGAAATGCTGCGCACCGCCGCGGAGAACTCGTTGTAGGCGGCCGCGTTGATCAGGTGGATCGCGAAGCCGAGCGCCACGCCCAGCGCGATCGCCAGCACCGCGACCAGCGCGCGCACCGGGTGGCTGCGCCATTCGCCGGCCACCAGCAGCGTGCGCAGGCCGGCGCGGCGCGCGTGCGTCATCGCTGCTCCTCCGGCGCGGCCGGATGCAGGCCGTCCTTGGTCAGCACCAGCACGCGGTCGGCGGTGGCGGCGGCCGCGTGGGAATGGGTGACGATGATGGCCGAGGCGCCGTTGTCCTTGATCTCGCGGCGCAACAGGTCGAGGATGTCGTGCGCCGTGTCGGGGTCGAGGTTGCCGGTCGGCTCGTCGGCCAGCACCAGCGCCGGCCGGTGCACCAGGGCACGGGCGATGGCCACGCGCTGCAGTTCGCCGCCCGACAGTTGCCGCGGGAAATCGCCGCCGCGCCCGGCCAGCCCGACCGCATCGAGCATCTCGGCGGCACGCTCGACCGGCTTGCCGGCCAGCATGAGCGGCAGCGCCACGTTCTGCAGCAGCGTCAGGTGCGGCAGCACATGGAAGGCCTGGAAGATGAAGCCGAAGCGGTCGCGCCGCAGACGGGTGGCGGCATCGTCGTCGAGCGCCGCCATGTCGGTGCCGTCGACCACGATGCGGCCGGCGTCGGCGCTGTCGAGGCCGGCGATCAGGTTGAGCAGGGTGGATTTGCCGACCCCCGATTCCCCCATGACGGCAACGTATTCGCCGGCGCCAAGCGTGTAGGACAGGCCGTTGAGCACCCGGCGTCCGCCGGGATAGGTCTTGGTGAGTTCGCGCAGCTCGAGCATGTGTGTGTTGACCGGGTCGGAGGTGAATCATTCCCCGGTGCGTGCAATGCCGGCGAGGGCAACATGCGCACCGAAATCCGCTCCCCCTCGCCGGGCGCCCCTGCAAGGCGCAGGCTCAGGGTGGGGGTACTGCGTCCGAGCGAATGCATGCGCTTGATCGCGCGCACTACCCCCATCCCAACCCTCCCCCCTTACAGGGGGAAGGAGCTCTCCGGGGGAGCTCGCCGCAATTGCGGCCGTCCGAACGCTACCGCGTCATCCACCGCCGCAATCCGAAGCTCGCCGCATCGACCAGCGCCACCAGCACCAGCATCGCCAGGATCACCGAGGCCGCCTGCTGCATCTGGAACAGCGACAGGTGGTACTTGAGCATCTGGCCGATGCCGCCGGCGCCCACCACGCCGAGGATGGCGGCGGCGCGGATGTTGTTTTCCCAGCGGTAGAGCGTATAGGACATCATCTGCGGCACCGTCTGCGGCAGCGTCGCATACAGGAAAGCGGGCAGGGCGGACGCGCCATTGGTGCGCAGCGTCGCTTCCGGCAGCGGCGAGGCGTTCTCGAGGGCGTCGGCGAACAGCCGGCCCAGTACGCCCGTGGTATGCACGGCCAGCGCCAGCGTGCCGCCGAAGGGGCCGAGGCCGGCGGCGATCAGCAGGATCGAAGCCCACACCAGCTCCGGCACCGAGCGCAGCACGTTGAGCACACCGCGGGTGGCCAGGCGCGCCGCGCCGCCGAAGCGGCCGGCGGCCGGCAGGGCGATCGCCAGTCCGAGCGCCGCCGCGATCATGGTACCCAGCGCCGACATCGCCAGCGTCTCGAGCGAGGCGACAGCCATCTTCCGCAGGAAGGCCGGCGCCGTTTCGGGCGGCGCGAAGCCGCGCAGGAATTCCGCGGTGGTGCGCCCGGCATCGGCCGAAAACAGGTCTCCCCATTTCAGCGGCAAAGACCAGAAACTGGCGGCGACCAGCAACGCCAGCGCCGCCAGCAGCACGAGGGTGGACGGCCGCGCCACCGGTTGCGGCGGCGGCATCGCGGCGTCGCGGCGGGAGCTCATCCGAGCCTCCGGCGCAGGAGCTTGCTGACGAGGTCCGCGCACCCGACCAGCAGCACGAAGATGATCAGCATGGTCGCCACCTCGCCGCCGGCGAGCATCTTCATCGACTCGTCCATGCGCTGGCCGAGGCCCCCCGCGCCGACGAAGCCCATCACCACCGAGCCGCGGATCGCGCATTCCCAGCGGTAGACGGTATAGGAGACCAGTTCCGACGCCGCTTCCGGCAACGCGCCGTAGAGCAGGGCGGCCAGGCGCCCGCTGCCGTTCTTCAGCAGCGTGTCGGTGGCCAGCGACTCGGAGGATTCGAGGATCTCGGCGTAGACCTTGCCGAGCATGCCGCAATAGGTCAGCGCGATCGCCAGCACGCCGGCGGTCGGGCCGAGACCGACGATGCGCACGAACAGCAGCGCCCACACCAGTTCCGGCACGCTGCGCAGCACCACCAGCAGCCAGCGCACCGCCTGGCGCAGCAAGGCCGACAGCGGATGCATGCGGCCGCTGCCGATGCGCGAAACCGACAGCCGCTCGGTCGCCACCAGCGTCAGCGGGATCGCGCCCAGCAGCGCCAGGGCGAGGCCGGCGGTGGCCATGGCGACGGTTTCCCAGGTCGCCTGCGCCACCAGCAACAGGAAATCCGGCGAGTTCGCCGGCGGGAAGAAATCGGCGAGAAAATGCCCGGCCGCGCGCAGGCTCTGCGCATCGAACAGGATCCACGGCTTGAATTCGGCGGCCACCAGCAGCGGCCACAGCAGCAGCAGCGCGAACGCGGCCAGCACGACGCGGCCGCGCCAGGCCGGATCGGCATGGCCGGGATAGCCCTTGCCGGCGGTGGCCGGCAGGGAGGGCGATGCGGAGGGGCTGGCGGTCATCGTCGTCGGCTCAGAAGCAGCGGGCGCCCCTGGGCGGATGGAGGAGCGAGGCTTCCTCCGGGGTGTGGGCATGCCCGGCCGCGTCGGCGTCGGCGCGCGCATTGCGGTAGAGCGCGGCGATCATCGCATCGCTCACCTCCTCGCGGCGGGCGTCGAACACGATGCGGCCGTCGCGCAGGCCGACGATGCGCGGGAAATAGGCGCGCGCCAGTTCCACCTGGTGCAGGCTGCACACGAGGGTGGCGTTGCGCGCGCGGACCTCGCCGGTCAGCACGGCGAGCGTCTGGACGGCGAGGGTGGGGTCGAGCGCCGACAGCGGTTCGTCGACCAGGAAGGCTTCCGCCTGCGACACCAGCAGGCGTGCCATGCCGCAGCGCTGGCGCTCGCCGCCGGACAGGCGGTCGACGCGCGCATACAGCTTGTCCTGCAGGTCGAAGCGGGCCAGCGCTTCCCAGGCCGCGCGCGGATCGGCCGGTCGCACGAGGGAGGCCAGCGCCTGCCACAGGCTCCAGCGCGGCAGCCGGCCCGCCAGCACGGCGGTCACCACGCGCTGGCGCGGCGGCAGCGGCGGCGTCTGCGGCGCCAGGAACAGCCGTGCGCGCAGCGCATGGCGCGCGGCATCAGACAGCGACCAGGGATCCTGGCCGAAGACGGTGAAGCTGCCGGCCTGCGGGCGATGCGCGCAGGCCAGCGCGTGCAGCAGCGTGGTCTTGCCGGCGCCGGACGGGCCGATCAGCGCCACCTGTTCGCCGGGCGCGATCGCCAGCGACAGCCCGGACAGCGTCGGCACGGCGGCGTGTCCGGCCGCCGCGTGGTGGCGGACCGAGACGTCCTGCAGTGCGAAGCTCACGTTGCCGCCTTGCGCATTACTTCAGCAGGCCGGCGTTCTTCGCCGCGGCTTCGATCTGGTTGTAGTTCTCGGCCTTGGTCGGGATGAAACGGGTGGCGCGCTGCAGATCGAGGATTTCCTTGCCCTGCGCGTCGTTCCTGTTCAGCGCCAGGAAGGCGTCGGTCAGCTTCTTGCGCAGCTCCGGGTTCATGTCGGCACGCACGGTCCAGTTGTAATCGTAGTAGCCCGGCGTGGTGTAGAACACGCGCACCGCGCCGGCGTCGATCTTGCCGCCGGCGACCAGCTTCTCCCACACGGAGATGTTGAGCGCGCCGGCATCGACCTTGCCGCCGGCGACGGCCGCCGCGGTGGCGTCATGCGCGCCCGAGAAGGCGATGCGCTTGAGGTCGGTGTCCGGATTGATCTTCGCGGCCAGCATGAAGGAACGCGGCATCAGGTGGCCCGAGGTCGACGACTCGGAGCCGAAGGTGAAGGTCTTGCCCTTGAGGTCTTCCAGCTTGTTGATCGACTTGTCGGTGGTGATGAAGACCGACTTGAATTTCTCGTCTTCCTCGCGCTGCACGATCGGGATCACCTTGCCGCCGCTGCGGTGATTGGCCTGCACGAAGGTGAAGCCGCCGAACCAGACCATGTCCAGCTTGTTGTTGACCAGGCCCTCGACCGAGGCCGCGTAATCGGTCACCGGCACGAATTCGACCTTCATGCCGAGCTTCTGCTCGAGATAGGCGCCCAGCGGCTTGAACTTGCGCTGCAGTTCGGTCGGCGCCTCGTCGGGAATGGCCGACACGCGAAGTACCTGCTGCGCCTGGGAGACAAGCGCCGCGGTCGTCAGGGATACCGCGACGAGAGAACGGACGAGGCCGGAAATGGTCAATTTGAACATGATGTTGGATTGGAATCGTTGTGTAAGGAAAGACGCGTCGTGCCCGACCGACGGCCGGAATGGCTTGTGTACCATCAACCAACCAGGCGACGAACCCGATATGATAGCCAAAACCGCAACAGCTCATGCAATCCCGTCCCGCCGGCCCCTGCCCATGCCGGTGGATTTCAGCGAAGCGTCCCAGCCCTTCCGCGAGGATACCGTGGTTCCTGCCTTGCTTCAGGTGTCGATCGCCGATGCCGCCGGCATGCGTGCCGAGCTGGCCGCCGGGCTGCTGGCGCCGCAGGCCTTCGTCGCGCCGAAATACTTCTACGATCCGCTCGGCTCGAAGCTGTTCGAGGCCATCTGCGAGCTGCCCGAGTACTATCCGACCCGCACCGAGGCCGCCATCATGGCGCGCCATCTCGATGACATCGCCGCGGCCGCCGGCACAGGCGTGACGCTGATCGATCTCGGCGCCGGCAATTGCGCGAAGGCGGAACGCCTGTTCGGCGCGCTGCGGCCGCGCCAGTACGTGCCGGTCGACATCTCGGTGGATTTCCTGCGCGATGCGGTCAATGCGCTGGCGCAACGCCATCCCGGCGTCGAGATGCTCGGCATCGGCGCCGATTTCTCGGTGGCGCTCGACCTGCCGGAGGCGGTGCGTGCGGAGCAGCGCCTGTTCTTCTATCCAGGATCCTCGATCGGCAATTTCAGGCCGCAGGAGGCGCGCGCCTTCCTTGCCGGGCTGCGCGGTCAGTGCACGCCGGGCCAGGACGGCCTGCTGATCGGCATCGATCTCGTCAAGGAGCGCGACATCCTCGACGCCGCCTACGACGATGCGCTCGGCGTGACCGCCGCCTTCAACCTCAACCTGCTGCGCCACGTGAACCGCATCCTCGGCGCCGATTTCCGGTTGCGCGACTGGCGCCACCGCGCCTTCTTCAACGAGACGGACAGCCGCATCGAGATGCACCTGGAAGCGCGCCGCAGCGTCGCGGTGCACTGGGAAGGCGGCGCGCGCCGCTTCGAGGAAGGCGAGCGCATCCATACCGAGAACAGCTACAAGTACACGCCCGGCGCCATTGAACGCCTGCTCGCCGACGCCGGCTTCCGCCTCGCGCATCGCTGGACCGACGAGCGCGGCTGGTTCGCAGTCTGTCACGCCATCGCCTGCTGAGCGGAGGCGCGCATGACGCTTCACTCCGCCACGGTGGCATCCGCCTTCGCCTGCGCGCCGGCTCTCCCGCGCGAGGGAGAGCGGCTGGCCGAACATTTCCGCGCCGTGCGCGCCCGCACCGTCGCGCTGGCCGTGCCGCTCTCGCCCGAAGACTGCTGCGCGCAGTCGATGCCGGACGCCAGTCCCGTGAAATGGCATCTTGCCCATACCACGTGGTTCTTCGAAACCTTCATCCTGGAGCGGCACGAGCCCGGCTTCCGGCCCTTCCATGCGATGTACCGCATGCTGTTCAACTCCTATTACAACGGCATCGGCGACAAGCATCCGCGCCCGCTGCGCGGCATGCTCACGCGCCCCGCGCTCGACGAGGTGCTGGCCTATCGTGCGGATGTCGACGCGCGCATGCTGGCCTTGCTGGCGGCGGGCGACGACGTCGCGCTGGCGCGCCTGACGGAACTCGGCCTGCAGCATGAGCAGCAGCACCAGGAACTGATCGTCACCGACGTGCTGCACATGCTGTCGATGAATCCGCTGCGGCCGGCCTACGATCCGCGCTGGCCGGCGCCGGAAGCGGCGGGCCAGAACGACGACTGGGTCGATGTCGACGGCGGCCTCGTCGCCATCGGCCACACGGGGGACGGTTTCTGCTTCGACAACGAACTGCCGCGCCACCGCCAGTGGCTGGAGCCTTACCGGCTCGCCGCGCGGCTGGTCTCCAACCGCGACCTGCTGCGTTTCATCGGGGAGGGCGGCTACCGCGAGCCGGCGTACTGGCTGGCGGAAGGGTGGGACTGGATCCGCGCCAACGGGATCGACCGTCCGCTGTACTGGCAGCGCGACGGCGACCGCTGGACCGAGTTCACGGCGCGCGGCACGGTCCCGCTCGACGCGGACGGACCGGCGCTGCATCTGTCGTACTATGAGGCCGATGCGGTCGCGCGCTGGGCCGGGGCGCGGCTGCCGACCGAAGCCGAATGGGAACATGCCGCGGCCAGCGCCGGCGCGCGCCTGCGCGGCCTCGGTGGCGTCTGCTGGCAATGGACCTCCAGCAGCTACGCACCGTATCCGGGGTTTCGCATCGCGGACGGCGCCATCGGCGAATACAACGGCAAGTTCATGGTGAACCAGTATGTGCTGCGCGGCGGCTCGCTGGCGACGCCGGCGGGGCACGCGCGACTCTCGTACCGCAACTTCTTTCCGGCGTCGGCGCGCTGGCAGTTCACCGGGGTGCGGCTGGCGCGCTGAGGCAGGGCGTCTCCTGGAGATTTCTGCACAGAACTATTGCGTTGCAGGATGGCATGCCGGCCAAAATGATTTGCTTAACTACAAGTCGATGCCTATGATGTATTCACCGTATCGACTCCTTCGCCGCCATGGGTCTCCGCGCATTTGCCGCCGTCGTTGCCGCCATCCTGCTGAGCCTGCCGCCAGCCGGGCGCGCCGCCGATTACCCCTTGCAGTTCTACACCGAGGAGTATCCGCCGATCACGTTCTCGCGCGCCGGCAAGGCCGCGGGGCTGGCCACCGACATCGTCGAGGAAATCATGCGCCGCACCGGCATCGCGGCGCCGATCGAGGTGGTGCCCTGGGCGCGCGCCTACAAGCTGGCCACGACCGGACCCAACGTCGGACTGTTCGCCACCACGCGCACGGAAGAGCGCGAAAAGCTCTTCAAATGGGTCGGACCGATCTCCGCCACCACGGCCCACTTCTACAGCCGCAAGGGCGCGCCGATCTACGACACGCTTGAGCAGGCGCGCCGCGCCGAACGCATCCTGATCCCGCGCGAGTGGTACCTGCAGCAGATGTTGCGCGGCCTCGGATTCACCAACATCCACGGAGTCGCCACGCCCGTCGAGGCGGTGAAGATGCTGGCCGCCGGCCGCGCGACGGTGATGGCGCTCGACGACGTCACGCTCGCCGACACGCTCAATGCCACGGGCGTTTCAGCCGCCGATATCCAATCCGGCGGCACCATCACCCAGGCGATCCAGTACATCGCCTTCTCGCGCGACACGCCGGACGAACTGGTCCAGCTGTTCCAGCGCACCCTCGACACGATGAAGGCCGACGGCACCTACGACCGCATCTACACCAAGTGGCTGCCCGGCGTGAAGCCGCCGGTGGCCATGCGCCGCTAGCCTCGCGCCACGGCGGCAGGTGCCGCGCGATGCGGCAGCCTGGTGTGCGGAATTCGTCACATCCCGCTACCGTCGGCTGCAAGACCCGGTGCAATCTCCCCGTTAAGCTCTCCGTTTTCGCCCAGACGCGCGACCCGCAGGCCGGTCGCGCGTCATCGTGTCGGCAACTGCGGTAACATGCCGGCGGCGCCGAGGCGCCGTTCGTCCATGGCCGCGGTCCGCCGCGCAGCCATTCACCAGAGGAGACTAGTAATGCATTCGTATCGCAGCATCGCCGCGGCGGCCCTGATCGGGCTGGCGGCGTCCGGCGCCGTCCATGCCCAACAGGGCGCGGACGTGCCCGATCCCTACCGCTGGCTCGAGGAAGTCGCGGGCGACAAGCCGATCGGCTGGGTCAAGGCGCGCAACGCCGTGACGCAGAAGGAAATCGAAGCCATGCCGGAGTACCCGGCCCTGCACGAGCGCATCAAGACCATCATGAATGCGCGCGACCGCATCCCGACGGTCAAGAAGATCGGCGACCATTACTACAACTTCTGGAACGACGACAAGCACGTCCGCGGCGTCTGGCGCCGCACCACGCTCGAGGAATACCGCAAGCCGAACCCGACATGGGAGACCGTGATCGATCTCGACCAGCTGGCCAGGAGCGAGAACGAGAACTGGGTCTGGGCCGGCGCCAGCTGCCTGTGGCCGAAGGGCGAGCGCTGCCTGGTCTCGCTGTCGCGCGGCGGCGGCGATGCCCACGTGGTGCGCGAGTTTGACATCCCGAGCGGCAGCTTCGTCAAGGACGGCTTCGCGCTGCCGGAAGCCAAGAGCGGCATCGCGTGGGTCGACCGCGACACCGTGCTGGTCGAGACCGATTTCGGGCCGGGCAGCCTGACCACCTCCGGCTACCCGCGCATCGTCAAGGAATGGAAGCGCGGCACGCCGCTGGCGTCCGCGAAGACCGTGATCGAGGCGAAAGAGTCCGACATGTCGGTCGGCGCCTGGAAGGACTTCACGCCGGGCCAGGAGAAGCAATTCCTCCAGCGCCGCATGACCTTCTGGACGTCCGAGACCTTCTACCGCGACGGCGACAAGCTGGTGCGCATCGACACCCCGGCCAACGCGCCGGTCTACAGCGTCGGCGACCAGCTGGTGGTCGAGCTGCGCTCCGACTGGAACGTCGGCGGCAAGACCTATCCGCAGGGTGCGGTGCTGACGATCGGCTTCGCCGCCTTCCTCAAGGGCGAGCGCAATTTCGAGCAGGTGTACACGCCGACGGCGACCCGTTCGCTGGCCGACGTCATCCCGACCCGGAGCGCGCTGATCATCAACGAGCTCGACAACGTCAAGAACCGCCTGACCGAGCTGCGCCGCGTCGACGGCAAGTGGGTGCGCCGCGACGTCGCCGCGCCGTCCTTCGGCTCGCTGTCGGTGCATGCGATCGACGGTTACGCATCGGACGACTACTTCCTGACGGTGACCGACTTCCTCACGCCGAGCACCATGTTCCTCGGCCGCGTCGGCAGCGACCAGCGCGAACAGCTCAAGGCGATGCCGTCGTATTTCGATTCGACGCCGTACACGGTGGCCCAGCATTTCGCCACCTCGAAGGATGGCACCAGGGTGCCGTACTTCGTCGTCATGCGCAAGGACGCGAAGCTCGACGGCAAGAACCCGACCCTGCTGTACGGCTACGGCGGCTACGAGATCTCGATGAAGCCGAACTACAGCGGCATCGTCGGCGAGGCCTGGCTCAAGCATGGCGGCGTCTACGTTCTGTCGAACATCCGCGGCGGCGGCGAATACGGCCCGCGCTGGCACCAGTCGGCGCTCAAGGAAAACCGCCAGCGCAGCTACGACGACTTCATCGCCATCGCCGAAGACCTGGTGGCCCGCAAGATCACCAGCCCGCGCCACCTCGGCATCATGGGCGGCAGCAACGGCGGCCTGCTGGTGTCGGCGGTGATGGTGCAGCGTCCCGACCTGTTCAACGCCGTGGTGTCGCAGGTGCCGCTGACCGACATGCGCCGCTTCAACGTGATGCTGGCCGGCGCCTCGTGGATGGGCGAATACGGCAACCCGGACGATCCGAAGGACTGGTCGTACCTCTCGAAGTACTCGCCGTACCACAACCTGTCCAAGGACAAGAAGTACCCGCGCATCCTGTTCACCACCTCGACCCGCGACGACCGCGTGCATCCCGGTCACGCGCGCAAGATGGCCGCGCTCATGATGGAGCAGGGCCATGACGTGCTGTACTGGGAAAACATGGAAGGCGGCCACGCCGGCGCGGCCAACAACCTGCAGAAGGCGCAGATGTGGGCGCTGACCTACGGGTTCCTGCTCAAGCAGCTGCGCTGATGCTCGTCGGCCCTGGATGCCGCGCTCCTTCCGGCGCGGCATGCCGGGCGGAGGCCGGTCCCTGCGGACCGGCCTTTTTCACGCCCACAGGCCGATCGCCCGCCGACATGAACGTGGGATGGATTCTGCAAAATGTGCCGGTTATCATGTGGCTCCTTCAACAATTGCTCCCTTCCACAGAAATCCTCATGAAGAAATTTCTCGTCCTCGCCGCCCTCGCGTTCGGCGCCCTGCAGGCCCACGCCGCACCGGCTTCCGAAGAATCGATCGACCGGCTGTTCACCATCATGAAGGTGCAGTCGACGACCGACGGGATGTATGCGCAGCTCGGCGGCTACATGCGCAAGATGATGGAGGAGGCGCTCGACGCCAAAGCGATGAGCCCGGCCGATCGCGAGAAGGCGCTTGCCTTTGCCGATGCCTATGTCGCCAGGACGATGCCGCTCATCCGCGAGGAATTCGGCTGGGCGAAGATGCGCGAGCGGTATGTGCGCATCTATCGCGAATCGTTCAGCCAGGAAGAGGTGAATGGCTTGATCGCCTTCTACTCCAGTCCGGCGGGTCAGGCGTTCGTCGACAAGATGCCGCTGGTCATGCAGAAGTCCATGAACGAAATGAGCCAGATGATGGGAACGCTCGCGCCGCGACTCGCGAAGCTGGCGCAGGAGAGCGCGGCCGAGTTCAAGAAGACGGCGAAGAAGTAAGGCGCCGATTGTCCCGCCTCCGGGCCGTGAGGCAGTGCCTGCCATTGCGTGACAACGATGCCGCCACCCCCGGGCGGCATCATTTTTTCTGGTATTTCCAGTGGCGCTGCTTGCCCTCGGCAATCCATTCCAGCGCGCTCTCGAGCCGCGTCTGCCGGGTGGCCTCGGTTTTCGCGTCGGTCAGCCATTCGACGTATTCGCGCTTGCAGCTCGGGCTGAAGGCGTCGTACACGGCCCAGGCGCCCTTGCGGCGCTTCAGGGCGGCGGCGAACCAGTCGGGCGTTTCGACCGGACGCGCTGTCTTCGCGGCCTTGCGGGCAGGCGACGGCGCGCCGGCCTCGTTGAGCGCCATCGCCTTCTTCACGTAACCCGCCAGCGTGCGCCTGGCAGGCAGGTCCTTGACCGACGCGATGCGGCCGAACTGGCCCATTGCCTTCTCGTCGGCGGCATCCTCGCCGACCACCAGCGCCCCTTTCCAGAAGCCGAAGGCGCAATGTTCCTTGAAGGCCGCCATGCTGCACAGGATGCCGTGGTGCATGAAGTGCGGGAAGCTCCACTTCATGGTTTCCTCGACCTCGGGACAGGCCGTGTGCACCACCTCGCGCAGGTGGCGCAGGATCGGCTGGGCGAACGGTGCCGCCTGTTCGATGTAGGCGTCGACGCGCGGATCGGTCGTGGCCATGTCGTGTCTCCCTGTTGACTGATCTGGTCGCCCTGCGCCGGAGCGGCGTGCGTCAGGCGCGCACTTCGACGCGTGCAGGTCCCGCTGCCATCTCGCCGATCACCGCCGCCTGGGCGAAGCCGCCTTCCCGGAAGGTGGCCAGGACGCGCTCGACCGCGTCGGGGCGGCAGGATACCAGCAGGCCGCCGGAGGTCTGCGGATCGGTCAGCAGCATCTGCTCGATCGGCGACACGGCGCCGTCCAGCTGCACGTCGTGGCCGTAGCCGGCCCAGTTGCGGCCGGACGCGCCGGTCACGAAGCCCTGCTCGACCAGCGTGCGCACGCCGGGCAGCAGCGGCACCGACGCCATGTCGATGCGCGCCGTCAGGCCGGCGCCGCGCGCCAGCTCCAGCGTGTGGCCGAGCAGGCCGAAGCCGGTCACGTCGGTCAGCGCATGCACGCCGTCCAGGCCGGACAGCACGCGGCCGGGCTTGTTGAGTTTCGTGGTGTTCTCGATCATCGCCGCGTAGCCGGCGGCGTCGAGCGCATTTTTCTTCAGAGCCGCCGACAGCACGCCGACACCGAGTGGCTTGCCCAGCACCAGCCTGTCGCCGGCTTTCGCGTCGGCATTGCGCTTGACCTTCGACGGATGGACGAGGCCCATCACCACCAGGCCATAGATCGGCTCGACCGAATCGATGGTGTGGCCGCCGGCGATTGGGATGCCGGCCTCGGCGCAGACCGATTCGCCGCCCTGGATGATCCTGCCGATGATGTCGACCGGCAGCTTGCTGATCGGCATGGCGACCAGGGCCAGCGCCATGATCGGCGTGCCGCCCATCGCATACACGTCGGAGATGGCGTTGGTCGCGGCGATGCGGCCGAAGTCGTAGGGGTCGTCGACGATCGGCATGAAGAAATCGGTCGTGGCGATCAGCGCCTGCTCATCGTTGAGCCGGTAGACGGCGGCGTCGTCCGCGGTCTCGATGCCGACCATCAGTTCCTTCGGCACCGGGAAGCCGCTCGACTTGCGCAGGATCTCGGCCAGCACGCCCGGCGCGATCTTGCAGCCGCAGCCGCCGCCATGGGAAAAGGAAGTCAGTCGGATCTCGGTGTCGTTGGTGGCTGTCATGATGTCGGTACGGGTTCGGGCAGGGGATGGGAAGGCACGCCTCGCCGGCGGGGGCATCGTCAGGATGCGGACGCCGCCGGCCGGGCAGGCGGTTGGACGAGATTATCCACCAACTCCAGCACCGCCGCCCGCTCGCGCTCCGGCGCGAACAGCGGAGCGCGGGCGGCGCACTGGGACTGCAGCAGGGCATACCAGCCGGCATCGGTCGCCGCGCGGCGCACCAGCGCGGCCAGCGCGCGCGCGTCGCCGGGCGGAAAGTAGCCGGCGTAATCGTCGCCGAGCATGCCGCGGTTGCCGGAAATGTCGCTGGCCACCACCGGCACGCCCGAGGTGACGGCTTCGATGATCACGTTGGCGCCCCCTTCCATGCGCGAGGGCAGTACCAGCAGGTCGGCATGGCGCAGCAGCCGGCGCGCGCGGCCGTGGGTGCAGCCGCCGATCCAGCGGTAATGGCGCGCGCTGGCCGAGGTCCTGGCGGCCGCCGCGGCCAGCGCCTCGTCGAGCGCATTGCCGACCTGCAGGAAGCGGATGCCGCGCTCGGCCACGCAGGTAGCCGCCAGCATGAAGGTGGCGGGGTCTTTCTCCTCGCGCAGGTGGCCGACCATGATTGCCTGAAAGAAGGTCTTGCGCACCGGATGCGCCAGCGCCGGCAGGGACGGCGCCGACTGGAAGATCACGCATGTCTTCGCGCGCAGGTGCGCCGGCAATTCCTGCACGCCGGCGTCCTGCAGCACGACCAGGCGGTCGGCCAGTTCCAGGGAGCGCCGGGCGCTGGCGTCGTCGCGGATGTCGCGGTAGAGGTCGGTGCCGGTCAGGACCAACGCCAGCGGAACCCGCGCGCCGCGCTCGCGCAGCGCCGCGATCGCAGGGGCCGAACGGCGGGCGTGCAGGGCAATGACGGCATCCGGCATCGTTCTTGCTGGGATGCCGTCGATACCGGATGCGATCCGCACGGCGTAGCGCGCGCGCAGGTGACGTGCCCAGCGGCTGGCGGTCTGCCAGTTGCCGTTGTTGGCGTTTGCCAGCGCGGGGCTGATAATGAGTACCTGCGGCTGCGGCACGATGGATCTGTTCCCGATAGCGAAGCGACGACACGAAGCGAAGAGACGACGCGAATTCAGACGACGATGCTGGCCACGACCCCGACCAACCCATCCTTCCGGACCGCCGGCGCGAAAGAGCTGGCGGCCGCCCTGCAGGACGCGAGGGATTATACGCTCGCGCTGTTCGACGCCCTGGCCGATGCCGGGTATGCCGACGCGGCCAATGTGCCGCGCCTGGCGATCATCAATCCGCCGCTGTGGGAGCTGGGCCACGTGGCCTGGTTCGCCGAATGGTACATCCTGCGCGAAGCCTCCTCCAGCCATCCGTCGGCGGCGCGCGGGCCGTCGCTGCTGACCTTGGGCGACGACTGGTTCGATTCCAACCTGGTGCCGCACGCGACGCGCTGGGCGCTCGACCTGCCGGCCCCCGGCGCCATGAAGACCTATTGCCGCGAGGTGCTCGACCGCGCGCTCGACAAGCTGCTGCGCGCCGACGGCAGCGACGCCTCGCTGTATCCCTACCGGCTGGCGCTGGCCCATGAGGACATGCATGGCGAAGCCTTCGCCTACACGCTGCAGACGCTCGACGTGGCGATGCCGCAGCAGTACGTGCGCGAAGCGGTCGCGCCGCGCGGACAGGGCGACATCGGCTTTGCCGGCGGCATCATCGCCATGGGCGCCGACCCGTCCGATGCCTTCGTGTTCGACAACGAGAAATGGGCCCACCCGGTGCGGGTGCCGGCCTTCACGATGGAGTCGACGCTGGTGACCAATGCCCAGTACGCCGAATTCGTCGACGATGGCGGCTACCAGAATCCGCGGTACTGGAGCCGCAGCGGCCGCGACTGGCTGCTGCGCGAAGGCAACCTGGCGCCGCGCTACTGGGCGCGCGAAGACGGCCGCTGGCGTGTGTCGCGCTTCGGCCAGTGGGCGGTGCTGGCGCCGGACGAGCCGGTGCGCCACATCTCGCTGTACGAGGCGCAGGCCTATTGCATGTGGGCCGGGCGGCGGCTGCCGACCGAGGCGGAATGGGAATTCGCCGCGCTGTCCGGCCACCCTGCCTTCCGCTGGGGCGACCTGTGGGAATGGACCTGCACGCCGTTCGAACCTTACCCGGGCTTTGCGCCCGATGCCTACCGCGAGTATTCGGCGCCGTGGTTCTCGACCCATCAGGTGCTGCGCGGCGCGTCGTTCGCCACGCGGCTGCGCATGCGCTCGCCGAAGTACCGCAATTTCTATCTGCCGGAGCGCAACGACATCTTCGTGGGATTCCGTACCTGCGCGCTGTGATCGCGCGGCACCATGAAAAAACGCCCGCCGGGCGGACCCGGGCGGGCGTTGTTCTTTCATGCGGCACCCGGGTCAGGCGCCGTCAGGTCACAGGCAGATCAGCGATCGCCCCAGCTGCGGCGGTTGCCTTCGCTCGAGCGCGCACCCTTGTAGCCGCCTTCGCGCGGACCGCCGTCGCGGCGTGCCTCGCCCGGCTTGGAGAAGGTGCGCTGGCCCGGCTTGGCGTCGCGGCGCGGGCCGTTGCTGTTGCCACCGGGGCTCCAGCCGCCGTTGCGGTTGGCGCCCGGCTTCCAGCCGGCCGGCTTGCTGCTGCGCGCCGGCGCGGTCTTCTTCGGCTCCAGGCCTTCGATCACGTCGACCGGAATCGTCTGCTTGATGAAACGTTCGATGCGCTTGACGTTGCCGTGCTCGGCATGGTTCACCAGCGAGATCGCCAGGCCGTTGCGGCCGGCGCGGCCGGTGCGGCCGATGCGGTGCACATAGTCCTCGGCAAACTTCGGCAGGTCGTAGTTGACCACGTGGGTGATGCCCTTGACGTCGATGCCGCGGGCGGCCACGTCGGTCGCCACCAGCACGCGCACGCGGCCGTCGCGCAGGGCGGACAGCGTGCGGTTGCGGGCGCCCTGGTGCATGTCGCCATGCAGGGCGGCGGCGGCGAAGCCGGCGATGTTCAGGCGGTCGGCGATGGTGTCGGCGTCACGCTTGGTGGCGGTGAACACCACGGCCTGGTCGATCGAGGAATCGCGCAGCAGGTGGTCCAGCATCTTGTTCTTGTGCGACAGGTCGTCGACGAAGTGGACGCGCTGCTGGATGTTCTCGTGCTTGGTCGCGGCGCTGGCGATCTGGATCACCAGCGGATCTTTCGTGATGCGCTTGGCCATGCTGCCGACCACGCCGTCGAGCGTCGCGGAGAACAGCATCGTCTGGCGGGTTTCCGGCGTGGCGGCCACGATCTTCTCGATGTCCTCGATGAAGCCCATGTCCAGCATGCGGTCGGCTTCGTCCAGCACCAGGATTTCCAGGCCGGAGAAGTCGATCTTGCCCGATTCCATGTGGTCGATCAGGCGGCCCGGCGTCGCCACCAGGATTTCCGGGTTGCGCGACAGCAGCTGCAGCTGCTTCGGATACGGCATGCCGCCGAGGATGGACACGGTTCGGATGCGGCGCATGAAGCTGCCGTATTTCTCGGTGGCGGAGGTGACCTGCAGCGCCAGCTCGCGCGTCGGGGTCAGCACCAGCATCTTCGGGCGGGCCGGCGCGAAGCGCGGACGCTCGCCGCGCGAGCGGGCCGACTGGCGCTCCTGGTTCGGGGTCTTGCCGGCGACGCGGTCGAGCGGGGATTGTTCGGACGTGGCGAACTTGTGCAGCGACGGCAGCATGAATGCGGCGGTCTTGCCGGAGCCGGTCTGCGAGGACACCATCAGGTCGCGGCCGGCGATGGCCGCGGGGACTGCCTGCTCCTGCACCGGCGTCGGCTTGTCGTAGCCGGATTCCGTCAGTGCCTTGAGGATGGAGGGGTGCAGGCCAATTGCTTCAAAAGTCATTCGTTTCTTTCGTAAATGAGACGCGACGCGCGACCCTGAACGGATCCGCACGGACGCAAAAGATGCAACGCGTACTAACGAAACGTTTGGAAAACTCGAAGTGAGTTCTGAAAAACTCGGAGAGGTTTCGGCACAGAAAGCTTTGCGCCGGGACGGTGCTCAGAAAGAGTTGGCACCAGGAGGCGGGATGGCTTTGTCGTCAATGATTGCGATGCTGCTCGGTACTGCTTCCGCATTGCCTGTCGCAACGCGAAGGCGCCATTGTACAGGGGTTTGCGAAACGGTGCAGGACTATTTGCTGCGGGGCGCAAAAACGCCCGCGCAGCGCACAAGTCCTTGAATGCAAAGAGAAAATTATTCCTCGGGCGGCACGCACATCACGTGCGAGAAGCCGCCGTCGACATAGGTGATCTCGCTGGTGATGCCGCCGGCCAGGTCCGAGAGCAGGAAGGCGGCGGTGTTGCCGACGTCCTCGATCGTCACGTTGCGGCGCAGCGGCGCGTTGGCGGCGACAATGCCGAGAAGCTTGCCGAAATCCTTGATGCCGGAGGCGGCCAGGGTCTTGATCGGGCCGGCCGAGATGCCGTTGACGCGCACGCCCTTGGGGCCGAGCGACTCGGCCAGATAGCGCACGCTCGCCTCGAGCGAAGCCTTGGCCAGGCCCATGGTGTTGTAGTTCGGGGTGGCGCGCAGCGAGCCGAGATAGGTCAGCGTCAGCAGCGACGAGCCCGGGCGCAGCAGCGGCAGGGCGGCCTTGGCCAGCGCCGGGAAGCTGTAGGACGAGATGTCGTGGGCGATGCGGAAGTTCTCGCGCGTCAGGCCGTCGAGGAAATCGCCGGCGATCGCCTCGCGCGGCGCGAAGCCGATCGAATGCACCAGGCCGTCGAGATGGTCCCAGGACTTGCCGAGGTCGGCGAACACGGCATTGATCTGCTCGTCGCTGGTGACGTCGCAGTCGAAGATCAGGTCGCTGCCGAACTCTTTCGCGAAATCCGTGATGCGGTCCTTGAAACGCTCGCCGACATAGGTGAATGCCAGCTCGGCGCCTTCCCGCTTGCAGGCCTGGGCGATGCCGTAGGCGATGGAGCGGTTGGACAGGAGGCCGGTGATCAGGATTTTTTTGCCTTGCAGGAATGCCATGTGTAACTCCGATGGGGGCGGCGGCGCATGCATGTGCATGCAGGGAAGGCCGCGCCGGTTGGGTGTCCGTTTTTGAAACTGTGCAGGATTGTAGGGGGTCGCGGCAGGCAGGGCAACTTTCGCGGCAATGCGGCACGCCAATCAGCCTGCCGGCCCCGACCGAAAATCCGCCTTCGCCACGCTTTGCGCGATCAATATCCGGCAACTTCCAGTAAAAACGCCGCCGGCGGATTTCGTCCGCGGCGGCGTCGCCAGGCGGGGTGGCGTCAGGAAGAACGCTTTTTGGTGCGCGGATCGTTGGCGGCGGTCTTGGCCACCGGCTTGCGCGCGCGGGTCGTCGTGGCGCGGCCGGAGCGGCCGGCATCGGCCTTGACCGCGACTTTCGAGGTGGCTTTCGCGCGGGTGTCCGCCTTGGCCGCATAGGCCGGGATCGGCTTGCCGGCGCCGCGGCGGCTGGCGGCCTTGTTGGCCACTTCCAGGCGCAGCGTGGTGCCGGCGGCAACCTTGTCCTGGCGCAGGCCGTTCCAGTCGCGGATCTGGGCGACGCTCACGCCATGGCGCCTGGCGATGGCTGCCAGCGTGTCGCGCTTGCCGACCTTGACGGCGATGCGGCGGGTGGCCGGTGCGTCGGGCGCGACGATCAGGCGCGCGGCATCGGCCAGTTCCGCCGAGATATCCTTCTCCGGCGTATCCTCGGTCTTCGGCACCAGGATGGTCGAGCCGGCCTTCAGGTGGGTACGCGGCGGAATCTGGTTGACTTCGCGGATCACCTGCGGCGTGGTGCCGAAGCGGGCGGCGATGGTCTCGATCTTTTCGCGGGCGGCGGTCACCTTGTGCGCGGTCCAGGACGACAGCGCCCGGGTCCAGTTCGACAGGTTGGCCTTGAATTTCTCGGCATTGCTCTGCGGCAGCAGAATGCGGGTATCCGCGCTGCCGACAATGACCGGGCGATTGAACTGCGGATTGAGCGCCTTGAACTCGTCGACCGACAGCTCGGCCAGCTGGGCGGCCACCTTGATGTCGATGTCGCGGGTCTTGCCGATGGTGACGAAGTAGGGCGCGTTGTCGACCTTCGGCAGCGCCAGGCCGTACTGGTCGGGCGTGGCGACGATGTTCTTGACGGCCTGCAGCTTCGGCACGTAGTTGCGGGTCTCGGCCGGCATCAGGTGCGACATGCTGTTGTAGTCGATCGGTCCGCCGGCGGCCTTCTGCTTGTTGATCGCGCGCTGGACGTTGCCCTCGCCCCAATTGTAGGCGGCCAGCGCCAGCTGCCAGTCGCCGAACATGCCGTGCAGGCGCTGCAGGTAGGTCAGCGCGGCGTCGGTCGAGGCCAGCACGTCGCGGCGCTCGTCCTTGAAGATGTTCTGCTTGAGCTTGTAGTCCAGGCCGGTGGACGGGATGAACTGCCACATGCCGGCCGCCTTGGCGGTCGACAGCGCCTGCGGATTGAAGGCCGATTCGATGAAGGGCAGCAGCGCCAGCTCGGTCGGCATGTTGCGCTTCTCGAGCTCGGTCACCACGTGGAACAGGTAGCGCGAGGCGCGCGTGGTGGTGCGCTGGATGTAATCGGGGCGGGCCGTGTACCAGGCCATCTGGTTGCCGACCAGCTGGTTGTCGAGATCCGGAATCGCGAAGCCCTTGCGGATGCGCTCCCACACGTCGACCTGCTCCATGCCGAGCACCTGCACGCTTTCGGCGGAATCGAAGGCGGAATCGAGGAGGAGGCGTTGTGACGGGGTGAGGGAAGGGAGGGCGATGTCGTTGGCTTGGGCGGATGCGGCGCCGATCAGCAGCAGCGCGGCGGGGAGAAGTCGTCGGTGTAGAAGATGCATGGGTTCTCGCTTAGGTCGCCAGCCGTTGAGTATTGCCCCGAAGTGTACGCATTGCAGTTTTCATGCGTCAAGACAATTTACACACTGTAATCCCTTGTTTTTATTGCGATTGCTCACCTTTCCATGCAATGGGATTGTTCACCGGAAAACATTCTTCCATTCGCGCAATGCCGCGAACACGGCCACGGGATCGTCGTTGGCGGCGCGGCCTTCGGCCATCACGCGCCGGGCCACGGACGGCAGGCGGCAGCGCAGGAAGGGATTGGTCGCCTTCTCCAGGCCGATGGTCGACGGCACCGTGGGACGGTCGTGGTCGCGCTTGTCGGTCTCGCGGTCGATGCGCAGCAGCAGATCGGCATTGTGCGGTTCGATGGCGTGGGCGAAGCGGAGGTTCGACAGCGTGTACTCGTGCGCGCAGAAGACTTGCGTTGCGTCAGGCAGCGCCGCCAGCTTGTCGAGCGAGGCCAGCATCTGCGCCGGCGTGCCCTCGAACAGCCGGCCGCAGCCGCCGGCGAACAGGGTGTCGCCGCAAAACAGCCAGCCGTGCTCCGCGCTGTAATAGGCGATGTGGCCGCCGGTGTGGCCGGGCACGTCGAGCACCGCCAGCCGCATCGCGAGGCCGGGCACCTCGACGGCATCGCCCTCGCCGAGCCGTCGCGTGACGCCGGGAATCGTCTCATGGCGCGGACCGAACACGGGGACGTCATGCCTGTCAAGCAAGGCCGCCACGCCACCGACATGGTCAGCATGGTGATGTGTCAGTAAAATAGCGGCCAGTGTCAGCTGGTGCGCTTCCAGAGCGGCGAGTATCGGCGCCGCATCGCCGGGGTCGACGACGGCGGCCTGGTGCCCGTCATGGATCAGCCACAGGTAATTGTCTTGAAACGCCGGAACGGTCAGTACACTCAACATTCGCATGGCACGGTCGACACCTGAAAAAAGCATTATAGCCCTCGGCTCCTGGCTGGAAACGCCGGCCGGGCGCTATGTGCAGGCCTGGGAACAGGCCAGGCTGGACGAGCTGACGGCCGACATGTTCGGCTTCAACGCGATGCAGATCGGCCTGCCGCAGATCGAGGCACTGCGTGCCAATCGCATGCCGCACAAGTGGCTGACCGACAATGCGATGCCGCTGCCGGGCGCCGACGGCAGGAAGGCGCCGGTGGTGGTGGTGCACGATTTCGCCGAGCTGCCGTTCGCCACGCAAAGCCTGGACCTGGTGGTGCTGCCGCACGTGCTGGAGTTCGCCGCCGAGCCGCACCAGGTGTTGCGCGAGGTCGACCGCGTGCTGATCCCGGAGGGCCGCGTCATCGTGTGCGGCTTCAATCCGGCCAGCCTGTGGGGCGTGCGGCAGTACGCGGGGCGCATGACGCGCTCGCATTTCCTGCCGCGCCATGGCGAATTCATCAGCTTCCCGCGCATGAAGGACTGGCTCAAGCTGCTCAACATGGAAGTGGGGCAGGGGTACTTCGGCTGCTATGCGCCGCCCTGCCGCACCGAACGCTGGCTGAACCGCTTCGGTTTCATGGAACGCGCCGGCCAGCGGTGGTGGCCGTATCTCGGCGCGGTCTACATCATCCACGCGATCAAGCGCGTGAAGGGCATGCGGCTGGTCGGCCCGGCGTTCACCCGCAAGCCCGCCACGGTGGTCGGCGGCGTGCCGGCCGCCAACAAGATCCACAAGAACACCGACTAGAAGAAAGCAACGACAGCATCGATGGACAAGGTTGACATTTATACCGACGGCGCCTGCAAGGGGAATCCGGGACCGGGCGGCTGGGGCGCCTTGCTGGTGGCCGGCGGCCACGAGAAGGAAATGTTCGGCGGCGAGGCCGGCACCACCAACAACCGCATGGAACTGAAGGCCGTGATCGAGGCGCTCAATGCGCTGAAGCGCCCGTGCGCGGTGGTGGTGCACACCGACAGCCAGTATGTCCAGAAGGGCATCAGCGAATGGATCCACAACTGGAAGAAGCGCGGCTGGAAGACCGCCTCGAAGGAACCGGTCAAGAACGCCGACCTGTGGCAGGAACTCGACGCCGCCCAGGCCAAGCACCAGGTCGAATGGCGCTGGGTGCGCGGCCATAACGGCCACGCCGGCAACGAGCGCGCCGACGCCCTGGCCAACATGGGCGTCGAGAGCATCGCGCACCGCTGACCCCGCACCCGCACTTCTGCAGAGAGAATTTCATGCGACAGATCATCCTCGATACCGAGACCACCGGCATCGACCCGCGCCAGGGCAACCGCATCATCGAGCTCGGCTGCGTCGAGATGCTGAACCGCCAGCTGACCGGCAACAACTTCCATCACTACATCAACCCGGAGCGCGACTCGGAAGAGGGCGCGCTGGCGGTGCACGGCCTGACGACCGAGTTCCTCAGCGACAAGCCGAAGTTCGGCGAGATCGCGCAGGACTTTCTCGCCTACATCGCCGGCGCCGAGCTGATCATCCACAACGCGCCGTTCGACATCGGCTTCCTCGACGCCGAGCTGGAGCGCCTCGGCCTGCCGCCGCTGATGACGCACGTGACCGGCTGCATCGACACGCTGGTGATGGCCAAGCAGATGTACCCGGGCAAGCGCAACTCGCTCGATGCGCTGTGCGACCGCTACGGCGTGTCGAACGCGCACCGCACGCTGCACGGCGCGCTGCTCGACTCCGAGCTGCTGGCCGAGGTGTACCTCGCCATGACGCGCGGCCAGGAAAGCCTGACGATGGACCTGGCCGAGCCGGCCGCGGCGAAGCAGGAGGCGGGCGACGGCGGCGCGCTGCCGCTGGCGCCGGTGATCGTGTTGCCGGCGACGCAGGACGAGCAGGCCGAGCACGAAGCGCTGCTCGACAAGCTCGACAAGGAAGCCAAGGGCATGTGCGTCTGGCGTGCCGCGCTGGCGCCTCCACCGGCCCCGGCCGAACAAAGCAATTGATTCGGCGCAGCATCTGTGTCATAATGCGCGCTTTCCGCGGACGGTTAGCTCAGCGGTAGAGCACTGCCTTCACACGGCAGGGGTCACTGGTTCGATCCCAGTACCGTCCACCAGGATTCATCCCATAGCCGCATGCATGACCCGCCGCGAGCGGTCATCGCCGAGCGAACAAAAGCCTGCAGATTGCTGCGGGCTTTTTTGTTTTCCGGCCCACGAGCGTCCTGCGACTGCCGCGTCTGCGGCGCGGGCCGCGATGCCGCCTGTCGATCCGTTTTACACACTTCCGCGTGCGCGGCGGGCGCCTCCCGCAAGCCCTTGATTCCCGACCGGTTCTCCCGGTGGCATGGCGGTTGCACATGCGGACGCCATTTCCACCACCGGCCTTCACCATGACCCAGATCCAGCGCCTTGCCGCCGCCGGCCTCGCCGGCCTGTCCCTGCTGTGCGCCGCCGCGCATGCAGAACCGATCTCCCTGCACCTGACCATGACCGTCACCGGCATCCACAGCGTGGATGGCGAAGAGCTGCCTGTCGACCGGCTTTACACGCCGCCGGCGATCGGCGACCGCCACTACGCACGCCTGGTCGTCGACGACGATTTCCATCACCTGTCGGGATCGCTCTATGCGGCGCGCGTGGAACGCTTCCGCGCGCAGATCGGGCAGACCATCTGGGACAGCGTGTTCGCCTTCGAGCGCATCGTGACCGATCCGACGCAGCCGCTTTGGCTGAGCACCGTCGATTACCGCGGGCCATGTCGCAACAGCCTCGGCTATGTCTGTAACGCAGCCGAGGATTCTCTGTACGGTGCCGATTCAGCCTTCATCGGGCTGGAGATCGTGGATGGCGTCATCCGCTCGGTGCAGGGCGGCATCTACGGCAGCGGCGATTTCCCGTTCATCGACTGGTTCCTGCCGCCGCCCGGCAGCTTCTTCACGCAGGCCGCCTATGCCATGCGCGATGCCGACGATCCGTCGTTGGTCCACTTCCTCGCCATCGGCCTCGACGGCACCACCTCGATCGCCCGCATTCCGGAGCCGGCACCGTTCGCGCTGTTCGGCACCGTGCTCGCCGGCCTGGCGTGGCGCAGGGCGCGCCGCCGTTAGCGCCTAGCCGTCGCGCTGGTCCTGTCCGTTCTGCTCGCCCGGCGTGCTCACCGCTTCGCCGAGCCCGTCCTGCACGTACAGCATGGTCACCAGCACCGCCACCACCACCGTCAGCGGCGTGGCCAGCGCCACGCCGCCCAGACCGAACAGGCTGCCCAGCAGCACCTGCATCATGATCGTCAGCGCCGGCGGCAGCGATACCGCGCGGCGCTCGACGATCGGCATCAGCAGGTAGCCCTCGACCAGCTGCACGCCGAGGAACAGCGCCGCCACCTGCAGCGCGAGGGCAGGGCTCTCGGCGAACGCGATCAGCACCGCCGGCACGCCGGCGACGATCGGCCCGAGGTAGGGAATGAAATCGAGCAGGCCCGCCAGGAGGCCCAGCACCAGCGCCAGCGGCATGCCCAGCAGGGCCAGGCCCGCCGCCGTGGCGACGCCGACGATCAGCATGGTGAGTGCCTTGGCGGTCAGCCACTGGCCAAGCGTGCGGCCCAGTTCCGAGACCACCTCGCGCATGCGCTCGCGCTTGCGGCGCGGCACCAGCACCAGCGCGCCGTCGATGTAGAGGCGCGGCTGCGCCGCGAAATAGATGGCCACGAACAGGATGATCAGCGTATTGCCGACCGCGCCGATCACGCCGGTGAACACCAGCCCGACCTGCGACAGGTAGCGCGTCAGCCGCGTCATCAGCTGCTCGGTCGGCGGCAGGCCGGCGATCGCGTCGCGCAGCAGCGGATGGCGGGCCGCCTCGTTGCGCAGCCGATCGAGCGCCTGCGGTATCGCCGACGCCAGGTCGCCGAGCTGGCGCGCGATCTCCGGCGCCGCCAGCCATGCCGTCAGGCCGAGCGCCGACAGCAGCGCGGCCACCACGATGGCCAGCGACACGGTGCGCCCGAAACCGAAGCGGCGTTCCAGCCGCCGGCTGACATCGTGCAGCAGGATGGCGCCGAGCACGCAGGAGAACGCCAGCAGCAGGACATCGGATGCCAGCCATACCAGCCCGATCACGAGGGCGAACAGCAGGCCCACGCCGTAGAACAGGATGGCGTAATGCAGGAAGCTGCGCTCCTGGCGCAGCTTCCTGTCGGCGGCCGGCGGTACGGCGGCGGTGTCCTGCGATCGATCCATGCGTGGAGAAAATGCGCGGCGATAAGGCGCGGCCTGGCTGTGGCATTCCATCTGTGGCAATCCATTCTTGCAGGCGGCGGCCGGCCCGGCCTTGATGGTTGCCAACGCGGCATCGCGCGCAGGTCCGGCGCGGTCAGGGGATGTGCAAGAGGGCGCCGGGGGCAGCGCCCGCGGTCAGCCGTGCTGTCGCCCGCGCCGCGGCGCCGGACGGTAATGCTCCTGCAAATAGGCGCCCAGCCAGGCATGGATGTCGGGCGGCATCGGCACGCCGTCGGCGCATTCTCCGGAGTCGAGCATGCGCGTGCCTTCGCCGTAGCTGACCGAGGCGATCACCGGCCACGCGCGCTCGCCGTCCAGCCGCCACATGACGAACACCTTCGGCTCCGGCGCGGCCCAGTTCTCGAAATAGCCATCGTTCTCGTCGGGGTAGAGCGACAGGTCGATGCCCGGCACGAGAAAGGAAGCTTCGTCGTCCGACGCGTCGATCGTGCTTGCCGCAGACAGGCCGAGCGGATTGGCGACCACACCGACGGCGCGCCAGACGATATCGGTCCAGCGGTGGCGCACGGTGCGCCGCTGCATGACGACGGCGATCGGCAGGCGGGCCATCAGCACGGCCGGCTCCGGCGGATGATGATCGTCGCGGCCATGGCGCCGGCATCGTGGTGCGGGGGCGTGGCACGCATCACTTGCCTTTCTTCGCCGGATCCTTGACATCCTCGCTCGGCGGCGCGGTGCCGGTCTTCTCGCTGCGCACCGGCATCGGCGGCGCGCCGTGCGTGGCCGAGGGCGCGGCGGCGGGAGCGGCACCCGGTGCCGGAGCAGGCGCGGGCGGCGGCACAGCGACCTGCGGCGGTACTTCCCATCCTTCGTCGGCGGCGCGCGCACGCCAGCGCGTGGCGAGGCGTTCCATGGCGGCGGCCAGGTCCTTCTTCTCCTTCTCGGCCTGGGCGGCGGCCTGCTGCTTCTTCATTGCGGCGGCCTGCGCCTCCTCGGGCGTGGGCGGCGGCAGCCTGGCGATGGCGCTGCCGGCCACACCGAGGACCGCGGCCAGTGCGGTGGCGAGCGCGGTCAGGCGCGACAGGGTCGTCATGGCGGATGTCCTCATGGTTTGCTCCCCGGCGCGGGCACGCTCGGCTGCGCATTGCCGGGCGGGGGATTGGTCTGGGAGGAAGCGGCGCCCGGCGTGGTGCCACCCATCTCGGCGCCGCTCGGGTTGCCGCCCGCACCCTCGGGAATGCCGGGCGTGCCGGCCGCGCCCTGGCCGGCGGTCGATTGGCCGCGCGTGCCCTCCTTTTGCGCGCTGGCGGAGGCGGTTGCCGCCGGCGCCGTCTGCGCGCCGCCGGTGTTGCCGCCGGCGCCCTGCGGAATGCCGGGCGTTCCGGCTGCCGGCGCCGGCGTGGCGGGCTTCGCCGCCTTCGCTGCGGCCATCACGTCGCCGCTGGTCTTGCCGCCGGCGGAGAGCTGGCCCGGAAAGCCGGTCTGGCGCACGCCGTTCTCCGCCACCGGCGCGCCGTCGCGCTGGCAGGCGGACAGCAGCGCCGCGCCCAGCAGGGCCGGCAGCAGCATCGTCGACATCGTGGTCCGGATTGGCATCGTGCGCTCCTGCATGGTCAGCCCTGCGGCGACGCGCCGGGCGGCTGCGCCTGCTGGCGCGCGTAGTACTCGTCGCGCAGGTCGTTGTACCAGAGCTCGTGGTGGGAATGGGCCCAGTTCTCATTGACCGTGCCGTGGCGCATCGCATGGTAGGCGCCCGGCGTGCCGAGAGTGCCGATGTAGATGTGGCCCATGGCGCCGGCGATGTAGAGCGTCGCGCCGACGATGTGCAGGTAGTCGGCCACCTGCAGCAGGTAGCGCGTCAGTCCCCAGTTCATGCCGATGTTCTTGAAGTAAGGGAAGTTCATCATCAGCCCGGTGACCGACATCAGCAGCCCGAGCAGCACCACGCCGCCCCAGAACCAGATCTTCTCGCCGGCGTTGAAGAAGCCGGCAGGAACGTGCTCGTGCTGGCGGAAACCGCCGCCGCGCCTGAGCCATTGCCAGTCGAGCCGGTGGAAGAGGTTGCGCTTGACGAAGGTGGTGAACATCAGCACCGAGCACAGGATGAACAGCGGCCCGACGAAATTGTGCAGGTACTTCGACAGCAGCGCGCACCAGTAGAAGATCGTGTGCCCCATCCACGGCAGCAGGATCTGCTTGCCGAACAGGATGAGGATGCCGGTGACCGCCAGGACGATGAAGGTAATCGCCGTGGCCCAGTGGACGGTGCGCTCCCAGCGGTTGAAGCGCTCGATCTCCTGGCCGCCCGCGCCGTCGTCGGTGCGGATCGGTCCGACGGTGCGGTAGAAGCCCCAGATCAGGAAAGGCACCACCAGCAGCAGCGTGCCGGCGACGGTGGCGATCGGGCCGTTGCGCAGCAGCCGCCAGGTGTTGCCGCCGCGCTGCAGGATCACGTCCTGCTCCGGCATGAAGCCGGGCGGCACGATGTAATGGCGGTCGAAATGGTTGCGGCCCGAGGCCGGCGAGCCCAGGCCGGGTTCCGGCAGGTTGCGTTCGGCCTGCAGCATGGTCTGCTCTTCGGCATAGGCGGGCTTGGCCTTCTCGTGCGGCACGCCGGCCGCGGCAGGCAGCGCGATCCAGGCGAGCAGGCAGGCCAGCAGCGCGAGCCGGATGGCGCGGGCATGCGGGAAGGAATGCGGGGCGGTCATGGTCGGCCTCCTAGGGACTCGTGCGCTCGTATTCGTTCTGCTTGCGCGCGCGGTCGGCCAGCGCGGCGTTCCACGCCAGCCGGTCGTTGTGGAACACCGTCTCCTGCGGCAGGTTGTCGGGCTTGCCGTTGTAGCTGCCGGCCTTCCAGCCCGGGTACTGCTCGACCTCGAGGCAGCCGGCAAGGGCGGTCGCGGCGGCGACCGCGAGGATCAGGCGGGCAATGCTCATGACGGCAGTCTCCGCGGATTGTTCTGGAAGTCGCCTTCGATCTGATTGGAGCGCTTGCCGTCGTCCTGCTGCATGTGGTCCGGCGTGCGGCCGCCTTTCTCGTAGGCGATGTCCCAGCCCCACAGCTCCGGCCCGTAGCCGCGCGTATCGACACGCTGCTTGTAGATGGCGGCGATGATGTTGGCGTCGCCGCCCAGCAGCGCCTTGGTGCCGCACTGCTCGGCGCACTGCGGCAGCTTGCCCTCGGCGATGCGGTTGCGGCCGTACTTCCTGAATTCCTTCTCCGACAGGTCCGGTTCCGGTCCGCCCGCGCAGAAGGTGCACTTGTCCATCTTGCCGCGATGGTTGAAGGCGCCGGTCTCCGGGAACTGCGGCGCGCCGAACGGGCAAGCCAGATAGCAGTAGCCGCAGCCGATGCACTTGTCCTTGTCGTGCAGCACGATGCCGTCGTCGGTGTGATAGAAGCAGTCGGTCGGGCACACCGCCATGCAGGGCGCGTCGGTGCAGTGCATGCAGGCCACCGACATGTAGTGCTCGCCCGGCGCGCCGTCGTTGATGGTGACCACGCGGCGGCGGTTCACGCCCCAGGGTGTCTCGTGCTCGTTCTTGCAGGCGGTCACGCAACCCATGCAGTCGATGCAGCGTTCCGTGTCGCAGATGAATTTCATGCGCGCAGCCATGCGGCTCTCCTTATGTGACGATGCGGCAGAGCGAGACCTTGGTCTCCTGCATCATCGTCACGATGTCGTATCCATAGGTCCATCCGGTGTTGACCGCCTCGCCCAGCACGATCGGCGCGGCGCCTTCCGGATAGTTCTTGCGCAGGTCCTCGCCCATCCACCAGCCGCCGAAGTGATACGGCATCCAGACGATGCCGGCCGGCACGCGCGGCGTGACCATGGCGCGGATCTTCAGGCGCGCGCCGGACGGTGTCTCGACCCAGACGAACTGCGCGGTCTGCACGCCGAGGCGGCCCGCGTCGGTCGGGCTGATCTCGACGAACATCGCCTGCTGCAGCTCGGCCAGCCACGGGTTGGAGCGCGTCTCGTCGCCGCCGCCTTCATACTCGACCAGGCGGCCGGAGGTCATGATCAGCGGATAGTCCTGCGAGAAGTCCTTGGCCTGCACCGACTTGTAGAGCGTCGGCAGGCGCCAGAAGGCGGCCTTGTCGTCGTAGGTCGGGTACTGCGCGGCGAGATCGCGGCGCGGCGTCATCAGCGGTTCGCGGTGCACCGGCACCGGGTCGGGGAAATTCCACACGTGGCAGCGCGCCCGCGCATTGCCGAAGGGCGCGCAGCCGTGCTTGATCGCCACGCGGATGATGCCGCCGGACAGATCCGTCTTCCAGTTCTTGCCCTCGGCCTGGGCCTGTTCCTCCGGCGTCAGCTCGTTCCACCAGCCGAGCCGCTTGAGGAAGACATGGTCGAACTCCGGGTAGCCGGTATCGATCTCGCTGTCGTGGGTGTGCGAGCCGTCGGCGGCCAGCAGGCTCTGGCCCTTGTATTCGACGCCCCAGTTGGCGCGGAACGGCAGTCCGCCTTCGGCCACCGGCTTGGACAGGTCGTACAGGATCGGCGTGCCGGGATGCTTCATCTCCGGCGTGCCCCAGCACGGCCACGGCAGGCCGTAGTAGTCGCCCTTGCACGGTCCCGACTCGGCGCGCAGCGTGGTCGGGTTGAAGGTGTGCTTGTAGCGCATGTGCAGCTTCAGGCGCTCGGGCGAGCAGCCGGTGTAGCCGATGGTCCAGCAGGAGCGGTTGATCTCGCGCAGGATGTCCTCGATCACCGGCTCGTTGTTGACCACCTGGATGTTCTTGCAGAGCTGCTCGGCGAATCCGAACTTCTTCGCGAACAGGTACATGATCTCGTGGTCGGTCTTGCATTCGAACAGCGGCTGCACCACGCGCTCGCGCCACTGGATGCTGCGGTTGGACGCGGTGCACGAGCCCTGGGTCTCGAACTGCGTGGCCGCCGGCAGCAGGTAGACGCCGTCCTTGCGGCCATGCATCGCCGCCGTCATGGTCGGATAGGGATCGATCACCACCAGCATGTCGAGCTTCTGCATCGCCGCCTTCATGTCGGGCAGGCGCGTCTGGCTGTTCGGCGCATGGCCCCAGTAGACGACCGCCTTCAGCGGATTCGGCTGGTCGACGTACTCGTTCTTCTCGAGCACGCCGTCGAACCAGCGCGACACCGTCATGCCTGGCTTTTCCATCAGTTCCTTGGAGGCATAGCGCGACAGCAGCCATTCGTAGTCGACGCCCCACACCTTGGCGAAATGCTTCCATGCACCCTCGGCCAGTCCGTAGTAGCCCGGCAGCGAATCGGGATTGGGGCCGACATCGGTGGCGCCCTGCACGTTGTCGTGGCCGCGGTAGATGTTGGCGCCACCGCCCGGCACGCCGATGTTGCCCAGCGCCAGCTGCAGGATCGACAGCGTGCGCACGTTGCCGGTGCCGACATGGTGCTGGGTGATGCCCATGCACCAGACCACCGACGACGGCCGGTTCTTGGCCAGCAGCTCGGCCGCCAGGCGCACCGCCGCCTCCGGGACGCCGGTGACGTCGGTGACCTTCGCCGGCGTCCATTTCGCGACTTCCTTGCGCACCTCGTCCATGCCGTAGGTGCGCTCGGCGATGTATTCCTTGTCTTCCCAGCCGTTTTCGAAAATGTGCCACAGCACGCCCCAGACGAAGGCGATGTCGGTGCCGGGACGGATGCGCACGTAGTGGTGGGCGAAACGCGCCGTGCGGGTGAAGCGCGGATCGACCACGATCATCTTGGCGCCCAGTTCCTTGGCGTGCAGCAGATGCAGCATCGAGATCGGGTGGGCCTCCGACGGGTTCGAACCGATGAACATCACCGCTTTCGTGTGATGCAGGTCGTTGAACGAGTTCGTCATCGCGCCGTAGCCGTAGGTCTGTGCCACGCCGGCGACCGTGGTCGAGTGGCAGATGCGCGCCTGGTGGTCGGTATTGTTGCTGCCCCACATCGAGACGAACTTGCGCAGCAGGTAGGCCTGCTCGTTGTTGTGCTTGGACGAGCCGATCCAGAAGATGGCATCCTGGCCGGCCGCCTCGCGGATCTTCAGGAGGCGGTCGCCGATCTCGCTGATCGCCTGGTCCCAGGAGATGCGCTGGTACTTGCCGTCGACCAGCTTCATCGGATAGCGCAGGCGGTGCTCGCCGTGCGCATGCTCGCGCACCGACGCGCCCTTGGCGCAATGCGCGCCCATGTTGAGCGGCGAATCGAAGGCGGCTTCCTGGCGCACCCACACGCCGTTCTGCACGATCGCATCCACCGAGCAGCCGACCGAGCAGTGGCTGCAGACGGTGTGCTTCAGCTCCGGCGCGCCACCGGCGGCCGCGGCCGGCGCGGCGGCTTCGGCCGGGGCGATCACGTTGAACGGCAGGTGGCGCGCCAGCAGGCCGGCGCCGGCCGTCACGCCGGCGCGCACCAGGAAGCCGCGCCGGTCGAGCGTGGCGGTGGCCACCTGGTTGAGTCCGCGCCGCAGGCTGCCGCCGGCGCTTCCTGTGCTGCTGCCGTTGCCGCCGCGTCCCGAGGTCTTCACGAGGCTCATGGATGCCGCTCCTCAGAAATAGCCGGCGGTGCGGTAATACTTGCGCACATGCTCGGTCTCGCGGTAGCCGCTGCCGGTCGGCGGCTGCGGCGCGGGATCGGCCGGCAATGCCGCCGGCGGCGCATGCCGGCGCGCGACGAGCGCGGCGACGGCAAGCGCGGGCAGGGCGGCCGCGGCGGCAAGGAAGCCGCGGCGGCGGCTGTCGCTGGGAGAGGTCTTCATGGTGTCGCTCCTGGCGGGAGGAAGGCATCGGGTTGCATCTTCGGCGCCTCCTCCCGCGGCAGCGCGAGGTCGAAGGCATCCTCGATCTCGAAGGCCTGGAACTCGATGTCGAGGAAGGCGCGCGCGAACACGGCGGCATGGCGATAGAAGGCGGCCGCCTGGGCGTCGCGGATGTCGTCGAGGCAGCGGCCGTACCACGGCGCGATGTGATCGCGGAAGAAGCGCCGCTGGCGCGCCAGCGGCAGGCCGCCTCGGTGGCCCGGCAGGCCGGCGATCATCGCCCGCATCGCCTCGCACAGCGCGGCCAGGTGGTCTTCCGGCTCGCCCACGCCGGCGGCGCGCGCCAGGCCCAGCTGCGCGAGATCCTCGCGCAGGGCGGCCAGCGGACGCTCCATCATGAAACCGGTCAGGTAGTGCGAGGCATAGGGATTGAGCGGCGGCGTGCCGATGCTGACGAACAGGGCATCGAATTCCTCCGAGACCGCCGCCGGATCGGCGCTGCGGGCGGCATCGACCAGCGCGCGCCAGCCGTCGTCGAGCGGATTGTCGCCGGCCGTCGATGCCAGCGGCGGCGCGCCGGCCAGCGCCGCCAGGATCGGGGCGTCGGGGGCGCGGAACAGCAGCGTGGCGACCAGCGCGTACAGGTCGGCGCGAGCCTGTTCCTCGGCGGGCAGCAGGATGTCCTCCGCTGGCTGCGCGGCATGCCCGGCGGCATCGTGCCGGATCGCGTCGTGGTCGGTGGTGCTCATGGTCTCCTCTGATGTTGGCAGGGCGCGCGGGCGGACGTTCCCCGTCGCATGGCAGCGGGCAGGCCGGCCCGCATGCTCCCTTGTGATGCATCAAATCCCGCGGGCGGTTCAGGATGCGCGGTGCAGTTCGGTCACGGTCGCGCGGCTGGTCGCCATCATGTCCACCACGCGGCAGTCGCCGCACATGCGCAGCCGGTCGGCATTGCCGGCGAAGGCCGCATGACTGCCCAGGCGTGCCAGCATGTTCTCGATCGCCTTGAGCGTGCCGATCGCCTTGCCGCAACGGATGCAGTGGAACGGTTCCGCTTCGTGCAGCACCGCGGTGCGCTGCGCCGCCGCCGGCGCCAGCAGGCGCGGCACCAGGGCGATCGCCTGTTCCGGGCAGGTGTCGGCGCACAGGCCGCATTGCACGCAGTTCTTTTCGATGAAGCGCAGTTGCGGGCGCTCGGCGTTCGATTGCAGTGCCGACGCCGGGCAGGCGCCGGTGCAGGCCATGCACAGGGTGCAGGCATCGGTATCGACCGCGATGGCGCCGAACGGCGCGCCGTCCGGCAGCGCCACCTGTTCGGGCGCGACGGGCGCATGGCGCCAGAGGTGGTCGAGCACGAAGTCGAGCGTGTTGCGCTTGTCCTGCTGCAGATGAAAGCCGGCGCGTGCGGCCGGGATCGCGGCCGGGGCGAGGGAATGCAGGCCCGCATCGAGCGTGGCGGCATCGGCCGCCTCGACGATGTCCACATGGCGGCCGGCATAGCCGAGTCCGTTCATGATGGCGCGGGCGAACCCGGCCTGCTGCCGGAGGGCGCTGCGGTAGGCCGGCGCATCGCCATCGGTGACCAGCACCGCGATGCCTTCCGCGCCGTAGCACAGCGCCGCCAGCCAGACGTCGATGCCGGCCGCGGCCGGGTGCTGCAGCTCGACCGGGATCACGCTTGCCGGCAGGCCGCGCAGGCCGCTGGCGCGGCGCGCCATGCGGCCGAGGGATGCGATCAGCGCGGCGCCGTGCTCCTTGCCGTGGAACAGCAGCAGCGGCCGTTCGCCGCCCGCCGCGCGATAGACCCGCAGCAGCTCGCGCAGGCGCTGGCCGGTGGCCGGCACGTCCGGATCGGCGTAGCCGAGCGCTCCGGTCGGGCAGACGGTGGTGCAGGCGCCGCAGCCGACGCACAGGTGCGGTTCCACCCGGATGCGGTCGCCGTCGGCGCGGATCGCCGCGGCCGAGCAGGTGTCGATGCAGGCGCTGCAGCCGCTGCGGCCGTTGCGCGCGTGGGCGCACAGGCGCTCCTTGTAGCGGAAGTATTTCGGCTTCTCGAAGCTGCCGACCATGCCGGCCAGCATCGTCGCCGCCGCCAGCCGCGCGGACAGCGCCGGACCCGGCGCGACATAACCCTGGGGCGGCTGGTGCATCGGCAGCAGCGGCGACCCGGAGAGATCGAGCACCAGGTCGAAGCGCGCGCTGCGCAGTGCCGGCGCCCGGTTGAAATCGATGGCGCCGACCGGGCCGCAGGCGGCGACGCAATCGCCGTGGCGGCGGCAGGCGCCTTCGTCGACCTGGTAGTCGAAGCCGATCGCCTGTTCCGGGCAGGCATCGATGCAGGCATTGCAGCGCACGCACAGGTCGAGGTCGACCGGATTGGCCTGGCGCCATTGCACGTTGAAATTGCCGAGCCAGCCATCGACCGTGATGTCGGTTCCGCTCAGCACCGGAAAGTCCCGCTCGGCGGGCAGGGGCGTGCGCGGCCCGGACGAGGTCAGCAGCACCGTGACGGCCAGTTCGCCGTGCAGGTGGCCGGCCCATGCCAGCGCGTCGTCGGCCGGCCCGACGATCAGCAGCCGGCCCTGCGAGGCATAGGTGACCGTCGGCAGCGGTTCGGGGGCCGGGCGGGCGGCGTCGGCCAGCAGCGCCGCCATTTTCGGCAGGCTGGCGGGCGCCTCCGCGCCCCAGCCGGCGGTCTCGCGGATGTTGACGAAGCGTAGCGTCGCGGTGCCGCCGCTGTCCTGCGCCAGCTCGCGGAACAGCGCGGCTTCCTGGGTGCAGGCGACCACCACCGTGTTGCCGGCCTGTGCGGCATCGACGAAGGACGGCGCCTCGGCGCCGCACAGCTGGTGCGCGACGGGCAGCGCGCCGCAGCCGAGCGCGCGGCCGATCCGTTCACCGGCGGCGGTGCCGAGCGGCATGGTGCGGTTGCAGCTGCACATCTTGTAGGTGGTGCTCATGGCGGCTCCGGTGCGGTCGTTGGCGCTTCACGCGGCGCGGGTTCCGGATCCTGATGCGCCGGCGTCGCCGTCGCGGCGGGATCGGGCCCGGCATGCGCGGCGGTCTCGGAAGCGGCTTCGGCGCCGCCGGCATCGGCACGGGTGTCTGCGCCTTCGTTCGTGCCGTCCAGCCGTGACGTTGCGCTTGCCGACCCTGTTTCCGAGTCGCTCGCCGAGAGCGGTTCGTCCGTGCGCCAGAGCGGTGCCGGATCGAGCGTGCTGCGCGCATGGGCCAGCGCCGCCAGCATGGCGGGCGTCATCGGGCTGGCGAGCGTGTAGTCGCCCATGTAGATGTCCAGGCCATCGGTCGTCGCGAAATGCGGATCGGCAAACAGCTTGCGCAGCGCGGCGCGCCGCACTGCCGGATCGGCGCCGCGGGCAATGAAGGGAGCGTAGTCGCCATCGGCGGCCAGCGCGGCGACATCGTCGAGCGTCGGCATCCGCGCATCTCCGGGCACATCGGCCGGCTGCCGATCGCCGTTGCCGGCGCCATCGCGCAACGCGCGCGCCTGGGCGCCCGCCGGTGCCTGCGCCGACGCTGCCTTGCGCCGCGACCAGCGGCGGAAGAATCCCTCGCTCATCGCGTGCGCTTCTGCACTGTCGGTGCGGGGAAGGGGCGATGGACGCGGCACGGAATGGGGTGGGGGCGCTGCATTGCTCTGGCTGCCTGGCTGCATGGTGTCGTTAGTCGAGTGTAGTCACCGCGCGCGCGCAACCCTTGAGGCTAGACAAGCGCGCAGGCGGCGCGGCGTACGTGCGCTTGCCCGGACGACATGCGGCGTGCGCGCGGAGCGGCGCGCAGGCGACCGGGCATGCATCAATAGTGCGCGGGAGTTCCGCGCCACGCGGCTTGTCTTACCGAACATCGATCGACGGTTTCCATCCACGCGGCGAGGTAGATCCATGTCCATGCCACCTGCATTGCCCTTCGGCCGCTGGCTGTGCGCCGGCCTTCTCATGGCATGCGCGGCCGCACCGGCCGTCGCGCAAAGCGGCGCGCCCGCATTGCGGCCCGGCGCCAGTGAAGCCGCGCGCACCGGCACCGGCCCGCGCGCCACGTCGGCGACCGCGCCGACGGGCGCGGAGGCGGCGGTTGCCGGGCCGCATGCAGAACGGCGCCAGTCCTTCAGGAACCGCTGCGTGGCGCGCACGCCGAATTCGTCGGCCGAGCCGCACGCCGCGCATCCGGCCGCGCCGGCGCAGGCGATTTCCGCATCCGACCGCAGGTTGATGCGCCAGCTGCTGCAGGAACACATCGCGCTGGCGAAGATGTCGGCGCTGGCCACCTCGATCTCCGGCAACGATGCGGTCCGGCAGCAAGCCGAGCGCGTGCTGGTCGACCATTACGGCGCCATCGACACGCTGCGCCGCATCGGCTGCGAGGGCGGCGTCGTCCTGCCGGGCGGCGTGGAAGCCGACCAGGCCGCGGTGCTGCGCCGCCTCGCGCTGGCGGCCGGGCCGCAGTTCGACCGGCTCTACCAGCAGGAAGCCGGCGCGCAGCGCATCGGGCGCTTGCGCGCCGTGCTGGCGGGCAGCGCCGAACGCCCGCAGGCGCCGCCGCTGAAGGACTATGCCCGCAGCACGCTGCCGCTGCTCGATGCGGAGATGGCCATGCTGGCGCCGGCATCCACGCCCGACGCCGCGGAGCCGCCTGCCGCCGGCGCCGCGCACGGCGCGAGCGCCCCGGCTGCCGCGACACCGGCAACGGGCAAGCCCGCCACGCCGGCCGCGCCCGCCGCAGCACCGGCGGCAGATGGCGCCGCGTCCGCGCCGCCGGCGCGCCCCTGACGCCGGCTTGCCGGCCAGCCATGCGTGGGCCGGATGCGACAGCGTCCGGGACGCGCGCTTGATGCACTGCAAACCCGGCGCGCCGGTCCACGCGATATCAAATGGTCCTTCGCCGCCCGGCACCATACTGACCTCCGGCAATGCGGCGGGTCCGTGCGGGCGTGGCGCATGACAGGCAATGATTCCGGAGGATTTCCATGCGACGACAGACCATCTGGCTCGGCACCGCGCTCGCGGCCGCCATGATCATCGTCGGCGCCGCCCAGGCGATCGGCAAGCGCGATGCCGGCAGCGACAGCGGCCCGCGCCACGCGCGCGACGGGGCGCTGGAGAACCGCCGCCAGGTCGACGACCTGTCCGGCGGCAGCGGCGACGAGCTGCTCTATCGCATCCGCGTGCCGCAGGGCGCCAGCGACCTGGTGGTGATCGCCACCGCGAAGAAGGACGGCACCCCGGTCGACCTCTATCTGCGCCACGGCGAGGCGCCGTCGCCGAAGCGCAACGACATGCGCGAGATCGGTCCGGCGCCGGTCAAGATGCTCTCGGTGCGGCAGCCGAAGCCCGGCACCTATCATGTGATGGTCCGCGGCGGCAACGGCCGCTTCGCCGGGGCCTCGCTGGTGGCAGGCTATGCGACGCCGGGCAGCGTGTTCAAGATCGGCATGCATGCGCACCGCCTTTACAACGGCGGCGACTGGAACGGTCCCGAGAGCCCCGAGCCGCAGTTCCGCTACGGCCTGATCCGCGACTGGGACATCTCGAAGCTGCACGATGCCGCGATCTGGAAGCGCGACGGCTCGATCGACTTCCGCCTCGTCGACCAGGTCTATCACAACCATGCGCGCAACGGCGCAAAGGTGATCAAGACCTTCGGAACGGTGCCGACCTGGGCATCGAAGCGCCCGGACGAACCGAACAAGCAGTATCCGAACTGGAAGGGCGCCAAGTCCGGCCCGCGCGATCTCGACGAGTACGAGGACTACGTCTACCGCTTCGTCTCGCACAACCGCGAACACCTGTGGGCGGTGGAAGGCTGGAACGAGCCGTACTCCTGCAAGGCCGACGGCAAGGAGTTCGCCACGATGACGCCGAACGAGCTGGCCGACGTGCAGAAGCGCGTGTACCTGGCGACCAAGCGCGTGTCCGAACGGATCCTGGTGTTCTCTCCGGCGCAGGCCTACGTGTGCGGCATTCCCCTGATCCTCAACGCGAAGACGTCCGAGGGCGAGCCGATGTGGAAGTTCTTCGATGCGCTGTCATGGCACGCCTACAACCGCTCGGCGCGCGGCAATGCCGGGCCGAGCTACGCGGCCGAGATCGGCGAGGTGCGCAAGCACCTGGTCGCAGCTGGACTGCGCGACATGCCGATCGCGGACACCGAGCATGGCTGGCTGGAACCGCCCAAGGAAGGCGGCGCCGAGTTCTATGCGATGAGCGACGAAGAGAAGGGCCAGGTGCTGCAGGAGACGGCGATGGTCGCGCGCAGCCTCGGTCTGCTGACCGTGGCCTGGTATGGATATGACAACAACATGGTCGGCAAGCCGATGGCCAGCCTGGAGTTGTCGCGCCGGCTGCAGAAGATCTACGGCGAATTCGATTCGCGCTGAGTGCCGGGAAGGACGTGCGGCACGCCTGCCGCCGCTGCGCTGCGGTAAGGATTTTTGCGCAGGTCTCCGCCGGATTGCCCTATACTCGGCCCGGAGGAGATGACACGCGCACCGACGGCGCAAGGGGGAACGATGAAGTGGAAGGCTGCCTTCGCGGCATGGCTGCTGATTGCCGCAACCGCATCGGCGAAGGACTTCGTCGTCAATGCGGGCGACATTCCGCCGTTCTGCTTCGAGGCGGACGGCAGGCAGACCGGCATCGTCGTCGACATGCTCGGCGAGGTGGCGAAGGCGCGCCGCGTCGGCTTCAACATCCGCTTCGTGGCCTGGAAGCGCGCCCAGGCGGAGACCCAGTCCGCCAACGACCAGCTCATCATTCCGCTCACGCGCACTCCCGAACGCGAGCGCCTCTATACCTGGATCGCGCCGCTGATCACCTACCATTTCGTCATCGTCACCGCGGGCGACCGCCCCGCGCCGCGCAGCATCGAGGAAGCGCGCGGACTGTCGATCGGCGTCCTGCGCGGCAATCCGATGGAACAGCTGCTGCCGCAGATGGGATTCTCCAACGTCGTTCCCGGCAATACCGAGGAAGGCAATGCGCGCCTGCTGCAGGCGGGCCGCATCGATGCCTGGGTGGTCGCCGACATCGTCGCGCGCGACGTGTTCCGCCGCGCCGGCGGCAATCCGAAGGATTTGCACGTCGGTCCGCGCGTCGGCGAACCGATGTCGATCTTCCTCGCGGCCTCGCCGCAGTTTCCCGAGGCGGACCGCAAGCTGCTGGCCGACGAGCTGAACAGGCTGCGCAACAGCGGCGAGATAGAACGCATCGTCAACCGCTACCGCATGCCGTAAGTCTTCCGCGCGTCCGCGCACCCTCCCGCCTTTCCCGCCTCGTACGACACGGCGGCATTTGAAACTCCGCAAAGGAATTCGCGTTCTCCGCACGGACGCCGTGCATCCTTGAGCGTCCGCAGAATTGGACCGCCATGCGGGTTCATAGTCATCTCACCATTCGCCGTTGCAGCTTGCCGTCTCCGGCGTGTCGAACGGATGCGCCGATTGCGCCGCCAGGCGCCGGTCGCGGCAGCACCAATGCGAAGGCATCGCCGGCATGCGCCCACGCGGCGGATCGGCACAGGGAAGGTTCGAAGGGGAAGCATGACGATCGCGCGCCGCGCGGGTCGCCTGGCGCCTTCGACAGCGGCGCGCCAGGCAGCGCGGCCGCGGAGGGCGACGGATCTCCCTGGCCGATGGGATGACGGCGAGTGTTGGAGTTCATCTTGACAAGGAGAGTTACCGTGAAAATCAAAGCACCCCAATCGTCCTCCTGGATGCGCAACGCTCCGAAGGTAGGCCTGTCCATCATCGCCCTGGCCATCCTGTCCGCTTGCGGTGGCGGCGGCGATGACGATCCGGCACCGGCACCGACGCCGAGCGAAACGCCGGCACCGGCGCCGACCCCGACCCCCACGCCGACGCCGGAACCGACCCCGACTCCGACCCCGACGCCCACACCGACGCCGACTCCGACGCCGACCCCGACCCCGACGCCGACTCCGACGCCCACACCGACGCCCACACCGACGCCGTCCGGCACCACCATCATGGTCGCCGACCGCACCGCCGGCGCCGTCACCGTCTGCACGGCCGATGCCACCACCGGCGCGATCGGCACCTGCCAGGCGCCGGTCACCAGCTTCAACCAGCCGACCGACATCTCGCTGTCCGGCGCCGGCGCCTACGTGGTCAACATCGGCAACGCCACGATCAGCCGCTGCACGGTCGATGCGGCCACCGGCGCGCTGTCGGCCTGCGCCAACGCCGGCGTGACCAACCTGAACCAGCCGACCGACATCGGCTTCAACGGCAGCTTCGCCTACATCGTCAACTTCGGCAGCAACGCGATCACGCGCTGCTCGGTGGATGCGACCTCGGGCGCGCTGTCCGGTTGCGCCGACTCCGGCGCCGTGGGCCTGCAGGGACCGATCGCGATGGAGGTGCGCGGCAATACCGCCTACATCACCAACAACACCGACCGCAGCATCAACCAGTGCACCATCGATGCGGCGACCGGCAACCTGTCCTGCGCGACCAACAAGAAGTACCTCGGCCTGGGACTGGCATCGCCCTATGGCCTGGCGATCAACGGCAATTACCTGTACATCGCCAACCAGGGCAATGCCGCCGGCGGCACCACGACCATGACGCAGTCGAGCGTCACGCGCTGCACGCTCGATGCCAATACCGGCGACATCGTCAGCGGCAGCTGCGCGGCCGAGAGCGGCATCACCGTGCCGGGCACGACCGCGACCGACTGGTTCCAGTTCAACCGCATCGCGTTCAAGAACGGTTCGGCCTACATCACCGCGCGCAGCATCGGCAAGGTGGTGCATTGCTCGGTCAATGCGACCTCGGGCGCGCTGTCGGCCTGCACCGTGGCGACCCAGCCGTTCACCGCGGCCACCGGTCTCGCGGTACGCTGATCGCGGCATCGCCCGCACGGCAAGCAGCGTTGCGGGCATCCCGGCCAGTCAGCTGGCCGCCGGCCTTCGGGCCGGCGGCCTTTTCATTTGAACGTGTCGATTCGGCAGGTCTTGTCCACAGAACCCGTGGATATGCCTGTGGACAACTGCCGGAACAACCTGCCAAGTCACTGATCCGCAAGGAAAAAAGTTCGCAGGTGCAAAACGCGGCAATCACCCGGCTCGGACGCCGGGCGTCCCCGTGCCGTCCCGCCCGGGCAGGCCGTCGGCTTCCATGCGCAGGCGCGGCAGGCAGTCGGGGTACTCGCGCTGGATGAAATCGACCAGTCCTTCGCGGATGCGGCAGCGCAGGTCCCAGGCGCGGCCGGCGTCGCCGGCGCTGATCAGGATGCGTACATGGATGGCGCGGTCGCTGGCATCGACCACCTGGGTCTGGCACAGCCGGCGGTCCCACTCGGGTGCCGCCTCGCACAGCCGTTCGGCTTCCTTGCGGATGGCCTCGACCGGCGTGCGGTAGTCGAGCCACAACGACACCGTGCCAAGGATCTCGGCCGTGGTGCGGGTCCAATTCTGGAACGGGTTCTCGATGAACCACTGCAGCGGCAGGATCAGGCGGCGCTGGTCCCAGATGCGCACCACCACGTAGGTGCCGGTGATCTCCTCGATCCAGCCCCATTCGTTCTGCACGATCACCACGTCGTCGAGGCGGATCGGCTGCGTCAGCGCCAGCTGGATGCCGGCCAGCAGGTTGGTCAGCACCGGCCGCGCGGCGAAGCCGATCACCAGGCCGGCCACGCCGGCCGAGGCCAGCAGGCTGCCGCCGATCTGGCGCAGCACCGGAATGGTCATCAGGGCCAGCCCCGATCCGATCACCACCAGCAGCGTCATCACCGCGCGCGTCAGCACCCGCGTCTGCGTCTGGATGCGGCGCGCCTGCAGGTTGTCGGCCGCATGCGCAGGATTGAGTTCGACGATGGTGTCGCCGATCGCCTTGACGCAGCGGACGATCAGCCAGGTGAAGGCGGCGATCACCGCCAGCGCGCACGCATGCTGCAGCGTGAGGATGCCGGCCAGGCGCTGGTCGGCATTGCGCAGGATGAGCTGGGACGCCATCAGGAACAGCGCCATGGCGCCGGCGCGATGCCCGTAGGCCACCAGCCGCCGCGAGAACGGGAAGGGCCGCGCGACGCGTTCCAGAACGCGGGTGCCGAGCATGTGGAACAGCATGACGCCCAGGCCCGCCAGCAGCAATTGCGCCAGGACGCCGGCCCACGATGCATTGTGAAAGATGGCCACCCACGGGGCGATGGCGATGACGAACGCGTCGGCGATGTCGGCGGAAGTGGTCATGCAGCAGGGGAAAGGCAGCCGCGCACGGCGGCGAAGCGGAACGGCGCGCCGGTGGTCCGGGAGCGCCGCAGCGAGGACGGCGTCGGGCCGGCCGTGAGCCGCGTACCGCACACCTTTCCGGCTGCGGCGGACACGGCGGACCGCGAGGTCTGACAGGATGCTAGCGCAGCGATCGCATGCGCTCATTGAGGCGTATCGAAGGAAGGGGAGGGCGGATGTCCGCCTGCGCTACTTGCCGCAGCGAAGCGTCCAGGTTTCCAGGGCACGGCGCGCATCGCGCCTGGCTCGTTCCACCGAGCGGCCGGTGGCGGTCCGGACGTCTTCTTCCTTCCATTTCACGCGCAGGGCGAGGGCATCGCAGTTTTTCTTCTCTGCCGATGCGCGTACCGCTGCGCGGCGGGCTTCGGCGGCCGCGCGCGACTGTTCGCGTTCGCGGGTCGTCTCGATGCTGGCCAGCAGCCGCCGTTCATGCTCGGCGCGCTGCCGCGCGGCGGCGGCATCGGCCGGCGCCACATGTTCATTGCCGGACAGCTTCAGTGCCTTGCCGTCGGGACAGGGCTGGTCGCCGTAGACGACTTTCCCGTCGATGCTGCACTTGTAGGCCGCCTGCGCCGGCAGGGCGCAGGACAGCAGCAGGGCGGCCGCCAGCAGGCGGCGAAACGCACGCATGGCCATCGCGCTCAGACGACCTTGCCCGGATTCATGAGGTTGTACGGATCGAGCGCCTGCTTGATCGCCTGCATCAGCTGCATCTCGACCGGCGACTTGTAGCGCAGGATCTCGTCGCGCTTGAGCGCGCCCAGGCCGTGCTCGGCCGAGATCGAGCCGCCGTGGCGCGCCACGCTGTCGTGCACCACGCGGTTGACGTCGGGCTGGCTGGCGATGAAATCGTCGGGCGACTGGTCCTCGGGCGGAGACACGTTGTAGTGCAGGTTGCCGTCGCCGAGATGGCCGAAGGTCACCATGCGGCAGCCGGGGAAATGCGCCTGCAGCTGGGCGTCGGTCTCGCGGATGAAATCGCCGATGCGCGATATCGGCACCGAGATGTCGTGCTTGATGTTCTTGCCTTCCTCGGCCTGGGCCAGGGGGATGTGCTCGCGCAGGTTCCACAGCGATTTCGACTGGGCGATCGACGAGGCGACGATGGCGTCCTCGATCACGCCTTCCTCGAGCGCGGCGCCGATCACCGCTTCGAGCATCGCATTGGCATGCTCCTCGGATTCGCTATCGGACAATTCCATCAGCACGTACTGGCCGTGGGATTCGGAAAAGGGCAGGCGCATCTGCTGGTAGTGCTTCGCGACCAACCGCAGGCAGAAGTCGGACATCAGCTCGAAGCCGGTCAGCGCCGGGCCGCAATGCTCCTGCGCGATCGACAGCAGGCGCAGCGCATCGTCGGGAGACGCCATGGCGGCCAGCGCGGTCAGCTCGGCCTTCGGTTTCGGGAAGACCTTGACGACCGCGGCCGTGATGATGCCCAGCGTACCCTCGGCGCCGATGAAAAGATCGCGCAGGTCGTAGCCGGTGTTGTCCTTGCGCAGTCCGGACAGGCCGTTCCAGATGTTGCCCTGGGCGGTGACGACTTCCAGGCCCAGGCACAGCTCGCGCGCATTGCCGTAGCGCAGCACTGCGGTGCCGCCGGCGTTGGCGGCGAGATTGCCGCCGATGGTGCAGCTGCCTTCGGCGGCCAGCGACAGCGGGAACAGGCGGCCCGCCTCGGCGGCGGCGGTCTGCACGTTCTCGAGGATGCAGCCGGCCTCGACCGTCATCGTGTTGTTGACCGTGTCGATGGCGCGGATGCGGTTCAGGCGGCCGGTCGACAGGACGATCGCGGTGCCCGATTCGTCCGGCACGCTGCCGAGCACGAGGCCGGTATTGCCGCCCTGGGGCACGACCGGCACGCGGAATTCATTGCACAGCCGCACGACGGCGGCGACTTCCTCGGTGGTGCCGGGGCGCACCACCGCCAGGGCACGGCCGGTGAAGCGTCGGCGCCAGTCGGTGAGGTAGGAGGCGGTGTCCTCCGGTTCGGTCAGGATGTAGGGGGCGCCGACGATGCGGGCGCATTGTTCGAGGAACGGATTCATTTATACGTATTGGATTTGGCCGCCTTGAGGATGGCTTCCTGCGCCAGTCGCTTGGCGGCGATCTTGTACGGGCGCAGGTAGAGGATGGTGCCGGCGAAGAACAGGACCGACAGTCCCACCTCGCCCCAGGCCAGCATGGTGCCCATGCCGGCGTCGATGCCGCCGCTGGTGGCGCGCACGATGCCTTCGGTGAAATACAGCAGGATCATCATCGACGACCACTGCATCGTGTAGATGTCGCGCTTGAGGACGCCGATCAGCGGCCAGAACAGCGGGATGGCCTTGAGCGCCAGCCAGGAGCCGCCCGGCCGCAGCGGCGCGAGCCAGGTTTCCCAGAGGGTGCACAGCACGATGAGGAAGACGACGCCGACGAGTGCGGCGACATGGCATGCCTTGTGGAATGGGGTATTCATGGTGCGCTCTGCAGTTTCCTTGCTGTCTCCGCGAGCCGCCTGCCGAGGGCGATGGTCAGCAGGCGCGTCTCGTCCGAAATTGCCTTGTCGCCGCCGGCGCCGGACACGTGGCTGGCGCCATAGGGCGTACCGCCGCTTGCCGTCGTCATGAGTTCCGGATGCGTGTACGGGATGCCCATGACGAGCATGCCGTGGTGCAGCAGGGGAATCATCATCGACAGCAAGGTGGATTCCTGCCCGCCGTGCAGGCTGCCGGTGGAGGTGAACACGCACGCCGGCTTGCCGGCAAGCGTGCCCGACACCCACTCGGCCGAGGTGCCGTCGAGGAAATACTTCATCGGCGCCGCCATGTTGCCGAATCGGGTCGGCGAGCCGAGGGCCAGTCCGGCGCACTCCTGCAGGTCGCGCAGTTCCACATACGGTGGACCGTCCGAGGGGATCGCGGGTTCGGTCGCTTCGGCGACAGACGACACGGATGGGACGGTGCGCAAACGCGCCTCGCATCCGGGCACGGCGTCGATGCCGCGCGCGACCAGTTCGGCCAGCTTGCGGGTGGAGCCATGGCGGGAGTAGTAGAGGACCAGCAGGACGAGGGGGGAAGCGCTCATGGCTTGCTATTATACGAACCTTTACCAACGGCACCTTCAATTCCATGGTCGGACGACGCCTTGCTGCCAGACTGGCGAGCGCCCGCGGCGCGCACACGCCGCGCGTGCGGGAAATCCTCGATTTCGCGCAGCGCCGCCTGGACGAGGAGCGCCTGCCCCAGGTGGCCGGCAGCCTGACCTTCACCACCGTGCTGGCGCTGGTGCCGCTGTTGACCATCGCGCTGGCGATCTTCACCACCTTCCCGATGTTCAAGGCCTTCCGCGCGTCGCTGGAGGCCTACTTCATCCAGGGCGTGATGCCGAAGGGGATCGCCAACACCATCCTGGCCAACCTCAACCAGTTCGCCGCCAAGGCGACGCGGGTATCGGCCATCGGCGGCGTGGCCCTGCTGCTGACGGCGCTGGCCATGCTCAACATGATCGACCGGGTGTTCAACGACATCTGGCGCGTCAAGGAGCGCCGGCCGCCGGCACAGCGCCTGCTGGTCTACTGGGCCATCGTCACGCTGGGCCCGCTGATGATCGGCGTGTCGATCACGGTCACCTCCTACCTGTTCACCGCCACCTCCGACGTGGTGTCCCAGGTGCCGTTCGTCGGCGACGTGTTCTACACGCTGATCTCGGTCTTCCTGACCACCTCGACCTTCGGCCTGCTGTACATGGCGGTGCCGAACCGCTTCGTCGACTGGCGCGACGCCGCCTGGGGCGCGCTGGTGGCGGCGATCGCCTTCGAGATCGCCAAGCGCCTGTTCGCCATCTTCGTCGCCAAGTTTTCGACTTACGCGGTGGTCTACGGCGCCCTGGCGGCCTTGCCGATCTTCCTGATCTGGGTCTACGTGTCGTGGCTGATCACCCTGGTCGGCGCGGTGATCGCGGCCTCACTGCCGGTGATCCGCTACGAGCGCTGGTGGCACAAGGCCACTCCCGGCACCGCCTTCGTCGACGCGATGGCGGTGCTGGGCGAATTGCACGCGGCGCGCGAGGGCGGCGGCTCGGCCGCGGTCGATGCGACGATGCTGCGCGAGCGCACGCGGCTGGGATTCGACGAATCGGAAGCGCTGCTGCAGAAGATGCTCGACGCCGGCTGGGTCGGCCGCATCAAGGTGGACCGCCCGGCGCGCCGCCAATGGGGCAAGCGCATCACCGAGGGGATGGATTCCTGGGCGCTGCTGGCCAATCCGCACCAGATCACGCTGGCCGACGTCTACCGCCTGTTCATGTTCGACGGCTCGGCCAACCCCGCGCTGGCCACGCAGGTGGAAGCGGCGATCGAACGCGGACTGGACGAGACCCTGACCGCGTATTTCCGCCGCGTGCGCCAGTCCGCCTCAGAATGAGTCGGTGCCGGTCAGCATCTGCCAGTACATCACCCAGTCGCCCATGAACGAATAGACCGGATGCCGGAAGGTGGCCGGCTGGTTCTTCTCGACCAGGAAATGGCCGATCCAGGCGAATCCGTAGCCGGACACCAGTGCCCCAAGCAGCCACCAGAGGCTGCCGGTCAGCAGCAGCGCGGCCAGGCAGAGCAAGGCGAGAGTGGAGCCGACGAAATGCAGCTCCCGGTTGGTGCGGTTGGAGTGCTCGGCCAGGTAGACCGGGTAGAACTCGGCGAAACTGGCGAATTCGCTCTTGGCAAGCGTCGACATGGCGGACTCCCTGCGATGGTGATACCCCAGATTAATCCGCGCGCGACGCGGATGCAAGGTGGACGCCGGCCTTGCGGCCGGCGCCGGCCACCCGTCGTCCGTCGTCCGTGCCCCACAAGTCGCCGCGTCAGCCGCGCGCGAAGCCGGCCAGCGCCTCCAGCACGGCATCCGGCTGCTCGGCCATCAGGGCATGGCCACAGTTGTCGAGCAGGACGGTCTTGCCGTGCGGGATAGCCTTGGCGAGCGCGGCGGTGGCGCGCGGCGGCGTCATCATGTCGCGCTTGCCGAGCAGGAAGAGCGTCGGGCAGGCGACCTTCGCAGCCGCCGCCTCGCCGCCGGCATAGGCGTTGCAGGCCGAGAAATCCGTGTAGAACACCAGTTCGGGATTGCGCCTGCCGATGCGCTGCATCAGCCGCCGGTTGCCGCCCTGTACCCAGAATCCCGGCCCGGGATTGGACGGCTTCTGGGCGATGGTGCTGTGCGACCAGATGTTGACCATGTCGATCGCGGTCTGCTCCGCGTTCTTCGCGGCGTCGAGCAGCACGTCGGACACCTTCATCGGATAGGCCGTGCCCACCAGCGCCAGCTTCGAGACGCGCTGCGGCGCGCGGGCGCACGCTTCCAGCGCGATCAGCGAACCCATGCTGTGGCCTACCAGCATGGCCTGCTGCGCGCCCGCCGCGTCGAGCAGCGCCAGCAGCCAGTCGGCCAGCGCTTCCACCGTCGGCAAGGCGCTGCCGCCGCTGCGGCCGTGGCCGGGCAGATCGACCGCCAGCACCGAGAACCCGTGATGGGCGAACCAGCGCGACTGCAGGATCCACACCGAGTGGTCGTGCTGCGCGCCATGGATGAAGACGACGGTCGGCAACGCGGCGTCGAAGGCCTTGCCGCCGGAATAGCAATACGCCTCATGTCCCTGTACGTTCAGCAGCATGTCAGGCTCCCTTCTGCGAGGCTTTCAGGCCGCGCGCCAGGTCTTCGATCAGGTCGTCGGCGTCTTCCAGGCCGATCGACAGGCGCATCGTGCCCTCGGTGATGCCGGAGGCCGCCAGCTGCTCGGCCGGCACGCGGAAATGCGTGGTCGAGGCCGGGTGGATCACCAGCGACTTGGCATCGCCGACGTTGGCCAGGTGCGAGAACACCTGCAGCGATTCGACGAAGCGGCGCCCCGCGGCGCGGTCGCCCTTGATGCCGAACGAGAACACCGCGCCGCAACCGCGCGGCAGCAGCGTCTTCGCCAGTGCGTGGTCGGGATGCGATTCCAGCTCCGGATAGGACACCGACGCGACCGCCGGGTGAGCGGCGAGGAAGTCGACCACCTTGCGGGTATTGGCGACGTGGCGTTCCATGCGCAGGCCGAGCGTCTCGATGCCCTGCAGGATGGCGAAGGCGTTGTGCGGGCTCATCACCGCGCCGAAGTCGCGCAGGCCCTCGCGGCGCGCGCGCAGCGAGAACGGCGCCACCGTCGACTCTTCGGAGAACACCATGCCGTGGAAACCGTCGTACGGCTCGCACAGCTCGGCGAAGCGGCCGGTCTTCTCGTAGGCTTCCTGCCAGTCGAAGGTGCCGCCGTCGACCAGCAGGCCGCCGATCGCGGTGCCGTGGCCGCACAGGAACTTGGTGGCCGAATGGAAGAGCAGGTCGGCGCCGTGGTCGAAGGGCTTGAGCAGCCAGGGCGTGGTGAAGGTCGAGTCGACCATCAGCGGCAGGTAGCGCTCGTGGGCGATCTCGGCCACCTTCGGGATGTCGAGCACGTCCAGGCCCGGGTTGCCGAGCGTCTCGCCGAACAGCACCTTGGTGTTCGGGCGGATCGCGTCGCGCCAGGCATCGAGGTCGCGCGGGTCGACGAACGTGGTCTCGATGCCGAAGCGCTTCATCGTGTAGGCCAGCAGGTTCTGCGAGCCGCCGTACAGCGCGCGCGACGCCACCACGTGAGAGCCGGCGCCGGCGATGGTCGCCAGGCCAAGGTGCATGGCCGCCTGCCCGCTGGCGGTGGCGATGCCGGCCACGCCGCCCTCGAGCGCGGCGATGCGCTCCTCGAGCACCGCGGTGGTCGGGTTCGAGATGCGCGAGTACACATGGCCGGCGCGTTCCATGTTGAACAGCGAGGCCGCGTGGTCGGAATCCTTGAAGACGAAGGAGGTGGTGAGATAGATCGGCACGGCACGCGCGCCGGTGGCGGGGTCGGGCGCGCTGCCGGCATGCAGCGACAACGTGTCGAACCCGGGATACTTGGGACCGCTCATGGTGGCATTCTCTCGAAAACTTGATGATGCGCATCGTAGCATCATCCATGCTCTCCTTCGAGGAGCGGCGGGCGTGCGCGCTGGATTTTTCCGCACAGTTAGGCTACATTTGGGTCGTAACCAATCGTCCGGGGCGGCCTCATGAAAGTATCCGAAATCCTCAAAGTCAAAGGCGACATCCTCTACACCGTCACGCCGGACACGCCGATGGTCAAGGCGGTCGACGCGATGGCCGAAAAGGATCTCGGATCGCTGGTCGTCATGGAGTTCGGCGAACTGGTCGGCATGCTGACCTTCCGCGAGGTGATGAAGGCATTGCGCGACAACAAGGGCGAGGTCGGTTCCGGCACCGTGCGCAAGCACATGGACGACCACCCGATCACGATCGTTCCCGACACCGAGGTCAACGAAGTGCGCCGCCTGATGCTCGAGAAGCACGCGCGCTACGTGCCGGTGGTCGAGGCCAAGACGCTGATGGGCGTCATCTCCTTCTACGACGTGGCCAAGGCGGTGCTCGAGGCACAGAGCTTCGAGAACAAGATGCTCAAGGCCTACATCCGCGACTGGCCCGCCGAAAGCGAAGAATAATTGCGGCGCACGACAGGCCCGATGCCCGCGCAACGCAGCAACGCGAAAGCCGCTCATGACGATCACGCCATGAGCGGCTTTTCCTTTATTGTCTCCTCCGGACGCGCGTTGCCGCTCCGCCTCCGATAGTTCGAAAGGATCGCACCAAATGCATATCGCCGTCGTCGGTGCCGGCCTGGCCGGGTTGATTTGTGTCAAGGAATTGCAGGCGCGCGGCCACCAGGTGGTCGTGTACGACAAGCGCGATCATGTCGGCGGCCGCACCTACACGCGCGAGACCGAGCTCGGCGGCTTCGACGTCGGCGCCCAGTATTTCACCGCCACGACGCCGGCATTCAAAAAGCGCATCGACGCCTGGAACAAGGCGGGCTGGGTGATGCCGTGGGAAGCGAAAGTCGTGGTGGTGGAGCAGGGCATGGTGCGCACCGCCGACCGCGGCCCGCGCCGCTTCGTGGCGATCCCGGGCATGGGCTCGCTGGCGCGCAACCTCGCCGAGGGCGTCGACGTGCGCACCGAGCAACTGGTGCGCCGCATCGTGCCCGACGGCGACAAGTGGCTGCTCAGCGTGCGTGCCGACACCGTGGCCGTCGATGCGACCGCCGGCCCGTTCGATGCGGTGATCGTGGCGACCACGCCGGACCATGCGGCCATCCTGCTGTCGGACCAGCCGCCGTTTTCCGAGCAGGCGCGCAAGACCCGGCTCATGCCGTGCTGGTCGCTGTCGCTCGGCTTCCTCGACACGCTCGGCCTGGAATTCGACGCCGCCTGGGTACAGAGTTCGCGCATCGGCTGGATCTGCCGCGATTCGTCCAAGCCGCAGCGACGTCCCGGCGAACACTGGGTGGCCCATGCGCCGGCCGCCTGGAGCATCGAGCATTTCGAGGACGACCCGGAACGGGTGAAGGAAAAGATGCTCAAGGCCTTCCACGATGCCACCGGCACCCATGTTCATCCGATCTACGCCAATGCCTACCGCTGGGCCTGCGCCCAGTCGGCCCAGCCGGTCGCGGGCGACTGCCTGTGGGATCCTTCGGCAAGGATCGGCGCCTGCGGCGACTGGTTCGCGGCCGGGCTCGATGGCAGCGGACGCATCGAGAACGCCTTCCTGTCGGCGATGGCGCTGGCCGCCCGCATCGGCTGAGGGCACCCCATCGGTATCGCTGCACGATACCGGGAGTACGGATTCTTCGTTCGGGTTAGCTGCCTTGTTTCCGGATTGCGCAGCAACGGGCCTATAATCCGCCCGTTGCAGCCCGATCAACTCCTTCCCCGGACACCATGAGCCAATCCAGCCAGTTCTCGCTGCTCGGTCAGCGCCGCTTCGGTCCCTTCTTCTGGACCCAGTTCCTCGGCGCCTTCAACGACAATGTCTTCAAGACTGCGCTGCTCACCGCGCTGACCTACGATACGGCGCGCTGGACTTCCCTTGATCCCGGTCTGCTCAACAACCTGATTCCCGGCCTGTTCATCCTGCCGTTCGTCCTGTTCTCGGCGACCTCCGGCCAGCTGGCCGACAAGATGGACAAGGCGCGCCTCACGCGCTGGGTGAAGATCCTCGAGATCGCCATCATGGCCATCGCCGCGGTCGGCTGGATGACCCACCAGCTGTGGATCCTGGTGGCGGCCATCTTCGGCATGGGCCTGCATTCGACCGTCTTCGGCCCGGTGAAGTACGCCTACCTGCCGCAGCACCTGCGCCAGGACGAGCTGGTCGGCGGCAACGGCATGGTCGAGATGGGCACTTTCGTCGGCATCCTGCTCGGCCAGGTGCTCGGCGCCAAGTTCGCGGTCGCCGGCAGCATCGGTCCCGAGCTGGTGGCCGGCACCGCCGTCTTCATCGCGGTGGTCGGCTGGCTGACCAGCCGCGCGATCCCGCTGTCGCCGGCGGCCGATCCGGGTCTGCAGATCAACTGGAATCCACTGACCGAGACGGTGCGCAACCTGAAGTTCTCGCGCCAGAACCGCACGGTGTTCCTGTCGATGCTCGGCAATTCCTGGTTCTGGTTCTACGGCTTCATCGTGCTGTCGCAGTTCCCGGTGTTCGCCAAGAGCTACCTGCAGGGCGACGAGAACCTGTTCGTGCTGCTGCTGACGATCTTCTCGATCGGCGTCGGCGCTGGCTCCCTGCTGTGCGAGCGCCTGTCCGGCCACAAGGTGGAGATCGGCCTGGTGCCGTTCGGCTCGATCGGCCTGACGGTGTTCGGCATCGACCTGTATTTCTCCAGCAACGGCTTCCAGGCGCCCGGCGCGCTCGGCGTGGCGACTTTCCTGGCGCAGCCGGGCGGCTGGCACATCCTGTTCGACTGCGCCATGATCGGCATGTTCGGCGGCTTCTACATCGTGCCGCTGTTCGCCCTGATCCAGACCCGCTGCGACCCCGCCCACATGTCGCGCACCATCGCCGGCATGAACATTCTCAACGCGCTGTTCATGGTGGCGGCGGCCGGCGTGGCGGTGGCGATGCTGCAGATGGGCCTGACGATTCCGCAGATCTTCCTGGCCACGGCGGCGCTCAATGCGCTGGTGGCGCTGTACATCTTCTCGCTGATGCCGGAATTCCTCATGCGCTTCCTGGCCTGGCTGCTGATCCACACGATCCATCGGGTGGAAGTGGTCAACGGCGACAGCATCCCGGAAGAAGGGCCCGCCGTCCTGGTGTGCAACCATGTCAGCTATGTCGACGCCGTCGTCATCATGGCGGCCAGCCCGCGCCCGATCCGCTTCGTGATGGACCACCGCATCTTCCGCATTCCGGTACTGTCGTGGATCTTCCGCACCGCCCGCGCGATCCCGATCGCGCCGGCCAAGGAAGACCCGTGGCTGATGGAGAAGGCCTATGTCGACATCGCCCAGGCGCTGCACGAGGGCGAACTGGTCTGCATCTTTCCTGAGGGCAAGCTGACCAGCACCGGCGAGATGAACGAGTTCAAGGGCGGCGTGAAGAAGATCGTCGAGCGCAGCCCGGTGCCGGTGATCCCGATGGCGCTGCGCGGCCTGTGGGGCAGCATGCTCACGCGCAGCCCGGGCAACCCGTTCGGGCGCTCGTTCCGCCGCGGTCCGTTCTCGCGCCTGTCGCTGGTGGTGGGCGCGCCGGTGGCGCCGTCGCTGGCCACGCCGGAAGGCCTGCAGGAGCGGGTGGCGGAACTGCGGGGGGAATGGAAGTAAAGCTCACTCGGACAGCTTCTTCCCCCTGAGCCGGGGGAAGGTTGGGTTAGGGTAGTGTGCTTCTTCAAACGCAGGCATGCGATCAGGCGCACCACCCCCACCCTGACCCTCCCCCTTGCCAGGGGGAGGGAGGCAAGCATCAATGCGCGACCGCCTTGGCGCTCATCCCCGTATCCTCGCCCTGGCGCTGCGGCGCCACGCTCGGCAGCGTGATCGTGAACGTGGTGCCCTTGCCGACCTCGCTGTTGACGCGGATGCGCCCGCCGAGGATGCCGGTCACGATGTTGTGCGTGATGTTCAGGCCCAGGCCGGAACCGCCGGCACCGAGCTTGGTGGTGAAGAACGGGTCGAAGATGCGTGTCAGGTTGGCCTGCGGAATGCCGACGCCGTCGTCGCTGACCGTCATCTCGACCCAGTCGTCGCCGGCAGCGTGGGCGCGAATCATGACGGTGCCGTTCTCGCGGCCGTCGAACGCATGCAGCAGCGCATTGTTGACCAGGTTGGCGATCACCTGGCCCAGCGGGCCCGGATAACTGTCGAGCGAAATGCCTTCCGGGATCTCCTGTTCCACCTGGTAGGTCGTCTTCTTCAGCGTCGGCCACAGCGTCAGCATCACTTCCGACACCATTTCCGCCAGCTGGAAGGAGCGGCGCTGGCTGCTGGTCTGGTCGACCGCCACCTGCTTGAAGCTGGTGACCAGGTTGGCGGCGCGGTGCAGGTTGCGGATCAGGATGTCGCCGGCCTTGTTGGCGTCGGCGATGTAGGTTTCCAGCTGCGAGCGCTTCATGCCCTGGCCCGACTGGTAATCCTTGGTCAGCACGCGCGTCTGGTCGACCAGCGTGCTGGCCACCATCAGGCTGTTGCCGATCGGCGTGTTCAGTTCGTGGGCCACGCCCGCCACCAGCGAACCGAGCGCGGCAAGCTTCTCGCTGCGGACCAGTTCGTCCTGGGCGATCTTCAGGGTCTGCAGCGTCGAGGCCAGTTCGCTGTTGGTGCGCTGCAGCTCCTCGGTGCGTTCGACCACGCGCTCTTCCAGGTTGGCGTTCAGCTCGCGGATCTCGTTCTCGATGCGGCGCTTGTCGGTCACGTCCTCGAAGGCCAGGATGTGGAAGCGCTCGCCTTCCTGCTCGAAGGTATGGCCGGAGAACTGCACCAGCACCTTGCTGCCGTCGCCGCGCCGCATCCACAGTTCGTGGCGGCCGTCGGCGCTGCCGTCCGTGCCCAGCTCGGCCAGCAGCAGGTCGCGGTCGGCCGCGTCGAGGAACATGCCGAGGCCGTCGGCGGTCTGCCCGATCACGTCGTCGCGGCCACGCAGGAACAGGCTCTCGAACGCGTGGTTGACGTTCTTGAAGGTGCTCACGGGGCCGACGTCGGTGACCGCCAGCGCGACCGGCGACGACTCGAAGATCGTGGAAAAGCGCTGCTCGGACGAGCGCAGCTCGGCCTCGGCGCGCTTGCGTTCGATCTCGGCCGATGCGCGTTCGCTGAACACCTGCAGCAGCGAGCGCACCAGGTCCGGATTGCTGAGCGGCTCGGTGTGCATCACCGCCAGCACGCCGATGACGTTGCGCGCGGCATCGCGCAGCGGCGCGCCGGCATAGCTCTCCCAGCCGTCGCGCACCAGGATCTCGTCGCGCGGGAACTGGGCGCGGATGCCGCTCGGGAACACCACCAGGTCGCCGGCCAGGGCCTTCTCGCAGGGGGCGCCGTCGGCGTCGTATTCGAAATTGTTGCCGGCATGGCCGCGCGTATGGATCGCCACCGTGCCGATACGGTGCGGCGCGTCGGGCGTGCGCATGCCGATGAAGACGCAATCGACGCGCAAGGCGGATGCCAGGTCCGCCACCAGCAGATCGAAGAACGATTCGCCGGCCAGGAACTGGGTACCCTGGGCCAGCCGCAGCAGGGCGCGGTCGGCCTCGGCCTTCTGTTCCTCCAGCATGCGCTGGTCGGTCACGTCGCGGATGACCGACATCATGTAGTGCTGGTTGCCGACGTCGAAGGCGGTGGCATTGGTCAGGCACAGGCGCAGGTTGCCGTACTTGGTGCGCATCGTCCACGGGTAGTCGCGCACGATCCGGTCCTGCTTGAGCTGGGCGACCAGCTTCTTGCGGTGCTCCGGCTCCGCCCACATCTGCAGCTCCGCCGCGGTCTTGCCGGTCACTTCCTCGTGGCGGTATCCGGCCACGCGCTCGAAGGACTGGTTGACGTCGATGATGGTGCCTTCGTCGATCAGGGCAATGGTCACCGGGTCCGGATTGCACTGGAAGGCGCTGGAGAACTTGATCTCCGACAGCCTCTGGGCTTCCTCGGCGCGGCGGCGCTCGGTGATGTCCTCGGCCATCGACAGCAGGCGGCCGGTCTGTCCGGTCTCGTCGCTGATGTGGGTGTGGCTCCACTGGCAGATGATGACGCGGCCGTCGGCGCGGATGTTTTCGCTGATGGTGTGGGTGCCGTCATGCTGTGACTGCAGGTCGCGGAAGATGTCGTTGCCGCTGCCGGCATTGCGGTCGATGAAGCCGCCGTGGCGGCCGATCGCCTGCTCGCGGCTGTAGCCGAAGATGCGCACCGCGGCGGCGTTCCATTCGATGACGCGGAAGCTGTTGTCCCACTCGATGATGGCGATCGGGCTCTGTTCCACCAGCGCCCGGTAGCGGCGTTCGCGCTCGTGCAGTTCCTGCTCGATCTGCTTGCGCTTGTCGATGTCCAGTTCGAGCTCGTGGTTCTTCTGGTCGAGCTCCTCGAACAGCTTGCGCAGCGACAGGCGGGTTTCTTCCAGCCGGCGGCCGAGCAGGCCGATCTCGTCGAGGTTGGTCCAGGTGAATGGGGTGTTCAGCTCGCGGCTGGCCAGGTGCTCGGCGCCCTTGGACAGGCGCTGCAGCGGCGACACCAGGCGCTTTTCCAGCAGCACCAGGATCAGGGCGATCGAGACGAACACCTGCGCCGTCAGCGCGGCGATCTGGGCGATCAGCGCGTCGACCATGATCTTGCGCAGGCGGGCGCTGCCGACTTCCAGTTCGATCGACCCGATGGTGCTGCCGCGGTAGATCACCGGGCGCTCCACCGACGCCGTGTAGCCGGCCCGGCGCTCCGGATGCTCGCCGGCGACGAACACGCCGAGGGCGTTGTCGCGCACCTTGATGCGGATGATGTCTTCGTTGCGCGCCATCATGGCGTCGAGCAAGGCGCCGCCGCTTTCCTGGTTGATGTTCCAGAGCGGCTCCTGCATGCCGTTGGCCAGGATGTCGGCGTTCAGCGTCAGCAGGTCATGGGTCTGCTTCTTGACGTCCTCGTCGAAGCGCTTCCACCACGAATAGCCGTTGATGATGAGGGCCGGCGCGATGAGGCCGAGCACGACCACCATCACCAGCGCGCGTCGAATAGTGAGTGTGGATCCGATCATCGTTCCATCTCCGCGTTCCGGGCACCGTGGCCAAGGTCAGGATGAATGCGGCAGCCGCCCGGGGGCGGCCGCCGTCAGGGCTTGGCATGCTGCTTGAGCCACTCGGCCAGCAGGTCCGGGGTCATCGGCTTGGCGAACAGGTAACCCTGGCCGAGCGGGCAGCCGAGCGAGGTCAGGATGCCAGCCTGCGTCTCGTCCTCCACGCCCTCGGCGATCACGTCGAGATCGAGGTTGCGGCCGAGCTGGATGACCATCTCGGCGATGCTGCTGCCGCGCGAGGAGCTGGTGATCTCCGATACGAATGCGCGATCGATCTTCAGCTTGTCGACATGCAGCTGCTGCAGGAAGCTCAGCGACGAGAAGCCGGTGCCGAAATCGTCGATCGCGATCGACACTCCGGTCTGCTTGATCTGGTCGAGCAGCTTGATGAGCATGTCCGGCTCTTCCATGGCCATCGATTCGGTGATCTCGAGCTCGATGCAGGACGGCGGCGCCTGGGTTTCTTCCAGTGTGCTGCGCAGCGTCTCCAGGAAGCGCGGATGGCGGAACTGGGCCTGCGACACGTTGACCGCCATCGTGAAGTCGGTGAAGCCTTGCGTGCGCAGGCGGACGACTTCCTGGCAGGCCTCGCGCAGCACCCAGGCGCCGAGGTCGATGATGATGCCGGAGTATTCGGCGATCGGGATGAAGCGGTCGGGCGGCACGAAGGTGCCGTCGGCCATTTTCCAGCGCAACAGGGCTTCGGCGCCGGCGGGGCGGCGGGTCTGCAGGTCGACCTGCGGCTGGTAGACCACGAACAGTTCGCGCGCTTCGAAGGCGGAACGCAGCGCATACATCATGCGCACGCGCTCGCGGATGTCGACGCCCATGCGCGACGAGAAATAGAAGTGGCCGGTGCGCTGCTGCAGCTTGGCGCGCTTCAGGGCGATGTCGCCGTCCTTGAGCGCGTCGGCGCCGCTGCCGTCGTACTCGGCCAGCGTGACCAGGCCGATGGTGGCCGACAGCTGCACTTCCTGCGAATCGACCGAAAAGCCCTTCTCGAACAGGGCCAGCAGCGGATGCGGATTGACGATGTCGTTGCCGCCGAGGACGGCGAAGATGTCGCCGCCGACCCGCGCCACATGAATGCGCGAGCCGAGGCCGGCCTGCAGCCGGTGCGCCACCGCCAGGAGCAGGGCATCGCCGAACTGGTGGCCGAGCGCATCGTTGATTTCGGCGAAATGGTCGATGTCGATCAGCGCCAGCGTGGTGTCGTTGCGCACCGGAGAGACCAGGGTCTCGTCCAGCAGCGTGACCAGCTTGGTGCGGTTGGGAAGCTTGGTCAGCTGGTCGTAGAACGCATAGTCGTGCAGGCGGGAGACCAGCTCGACGTTATCGAGTCCGACCGAGATGTTGCTGCAGAATACCTCCAGCAGCTGGCGGTCCATCTCCTTGAGCGGGGAACCGGTGTTGAGGAAGGCGGCGAAGTCGCGCGATCCGTTGCCGGAGAAATACAGCGAGGTATAGTCGCCCTCGTAGATGTTGGCCTGCTCCGTCAGCGCGCGCTGCAGCGCGTTCGAGATGCGCGCGTCGTGCAGCACCGCGATCGGCTTGTTGATCAGTTCGCGGTAGTCGCCGGCGGCGGCGATCACCACCAGGTCGGAGCCGTCGTCGCGGGCGCATTCGCGCACGCACAGCAGGCCCTCGGGATGCAGGCTCAGGAGGCCGGCGATCTGCGTGATCACGCCGGCGGCGAAGCTCTCCAGGCCGTGCAGGGCCATCAGTTCGGTGCTGGCGCGCACGATCATGTCCAGGCCGCGGCGGCTGGCGTTGATCGCGCGGATCTGCTCGAACGAGCGGATCGCCGCGGTCACCGTGGTGTAGAGCTTGATGCGGGTCAGCTCGGACTTGGTCTTGTAGTCGTTGATGTCGTAATCGCGGATCGCGTCGATCTCCGGCGCATAACCGGGCTGGCCGGTGCGCAGGATGATGCGCACCTCGGTCATGCCGAGCGTGTCGCGGATGTGGCGCACCAGCTGCAGGCCGGCGTCTTCCTGTTCCATGACCACGTCGAGCAGGATCACGGCGATATCGCGCTCGACCCGCAGCAGCTCGCGTGCCTGTTCGGCGGAATAGGCGTGCAGGAATTCGAGCGGGCGCCGCTGCATCTCCAGGTTGGAGAGCGCGAAGGTGGTGGCCGAATGCACGTCAGCGTCGTCGTCGATGATCATGACGCGCCAGACATCATTCGAATTTACCTGGGCCGTGCTGGCCGGGGTCTCTGTCTCAACCTCGTCGATGAAGACGAGGTCCTCCTCTGGGGGCTTGACCGGCTTGCTCATGAGAGGCGTTTCTCCGAATCGGGTGCCGCTGGATTTATCGTTATTCGGGCCAGTATATAAGGAAAGAGTTGCTAATTGGAACGTGTTTGGCGCGGCGGGTGCAAATTGTCGCAATCTTGTCGGCGTTGTTGGCAAAAATGAAAATACGCCGCTCGGTCGGTCCGGCACGCCAACCGGCGGTCACCGGGCGCCCGGCCGTGCACTGGTAGAATGATGCCTTCCGTTCAATCCCTCTCCCGATTCCCATCATGTCCGGCAATACGTTTGGCACGCTTTTCACCGTCACCACCTTCGGCGAATCCCACGGCCCGGCCATCGGCTGCGTGGTCGACGGCTGCCCGCCGGGCATGACGCTGTCCGAGGCCGACATCCAGCCCGAGCTGGACCGCCGCAAGCCCGGCACCTCGCGCCACGTGACGCAGCGGCAGGAGCCGGACACCGTCGAGATCCTGTCCGGCGTGTATGAAGGGAAGACGACCGGCACCCCGATCGCGCTGCTGATCCGCAACCAGGACCAGCGCAGCAAGGATTACGGCAACATCGTCGAGACCTTCCGCCCCGGCCATGCCGACTACACCTACTGGCACAAGTACGGCATCCGCGATCCGCGCGGCGGCGGCCGCTCGTCGGCGCGTCTGACGGCCCCCGTGGTCGGCGCCGCGGCGATCGCGAAGAAATGGCTGCGCGAGCAGTACGGCACCACGTTCAGGGGATGCCTGTCGCAGCTCGGCGAGGTCGCGATCCCGTTCGAGTCCTGGGACCACGTGCCGAACAACCCGTTCTTCGCCGCCAACGGGAGCATCATCGCGCAGCTCGAGGACTACATGGATGCGCTCCGCAAGGACGGCGACTCCTGCGGCGCCCGCATCGACGTGGTGGCCGGGAACGTCCCCGTGGGCCTGGGCGAGCCGATCTACGACAAGCTCGACGCGGACATCGCCTACGCGCTCATGGGCATCAACGCGGTCAAGGGCGTGGAGATCGGCGCCGGCTTCCGCTCGGTGGCGCAAAAGGGCACCGAGCACGGCGACGAACTGACGCCGGCCGGATTCGCGACCAACAATGCCGGCGGTGTCCTCGGCGGCATCTCGACCGGGCAGGACATCACCGCCTCGATCGCGATCAAGCCGACCTCCAGCATCCGCACGCCGCGCGGCTCGATCGACAAGGCCGGCAACCCGGTCCAGGTCGAGACCTTCGGACGCCACGATCCCTGCGTCGGCATCCGCGCCGTGCCGATCGCAGAGGCGATGCTGGCGCTGGTGCTGATGGATCATGCATTGCGCCATCGCGCCCAGTGCGGCGACGTGCAGGTGTCCACGCCGAAGATCCCGGCGCGGATCGGCTAACCCGGCGCGGCCGCGTCCCCGCGGGGACGGCCGTTCCATTACCGGACGCTTCTTCCGTGTCGTACCGCCCCTGGCCTCCGCAGGCCGTCAGCTTCGCCCTCTATTTTTTCGCCTACTACGGCTACGTCGGCCTGTTCACGCCTTACGTCAGCCTGTTCTTCGCCGACCGCGGCATGACCGCAGCCCAGGTCGGCGTCCTGATGACGTTGATGCAGATGTCGCGCATCCTCGGTCCCAACCTGTGGGGTTGGGTCGCCGACCACACACGCAGCCGCGTCAACGTGCTGCGCCTGACGGCCGCCGGCTCGCTGCTGAGCGCGGCCGCACTTTACGCCGACGATTCCTTCGCCTGGTTCTTCGTCGTGATGTGCCTGCTGAACACCTTCACCAGTTCGCAGATCCCGCTGTCGGAGGCGCTGATGCTGTCCGAGATGAAGGGCGACCTGGCGCGCTACGGTCCCCTGCGGCTGTGGGGCTCGGTCGGCTTCATCGTGCTGGTGACGGCGGGCGGCAAGCTGTTCGACTGGCTTGGCATCGGTGCGCTGCCCGCGGCGTCCGCGCTGGTGCTGCTTGGCGTGCTGCTGGTCGGCCAGCGGCTGCGCGAGGTGCCGCACGACCATGGCCAGCGCGAGATCCCGCCGGTCGGCCCGCTGCTGCGCCGGCGCGAGGTGCGGGCCTTCTTCGTTTCGACCTTCCTGATGATCGCGGCGCATGCGGCGATCTATGTCTACTTCTCGCTGTATCTCGCCAATCTCGGCTACAACAACACGGTGATCGGCTTCATGTGGTCGCTGGGCGTGATCGCGGAGATCGTGTTCTTCTACTTCCAGGCGCCGATCTTCCAGCGCATCCCGGTACGCACCATCATGCTGGCCAGCTTCGGCCTGGCGGTGCTGCGCTTCCTGCTGATCGGCTTCGGCGCGGAGACGCTGGCGCTGCTGCTGGTCGCGCAGGTGCTGCATGCGGCGTCCTTCGGCAGCCATCACTCGGCCTGCGTGGTGACGATGCAGCGCTGGTTCTCGGGACCCTTGCAGGCGCGCGGACAGGCGCTCTACATCAGCGTGTCCTACGGCCTGGGCGGCACCCTCGGCGGACTTGCGCTATCCGTGCTCTGGGATAAATCCGGGGCGCAGGCTGTCTATCTCCTGGCGGCGGGATTCGCCCTCGCAGGCGGCGCCGCGGCAGCGCTGTCCTATCGTTGGCAAACCCTTCGCGAGGAAACCCCATGAGCAAGATCAAACGTATGCCCGTCCGCTTCAAGCATGCCCTGCTGGTCGCCGCCGTCGCGATGCTGGGCGCCTGCCAGTCCGTGCAGACGACGCAGGGCGGCGTCGTCGGCGTCAATCGTACCCAGCGCATGGCGGTGTCCTCGGCGGAGATCGACCAGGCCTCGGCGCAGCAATATGCGCAGCAGATGGCCGAGGAAAGCGCCAAGGGCACGCTCAACCGCAACCCGGCCCAGTACGCCCGCGTGCGCGCCATTTCCGCGCGGCTGATCCGCGAGACCATCGCCTTCCGCCCCGATGCGGCGCAATGGGCCTGGGAAGCCAACGTGATCTCCTCGCCCGAGGTCAACGCCTGGTGCATGCCCGGCGGAAAAATCGCCGTCTATTCCGGCCTGATCGACAAGCTGCAGGTCACCGACGACGAACTGGCCGCCGTGATCGGCCACGAGATCGCCCATGCCCTGCGCGAGCATGCGCGCGAACGGATTTCCCGCCAGATGGGCACCGGCATCCTGGCTTCGATCGCCGACATCGTCGGCGCCCAGTACGGCGTGCAGGGCGTCGGCCAGATCGCCAGCGCCGGGCTGGACGTGTCGATGAATCTGCCGCACTCGCGCGACCAGGAAACCGAGGCCGACCGCATCGGCGTCGAATTGGCCGCCCGCGCCGGCTACAACCCGCATGCGGCCGTGACACTCTGGCAAAAGATGGGCAGCACCGGCGGCAATGCGCCGGTCCGCTGGCTGTCCACCCACCCGTCGCAGGAAGACCGCCTGCGCGACCTGACGCATTACTCGCAAGTGGTGATGCCGCTCTACGAACAGGCGCGCGGCCGGCGCTGATCCCGAACGGCGGCAAACCGGCGAAAATATGCCGGTTTGGCCATGCAGCAAAAGGAAAATGCCCACCCGACTCCAGGGTGGGCATTTTTATTCTGCAATGAGAGGACTTTTGCGATGCACAAATATGGCATAATCAAAAATCCCCTGTACAAAATTCGCCGCCAGAGACTTTGACCATGGCCAAGACGCTTTACGACAAACTGTGGGATGCGCACGTCGTCCATACCGAGCAGGACGGTACCGCGATCCTCTACATCGACCGCCACCTCGTCCATGAAGTGACCAGTCCGCAGGCCTTCGAAGGCCTCAAGCTCGCCGGGCGCCGCCCGTGGCGCCTGTCGGCCAACCTGGCGGTCGCCGACCACAACGTGCCGACCACCGACCGCTCGCACGGCATCGCCGACCCGGTCTCCCGCCTGCAGGTCGAGACGCTCGACGCCAACACGAAGGAGTACGGTCTCACGTACTTCAACATGAACGACAAGCGCCAGGGCATCGTCCACGTGATCGGCCCGGAGCAGGGCGCCACGCTCCCCGGCATGACCGTCGTCTGCGGCGATTCCCATACCTCCACCCACGGCGCCTTCGGTTGCCTGGCGCACGGCATCGGCACGTCCGAGGTCGAGCACGTGCTGGCGACGCAGACGCTTCTGGCGAAGAAGTCGAAGGCCATGCTGGTCCAGGTCGACGGCGCGCTGCCGGCCGGCGTGACCGCCAAGGACATCGTGCTGGCCGTGATCGGCAGGATCGGCACCGCCGGCGGCACCGGCTATGCGATCGAATTCGCCGGCTCGACCATCCGCGCGCTGTCGATGGAAGGCCGCATGACCATCTGCAACATGGCGATCGAGGCGGGCGCGCGCGCCGGCATGGTCGCCGTCGACGACACCACCATCGAGTACGTCAAGGGCCGCCCGTTCGCGCCCGTCGGCCCCCACTGGGAGCGCGCGGTCGAGTACTGGCGCACGTTGCATTCCGACGCGGGCGCCAAGTTCGACCTGGTCGTCACCCTCGACGCCGCCGAGATCCGCCCGCAGGTCACCTGGGGTACCTCGCCCGAGATGGTCGTGCCGGTCGACGACCGCGTGCCCGATCCGGACAAGGAAAAGGATCCGGTCAAGCGCGACGCCATGGAAAAGGCGCTCACCTACATGGGTCTCAAGCCCAATACCCCGATTGCCGACATCCGCATCGACAAGGTGTTCATCGGATCCTGCACCAATTCCCGCATCGAGGACCTGCGTGCGGCGGCCGCCGTCGTGCGCGGCAAGTTCCGCGCCTCCAACGTCAAGCTGGCGATGGTGGTGCCGGGCTCGGGCCTGGTGAAGGAACAGGCCGAGCGCGAAGGACTCGACCGCATCTTCCGCGATGCCGGCTTCGAGTGGCGCGAGCCCGGCTGCTCGATGTGCCTGGCGATGAATGCCGACCGCCTGGAACCGGGCGAGCGCTGCGCCTCCACCTCGAACCGCAATTTCGAGGGGCGCCAGGGGCAGGGCGGACGCACCCACCTGGTGTCGCCGGCCATGGCCGCCGCCGCGGGCATCGCCGGCCATTTCGTCGACGTGCGCGGATTGCGCTGACCGATTTTCGTGACGGGCGGGCCCACGAGGCGCGCCCGGTTCGTTCCGCCGGATCGCTCCGGTTTCATCAGCAGGGAGACCCTCATGAAAAAACTGTTCGCCATCGCCATCGCCACCATCGTCCTGGCCGGCTGCAACACCGTTCAGGGCATCGGCAAGGATGTCAAGAAAGCCGGCGAGGTCGTCGAGAACGCCGGCAGGAAGTAAGCAACCGTACCGGCCGCCCTTGCCGCGGCCGCCATCGCAGAGATCATGGACAAATTCACCGTACACGAAGGACTGGTCGCCCCGCTGGACCGCGCCAACGTCGATACCGACGCGATCATTCCGAAGCAGTTCCTCAAGTCGATCAAGCGCACCGGCTTCGGGCCGAACCTGTTCGACGAATGGCGCTACCTCGACCACGGCGAGCCGGGCATGGACAATTCGAAGCGTCCGCTCAACCCGGATTTCGTGCTGAACCAGCCGCGCTACCAGGGCGCCTCGATCCTCCTGGCGCGCAAGAACTTCGGTTGCGGCTCCTCGCGCGAGCATGCGCCATGGGCGCTCGAGCAGTATGGTTTCCGCGCCGTGATCGCGCCGAGCTTCGCGGACATCTTCTTCAACAACTGCTACAAGAACGGCCTCTTGCCGATCGTGCTGTCCGAGATGCAGGTCGATCACCTGTTCAACGAGGTGAAGGCCTTCCCGGGCTACCGGCTGGTGATCGACCTTGACAAGCAGGTCGTGTCGACCGCCAACGGCAGCGAGAGCTATCCGTTCGAGATCGACGCCTTCCGCAAGTACTGCATGCTCAACGGCCTGGACGACATCGGCCTGACGCTGCGCCACGCGGACAAGATCCGCGCCTTCGAGGAACGCCACCTGGCCAGCCAGCCGTGGCTGGCCAACACCATCTGAACCAGTCTTTGTCGAGGTCACGTTGAAGATCGCAATCCTGCCGGGTGACGGCATCGGTCCCGAAATCGTCGAACAGGCCGTCAAGGTCCTGAACGCGCTGGGAGAGAAGTTCGACATGGAACAGGCGCCGGTCGGCGGCGCCGGCTACGAGGCGCACGGCCATCCGCTGCCCGAGGGCACGCTGAAGCTGGCGAAGGAAGCCGACGCGGTGCTGTTCGGCGCCGTCGGCGACTGGAAGTACGACAAGCTCGACCGTCCGCTGCGCCCGGAGCAGGCCATCCTCGGCCTGCGCAAGAACCTGAACCTGTTCGCCAACCTGCGCCCGGCGATCCTCTATCCGGAACTGGCCGGCGCCTCGACGCTGAAGCCCGAGGTGGTCTCCGGCCTGGACATCCTGATCATCCGCGAACTGACCGGCGACATCTATTTCGGCCAGCCGCGCGGCGTGCGCGAATGCCCGGACGGCCCGTTCAAGGGCGAGCGCGAAGGCTTCGACACGATGCGCTACGCCGAGAGCGAGATCCGCCGCATCGCCCACGTGGCATTCCAGGCAGCGCGCAAGCGCGGCAAGCGCCTGACCAGCGTCGACAAGGCCAACGTGCTCGAGACCTTCCAGTTCTGGAAGGACATCGTGACCGACGTGCATAAGGACTATCCCGACGTCGCGCTCGACCACATGTATGTCGACAACGCCGCGATGCAGCTGGTGCGCGCGCCGAAGAAGTTCGACGTGATTGTCACCGGGAACATGTTCGGCGATATCCTGTCCGATGCTGCTGCGATGCTCACCGGATCGATCGGCATGCTGCCGTCGGCCTCGCTCGATGCGAACAACAAGGGCCTGTACGAACCGTCGCACGGTTCGGCCCCGGACATCGCCGGCAAGGGCGTCGCCAATCCGCTGGCCACCATCCTGTCGGCGGCGATGATGCTGCGTTATTCGCTCGACCGCGCGGAGCAGGCCGACCGCATCGAAGCGGCGGTCAAGACAGTGCTGGCGCAGGGACTGCGCACGCCGGACATTTACGAAGACGGCATGACCAAGGTCGGCACCGTCGAGATGGGCGACGCTGTCGTGCGCGCGCTCCGTTAGACAGCAAAGTTTTATTGACGTGAACCTGAGGGGAAAATCGTGAAATCAGTAGGTCTGGTAGGTTGGCGTGGAATGGTGGGCTCCGTCCTGATGCAGCGCATGCAGGAAGAAGGAGACTTCGCCCACATCGATCCGGTGTTCTTTTCGACATCGAACGCGGGCGGCAAGGCCCCGGCGATGGCAAAAAAGGAAACCACGCTGAAGGACGCCAACAACATTGATGAGCTCAAGAAGTGCGACATCATCATTACCTGCCAGGGCGGCGATTACACCACCGAGATTTTCCCCAAGCTGCGCGCGGCGGGCTGGGACGGCTTCTGGATCGACGCGGCATCGACGCTGCGCATGGCCGATAACGCCGTCATCATCCTCGACCCGGTCAACCGCGACGTCATCGACGCGGCGCTCGCCCGCGGCGTCAAGAATTACATCGGCGGCAACTGCACCAACTCGATCATGCTGATGGGCATGAACGGCCTGTTCCGCGAAGGCCTCGTGGAATGGGTCAGCTCGATGACTTACCAGGCGGCGTCGGGCGGCGGCGCCAACCACATGCGCGAGCTGTTGAAGGGCATGGGCGTGATCTACAACGCGGTGTCCGACGAGCTGGCCACGCCGTCGTCGGCCATCCTCGACATCGACCGCAAGGTGGCCGACACCATCCGCAACGACGTGCCGCGCGAGTATTTCCCGGCGCCGCTGGCCGGCGGCCTGATCCCGTGGATCGACAAGCAGCTCGACAACGGCCAGTCCAAGGAAGAGTGGAAGGGCCAGGCCGAAGTCAACAAGATCCTCGGCAACGACCAGCCGATTCCCGTGGACGGCCTGTGCGTGCGCATCGGCGCGATGCGCTGCCACAGCCTGGCGCTGACCGTGAAGCTGAAGAAGGATCTGCCGCTGGCCGAGATCGAGTCGATCATCAAGTCCGGCAACGACTGGGTGAAATGGGTGCCGAACGACCGCTCGGTCACCGAGCAGGAGCTGACCCCGGCCTCGATCACCGGCGGCCTGATGGTCGGCGTGGGCCGCGTGCGCAAGCTGAACATGGGGCCCGAGTACCTGTCGGCCTTCGTCATCGGCGACCAGCTCCTGTGGGGCGCGGCCGAGCCGCTGCGCCGCATGCTGCGCATCATCCTCGACAAGTAGTCGCAGAAGGACATGCTAACGACGCCCGTTGCGGCGTCACAACACCAGCCCGCCGCGCCGTTTTCGTTACAGAAAAAGGCCGGCGGGTTTTACATCTCTTGCCAAGGTGGTTACACTTGCGCCTCCAAGTCCATGATGATATGGTGAAAGTTCCTTGCGCTGCGTCAGACGCGGTGCCGTTTTGCGCGTAAATGTGCGCTAACGCAGCATGTCCGATTACGGATTTCCCTCTATGCCAACGACAAACCATTCCAAGGCACGTCCGACTTCCCGCGTGTTCAGCCTGAAGGCGCTCAGTGCCGCCGTGCTGACCGCGACGCTGTTCGCCAATGCGCACGCCGCCGGCCTGGGCAAGCTGACCGTTCTGTCGTCGCTCGGACAACCGCTCCATGCGGAGATCGAGCTGACTTCCGTTTCCAAGGATGAGTTGTCGACCCTGGCACCGCGCCTCGCGTCGGTCGATGCGTTCAAGCAGGCCGGCATCGACTTCAACCCGGTGCTGTTCAACCTGCGCTTCGCGGTCGAGCAGCGTGCCGGTCGCACATTCATTCGCGTGACGTCGCCGCAGCCGATCAACGAACCCTTCGTCGACATGCTGATCGAGCTGGGCGGCGGCAATTCCCGCCTGATCCGCGAGTACACCTTCCTGCTGGATCCGCCGGATCTGCGCAATTCGCAGTCGCCGCAGACGGCGGCGCCGATCGTCCTGCCGCCGGCGCCGCTGGCACGCCGCGAGCAGGCGGCTACCCCGCCGGCCGCACAGCAAGCGGCGCCGGCGGAAACGCAGCAGGCTCCGGCCGCGCGTCAGCCGGCCACGCCGGAACGGCCCGCCCGGGCGACCGCGCCGCAGCCGGCCGCCCCCGCCGCGCCGGCGGAAGGCAGCGAACACACGGTGCGCCGTGGCGATTCGCTGTCGAAGATCGCCGGCCAGTACCGCCAGCCCGGCGTGTCGCTCGACCAGATGCTGGTCGCACTGTACCGGGCCAATCCGGATGCCTTCATCGGCAACAACATGAACCGCCTGCGGTCCGGCCAGATCCTGTCGGTCCCCAATGCCGAGGCGGCCGGCGCCATCGCCCAGCGCGAGGCGCGCGGCGTGGTGCTCGCGCATGCGGCCGACTTCAACAATTACCGCAGCAAGCTCGCCGGCCAGGTCGCCGTCGCCGCGCCGCAGAAGTCGGCCGAACCCGCCCAGGCCGCGACCGGCAAGATCACCGCGCGCGTCGAAGAGCAGAAGACCCCGGCGAACGAGTCCAAGGACAAGCTGAAGCTGTCCAAGTCGATCGCCGGTGCCGCCGACAAGGGTGGCGCGAGCGAAGAGGACCGCATCGCGAAGGAAAAGGCGCTGGCCGAGGCCAATGCCCGCGTGAAGGAACTCGAGAAGAACGTCGGCGACCTGCAGAAGCTCCTCGAGATCAAGAACAAGGAAATGGCGGATCGGCAGAAGCTGGCCGATGCCGCCAAGGGCGCGGCCGCCGCGGCTGCGCCGGCAGCTGCCGCGCCGGTGGCACCCGCCGCGCCGGCACCTGCACCCGCACCGGTGGCATCCGCGCCAGTGGCGTCCGCGCCCGCCGCATCGGCGCCTGCGGCTTCCGCACCGGCGGCACCGGCAGCATCCGCGCCGGCAGCCAAGCCTGCGCCGAAGCGCGTGGTGGCCGAAGACCCGAGCATCACCGACATGCTGTTCGACAATCCGCTGATTCCCGCCGCGGTGCTCACGCTGCTGGCCGGCCTCGGCGGCTTCTACGTCTGGCGCCGCCGCAAGCAGGAGGCCAAGCCCTTCGAGGACAGCATCCTGTCGGATTCGACGCTGAAGACCAACTCGCTGTTCGGTTCCACCGGCGGCCAGAGCGTCGACACCAACAACAGCATCTTCAATTCCAGCTTCGCGCCGTCGGTCAGCCAGCTCGATTCCAACGAGGTCGACCCGGTCGCCGAAGCCGATGTCTACATCGCCTACGGCCGCGATGCCCAGGCAGAGGAAATCCTCAAGGAAGCGCTGCGCACCCAGCCGGAGCGCCACGCCGTGCGCGTCAAGCTGCTCGAGATCTATGCCAACCGCAAGGACCTGCGTTCCTTCGAGGTGCTGGCGACCGAGCTGTACAGCATGACCAAGGGCGAGGGCGAGGACTGGGCCCAGGCCGCCGCGCTGGGCCATGGCATCGATCCCAAGAACCCGCTGTACGCGGGCGGCAAGCCGGCCGCCGATTCGGCCGCCGCAGCGGCGACCGCCGCGGTGGCAGCTCCGGCTGCCGCAGCCACGCCCCCGGCCGACGACCTCGACCTCGACACGCTGCTGCCGATGGGCGACGAGACCGCGCCTTCCCCGGCCGCCGAGGAACCGGCACCCGCCGAGGAAGCCGCTCCGGCCGAGGAGCCCAGGGCCGTCGCCAATGCCAACGAGCTCGATTTCGATCTCGAGGGCCTGAGCGCGGATTCCCTCGATACGCCGGCACCGGCCGCGGCCGCGCCGGCACCGATGCCGGAAGAGATCAAGTCGGAGATCGAGGACATCAATTTCGATTTCCTCGACAGCCCGTCGACCGCATCCGCGACCGTGGAAGAGCCGAAGGCCGAGGAGCCGGTCGAGAGCAAGTCGGACGACATGTCGCTCGATATGCCATCCCTCGACATGCCGCCGCTCGATATCCCGGCCGCCACGCCGGCACCGGCCGCCGAGATGCCCGCGCTCGAGATTCCGTCCCTCGACCTGCCGTCCGAGAAGAAGCAAGACGAGCCCGTGCCATCGCTGGAGATGCCGTCGCTCGACATGCGCGCGCTGGACGTGCCCGAACCGGAGCCGGTCGCCGTTGCCGCGGCGGCGCCCGAGATGGAGCCGGCCCTGGCTGCCGTGGTCACCGATAACCTGGACGTGGCCGAGGAACATCCGGTGGCCGCGCCGGCCGTCGTGACGGCTGCCGCCAAGGCCGAGCCGGAAGCGATGGAATTCGACCTGTCCGGCATCACGCTCGAGCTGAATCCGGAAGAAGGCAAGTCCGGCCTGGTGCAGGAAACCTACGGTGTGCACGACACCGGCAACGCCGAGGATTATTCCAACAATGCCGAGATGGCGACCAAGCTCGACCTGGCCGTCGCCTACCAGGAGATCGGCGACAAGGAAGGCGCGCGCGAACTGCTCGAGGAAGTGGTCAAGGGCGGCTCGCCCGACCAGTCCGAGAAGGCACGCAATCTGCTCGCCAAGCTCGGCTGACCGGAATTACTCGCAAGGACGGGCGCTGCGCAAGCCGGCGCCCGTTTTTGTTTTATGAAACCGCATGAATGGAATCCGCGACGTGAAGCGCATCGTCCTCGGCGTGCAATACGACGGCATGCACTGGCACGGCTGGCAGACCCAGCCGGCCGGCAATACCGTGCAGGACCGGCTCGAGTCCGCGCTGAAAGAATTCGCCCGCAGCGACATCCGCACCACCTGCGCCGGCCGCACCGACGCCGGCGTCCATGCGCTCGAGCAGGTGGTCCATTTCGATGCCCCGGTCGAGCGCGACCCGTTCTCCTGGGTGCGCGGCACCAATGCCTTCCTGCCGCCGTCGATCGCGGTGCGCTGGGCCTGCGAAGTGCCGAACGGCGATCCGTCCAACGAGTTCCATGCGCGCTTCTCGGCGCGCGCGCGCACCTATCACTACGTGCTGTACAACCACCCGGTGCGCTCGCCGCTGATGGCGGGGCGGGCCGGCTGGGTGTTCCGTCCGCTCGATGCGGACCGCATGCGCGAGGCCGCGCAGCACCTGGTCGGCGAGCATGATTTCACCGCCTTCCGCGCGGCGGAATGCCAGGCCAGGTCGCCGGTCAAGCGCATGTTCGGCATCGAGGTGGTGCGCCACGGCGACGTGATCGTGTTCACGCTGCGCGCCACCGCGTTCCTGCACCACATGGTGCGCAACATCGTCGGCTCGCTGATCCTGGTCGGTAACGGCAACCAGCCGCAGGACTGGATCCGGCATATACTCGAGACGCGCGACCGCTCGCTGGCCGCGCCGACCTTCATGCCCGACGGCCTCTACCTGGCCCGGATCGATTACGAACCCGCATGGCAATTGCCTCAGGAACCGGACACCGGCATTCCCTGGCTGCCCCGACAACCGTGAACCACCGCACCCGAATCAAGATCTGCGGCCTGACCCGCCCCGAGGACGTGCACGCCTCCGTCGCCGCCGGCGCGGATGCGCTCGGTTTCGTGTTCTACCCGAAGAGCCCGCGCTACGTGACGCCGGAGGCCGCCGCCGTCCTCATCGCGCAGGTGCCGCCGTTCGTCTGCACCGTCGGCCTGTTCGTCAATGCCTCCCCGGAGGAAGTGCGCGCGGTAGCGTCGGTCGCGCCATTGTCGCTGCTGCAGTTCCACGGCGACGAGACGCCGGAGCAATGCCGCGCCGCCGCCGAAGCCGCCGGCCGTCCGTTCATCCGGGCGCTGCGCGTCGGCGCTGCCATGACGCCGGCCGATTTGTTAGAATTCGAAGCTGGTTATCGCGCCGCCGGCCGGTTGTTCGCCGGCATCCTTCTCGACACCCTGGTCGAGGGCTACGGCGGCAGCGGAAAGGTGTTCGATTGGTCTCTCGTTCCAAAAGATCTCGCTCCTCGGGCCGTTTTGAGTGGTGGCTTGAGCGTGCAAAACGCCACTGACGCGGTCGCGCGCCTGCGCCCGTTCGCGGTCGACGTCAGCAGCGGCGTCGAGCAGGCGAAGGGCATCAAGGATGCCGCCCTGATCCGTGCCTTCATCGGCGCGGTCCGGGCAGCCGACAACGGCGGCTGAGGGATGCGTCCCCGGCTGCGCCGGATCTCCAGAGACATGCCATGAAAGAACTCACTCCGCTCCAGCAATACGCGGAACGCCAGGCCACGCCGACGTCGGCCCTGGTGCAGACCGCACGCTACAACCTTCCCGATTCCCGCGGACATTTCGGCCCCTACGGCGGGTCCTTCGTGTCCGAGACGCTGACGCATGCGCTGGCCGAGCTGAAGGACGCCTATGCCCGCTACAGCCAGGATCCCGCCTTCATCGAGGAATTCCATGACGAACTGAAGCATTTCGTCGGCCGTCCCAGCCCCGTCTACCACGCCAGGCGCTGGTCGGAGATCGCCGGCGGCGCGCAGATCTATTTCAAGCGCGAAGACCTCAACCACACCGGCGCCCACAAGATCAACAACGTGATCGGCCAGGCGCTGCTGGCCAAGCGCATGGGCAAGCCGCGCGTGATCGCCGAGACCGGCGCCGGCCAGCACGGCGTGGCCGCCGCCACCATCTGCGCGCGCTTCGGCCTCGAATGCGTGGTCTACATGGGTAGCGAGGACGTCAAGCGGCAGGCGCAGAACGTCTACCGCATGAAGCTGCTTGGCGCCACGGTGGTGCCGGTCGAATCCGGCTCGAAGACGCTCAAGGACGCGCTCAACGAAGCGATGCGCGACTGGGTCACCAATGTCGAGAACACCTTCTACATCATCGGCACCGTCGCCGGCCCGCATCCTTATCCGATGATGGTGCGCGACTTCCAGTCGGTGATCGGCAAGGAATGCATCGCCCAGATGCCCGAGATCGCCGGCCGCCAGCCGGACTACGTGGTCGCCTGCATCGGCGGCGGCTCCAACGCGATGGGCATCTTCCATCCCTACATCGATTACCCCGACGTGACGCTGATCGGCGTCGAGGCGGCGGGCGAGGGCCTCGACAGCGGCCGCCACTCGGCCTCGCTGACCGCAGGCTCGCCCGGCGTGCTGCACGGCAACCGCACCTACCTGCTGCAGGACGAGAACGGCCAGATCATCGAGACCCACTCGGTGTCCGCCGGCCTCGACTATCCGGGCGTGGGGCCGGAGCATGCCTGGCTCAAGGATGCCGGCCGCGCGCAATACGTCTCGGTCACCGACGACGAGGCGCTGGACGCGTTCCACACCTGCTGCCGCATCGAGGGCATCATCCCGGCTCTGGAGTCCAGCCATGCGCTGGCCTATGCCGCGAAATTCGCCGCCACGCTGCCGAAGGACAGGATCATCCTGGCCAATCTGTCCGGTCGCGGCGACAAGGATATGCATACCGTGGCGCAACGCATGGGCATCCAGCTCTGAGCCCGCGGCCGACCGCAACCGACAACGACTACAACCCGCATCGGCCCGCCGGCTCCGTCCGGCGGCCGGGACCGGCAGGATGCGACGCCTGCCGGGTCCGCGCAACCGGTGCCCACGACGAGTGCCAGCCATGTCCCGTATCGATTCCGTTCTCGCCGCGCTCGCGGCCCAAGGCAAGAAAGGCCTGATCCCTTTCATCACCGCCGGCGATCCGGCGCCGGACCTGACCGTTGCGCTGATGCATGCGCTGGTGCAGGGTGGCGCCGACATCATCGAGCTCGGCGTGCCGTTCTCCGACCCGATGGCCGACGGCCCGGTCATCCAGCGCGCCTCCGACCGCGCCCTCGCGCAGGGCGTCAACCTGAAGACGGTGCTCGGCTTCGTGCGCCAGTTCCACGAGACCGATCGCGCCACGCCGGTGGTTCTGATGGGCTACGCCAACCCGATCGAGCGCATGGGCCGCGGCGCCTTCATCGCCGCTGCCCGCGAGGCCGGCGTCGATGGCGTGCTGACGGTCGACTATCCGCCGGAAGAATGCGAGGACTTCGCTGCCGATCTGAAGCAGGCCGGCCTCGACCCGATCTTCCTGCTGGCGCCGACCTCGACCGAGGAGCGCATCGAGCGCCTTGGCAAGATTGCCAGCGGCTATGTGTATTACGTCTCGCTCAAGGGCGTGACCGGTGCCGGCCACCTCGATCTCGATGCCGTGGCGGCTGCCATCCCGCGCATCAAGAAGCATGTGAAGGTGCCGGTCGGTGTCGGCTTCGGCATCCGCGACGGCCAGACGGCGAAAGCGATCGCTTCGGTCTCGGACGCCGTGGTGATCGGCTCGCGCATCATCCAGGAACTGGAAAGCACGCCGCGCGAGCGCGCGGCCGAGGCAGTCCGTGAGTTCCTCTCCGGCATCAGGAAAGCCCTCGATTCATAACTTTTTGCTTGCAGATCGGGCCATTTTGGACGATCTTGCCTGTATGGCAAGCGCGCTGCGGGGCAGGCGGCGCGCTGCCGGTTTTTGCGCAACGCGCCGCAACGGGTACAATGCCGCAACGAAAAAATTGAGAGGTGCCCATGAGTTGGCTTGAAAAGCTGCTTCCCCCGCGTATCCAGCGTTCCGACGCTTCCCAGCGCAAGTCGGTCCCGGAAGGCCTGTGGGTGAAGTGCCCGTCCTGCGAAGCCGTGCTGTACCGCAGCGACCTCGAAGCGAACATCCACGTCTGCCCCAAGTGCGACCACCACCTGCGCATCCGCGCCCGCGAGCGCCTCGATGCGCTGCTCGACGCCGGCGGCCGCTACGAGATCGGCCAGGAAGTCCTGCCGGTCGACACCCTGAAATTCAAGGACAGCAAGAAATACCCGGACCGCCTGAAGGACGCCCTCGAGGCGACCGGCGAGACCGATGCGCTGGTCTGCCTGGGCGGCTCGATCATGAGCCTGCCGGTGGTGGTGGCGTGCTTCGAGTTCGAATTCATGGGCGGCTCGATGGGTTCCGTGGTGGGCGAGCGCTTCGCCCGCGCGGCCCAGACGGCGCTGGAGCAGAAGGTGCCGTTCATCTGCATCACCGCCACCGGCGGCGCCCGCATGCAAGAGGGCCTGCTTTCGCTGATGCAGATGGCCAAGACCACCTCGATGCTGACCAAGCTGTCGGAGAAAAAGCTGCCGTTCATTTCCGTGCTGACCGATCCGACCATGGGCGGCGTCTCGGCTTCGTTCGCCTTCATGGGCGACGTGGTGATCGCCGAACCGAAGGCGCTGATCGGCTTCGCCGGCCCGCGCGTGATCGAGAACACGGTGCGCGAGAAGCTGCCGGAAGGCTTCCAGCGTTCGGAATTCCTGCTGCAGAAGGGCGCCATCGACATGATCGTCGACCGCCGCAAGATGCGCGAGGAAATCGCCCGCCTGCTGGCGCTGCTGCAGAACCAGCCGGCCGAAGTCATCGCGTAACGCGACAGGCTGTACACGAGCCCGGACAGGCATCGCCGGTCCGGGCTTTTTCATTGCCGATCCGTCCCCACCTGGGGCATGAGGCCTCACTTCTTCCGATACCGAACCGACATGCAGACGCTCCCCGATACCCTCGACGCCTGGCTCGCCTTGCTGGAGACGCGCCACGCGAAAGCGATCGACCTGGGCCTGGACCGCGTGCGTGCCGTCAAGGAACGCCTGGGTCTGGCTTTCGATTGCCCGGTCATCATGGTCGCCGGCACTAACGGCAAGGGCTCGACCTGCGCCATGCTCGAATCGGTGCTGCTGCAGGCCGGCTACCGGGTGGGCCTGTACATCAAGCCGCATTTCCTCGATTTCAACGAACGCGCCCGCATCAACGGCGAGATGGCGACGGATGCGGCGCTGATCGAGCAGTTCAACGCGGTCGAGGCGGCGCGCGGCGACGTATCGCTCACGTATTTCGAGTTCACCACGCTGGCGATCATGCGGCTGCTGTCGCAGAGCGGCCTGGACGTGGCCATCCTCGAGGTGGGCCTGGGCGGCCGCCTCGACGCGGTCAACGTGATCGATGCCGATGTCTCCATCGTGACCAGCATCGACATCGACCATGCCGACTACCTCGGCGACACGCGCGAGAAGATCGGCTTCGAGAAGGCCGGCATCTTCCGCACGGGACGCACGGCGATCTGCAGCGATCCGGAGCCGCCGCAGTCCCTCGTCGACCACGCGCGCGAGATCGGCGCCGACCTGTGGCTGTTCGGCCGCGATTTCAATTATTCGGGCGACAAGCAGCAATGGAACTACGGCGGCCGCGCGATGCGCCGCAATTCGCTCGGCTATCCGGGCCTGCGCGGCGCCAACCAGCTGCTCAACGCCAGCGCGGTGCTGGCCGCGCTGGAGGCGCTGCGCGACCGGCTGCCGGTCAGCGCCCAGGAAGCGCGCAACGGGCTGGTGATGGTGGAACTGCCGGGGCGCTTCCAGGTGCTGCCGGGGCGCCCGGCGGTGATCCTCGACGTCGCCCACAATCCGCATGCGGCGGCGGCGCTGGCGCAGAACCTCGGCAACATGGGCTTCCATCGTTACACCTTCGCCATCTTCGGCTCGATGCTCGACAAGGACATCGACGGGGTGATCGACAAGCTCAAGGACATCGTCGACCACTGGTACGTCACCGACCTGCCGCTGCCGCGCGCGGCCGGCGCCGAACACCTGAAAACCCGCCTGCTGGAAGCCGGCGTCCGGCCCAGCGATGAACCGGGGGCGGAAAGAAGCGTCCAAGTCTTTTCTTCTCCCGAGCAAGCTTTCGCCGCCGCAATCGGGCGTGCCGGGGAGGATGATAGAATTGCGGTTTTCGGATCCTTCCTCACCGTCGCCGGCGTGATGAAAGCGCGGCGCGGCGCCCGCTGAGACGGATCGCTTCATCGACTCACTTTACTGTTCAGGCATGGGCTTGTTATCGCGTTTCCGTAAGGACAAGCAGGAATCTTCCGAAAACGGCGGCGAGTTCTATTCGCGTGCGGAAGCCGACAGCGCCGCGGCATCCAAGCGCAGCCGCCGCAAGAGCGGCCGCGCCGCCGAAGCCACCGATCCCGCACTGCCCGAGAAGAAGCGTGCCCGCCGTCGCCTGGTCGGCGCCGTCGCCCTCGTGCTGGCCGCCGTGATCGGCCTGCCGATGGTGCTCGATTCGGAACCCAAGCCGATCGCCGACGACATCTCCATCCAGATTCCTTCGCCCGCCAAGGTGCAATCCTCCGCGCCCGCGCCCGCCGCAGTGATGCCACCGCTGCCGGTGCCCGCCGTCGAGACGCTCGACAAGAAGGAGGAGGTGGTCGACCTGCCGCCAGCGACCGAAGCGCAGAAGACGGCCGTTGCCGTGCTGCCCGCCGAGCAGAAGACGCCCGACGCCAGGGTTGCCGAGCCGACGCCTGCCGATACCAGGTCCGCCGAATCGAAAGCCGCCGACGCCAGGGTGCCGCCCAAACCGGCCGACAAGCCGCAAGCGGCCGTGGCCGTGCCGGTGGCGCCGCCCAGGCCCGATGCCAAGGCGGAGGCGAAACCCGTCGAGCCTGCCGCCAAACCGGTGGCCGTGAAGACCGACGATGCGCGCGCCGTGGCGCTGCTCGAAGGCAAGCCCGATGCCGCCACCGCGAAGCCCGCGTCCGACAAGAAAGACGGCAAGATCGTGATCCAGGTCGCCGCGCTGGCGACGAAAGAAAAAATCGACGAATTGCGCGGCAAGCTGTCCAAGGCAGGCATCCAGACATACACGCAGAAGGTCGCGACCCAGTCAGGCGACCGCACCCGCATCCTGATCGGACCGGTCGCCAGCAAGGAAGAGGCGGACAAGGTCCGTGCCAAACTGACGAAGATCGGCCTGAACGGCACGGTGATCGTGCGCGGCGAATGATGCAGCGGGCAGGGCGGTGACGATCTTCGATTACATGGTGCTGTTCGTGGTGGTCTGCTCGATCGTGATCAGCACCATGCGCGGCCTGGTCAAGGAAATCCTGTCGCTGCTGTCGTGGGTCGTCGCGTTCGTCGTGGCCAATGCCTACGGCGAAGTCCTGGCCGGGTGGCTGCCCCAGGCGATCCCCGGACAGACGGCGCGCCTGATCGTCGCCTTCATCGCCCTGTTCATCGGCGTGCGCCTCCTGATGCTGCTGCTGACCATGGCGATCGACGCGGTCATCAAGGCGGCCGGGCTGTCGCTGGCCGACCGCGGTCTCGGCGGACTGTTCGGGCTGGCGCGCGGCGTGGTGCTGGTGCTGGCCGGCGTGCTGGTGTGCGGCATGACCGCGATCCCGCAGCAGGCCTTCTGGCGCGAGGCGCTGCTGAGCCCGCTGGCGGAGACCGCGGCGCGCACCGTCAAGCCCTACCTGCCGGGCCATGTCGGGCAGCATGTGAGATTTTGATTATCGCGGCTCCGGCGCGGGCGCAACGCCCCCGGGGTCCCATCCGGAATTCGAGTGTTTTTTAGGAGTCCACCATGTGTGGCATCGTCGGCGTCGTCTCCCACAGCCCCGTCAACCAACTGATCTACGATGCACTGCTGCTGCTGCAGCACCGCGGCCAGGATGCCGCGGGCATCGCCACCAACAACGGCAACACCTTCCACATGTACAAGGCCAACGGCCTGGTGCGCGACGTGTTCCGTACCCGTAACATGCGCTCGCTGCCCGGCAACGCCGGCATCGGCCAGGTGCGCTATCCGACCGCCGGCTCGTCGAGCGAGGAAGAGGCGCAGCCGTTCTACGTCAACGCCCCGTTCGGCATCGTGCTAGCCCACAACGGCAACCTGACCAACTGGGAGCAGCTCAAGGCGGAGATGTTCAAGAACGACCGCCGCCACATCAATACCGATTCCGATTCCGAGGTCCTGCTCAACGTGCTGGCCCACGAGATCCAGGAAGCCACCACCGGCCTGTCGCTCGATCCGTCGGCGCTGTTCAAGGCGGTCTCGGTGCTGCACAAGCGCGTGCGCGGCTCCTACGCGGTGGTGTCGCAGATCGCCGGCTACGGCCTGCTGGCCTTCCGCGATCCCTACGGCATCCGCCCGCTGTGCATCGGCGTCAACGAGACGCTGGAAGGCAGCGAGTACATGCTGGCGTCCGAGTCGGTCGCGCTCGAGGGACTCGGCTTCCGCTTCCTGCGCGACGTCACGCCGGGCGAGGCGATCTTCATCGACCTCGATGGCAACCTGCACAGCCGCCAGTGCGCCGACAATCCGGTGCTCAACCCCTGCGCTTTCGAATACGTCTACCTGGCCCGCCCGGACTCCGTCATCGACGGTGCCTCGGTCTATGCCACGCGCCTGAAGATGGGCGAGTACCTCGCCGACAAGATCCGCCGCCAGCTCGGCGCCGGCGACATCGACGTGGTCATGCCGATCCCCGATTCCTCGCGCCCGGCGGCGATGGAGCTGGCCCTCAAGCTCAACCTCGATTACCGCGAAGGCTTCATCAAGAACCGCTACATCGGCCGCACCTTCATCATGCCCGGCCAGGCGCTGCGCAAAAAGTCGGTGCGCCAGAAGCTCAACGCGATCGGCTCCGAGTTCAAGGGCAAGTCGGTGCTGCTGGTCGACGATTCCATCGTGCGCGGCACCACCAGCCGCGAGATCGTGCAGATGGCGCGCGAGTCCGGCGCCCGCCGCGTGATCTTCGCCTCGGCCGCGCCGCCGGTGCAGTTCCCCAACGTCTACGGCATCGACATGCCGACCCGCAACGAGCTGATCGCCCACGGCCGCACCGAGGAAGAAGTGTGCCGCGAGATCACCGCCGACGCGCTGGTCTACCAGGATGTCGAGGCGCTGCGCCGCTCGATCGCCGACGTCAACCCGGCGCTGTCGCGCCTGGAAGCATCGTGCTTCGACGGCGTCTACGTGACCGGCGACATCTCGCGCGACTATCTCGACCATGTCGAGCGCGTGCGCAATTCGCCCAAGCCGTCCATCGAGGACGCGGTGCGCTCGCAGCTGAACCTGAACCTGGCGCGCGTCGATTGATTCCTCGCCACGAGGCCCGGCGATGCCGTCCGTAGCCGACGCCATCGCCGGCGCGCAGCATCCCGGCCAGCGCGCGCCGAAGAAGCCGACCGTGCTGGTGGCCGGCGCCGCCGGCAGGCTGGGCGAGCGGATCCTGTCGCGCCTGCTCGGCTCGGGCGACTACAGCCGCATCTACGTGCTGGCCAACGACGACATGCGCTCGACCGAGAGCCGCCTGACCGCCGTCACCCTCGATCACTGGAACGAGCGCGTCGACCACGTGATCGCCGTGGTCGAGGACCGCGATGCCGGCGGGCTGGCCCACATCGCGCGCAAGCGCACCGACATCTTTTCCGCGCTGGAAGCGGCTGAAGTGCCGGCCATCGCGCAGCGCGCCGAATCGCTCGGCGTGGCCCGGCTGATGGTGGTGACGCCTGGCGATCCGGGGGCGCGCCCGGCGGCGATCTATGCGCAACTGGCCAATGTCATGGAAGCGGATCTCGCGCGGCTGCAGTTCGAGGCCCTGCTGCTGGTGCGTCCCGCCGGGTTGGGCGGCGCCGCGGCCCGTCCCTCCGGCTTTTCCGGACTGGCCCAGCGCTTCCTGCACCTGCTGCTGGACACCGCGCGCGGCCTGATGGTCGGCAAGCATCCGCCGCTGTCGCTGGAGAACGCCGCGCGCGCCATCGTCACCGCCATGTTCGCCAGCGCACCGGGCATCCACGTGATCGAGCCGGAGAAGCTGCACGCGTTTCTCAAGGCCTAGCCAACCGCGCCTCGCCGGCCGCGCCTCGCCGGTACTGGCGCATCATTTGTGCATCGCGATAGCTTTTGCGCTACGATAGCCCCCTGCGCCGATTTGCTTCTGCTTGCGGGCGCGGGAGAGCCGGCCGGCTTTCCGAACAAATGCCGCTAAACCAGGATTCCACGGACCCGTTTGGCGCAAGTCGAACGGGTTTTTTGTCATGAGCGACCAGAAAAAATACGGTTTCACCACCACCATCCTCCACAGCGACCGCCGCAAGGGCATCGAGCACGGCTCGGTGCACAAGCCGGTCCACACCTCGGTCACCTTCGGCTACCAGGATGCGCGCGAGCTCGCCGCCGTGTTCCAGGGCCGCCAGCCGGGCTACCGCTACGGCCGCCAGGGCAATCCGACGGTATCGGCGCTGGAGGACAAGATCAACCGGATGGAGGATGGCTTCGCCACCATCTGCTTCTCGACCGGCATGGCCGCCATCGGCGCGATCTTCCAGGCGCTCTTGCGCGCCGGCGACCACGTGGTGTCCTCGTCCTTCCTGTTCGGTAACACCAACAGCCTGTGGCAGACGGTGCAGGGGCAGGGCGTCGACGTGTCCTTCGTCGATGCGACCGATGTCGCCAATGTCGCCGCCGCCTTGACGCCGGCCACGCGCGTGGTGTTCGTCGAGACGATTGCCAATCCGCGCACCCAGATCGCCGACCTGGCGCGCATCGGTCAGCTGTGCAAGGAACGCGGCATCCTCTATGTCGTCGACAACACGATGACCTCGCCGTACCTGTTCCGTCCCAAGGCGGTCGGCGCCGGCCTGGTGGTCAACGCGCTGACCAAGTCGATCGGCGGCCACGGCATCGCGCTCGGCGGCAGCCTGACCGACACCGGCCTGTTCGACTGGTCGTCCTATCCGAACATCTTCGACAGCTACAAGCGTTTCCCGCCGGTACAGTGGGGCATGGCCCAGGTGCGCGCCAAGGCGCTGCGCGACTTCGGCGGCTCGCTCGGGCCGGAGGCGGCGCACCACCTGGCCGTCGGCGCCGAGACGATCTCCCTGCGCATGGAGCGCGAATGCGCCAATGCGATGGCGGTGGCGCAGATGCTGGCGGCGGACGAGCGCGTGGCCGCGGTCCACTATCCGGGCCTGCCGTCGCATCCCCAGCACCGGCTCGCCGGCGAACTGTTCCGCGCCTACGGCAGCCTGTTCAGCTTCGAGCTGAAGGACGGCATCGACTGCTTCGATTACCTGAACCGCCTGAAGATCGGCATCCCGGCCAGCAATCTCGGCGACACGCGCACGCTGGTGATCCCGGTGGCGCACACGATCTTCTACGAGATGGGACAGGAGCGGCGCGCCTCGATGGGCATCGCCGAATCGCTGATCCGCGTGTCGGTGGGCATCGAGGATACCGAGGACCTGGTGGAGGATTTCCGCCAGGCGCTGGACGGCTGACGCGCAGGCGCCGGTATCCCTGCCGCAGCGCGCGGCAGGATGCGATTATTGTCGGGGAATGGCGCGCCGGGCTCGCCGGCGCATTGCGGGGATACGCCTCAGGGCAGCAGCCGTTCGGCCGTCTCGCGCTTGAGCAGCTTGTCCTCGCGGTGCGGATCGTAGCGCTTGAGCGCAGCGAGCAGTGCATCGGGCGTGTCGGCCGACACCAGCAGATCCGCCTGCGCCGCGCGCAGGAAGCCCTGGTCGACCACGTGGCGCAGGAAGCCCAGCAGCCCGTCGTAGAAGCCGTCCACGTTCAGGAGACCGATCGGCTTGTCATGGAAGCCGAGCTGCGACCAGGTGAACACCTCGAACAGTTCCTCCAGCGTGCCGATGCCGCCCGGCATGGCCACGAAGCCGCCCGACAGTTCGGCCATCAGCGCCTTGCGCTCGTGCATGTCCTTGACCACGTGCAGCCGGGTCAGGCCCGCGTGGCCCACCTCGCGGTCGACCAGCGCCTTCGGGATGACGCCGGTCACTTCGCCGCCCAGCTGCAGCACCTCGTCCGCGATGACGCCCATCAGGCCGATGTTGCCGCCCCCGTAGACGAGGGCGATGTTGGCGTCCACCATGGCGCGGGCCAGTCCGCGCGCGGCATCGGCATAGGCCGGCGACACGCCCATGGACGACCCGCAATACACGCACAGCGATTTCATCGCACCCCGATCAGTCTTCCAGTTCTTCTTTGGCCAGCTCGACGTCGAGGCGTTCCATCGCATCCATCGGTTCGCAGGCCGCCGCTTCCTCGTAAAGAGCGACCGCCTCGTCCATCTTCTTTTTCCCCTCGAGCATGATCAGGCCGTTGGCATACTCGACCCGCGCGATGGCGGAATCGGGATTGAGCTTCAAGGCCTGCTTGTACATCTTCAGGCCTTCGTCCTTCTTGGCGCCGTAGGTCAGGCCGCCGATCATGGCGCCGACCTTGTCGATGATCTCGGCGTGATACGCGCCCAGCGCGATGTGGGCATCGGCATGCTTGGGCGCCAGCTTGATCGCGGTGTCGAGGCTGGCCTTGACCTTGTTGCCGATGCCCTGGGCCAGCGCCTTGGCGATCGAGATGCCCTGGGCATAGCGGCCCAGCGCATAGGCATGCCAGTAGTAGCCGGAAGCGTCCTTCGGCATCTCGGCCTGCTGCTCCTCGCAACGCGCCGCGACTTCTTCGAACATCGCCAGCTTCTTCTTCTCGTTCTTCTCGAGATAGTTCGCGTAGATGCAGGTGGCCTTGTTGGCGACCGAGTAGCCGGCCATGCCGGCGGCCAGGCCGAGCTTGGCGGCCTTCTCGAACTCGCCGGCGTGGAAGGCGATCCAGGCGTCCACCAGCGCGGCATCCTTCGGGAAGGGTTCGGCATCGCCGGCATGCAGGCGCGCCCAGTTCTTCTTCAGCGTGGCCGCGGTGTACACGTAGGCGTCGTCGGCATAGGGGAATTTGGTCCAGGCCATGGTGCGGGTCTCCTCGAGGATCGGTCTTGGGATCAGTCGTTGATTTTCTTCAGGTATTCTTCGGCGAGCTTCTCGAACAGGAGGCGCGTCTCGCCGCGCAGATAGGGGCCGATCAGCGACAGCACCTGGTAGCAGCCGCGCGCCAGCGCGTCGGCGATGGCCTGCTGCTCGGTGTACTTGCGCGGATTGCGGACGTATTCGTAGGACAGCCAGTAGGTCGCGACGACCACCATGTTGGTCGACAGCGCGCCGATCTCGAGGTCTGTCGCTTCCAGCGCGCCCTCGGAGCGCAGGCCTTCGCACAGCTGGCGCGCCACCTTGATCTTGTGCGCGAGGATCTGCTTGAACTGGAGTTCCAGCTTGCGGTTGCGCGAGAGCAGGTCCGACAGGTCGCGGTAGAAGAAGCGGTAGCGCCATACCAGCTCGAACATCAGGTGCAGGTAGAGCCACACGTCCTCCATGTTCGGACGTCGATCGGCCGGCACGGCCAGCAGCCGGTTGATCTCGCCTTCGAACTGCGTGAAGATCGAGTTGACGATGTCGTCCTTGTTGCGGAAGTGGTAGTAGAGGTTGCCGGGCGAGATGTTCATCTCTTCGGCGATGACTGTGGTGGTGATGTTCGGCTCGCCGAATTCGTTGAACAGTCGCAGTGACAATTCGAGGATGCGTTCGCGGGTGCGGCGGGGGGCTTTGTGTTGCATGTCTTCTTCTCGTCCCGTTCCGAGCCGTTGCGGCTCTATCGTTAAACGGCGTCGCAATGCCTGTGAAGAAATAAGCATAACACCGAAGAACGCGGGGACGGCGAATCGGACGTGCATGGGGCGGCACCGCGTTGCGGATATGCCGAGTCCGGGGAAGGGAGGCCGGCACGCGCCGCGACGGGCGCGCGCCGGGCAGTGGTCATCCGTTGGCGACCTTGAGGTAGCGCTCGAGGCTGTCCAGCGTGTCCTCGAGGCGGGCGGTGGCGAAGCGGTCCTTCTTCGGCTGCGCTGGCTGGCGCACCAGGGTCAGGCTGGTGTCGCGTAGCACCTGGACCTTCAGGCGCAGGCCGTGGCGCTCGAGGCGGCGGCCGATCTCCTCGCGGTTCCGCCACAGCATCTCGCGGGTCTGCTGATAGGCGCTCTCGCACATGCGGCGCCGGCTGCTGGTCGAGAACAGGTTGGTGAAAAACATCTCGGCATCTTCCTGGCTCGGCTCGAACAGCAGGATGTCTGCGTCGGGATAGGTCTTCGCGTAGTTGGTCATGCCGATCTCGACCCGCGAATGGATGATGGTGCGCAGCGACTGCGACAGCACCGTCAGCAGGCCGCCCTGGGCCAGCTTGCCCGGCGCGTACATGATCTTGGCGTTATACGGCACGATCGGGTTCAGGCAGATCAGGAGGTCGACGCCCTGGTCGAGCGCGATCGAGGCATGCAGCGTCTTCTTCAGCACGCCGTCGACGAAATGGCGGCCGTCGATCTCCACCGGCGGGAACAGGCCGGGCACCGCGGCGCTGGCCTGGGCCGCGCGCGAGATCGGCACATGGTCCCATCCCGGGCCGCCGAAGCGGACCGATTCGCCCGAGTCGAGATCGGTCGCCACCAGCACCAGCTGCTTGTCCAGTTCGCGGAAATCGTTGGTGCGGCCCTCGACCGAGAACACGCGCGAGATGTATTCGTGGATGCCGTTGCCCGAGAACAGGCCGGCGGGCAGCACGTCCTTCATGCGCTCGAACGAGCGCGCCACGCCGGTGCGGCCAGCGCGGCTGGCGTAATGCAGCGAGGAGGTCAGGGCTGCCTGCGGCACGGCGGCCAGGCGGCGCGCCAGTTCGCCCCAGGCCGGCTTGAGCAGCAGCTCGGGCTTGAACAGCGAATCGGCCTCGTCGTCGAGATCGCTCTCGATGAACAGCCGGCACATCTCGTGCGGCGAGATGCCGTTGGCCAGGCCCGCGGCGATGATGCCGCCGGCGCTGATGCCGACATAGATGCCGACGTCGTTGAGGTCGAGGCCCTCGATCGCCTCTTCGATCGCGGCCAGCGCCCCGATCTCGTAGACGGCGCCGAGCGGGCCGCCGCCCGCGAGGGCGAGTCCGATGGCGGGCTTGTGTGTGGTGCGCGGCGCCTTGCCGCGCGTGCCGCCATGTTGCGGGCGGGAAGAATGCGAAGTCATGGGGTCGATTGTATAGCGCACATGTGAAAAAGGGCTTGTGCGTCGCACAAGCCCCTTGTCCTACTGAGCGGCGGTTCGCGCCGGAGTTCCAGCCTCGGCAGATTGAAGCATCTCAAGGCCGGCGGTTTGCTCCGCCTTGCTGCCGCCCGAGGCGCTCATTACGCGCTCTTGGCTGCCTTCTTGGCCGGAGCTTTCTTCGCTGCTGCCTTCTTGGCCGGAGCCTTCTTGGCGGCCGGCTTGGCTTCCGCCTTGGCGGCCGGAGCCTTCTTGCCGGAGAGGGTGGCGACGGCCTTGTTCAGCTCTTCGACGCGCTTGGTCAGGGCCTGGATGTCCTTGCGGGTCGGCACGCCGAGGCTGGTCAGCGAGCGGGCGACGCGGTCTTCGAAGACCTTCTCCAGCTTGTCCCAGGAACCCGAAGCCTGCTTGCTGACGTTCTCGGCGACCTTGTTCACGGTCGTGGTGACGTCGCCCACCTTGCCTTCGGCGAATTGCTGGGTGCGTTTCTGCAGCGCGGTGCCTTCCTGGACCAGCTTGGCGAACACCTTGCCGCCTTCTTCCTGGGCCTTGGCGAACGCGCCGAGGCCGGCCTGCCAGATCTGCTGAGCGGAGGTACGCACGGCTTCCGCGAGTTGTTTGTCGTCCGACTTGGACAGAGCTTTGAGTTTCTTGACCATGGGATTCTCCGCTGGTGGTTGACTTGGATTCCGGATCGCTCCGGTACGCTTTTACGATGCTCGCAGTGTAGGCAGCAAACCTAGAGAGGGGTTTCTAAAGCCGTAGAGTGCGGGTTCTAATGCAGTGCGCCATGCAGGGGCTGGGAAAGGGCGTCGAATGTCCGCGCCATGCGGGCTGCGAACGTGCCTCATCGGCGCCACAGCGGCGACGGTCGCGTACATGTCCACGCTTGCCAAGCCTGCCGCCTGCTGCAATGATAGGGGTCGCAAGCGTCACTGTGCAGGCCTGCATCGATCAGGCACCGTCCAGCCAATCAAACCAGAACACAAGGGGGCAGCATGCAGTATTTCGTTACGGGGGCAACCGGTTTCATCGGCAAGCGTCTGGTCAAGAAACTGTTGGGCCGCAAGGGTAGCGTGGTCTACTTCCTGATGCGCGAAGAGAGCCGCGACAAGTTGCCCGGCCTGCTCGAATACTGGGGCACCACCAAGGCGCGCGCCATTCCCGTCTACGGCGACCTGAAGTCGCCCAAGCTCGGCGTCTCGAAGGACGACATCAAGGCGCTGTCCAAGAACATCGACCACTTCTTCCATCTCGCGGCGATCTACGATCTCGGCTCCGACGCCGAGTCGCAGATGGAGGTCAATGTCGAGGGTACCCGCAACACAGTCGCGCTGGCCAATGCGATCGGCGCAGGCTGCTTCCACCACGTGAGTTCGATCGCCGCCGCCGGCATGTTCGAGGGCATCTTCCGCGAGGACATGTTCGAGGAAGCCGAGAACCTCGATCATCCGTATTTCGCCACCAAGCACGAGTCCGAGAAGATCGTGCGCAAGGAGGTCAAGGGCGCCTTCCGCGTCTACCGCCCCGGCATGGTGGTCGGCGACTCGACGACAGGAGAGATGGACAAGGTCGACGGGCCGTACTACTTCTTCAAGCTGATCCAGCGCATCCGCCAGATCCTGCCGCCGTGGATGCCGATGATCGGCATCGAGGGCGGGCGCATCAACATCGTCCCGGTCGACTACGTGGTCAACGCCATGGACCACATCGCCCACCAGCCCAAGCTGGACGGCAAGTGCTTCCATCTGACCGACCCGGAACCGATGCGCGTCGGCGACGTGCTCAACACCTTCGCCCGCGCCGCGCATGCGCCGACCATGGGCATGCGCATCAATGCCGCGCTGTTCGGCTTCATCCCGAAGTCGGTCAAGAAGGGCATGATGTCGCTGACGCCGGTGCGCCGCATCCGCAACGCCGTCATGAAGGATCTCGGCCTGCCCGAGGACCTGATGCAGTTCGTGAACTATCCGACCCGCTTCGATAACCGCGAGACGGCGGCCGCCCTCAAGGGCACCGGCATCAGCTGCCCGCGGCTCGAGGATTACGCCTGGCGCCTGTGGGATTACTGGGAGCGCAACCTCGATCCGGACCTGTTCATCGACCGCACGCTGCGCGGCCAGGTGGCCGGCAAGGTGGTGCTGGTGACCGGCGGCTCGTCCGGCATCGGCCTGGCTGCCGCACACAAGCTGGCCGAGGCCGGCGCGATCACCATCATCTGCGGCCGCGACGAGGACAAGCTTGCCGAGGCCAAGAAGGAAATCAACGACCGCGGCTTCGACGTCATCACCTATTCGGCGGACGTGGCCGACATGGCCGACTGCGACCGTTTCGTCAAGCTGCTGATCGAGAACCACGGCGGCGTCGACGTCCTGGTCAACAATGCCGGCCGTTCGATTCGCCGCGGCATCGAGTCGAGTTACGACCGTTTCCACGACTTCGAACGCACCATGCAGCTGAACTACTTCGGCGCCCTGCGCGTGACCATGGGCCTGCTGCCGAAGATGGCGGAAAGGCGCAGCGGCCACGTGATCAACATCTCGTCGATCGGCGTGCTGACCAATGCGCCGCGCTTCTCGGCCTACGTGGCATCAAAGGCCGCGCTCGATGCCTGGACGCGTTGCGCGTCGTCGGAATTCGCCGACGTCGGCGTGCGCTTCACCACGATCAACATGCCGCTGGTGCGCACCCCGATGATCGCGCCGACCAAGATCTACCAGAACGTGCCGACGCTGTCGCCGGAGGATGCGGCAGACCTGATCGCCCAGGCCATCGTCTACAAGCCGGTGCGCATCGCGACCCGACTGGGCATCCTGGGCGAGGTGCTGCATGCGCTGGTGCCGCGCGTGGCGCAGATCGTGATGAACACCAGCTTCCGCATGTTCCCGGATTCGGATGCGGCCAAGGGTAGCGGCGACAAGAAGGCGGTGACGATGAACGCGGACCAGATCGCGCTGCAGCAGCTGCTGCGCGGCATCCACTTCTGATCGTTCTGCCTGCGCAGGATGGAGCAGGGCCGGCGCAAGCCGGCCTTGTCGCTTATGGAAGAGTCCGCGTCCGGGGGATTGTCACTCGTCTTCGGACGGCAGGAACAGCGAGTCGACCTCGTGGATGATGCCGTTGTCGGCGGCGATGTCGCTCTGGGTGACCTTGGCCCCTTCCACGGAGACCATGCCATTGTCCGAGGTCATGCGGATGGCCTTTCCCTGCAGGGTCGGTACGTCGCCGGGCTTGATCTCGGTCACCTGCATCCGGCGCGGAACGATGTGCCGGGCCAGCACGAAGGACAGGCGCTCCTTGTCGCGCACCAGCGATCGCCATGTGTCGCGCGGGATCTTGCGGAAGGCTTCCTCGGAAGGCGCGAAGACGGTGTACGGGCCACCGGCGTGCAGCTCGTTCTCGAGCCCGGCCGCCCTGAGCGCATCGCTGAAGGTGCGCAGGGAAGGGGACGCGGAGATCGTCTCGGCAAGATTCTCGGCCGCGGCCGGCAATGTCGCCAGGGCCAGCAACGCTGCGGAGAAGATTCGTTTCACGTTACACTTGCTCCCGAAAAACGGGGTCGCCCATGCGACCCCCATCCATGAGTGGGCAGGGACATGCAAAAGTTCCATGCGCCGCCTTCCATCACTGTCCGCCCGACAATGGAGTCCCGGAATGAGCGTCATCGACCATATCGTGATCGTCGCGGGCACGCTTGCCGAGGGCTGCGACCATTGCGAGCGCCTGCTCGGCGTGCGGCCGCCTGCGGGGGGCGTGCATGCCGGGCGCGGCACGCACAACCATCTCCTGCTGCTCGGCGAGGGCACCTACCTGGAAGTGATCGCGCCGCAACCGGACGTGACGGCGCCGGCGCGGCCGCGCCTGTTCGGTCTCGATGACGCGGCGGTGCGGCGGCGCCTGCAGGACGGCCCCTTTCTGTCGACCTTCGTGGTGCGTACCGACGCTATCGAACGCGACGCGGCGCGACTCCCCGAGGTCGGGCCGGTGGAGACGATGTCGCGCGGGGCTCTGCAGTGGCGCATCGCCACGCCCGCGGACGGACTGCCCGTTGAAGGCGGGCTGCTGCCGTCGCTGATCGAGTGGCCTGTGGGCATCGATCCGACCCGGGCAATGCAGGACTTCGGCATCCGGCTGGCAGGCCTGCGGGCCCATCATCCCGACCCGTCGGCGCTGCGCGCGAAATGGGCAGCGCTCGGCCTCGCCGATCCGCGGCTCCTGGCGGTGGAGTGCGCCGAGGATGCAGGGCCGTGGCTGGAAGCCATCCTCGATACGCCGTCCGGACGGGTCACGCTCTCCGGCAGAACGGGAGGCGTGCCATGTCGATGACCTTCCGGCGGCTCACCCGCGACACCATCACGGCGCAGGACTACGCCGAGCTGCGCCGCGTGCTGTTCGGTGCGCCTGCGTTCAGCCTCGCGGTGCGCGGACGCCTGCCGCTCGAATCGGATGTCGACGAACTCCTCGACGACATGCCGCCGGATCGATCTTCCGACGACAAGTTCGCTTTCGCCATCGAGGTGGACGGCCGCATGGTCGGATGTGCCGACGTCCTGCGCGGCTGGCGGCATGCGCGCCAGAGCATGATCGGGCTGCTGCTGTTCGACGAGGAGGTGCAGGGCAGGGGCTACGGTCGCGAGGCGGTGCGCATCATCGAGGACATCGCGCGCGGCTGGACGGGGATGGAGTCGCTCCGGGTCGGGGTGAATGCCTCCAATCCGGGCGCGCACGCTTTCTGGCAGCGCATGGGTTTCGCCGAGAACGGCGAACGTTACATGCTGCCCGATTTCATTTCCGAAGCCATCATCATGGAAAAGCCGCTCGCCTGAATCGGGCGCGCGGTCATCCGGCGCTTGCGCGTCTTGCCGCCTGTTCGCGCACGCCGTCGCCTGCCGCGGCGAGCACTTCTTCGATCACCAGGGACTGCACGCGCGGATGCAGGGCCAGCGCCACATGACCGATGCCGTGCAGCTCGACATTGCGGGCGCCCGGCAGCCAGGACGACATCTGCGGCGAGATGATGTTGTCGTGGTGGGAGAAGATCGACACGAACAGCGCCCGCCGCGATGGCGGCTCGGATTCCGCGAGCTTGCGCAGCCATTCGCTGGCCGTTCCCTGCTCGCCGCCGGGCGTCCAACCCATCTGCAGGGTGTTCTCGCCGATGCCGTGCCGGGCCAGCGCGGTGCCGTGGTGCGGCGTGCCGAGCGTGATGGCGCGGGCGATGCGACTGTCGCCGTGGGCGCGCATGTAGGCGCGGGTGGCGAGTCCGCCCATGCTGTGCGCGACGATGACGACCTTGTCGCTGCCGGTTTCCGTCCTGAGCCGCTCGACGGCGCGGTCGACGAGGTCCGCGTAGGCATCGATCGAGCCGAACACCGGTTCCAGGTCGACCGCATGGTGGCTGATGCCGGCCCGTTCGAGCGCGCGGCTCATCGATCGCCAGTAGCCGCTGTTGCAGCCGTAGCCATGGATCAGCAGCACCGGCAGGCCGTGCGCCTGCGCGGCGACATGGCGTTCCACCCGGAAGAACGGCATCGTCCACGACGAACTCCACATGGTGGCCAGATACTCGCCGAGTACCAGCCGCAGCATGTCGGTCCATCCGAGCGCGCAATCGTCGGGCAGCGGGCTGCGATGCCGCCATGCCATCATGAAGTTGTTCACCGTGATGCCGAAGCGGACCGTCAGCACGAGCGCAAGCGCCAGTGCGACTGCCAGCCAGATGTTCCCGATCCTGAAAAATTGCAGCACCATCCAGACGATCGCGAGCCCGACGATCGCCTGGATCAGCAACAGCATGCGGGTGACGCGGGAAATCATGGCGGGCTGCTGGTCCTCAGGTGGCGGCGACCTTCGGCGCCGGCTTTCCGGTCAGGTTCTCTGCCAGGCCGCTGGCCAGGCGCGCGGTCATGCCGTAGATCGACAGTTGCGGGTTGGCGCCGATGGAGGTCGGGAACAGCGAGCCGTCGTGCACCGACAGGTTCGCCAGGCCATGGTAGCGGCCGCTGCTCGACACCACGCCCATCGTCGTGTCGTCGGACATCGTGCATCCGCCCATCACGTGGGCGGAGACGATGCGGGTGGACAGCGGCTTGTAGTCGAGCGAGGCGATCGCCTTCTTCGCATCGGCCCAGGTGGTGTAGGCGCCGGCAGCCTCGTGCACCGGGTGCACGCTGCGGGCTCCGGCGGCGAACTGGATTTCCGCCATCGACAGCAACGCCCTTTTGACGCCGTCGAACACGAAATCGTTCAGCGGATAGTCGAGCACCGGCGAGCCATCGTCGCGCAACTTGACGCGGCCGCCCGGCGAGTCCTCGTGGAAACCGTCGCGCAGCAATGCCAGCAGCACATGCGTGTTGGGAAACTGCTTCATCATTTCCGCATGCCGATCGCCGAAGCCGTGCATCGTCGAGGAGAACAGCAGTGGATGCAACGGCGGCGCTTCCAGCTTGTAACCCATGGGGCCGTCGATCGGCTGGGTGTCGAGGAAATGGTCGGAGTAGATCGTCTGCGGCGCGCCGGCATAGCCGTTCACCGCATGATCGAACAGCGATGCCGAGATCACGGTCGGATGCAGGAAAGTGCGGCGGCCGAGCAGCCCGCGCGGATCCGGCGCGCCGGAGCGCATCAGCAGGGCCGGGGAGTTGATCGCGCCGCCGGCGACGACGACATGGCGGGCGCGTACCGTCAGCGTCCTGCCGCTGGCTTGCAGGCCGGTGGCGTCGAGCGCGATGCATTGCAGGCTGTCCACCTTGTCACCGCGGATCGCGAGCCGTTCGGCGCGTGCCCGCGTGACCAGCGTCGCGCCCTTGTCGAGCGCGGCGGGGATCGTCGTCACCAGCATCGACTGCTTGGCATTGGTCGGGCAGCCCATGCCGCAGTAGCCGAGGTTCCAGCAGCCGCGCACATTGCGCAGGATCGCGGCGGCCGGGATGCCGAGGCGCGCCGCGCCTCGACGCAGGAGATCGTTGTTCTCGTTGGGAGGCGTCTGCCAGACGCCGACGTTGAGCCGCTGCTCCATCATCAGGAACCACGGCGCCATCGACTCGGCATCGTAGCCCTTCAGGCCGAAATGCTTCTGCCAGTGATCGAGCGTCGGTCGCGGCGTGCGGAAGCTCGAGGTCCAGTTCACGGTGGTCGATCCGCCGACGGTGCGCCCCTGCAGGATGTTGATCGCCTTGTCGGCGGTCTTGCGGGCCGCCGATTCCTGGTACAGGGTCGGATAGGCTTGGGCTTCGCGCATCTTGAAGTCGCGCGATGTCTTCAGGCTGCCTTCCTCGACGAGGACCACGTTCAATCCGGCGAGCGCGAGGATTTCCGCGGTCACGCCGCCGCCGGCGCCGGTGCCCACGATGACCACGTCGCACTCCAGAGTGCGGTCGCGATCGAGGGTGGCGGCATCGATCACCTTCCAGCCCCTGGCTACGCCTTCTGCGACCGGATCGGGAATGACGGCCGTCTTGTTGCTGGTGTCGCTCATCGTGCCATCCTCAGCTCAGTTCCTTGATCGGACCGGGATAGCCGATCGCCGTCCAGTTGGATTCCTCCGCATACCACGGACCGAGCACCAGGTCGTGCAATGCGTGATAGCCGCTCTGCAGCAGGCCGAGCCGGTGGGTGCGCCATCCCTGCAGGAAGGCCGCCACGTCGGCGGTCTTCGCCTGCGGCCAATCGTCCGGCACGCCGGCCAGCAGGCGGCGCGTGGGGCCGAGCACCAGCAGGGCGAACAGGTCCTGGATTTCTTTCTGCGTGTGCAACGGCAGACCGGCAATTGCCGCCTGCACCCGGTCGACGTGCGCGTCGAGCGCGGCCGGCGTGGCGTTGGCGGCGCCTTGCAACAGTGCCGCGGCAATGGCTTTCAGGGCGGCGCGCGCGTCGCCCTCGAGGCGATAGGGCGCGAGGGTCGCCGGGCGCGTGGCGCGATAGATCCCGCCTGCGGCCGCGAGTGCGAGCGCGCCGACGATGCCGGCCTTCAGGAAGGTACGGCGCGACGATGAAATGGGCATGTCTCGGCCTTGTGAAGTTTTCGGCAGTGTACTTCGCGATCCAGCACCGAAGTAGAGCGCCGGCTCTAGATGTTTCGCCGCACTGCGGTGTCTGGGGGAAAATGACGGGTGATGAACAGGAGCAATCGCCGTGAGCAAGCAAATCATCGTCGACTCCCTCAGGCGCGCGCTACATGAAGTGATGCACGAACGCCGCGTCGCCGCGCACGACCCGGCAGTGGCGCGCGCGAGGTTGTCACTCAAGCAATTCCAGTCCCGCCGCATGGCGCTGACCCATGCCGACTTCCTGGCGACGCCGGATACCGAGTCGGCGGCCCGCTTTTTTCTCGAGGACCTGTACGGCACACATGACATGACCCGGCGCGATGCCGACGTCGAGCGCATCATCCCGACGATGGAAAAGATGCTGCCGGCGGCAGCGCTGTCGACGATCGCCGAGGCGGTCATGCTCGATGCGCTGTCGGAACGGCTCGACAGCGCCATGGCGGACCGGCTCGGCGAGAGCTTCACGGCAGAAGACTATGCGGCCGCGTACGTGGAGGTCGCGTCGCGCGCCGACCGCGAGCGTCAGCTCGATTACGTGCAATCGGTCGGCCTGTCGTTGTGCGAGCTGGTCCGCATCCCGCTCATCGGGGCGACGCTGAAGATGATGCGCAGGCCGGCGCGCATGGCGAAGCTGGGCGAACTGCATGATTTCCTCGAGCGCGGCTTCTCTGCCTTCAAGGCGATGAAGGCGCCCCAGCGCTTCGTCGAGACGACGCTGGCGCGCGAGCGCAGGATCATGCAGCAGCTGAATGCCGGGGCGCCGGCGCCGTTCGATCTTGGTTGAGACGCCCGGAGGAACCTCAGGCAGGGCGCACCGCGGTTGCCGGTGCCGGCACGTTGACGAGTCGCGTCCCGAGAAGGCGGTCGTGGAGGAACTGGCCGTCCGGCGTGAAGCGCGCGGTGCTCGCCCATGCGGCGATGTTGAGCGCGATCAGCACTGCCGTGATGCCGAAGCCGGCGTCGAGCAGGTGGCCGATGCCCCAGCCGGGAAGCAGCCACAACCATGACAATAGATAGCGGCAAATTGCTTTACTCAAGCTGACTCGTTGCAGACCATCTGTACTTACGAGACGTATGCGCCAAGTCTGCATAGGCAGTGTTTGCCCAGCCTTTCGCCAAAAATATACGAAATACCAACCTAGAGCGAGAAAGAGCCACGCTTGCTGAATCAATACATATTGCGACGAGGTTGAAATCTCCTTGATTGGTACAAGCGCCATACCAACGAGAACAAATAGCAGCATGGCCTCAGCAGCTGCACCAACTCCAAAGAGCACTATTGCTTCATAAAGAAAGGCGCCGAGACGCCGTTTCAGCGTAGGGGTATCCAGGTTTTCCACGAAAGGGCAGGGTGCTTACTTGCCGGCCGGCGGGACCGAGGGCTGGATCGCCGACTGGTTGGTGGCCTGCGGCGTGACCGACTTCTCGAGCACGGGCTTGGGCGTCGTCTTGATCGGCGCGACCGGCTGGGTCTTGTTGTTCGGAGACGGGAGTGTAGCAAGTTTCTTCTTGGCCGCGGCATCGGCGGCAAGCTTCTTCTTTTGCTCTTCCGACAACTGCTGGTATTCCTGCCACTTGGCGTTCTTCTCGTCGGGCGGCAGCTTCTTCGCGCGCGCGTAGCTTTCGCGGGCGAGGCGTCGCTGTTCCGGCGTCAGCTTCACCCAGTCGCGCATGCGCTCATGGACGCGCTGCTGTTCTTCCGGCTTCATCGACGAGAACTTGTTGCCGATCTCCAGCCACTTCTTCTTGCGCAGCTCGTCCATCTTGTCCCATTCCTGGGCCAGCGGGGCGAGGGCCTGCTGCTGCCCGGGCGTCAGTTCCATCCACGACGGGCGGGCGATGACCGCAGCGGCGCCCTTGGCGGGAGTCGCCGCGGGCGGGCGCTGCCCGGCCTGCGGGGCGGGCGCGGCGGCGGGCGGCTGCAGTACCGGCGCCGCCGGCGTGAACGGCAATGCCGGCGCCGCTGCCTGCGGTTGCACAGCCGCCGGTGCGGGAGGTGCGCCGGCCGGGGGCGGCTGGCTGGTCGCCGGAGTCGTGACGGCCTGCGCCGGCGCGACGGGCGCCGCCGCAGGCGCAACCGGCTGGGACTGGGTTTGCTGCGCCGGCGCATGGGGCACCATGCCGGCGAGGCCCGCCAAAATGAACACCGCCCGCGTGGCGCGGGCGGCAAACGGGAAAAGGGAATTGCGGGATACCGTCATGCTCATTCGGACCTGTCCGCCAGATAGGCATTGAAGCCGTTGTCGACGTAGGCGTTCAGCGGCAGATCGTCTGCAAGCACTTCCGCGTCGATGTCGGCGATTTCCTTGATGCGGCGCGCTTCTTCCATTTGGTAGATGCCCGACAGACCGAACGCCAGGACCACGATCGGCAGAACGACGCCGGCACGCATTGCCCAGGAAATCGGATTGCGGAAGAAGGCACCGACACCGCCGGCGGCGACCGGAGCGATCCGGAAAACGCGCAGCAAATTGTTGGCCCGCTTGCGGGAAACCGCAATTTTGCGTGCAGATGCAAGCCGTTGCTGCGTAGAAGCAGGCAGGCTGTCCAGATTTTCGTTCAGCGCATGCCGAACCTTGTACGCAAAATTCAGTTCGTCGACGTTCATAAATGTATTCCTTTGGCTTTTAGCGCCAGCGCTAATGCGTGTGTTGCTCTCGAGCAATGTGTTTTCACGCTGCCTTCAGAACATCCCATTGCGGCGGCCGTCTCGGCCACATCCATATCTTCCCAATAACGCATCAGGAAGGCTTCCCGTTGACGTGGTGGAAGCTTCTGGATTTCCTGTTCTATGACCGCAAGGACTTGCTCGCGTTCAACCTTGTCCTGGCTGGATTCGGCCGCCTCGGAACCTTCGGCCGCGGCATAGGTTTCCAGGATGTCGAAGTCGTCGCCGTCCTCGCGGTCGGCGCCCAGGCTGGAAAACAGGCTGATCCACGTGCTGCGCACCTTTTCGCGGCGGAAGAAGTCGTGAATCGCGTTCTGGAGGATGCGCTGGAACAGGAGGGGCAGTTCGGTCGCCGGCTTGTCGCCGTATTTCTCTGCGAGCTTGATCATGGCGTCCTGCACGATGTCCAGCGCTGCCTCGTCCTTGCGGACGGCATAGATCGCCTGCTTGAAGGCGCGGCGTTCGACGCTTTCCAGGAAATCGGACAGTTCTTTGGAGGTGGCCATGGATCAAGGCGTCAGCCGTCGGAGCGCCCGCATGTTTGCTTGCATTGCCGCACGCGATCGACTGTGACCGGGCGGAATCGAAAATTGTGCGCATCCTAGCAAAATCGCCGTGATTTGTCCGGGTTTTACTTGCAACAAGCCGTAAAGCCGGGCCGATCCAAGGATTTGGCTTGACCAATTTGATGCAACGCAGTAACGTAGAAGTCCCTTCAAATCCCGAAGGATTCGTCTTCGTTTGCGGCGCATGATGCCGCAGCACGACCAGACGCGCTTTGAATAGCTGTTTGCTCCAACCCGCGCCACAAGCGCGAGATATCGCCGCAATCCTGCAGCACAGTGGCTGAACGAGTCGCGCTCAGCGTCGTTTTGAACCGTATCTACGGCTACGGAACGGATCGACGTCACCGCACAAGAAAGGGACGCCGCACCTCTGCACGATCGCCCGATGTCGCCAGGCGAGAGCATCCGATCAATCTCCCTATGGACCTTGAAAGGACAGTAGCATGAGTGCAGAAATCACAGGCGCGGAAATTGTCGTGCGCTGCCTGGCCGAAGAAGGTGTCGAACACGTGTTCGGCTACCCCGGCGGGGCGGTGCTCTACATCTACGACGCAATCTTCAATCAGGACCGTTTCAAGCACATCCTGGTGCGCCACGAGCAGGCGGCCGTCCACGCTGCCGATGCCTATTCCCGCAGTTCCAACAAGGTCGGCGTCGCCATCGTCACGTCCGGGCCCGGCGTCACCAATGCGGTGACCGGCCTGGCCACGGCCTACATGGACTCGATCCCGATGGTGGTGATCTCCGGCCAGGTGCCGTCCCACGCCATCGGCCAGGATGCGTTCCAGGAGTGCGACACGGTCGGCATCACCCGGCCGTGCGTCAAGCACAACTTCCTCGTCAAGGATGTCCGCGATCTCGCGGCGACGATGAAGAAAGCCTTCTACATCGCCCAGACCGGCCGTCCCGGCCCGGTGCTGGTCGACATCCCGAAGGACATCACGATGCACAAGTGCGCGTTCGAGTATCCGAAGGAACTCGAGATGCGCTCCTACCGGCCGGTCGACAAGGGCCACTCGGGCCAGATCCGCAAGGCGGTGCAACTGCTGCTGTCGGCCGAGCGCCCGATGATCTACACAGGCGGCGGCATCATCCTCGCCAATGCCTCGCCCGAACTGAACAAGCTGGTCGACCGCCTCGGCTACCCGTGCACCAACACGCTGATGGGCCTGGGCGCCTATCGCGCATCGAGCGACAAGTTCGTCGGCATGCCGGGCATGCATGGCACCTATGAAGCCAACATGGCGATGCAGCACTGCGACGTGCTGATCGCGATCGGCGCGCGCTTCGACGACCGCGTGATCGGCAACCCGAAGCATTTCGCCACCCATCCGCGCAAGATCATCCACATCGACATCGATCCGTCGTCGATCTCCAAGCGCGTCAAGGTCGACATCCCGATCGTCGGCAACGTCAAGGACGTGCTGCAGGAGGTGCTGGCCCAACTCGACGCGACCGACGCAAAGCCAAATGCCACTGCCCTGTCGGCCTGGTGGAAGCAGATCGAACAGTGGCGCGGCCGCGAGTGCCTCAAGTACGCGCCGTCCGACGAGGTCATCAAGCCGCAGATGGTGGTCGAGAAACTGTGGGAAGTGACCAAAGGCGATGCCTTCGTCACCTCCGACGTCGGCCAGCATCAGATGTGGGCCGCGCAGTACTACGGTTTCGACAAGCCGCGCCGCTGGATCAATTCGGGCGGCCTGGGCACCATGGGCGTCGGCCTGCCGTACGCCATGGGCGTGCAGATGGCCAACCCGGGCGCAACCGTGGCCTGCATCACCGGCGAAGCCTCGATCCAGATGTGCATCCAGGAGCTCGCCACCTGCAAGCAGTATCACCTGACGCCGAAGATCATCCTGCTGAACAACCGCTTCCTCGGCATGGTCCGGCAGTGGCAGCAGATCGACTACGGCTCGCGCTATTCCGAGTCCTACATGGATTCCCTGCCGGACTTCACCAAGCTGGCCGAGTCGTTCGGCCACGTCGGCATGAAGATCGAGAACCCGGGCGACGTCGAAGGCGCGCTCAAGGAAGCCTTCGGCATGAAGGATCGCCTGGTGTTCATGAACTTCATCACCGACCAGACCGAGAACGTCTGGCCGATGGTCAAGGCGGGCAAGGGCCTGACCGAAATGCTGCTCGGCTCGGAGGACCTGTAACATGCGACACATCATCTCCCTCCTGCTGGAAAACGAAGCCGGCGCGCTGTCGCGCGTGGTGGGCCTGTTCTCCGCCCGCGGCTACAACATCGAAACGCTGACCGTCGCGCCGACGGAAGATCCGACGCTCTCGCGCATGACCATCGTCACCACCGGTTCCGACGATGTCATCGAGCAGATCACCAAGCACCTGAACCGGCTCATCGAGGTGGTGAAGGTGGTCGACCTGACCGAGGGTTCGCACATCGAGCGCGAGCTCATGCTGATCAAGGTCCGCGCCGTCGGCAAGGAGCGCGAGGAAATGAAGCGCACCGCCGACATCTTCCGCGGTCGCATCATCGACGTGACCGAGAAGACCTACACGATCGAGCTGACCGGCAACAAGAGCAAGCTCGATGCCTTCATCGAATCGATCGACCGCGCCGCCATCCTCGAGACGGTGCGCACCGGCGGCTCCGGCATCGGCCGCGGCGAGCGCATCCTCAAGGTCTGACGTTTTCCCGTTTTCCCGTATCCATCCGAATCAACAACATCACCAGACAGGAACAACAATGAAAGTTTTCTACGACAAGGACTGCGACCTCTCCCTCATCAAGGGCAAGAACGTCACCATCATCGGCTATGGCTCGCAGGGCCACGCCCATGCCCAGAACCTGAACGATTCCGGCGTCAAGGTCACCGTGGCGCTGCGCAAGGACGGCGCCTCCTGGAACAAGGCGAAGAACGCCGGCCTGAACGTGGCGGAAGTCAACGAGGCGGTGAAGGCCGCGGACGTCGTCATGATCCTGCTGCCGGACGAGAACATCGCCCAGGTCTACAAGGAAAACGTCGAGCCGAACATCAAGCAGGGCGCCGTGCTGGCGTTCGCCCACGGCTTCAACGTGCACTACGGCCAAGTGGTGCCGCGCGACGATCTCGACGTGATCATGATTGCGCCGAAGGCTCCGGGCCACACCGTGCGCGGCACCTACCAGCAGGGTGGCGGCGTGCCGCACCTGGTGGCCGTGTACCAGGACCGTTCGGGCGCCGCGCGCGACATCGCGCTGTCCTACGCCATGGCCAACGGCGGCGGCCGTGCAGGCATCATCGAGACCAATTTCCGCGAAGAGACCGAGACCGACCTGTTCGGCGAACAGGCCGTGCTGTGCGGCGGTACCGTCGAGCTGATCAAGGCCGGTTTCGAGACCCTGGTCGAGGCGGGCTACGCCCCCGAGATGGCCTACTTCGAGTGCCTGCACGAGCTCAAGCTGATCGTCGACCTGATCTATGAGGGCGGCATCGCCAACATGAACTATTCGATCTCGAACAACGCCGAGTACGGCGAATACGTCACCGGACCGCGCGTGATCACAGCCGCCACCAAGGAGGCGATGCGCCAGTGCCTCAAGGACATCCAGACCGGCGAATACGCCAAGAGCTTCATCCTCGAGAACAAGGCCGGCGCGCCGACCCTCATCTCGCGCCGCCGACTGACCTCCGAGCACCAGATCGAGCAGGTCGGCGAGAAGCTGCGTGCCATGATGCCGTGGATCAAGAAGAACAAGCTCGTCGACCAGACGAAGAACTGATCTTCCACGTCGGCATCCGGTCGTCGCTTGCGAGCGATGGCCTCTCCACGAAATGAGCCGTGCAACCGCGCGGCTCTTTTCTTTTCGCGTCGCGACGACCCGGGCATGGCGCCGATCGGCCTCGAAGGCCGGTGCGCACTGGGCCTGCGCATGGTACATGCCTGCATGTCGCGGGCATGCCAAACCGGCTACACTATCCTCCCCATCCAAACGAGCCAACCAGGAGCAATTGCATGCGCTTCGCCACAGCTGCACTCGTCGCATCGGTTCTTGCCTGCTTCGCCGCGGGCGCCACGGCACAGTCACAGGATGCGAAGGCCGTTGCGGCCGTCCACACATCGGGAACCCTGATCGTCGTCCCGGCGTACAGCGAGGTGCGTCAGGCGAACGACGAGGCCACCGCGAGCTTCATGCTCGAAGAGCAGGATCGCGACAAGGGAGCGGCCGCCAGCCGCGTCAACCAGCGCATGAAGCAGGCGACCGAGATCCTCAAGCGCGAGGACCCGCAAGCCGTCCTCAAAACGCACGGCTATTACACCTATCCGGTCCATGCCGAGGATGCCCCGCGCCAGAACCGCAAGCCGCAGATCGTCGGCTGGCGCGTGGGACAGTATCTCGAACTGAAGACCGCCAACATCGCCAGATTGCCGCGCACCGTGGCCGCGGTGCAGAACCTGGTGGGGCTGAACGGCCTGCAGTACGGCCTGTCCGACGCGGCCATGCGTCGGCTCGATGCGCGCCGCATCGATGAAGCCTACCGCCACCTGGTCGAGCGCGTTGCGTCGATCGCGCGCGCCATGGGCAGGCAGCCGTCGGACGCCGTCATCGAAGTCGTGGATTTCGAGGCCAGCGGCGCCTACGCGCAGGACAATGCCGGCGGCCGGCCCATGATGAAGGCTGCCATGGCAGAGCGCGCCGCGCCGCCGGTCGAGGAACCGAATTTCGAACCGGGCGAGACCACGCTGCAGATGCACGTGGTCGGCAAGATCCGCTTCAAGTAATGGCGAACGGTTGAATCCGGGGAGATGAGCATGCCTGCGCGTACCGCAATCATCCTGGCCATGGCAGTAGCGGCCGGCGGCCTTTCCGGCTGCAAGCCGCGCGAGGAAGCGGCCGCCGCCATCAAGCCTCAGAAAGAAGCCCTGGACAAGGCGACAGGCGTCGAGGACGCGCTCCAGCAGCAAGGAGAGCGGACGAAGGCGGCAGTCGATGCCGCGCAACAATGAAGCACGGCCGTCATCGAGGCCTCACATGCGCGGGCGCTGCCGTAATTGCAAATGCTTTCCCGTGGTCTAGAATAACGTCGCTTCGCGCCTCTTGGCGCGTCCGGCCCGCATCGCCGTGGAAACGGGAGATCCCCGGCCAGTGCGCGGTCCAACCCAAGTCTTGATCGGATAAGTACTTACGATGCAACAACAACATACAGAAGAAGACGTCGTCCCGACGCGCCCGACCCTGCGCCGCCGCAGCATCTACCTGTTGCCGAACGCCTTCACGACTGCCGCGCTGTTCTGCGGCTTCTACGCGATCGTCATGGCGATGAACCAGCGCTACGACCTGGCGGCCATCGTCATCTTCTTCGCCATGGTGCTCGACGGCATCGATGGCCGGGTGGCGCGTCTGACCAATACCCAGAGCGAGTTCGGCGCGCAGTACGACAGCCTGTCCGACATGGTGTCGTTCGGCGCCGCACCGGCGCTGGTCATCTACGAATGGTCGCTGCGCGGCCTCGGCAAGCTCGGCTGGATGGCCGCCTTCGTCTACTGCACTGCAGCCGCATTGCGCCTGGCGCGTTTCAATACCAACATCGGCGTCGTCGACAAGCGCTACTTCCAGGGCTTGCCGAGTCCGGCTGCCGCGGCGCTGGTCGCCGGCCTCGTGTGGCTGATGGCCGACCTGCAGATCGCGCCCGGATCGAACGAATGGCTGCCGTGGCTGGCCTTCACCGTGACCTTGTTCGCCGGCCTGACCATGGTCACCAATGTCCCGTTCTACAGCTTCAAGGACATCAACTTCCGCAAGTCGGTGCCGTTCATCGCGATCTTTCTGATCGCGCTCGGCTTCCTGGCGATCTCGAGCGATCCGCCGAAGGTGCTGTTCGGCCTGTTCGTCTGCTACGGTCTGTCCGGCTATGGCGTCTTCATCTGGCGCCTCGTGAAGGGCAAGCCGGTCAGCATCATCGAGACCAGCACCGATCCCGATCCGGCGGAGGAGAAGGACGACTGATGCAGACATGCGCCCGCACCGCGGTGGTGCGGGTTTTTGCATAGTAATCAAAGGCTTGCACTTTGCCCGGATTGCCCTTATAGTCTTCCTCATGTTCCACGAATTCGACATCGCCAATTCCTCCTCCTCCAGCAGCCAGTTCTCCGGCCTGCTGGCGATGTCGCTTTCCCTGGCCCTGCTAGGCCTACTGCGCTAACGCGCATACATTCCCCTACCCACAATTCGTGCAGTCTCGCGCTCGTGCCGTCCAGGCAAGGGCAGGCGAAAAACCATTTGCATCCGATCTTTCCACCTTCTCAAGGAGCACAGCATGGCCGACAAGTTGATCATTTTCGATACGACCTTGCGCGACGGCGAACAATCGCCCGGCGCATCGATGACCAAGGATGAAAAAGTCCGTATCGCGCGCCAGCTGGAACGACTGAAGGTGGACGTCATCGAGGCCGGCTTCGCCGCCGCGTCGCCGGGCGACTTCGAGTCGATTCGCGCCATCGCCTCGGTCATCAAGGATTCGACCGTCTGCTCGCTCTCGCGCGCCAACGACCGCGACATTGCCCGCGCCGCCGAGGCGCTGGCGCCGGCATCGCGCAAGCGCATCCATACCTTCATCGCGACATCGCCGCTGCACATGGAGAAGAAGCTGCGCATGTCGCCCGACCAGGTCTACGAACAGGCGCGCCTCGCCGTGCGCTACGCCCGCCAGTTCACCGACGACATCGAGTTCAGCCCGGAGGACGGCAGCCGTTCCGACATCGATTTCCTCTGCCGCGTGCTGGAGGCGGTGATCGACGAGGGCGCCACCACCATCAACTTCGCCGACACCGTCGGCTATGGCGTGCCGGAACTGTACGGCACCATGCTCAGGACGCTGCGCGAGCGCATCCCGAATTCCGACAAGGCGATCTGGTCGGTGCATTGCCACAACGACCTTGGCATGGCGGTCGCCAATTCGCTGGCCGGCGTGATGATCGGCGGCGCGCGCCAGGTCGAGTGCACCATCAACGGCCTCGGCGAGCGTGCCGGCAACACCGCGCTCGAAGAAATCGTCATGGCCGTGAAGACGCGCAAGGATTACTTCAACCTCGACGTCGGCATCGATACGAGCCAGATCGTGCCGGCGTCGAAGCTGGTCTCGCAGATCACCGGCTTCGCGGTGCAGCCGAACAAGGCGGTGGTCGGCGCCAACGCCTTCGCGCATGCGTCCGGCATTCACCAGGACGGCGTGCTCAAGGCGCGCGACACCTACGAGATCATGCGCGCGGAGGACGTCGGCTGGACCGCCAACAAGATCGTGCTCGGCAAGCTTTCGGGCCGCAACGCGTTCAAGCAGCGCCTGGAGGAACTCGGCATCGAGCTGGAGTCCGAGGCGGAAGTCAACGCGGCCTTTGCCCGCTTCAAGGAACTGGCCGACCGCAAGGCGGAAATCTTCGACGAGGACATCATCGCCGTCGTGACCGAGGAAGAGCATGCCCACGGCAACGAGTTCTTCCGTTTCGTCTCGCTCAAGCAGCAGTCCGAGACCGGCGAGAAGCCGCAGGCGACGGTGGTGTTCTCGATGGATGGCAAGGAGGTGGCGGCAGAAGGCGAGGGCAACGGCCCGGTCGATGCGACCGTCGCGGCGATCGAGGCAAGGGTCGGCAGCGGTGCGGAGCTTCTACTGTTCTCCGTCAACGCCATCACGACCGGTACGCAGTCGCAGGGCGAGGTGACGATGCGCCTGTCGAAATCGGGCCGCATCGTCAACGGCGTGGGTGCCGACCCGGACATCATCGTGGCGGCGGCGAAGGCCTATCTGTCGGCACTGAACAAGCTGCACTCGAAGGTGGAGAGGCTCAATCCGCAGCTCTGATGCGGCGATAGCCGGATCCTGGACGGGCAAGGGCGCCGGGTGGCCACACCCGGCGCCCTTTGTCATGGCGTGACATGCCTATCGAAGGAGGCGAAAGCGCCGCTCGGGATCGCGATGCGGGTCCGGGCCGCTTTCCATGCGTCGCACGATGCCTGCGGCGTCGAAATAGACATGCATCATCGAATCCCAGGTGCCGGATTCCTTGTACGGATACGACCAGGTCTCCAGGCCCAGGCGGGGGAAGTAGCCGGTTTCCGCCGGCGTACCGATGGTACGCAGCACATCCTGCCGGGTGGCGGTCCCGATGGCGATCGACCCGAAATGCCGCGGGTCGAGAACTTGCTCATAGGAAATCAATTTGCCGTCCGCGCCGATGCGGGCCATATGCTTGTGCTGGCCCCATGGATAGGCGTTGTATTCAAGGAAAGTTTCCGGACCCGCGCGATGACGCTGGCTGGGCAAGCCGAGACGCGCAACGACCGCCTGTTCATCCATGCCGGGTGTGACGGGCGGTGCCGCAAGACCCGCACAGCCGGCGATGGTGGCAAAAATGGCAATGGCGGCCATCCTGCAGCGTAGCGCATGAAAGTTCATCGAATCGGTAGTCATCTAAGTATTTGAATCAGCGAACCTTTTCCTTTATACTTCCGCGTCTGGTCGATTTTCGACCGGATTTTCAATCCGTTTGTTCACGGTGACATGGGGTTGCAGCCTCGCGCAAGACTCCGTCCACCGCATGTGAAAGGTAATCATGTCTATCGAAAACATCAACAAGGCCGCGATCATCGCGGACAACGCTCGCGGCAAGAACGATACCGGCTCTCCGGAAGTCCAAGTGGCACTGCTGACCGCCCGTATCAATGAGCTGAACAACCATTTCAAGGTGCACGCCAAGGATCACCACTCCCGCCGTGGCCTGATCATGATGGTCAACCGCCGCAAGAGCCTGCTGTCCTACCTCAAGGGCAAGGACGCGACCCGCTACCGCGCTCTGATCGAAAAACTCGGCCTGCGTAAGTAATCGTTGCGCTCTCCGGTTTGATCGTCGAAATGCCTGCGTCAGTCTCCTGATGCGGGCATTTTGTCTTTCTGAGAATCACAAGCTTGACCACGGGCAGCGGTCGTCGCGCGACGCAGCGCGGCGGCATGTCCCGGGATGAGATTGCAGTGCCGGATACCGTCGGCGCCACCAGGCAGGCAGGACGATGCGACGTGGCGCCGGGCGATTCCGGCAAGTGGTGAGGTGAACGACAGCGCCTGGAATTCTGTCGGCAAAAATAGAAAGGAAACACCGTGTTCAACAAAATCACCAAGACCTTCCAGTACGGCCAGCACACCGTGACCCTGGAAACGGGCGAGATCGCCCGCCAGGCCAGCGGCGCCGTGGTTGCCTCGATGGACGACACCGTCGTCCTGGCGACCGTCGTGGCCAAGAAGGATGTCAAGCCGGGCCAGGATTTCTTCCCGCTGACCGTCGACTACATCGAGAAGAGCTATGCGGCCGGCCGTATCCCCGGCGGCTTCTTCAAGCGCGAAGGCCGTCCTTCGGAGAAGGAGACCCTGACCTCCCGCCTGATCGACCGTCCGATCCGCCCGCTCTTCCCGGAAGGCTATCTGAATGAAGTGCAGGTCGTGGTCCACGTCCTGTCCGTGAACCCGGAAGTCGATCCCGACATCGTCTCGATGATCGCCACGTCGGCCGCGCTGTGCGTGTCCGGCATCCCGTTCAACGGCCCGATCGGCGCCGCGCGCGTCGGTTACATCGACGGCCAGTACGTCCTCAATCCGACCGTCTCGCAACTGGCCCAATCGGAGCTCGACCTGGTGGTCGCCGGCACCGAGCAGGCCGTGCTGATGGTCGAATCGGAAGCCAACCAGCTGTCCGAGGAAGTGATGCTCGGTTCGGTCGTCTTCGGCCACGAGCAGATGAAGGCCGTGATCGACGCGATCCACGACCTGGTGCGCGACGGCGGCAAGCCGGAAGTCGAATGGGCGCCGCCGGCCAAGAATGAAGCCCTGATCGGCCGCGTGACCCATTTCGCCGAGCAGCAGCTGCGCGATGCCTATCGCATCAAGGACAAGCAGGCCCGTACCCACCGCCTGAACGAGATCAAGGCCATGGTGAACGAGTCGCTGGCTGCCGAGGCTGCCTCGGTCGGCGGCACCGCGCCGGACTCGACCGAAGTCGGCAATATCCTGTTCGACCTCGAGGCACGCATCGTGCGCTCGCAGATCCTCGACGGCGAGCCGCGCATCGACGGCCGCGACACCCGCACCGTCCGCCCGATCTCGATCCGCTCTTCCGTGCTGCCGCGCACCCACGGCTCGGCGCTGTTCACCCGCGGGGAGACCCAGGCGCTGGTGGTGGCCACGCTGGGCACCGCGCGCGACGAGCAGAAGATCGACGCGCTCATGGGCGAGTATTCCGACCGCTTCATGCTCCACTACAACATGCCGCCGTTCGCCACCGGCGAAACCGGCCGCGTCGGCACGCCGAAGCGCCGCGAGATCGGCCACGGCCGCCTGGCCAAGCGCGCGCTGGTCGCCGTGCTGCCGGCGCCGGAAGAGTTCAGCTACTCGATCCGCCTGGTCTCCGAGATCACCGAATCGAACGGCTCCTCGTCGATGGCTTCCGTCTGCGGCGGCTGCCTGGCGCTGATGGACGCCGGCGTGCCGCTCAAGGCGCACGTCGCCGGCATCGCCATGGGCCTGATCAAGGAAGGCAGCAAGTTCGCCGTCCTGACCGACATTCTCGGCGACGAGGACCATCTCGGCGACATGGACTTCAAGGTCGCCGGCACCGCCAACGGCATCACCGCCCTGCAGATGGACATCAAGATCCAGGGCATCACCAAGGAAATCATGCAGGTCGCGCTGGCCCAGGCCAAGGAAGGCCGCATGCACATCCTGGCGAAGATGCAGGAAGCCATGCCGGAAGTGAAGGCCGAACTGTCCGACTTCGCGCCGCGCCTGATCACCATCAAGATCAATCCGGAGAAGATCCGCGACGTGATCGGCAAGGGCGGCGCCGTCATCCGCGCGCTGACCGAAGAGACCGGCACGCAGATCGACATCACCGACGACGGCACCGTGACGATCGCTTCCGTGGACGGCGCCGCCGGCCAGGAAGCCAAGCGCCGCATCGAAGAGCTGACCGCATCCGTCGAGATCGGCAAGATCTACGAAGGCACCGTGCTCAAGCTGCTGGATTTCGGTGCGATCGTCCAGGTCCTGCCGGGCCGCGACGGCCTGCTGCACATCAGCCAGATTGCCAACGAGCGTGTCAACGCCGTGGCCGACTACCTGAAGGAAGGCCAGCAAGTGCGCGTCAAGGTCATCGAGACCGACGACCGCGGCCGCCTGAAGCTGTCGATGAAGGCTGCCGCCGCGGAAGACGCGGCGCAGGAAGCCGCACCGCAGTAAGCGAATCGCTGCCCCCGGCAGCAACAGCCTGCGAAACCGCCCGCGACGCACGTCCGGGCGGTTTTTTCATGGGCGCGCCGGATCCGTCCTCACTGGCCGTCGCGGCGGCCGTGGAGCGCGACGACCGTGCAGGCGGGACGTGCCACAGCGGGCGCGACAAAGCGGTAGCCGTCGCGGCCGTCGCGCTTGCTGCTGTACATCGCCTGGTCCGCGAGCTGCAGCAGCGCCTCGCCGGAGACGCCGTGCTCCGGGAACATCGCGATGCCGATGCTGGCGCTGAGGCGGTGCTCCACGCCGGCGACCTCGACCGGAACGCGTGCGGCGGCCAGCAATTTCTCGGCGACCTCGATGGCATCGCGCCGGCCGCGCACATCCTCGATCAGCACGTAGAACTCGTCGCCGCCCATGCGCGCGATGTGGTCAGACTGGCGCAGGCAGGCGCGCATGCGCCGCGCCATCTCCCGCAGCACGGTGTCGCCGGCATCATGGCCGCAGCTGTCGTTGACTTCCTTGAAGCGATCGAGATCGACGAACAGCAGGGCGAAGCGCTTGCCGTGGCGCTGGGCGGCATTGACGGCGGACGCGAGGCAATCATGGAACAGCACGCGGTTCGGCAAGCCGGTCAGCGCATCGTGGCTCGCCTGGCGGCGCATGCGCTCTTCGGCGGCGCGCGTCTCGATGGCCAGGGCGGCCACGTCCGAACACGCGATGCCGAGCATGGTGTCGTAGTCCGATGGATGCGCGACATGATCCGCATACATCGCGAACGTGCCGAGCACGCTGCCGTCGCGGCCGAGGATGGGCCAGGAAGAGCAGGCCTGCAGGCCATGGGCGAGGGCGGTTGCGCTGTGCATCCGCCAGAGCGGATCCTGGGAAATGTCGGCCACCAGGACCGGCTCGCGCCGTGCGGCGGCGGTGCCGCAGCTCGCCTGCGAGCGGCCGATGGCGACCGGGCCGAGTTCGCCGAAATAGCTTGCGGGAAGGTCGGGCGCCGAGACGCAGGTCAGCGTGCCGGCAGCGTGATCCGCACGCATGATCGCCGCATGGAAGCGGTCCGAGAGCAGGCTGGCGAAGCGAGCGGTCTCCGCTAGGATGTGCTGCAGCGGCGTGCCGTCCGCCACCATGCCGAGCAGGCGGCTGCGACCGGCATGGAAGGCTTCGATGCGCTTGCGGGACGTGATGTCGCGCACGGCAAGCTGCACGAGTGGCCCATCGTCATGCGCGATGCGCGTTGCCGCGACCTCGGCATGGAAGGGTTGGCCATCGAGGCGCAGCCATAGTTGCTCGCCGAACGCGGCCTGTCCACCCTGTTCCAGCAGTTCGTCAGCCGACGCCGCGAAGCGTTCGCGATCACGCGCCTGGATGAAACTGTAGACCGACCTGCCGGCAAGATGCTCCGGCGACGCGACGCCGAGCAGGCGTGCGGCGGCCTGATTGGCAAGGATGAATTCGTCGCCCCGCAGCACGAGTATCGCCTCCGGGGACAGGTCGAGCAGCAGGCGGTAGTGGCGTGCGCTTTCCTCGAGCGCACTGCGGTCGCGGCGCTGTTGAGAGATGTCGCGTATGAAGGCGGCATACAGCAGACGGCCATCGATGCGCACCGGCGCCAGTGTCAGTTCGATGGCGAAGGCAGTGCCGTCCGCGCGCAGGGCGTCGAGTTCGATGCGGCGATTGAGCAGCGGGCTGTCGCCGGTGGCCAGCACGCGTGCCGCATAGGACGCGTAACGTGCGCGCCAGGCGGCCGGCATGATCACGGACGACAGGCGTCTGCCGGTCACGCCGCTGCCGGCATGGCCGAAAGTCGTTTCGGCGGTCCGGTTGAACTCGACGATGCGCTCGTCCTGATCGATCAGCACGACGCAGTCCGGGGCCGCGCTCATGATGGCCGCATCGACGGCATCGCTTTCCAGCGGAGGCATGCCGCGCTGCGCAGCATGCCGGTCCGCGCCATCGGACAGGCGCATGCCGGGGGACTCGAAGTTGTGGGCCATATTCTTTCTGATGGGGTGGACGTTGCGCGGCACGAGCATGGATTTCCTCCGTCACGGCGCCGTTCGAAAACATGGAACGGCAATCAATTTCCGGTTGGAAAATGGATTGCAAAAATTAGTTCCCAGCGCGGCAACGGCGTTACAGTCTGGTAACAATTTTCCTGGGGCACGTCACATGAACATGGGAGTCGGGCCGCCTTCCGACGCCGGGAATGCGACCGCAGCACGGATGCCTGCCATGTTCGGGACGCTCCTTGCTTGCCGGCGCCGATGGCGGAAGGCGCCGGCCGCGCCGGACGTGGTACCGGCGGGGCCGCCAGACGCGTAGAATCCGTGCATCGAAATCAACCGGTACGCCATCATGAAAGCTGTCGAAATCGCGATGCCCGGACCTCCGGACGTCCTGCGCCTCTGCGAGCGCCCGATGCCGGTCTGCAAGCCCGGCGAGGTCCTGATCCGGGTGGCGGCGGCGGGCGTGAACCGGCCGGATGTGATCCAGCGCCTCGGCCACTATCCGGTGCCGCCGGGCGCATCCGACCTGCCGGGGCTGGAAATCGCCGGCGAGGTCGTGGACGGCGATTTCTCGTCGGGGCTCGTGGCCAGGGGCGACAAGGTATGTGCGCTGGTCCAGGGTGGTGGATACGCCGAATACTGCACCGCGCCTGCGGAACAATGCCTGCCGCTGGCGGACGGGCTCGACATGATCGCCGCGGCATCGCTGCCGGAGACTTTCTTCACCGTCTGGAGCAACCTGTTCGACCGCGCGCACCTGGCCCCCGGCGAGTCGCTGCTGGTCCATGGCGGCACGTCGGGCATCGGCGTGACTGCCATCCAGATGGCGGCCGCGTTCGGGCATCGCGTGATCGCCACCGCGGGGTCGGAAGAGAAATGCCGGGCCTGCGTCGAACTCGGCGCCGAGCAGGCGATCAACTACCGCACCCATGACTTCGTGGAGGCTGTGCGCGGCCTGACCGGCGGCAAGGGCGTCGACGTCATCCTCGACATGGTCGGCGGCGATTACGTCGCGCGCGACCTGCAGTGCCTGGCCGACGACGGCCGCATCGCGGTGATCGCGCTGCTCGGCGGCTCCAAGTCCGTGATCGACCTCGGTCAGATCCTGCGGCGCCGGCTGACGATCACCGGGTCGACGCTGCGTCCGCGGTCGGTCGCGTTCAAGGCGCAGATCGCGGCGCACCTGCGCGAGAAGGTATGGCCCCTGATCGGCGCGGGGAGGATACGCCCGGTCATCCATCATGTCTTTCCGCTCGATCGCGCCGCCGATGCGCACCGGATGATGGAGGAGGGGGCGCACATCGGCAAGATCGTGCTCAGGGTCGAATGACATGGGAGCGCGCCCGGATGCGGCCAGGTGCGGCGGGGTTGCGGTTTGACCGGCACGCGTGCGGGACGGTAGAATAGCGGGTTATTGCATTTTCGGACTTGCACATGCGTCGCAAACTGGTCGCCGGGAACTGGAAGATGAACGGCAGCATCGCTGCCAACGCCACGTTGATTCGCGGCGTCCTCGACGGGCTCGGCGCTCCGGCATGCGATGTCGCGGTGTGCGTGCCGGCGCCTTACCTGGCGCAGTGCCAGTCGCTGCTGGCCGGTTCGCCGGTCGCCCTCGGTGCGCAGGATGTCTCGATGCATGAATCGGGTGCCTACACCGGCGAGATCTCCGCGGCGATGCTGCTCGATTTCGGTTGCCGCTTCGCGATCGTCGGCCATTCCGAGCGCCGCGCCTATCACGGCGAGACCAGCGAGGGAGTGGCGCGCAAGGCGGTCGCGGCGCTGAAGGCCGGCCTGACCCCGATCGTGTGCGTCGGCGAGACGCTCGCCGAGCGCGAGGCCGGCCGCACCAACGATGTCGTCGGCGCCCAGGTCGATGCGGTGCTGGCGGCGCTCGATTCCGACAATGCATGCAAGATCGTGATCGCCTACGAGCCCGTGTGGGCGATCGGTACCGGCAAGACGGCCACGCCGGCCATGGCGCAGGAAGTGCACGCCATGATCCGCGCGCGGCTGCAGGCCAAGAATGCCGACGCTGCCGCGACCGTGCGCATCCTGTACGGCGGCAGCATGAAACCGGACAATGCGGCCGAACTGCTGGCGATGCCCGACATCGATGGCGGGCTGATCGGCGGAGCGGCACTGAAGGCGGCGGATTTCCTGGCGATCGTCCGCGCCGCTTGAACAATTTTTGATGGGATGTATTGAATGACTACTCTGCTCACGCTTGCCAAGATCATCCAGGTGCTGTCCGCGCTGTCGATCATCGGCCTCGTGCTCCTGCAACATGGCAAGGGTGCCGACATGGGCGCGGCGTTCGGCTCGGGCGCCTCGGGCAGCCTGTTCGGCGCTTCGGGCTCTTCCAATTTCCTGTCGAAGTCGACCGCCATCGCTGCTGCGATCTTCTTCTCCGCGACGCTGGCGCTGGCCTTCTTCGGCACCCAGCGCCCGACCGGCGCCGGTGGTGTGATGGAAAACGTGCAGAACGTGCCTGTGCCGGCGAAGAATGTGCCCGCGGCAGCCGCGCCGGCTGCACCGCAGGAATCCGCTGCGCAGCAGGCTCCGGCGGCGCCGGCGAACAATGCCGGCCAGGCCAACCAGATCCCGAAATAAGCGTCAATTTTTTTGATGCTTTTGCTTGTTTCCTCTCAATGGTGCATTGAACAAAGGGGTCGTTTCGGGTTATAATTGCTGTCTTAAGCCGACGTGGTGAAATTGGTAGACACGCTATCTTGAGGGGGTAGTGGCGAAAGCTGTGCGAGTTCGAGTCTCGCCGTCGGCACCAAATAATAAAAAAGAAGCCAGCGAGGAGATGTTCCTGCGCTGGCTTTTTATCGAGGAGTCGTCATCCGGTTTGCCTGATCGACAAGATAGGCTGGACGGATAATCCAACGCTCAACCATTGCGCACTACGCACTATCGTGAACCTCGAAAACTACCTCCCAGTACTTCTCTTCATTCTCGTTGGTATCGGCGTCGGTATCGTTCCCCAAGTCCTAGGTCGTGTCCTGGCTCCCCACAGGCCGGATCCCGCGAAGCTCTCTCCCTACGAGTGCGGCTTCGAAGCCTTCGAAGATGCGCGCATGAAGTTCGACGTGCGCTACTACCTGGTGGCGATCCTCTTCATCCTCTTTGATCTCGAAACCGCATTCTTCTTCCCCTGGGGCGTCTCGATGCGCGAACTGGGGTGGCAAGGTTTCCTGACCATGCTCATCTTCATCATCGAATTCGTCGTTGGATTCTGGTACATCTGGAAAAAGGGTGCCCTGGATTGGGAATAAGCCATGTCTATTGAAGGCGTACTGAACGAAGGTTTTATCACCACCACAGCGGACAAGCTGATCAACTGGACCCGCACCGGGTCCATGTGGCCGATGACATTCGGCCTGGCTTGCTGTGCCGTCGAAATGATGCATGCCGGCGCGTCGCGTTACGATCTCGATCGTTTCGGCATCGTGTTCCGCCCGTCGCCGCGACAGTCCGACGTCATGATCGTCGCCGGAACGCTGTGCAACAAGATGGCGCCGGCGTTGCGAAAGGTGTATGACCAGATGGCCGAGCCGCGTTGGGTCATCTCCATGGGTACCTGCGCCAACGGCGGCGGCTACTACCACTACTCGTATTCCGTCGTGCGCGGCTGCGACCGCATCGTCCCGGTCGACGTCTATGTCCCGGGCTGCCCGCCGACCGCCGAGGCGCTCCTCTACGGCATCCTGCAGCTGCAGGCCAAGATCAAGCGCACCAGCACGATCGCGCGTTGAACCGGGCGGATAACGATATGACTACGAAACTGGAACAACTCGAAGCCGCGCTGAATGCCGCCCTCGGCGAGCGCGCGCAGTCGATCAAGGTCGCGCTCGGCGAGATCACCGTGACGGTCAAGTCCGCCGACTATCTCGCGGCGATGCGCACGCTGCGCGACGATCCGGCGCTGGCCTTCCAGCAGCTGATCGACCTGTGCGGCATGGATTACTCGTCCTACGGCGAAGGCGCCTGGGATGGCCCGCGCTTCGCGGTGGTGTCGCAGCTGCTGTCGGTGAAACACAACTGGCGCGTGCGCGTGCGCGTGTTCGCGCCGGACGACGAGATGCCGGTGGTGCCGTCGGTGGTCGAGATCTGGAACGCCGCCAACTGGTACGAGCGCGAGGCGTTCGACCTGTACGGCATCCTGTTCGACGGCCACGTGGACCTGCGCCGCATCCTGACCGACTACGGCTTCATCGGCCACCCGTTCCGCAAGGACTTCCCGGTGTCGGGCTATGTCGAGATGCGCTACGACCCCGAGCAGAAGCGCGTGATCTATCAACCCGTGACGATCGAGCCGCGTGAAATCATCCCGCGCGTGATCCGTGAAGACAAGTACGGGATCAAATAATGGCTGAGATCAAGAACTACACCCTGAACTTCGGTCCGCAGCACCCGGCAGCGCACGGGGTGCTGCGTCTCGTGCTGGAACTCGACGGCGAAGTCGTCCAGCGCGCCGACCCGCACATCGGCCTGCTGCACCGCGCGACCGAGAAGCTGGCCGAGCAGAAGACCTTCCTGCAGTCCGTGCCCTACATGGACCGCCTCGACTACGTGTCGATGATGTGCAACGAGCACGCCTACGTCATGGCGATCGAGAAGCTGCTCGGCGTCGAGGTGCCGCTGCGCGCGCAGTACATCCGCGTGATGTTCGACGAGATCACCCGCCTCCTGAACCACCTGCTGTGGATCGGCGCGCACGGCCTCGACGTCGGCGCGATGGCGGTGTTCCTGTACGCGTTCCGCGAGCGCGAAGACCTGATGGACATGTACGAGGCCGTCTCCGGCGCGCGCATGCACGCGGCCTACTACCGCCCGGGCGGCGTCTACCGCGACCTGCCGGACTCGATGCCGAAGTACAAGGCATCGCTGGTCCGCAACGAGAAGGCCGTCAAGCAGCTCAACGCCAACCGCGAGGGCTCGCTGCTCGACTTCATCGAGGACTTCACCAACCGCTTCCCGGGCTATGTCGACGAGTACGAGACGCTGCTGACCGACAACCGCATCTGGAAGCAGCGCCTGGTCGGCGTCGGCGTCGTCTCGCCCGAGCGCGCGCTGCAGATGGGCTTCACCGGCCCGATGCTGCGCGGTTCCGGCATCGAATGGGACCTGCGCAAGAACCAGCCGTACGAAGTGTACGACCTGCTCGATTTCGACATCCCGGTCGGCACCAACGGCGACTGCTATGACCGCTACCTGTGCCGCGTCGAAGAGATGCGCCAGTCGAACCGGATCATCAAGCAGTGCGTCGAGTGGCTGCGCAACAACCCGGGCCCGGTGATGACGGACAACCACAAGGTGGCGCCGCCGTCGCGCGTGAACATGAAGTCCAACATGGAAGAGCTGATCCACCACTTCAAGCTCTTCACCGAAGGCTTCCACGTGCCGGAGAACGAAGTGTATTCGGCGATCGAGCACCCGAAGGGCGAGTTCGGCATCTACCTGGTGTCGGACGGCGCGAACAAGCCGTACCGCCTGAAGATCCGCGCGCCGGGCTTCGCCCACCTGCAGGGTCTCGACGAAATGTCGAAGGGCCACATGATCGCCGACGTGGTGACGATCATCGGCACGCAGGACATCGTGTTCGGCGAAATCGACCGCTGACGAATGTGTGAAAGGCCGGTGAACGGCCGTTGATTGCCAGGGAGGCCGGACGCGACAGCGCCGGTCGCAATGCCCCAGGAAGTCTCGAAGACTAGAGGCAGAGAAATGCTGTTATCCGAGCAAGCGTACAAGAAGATCGATCGTGAGCTGGGCAAGTTCCCGGCAGACCAGCGTCAGTCCGCGGTGATGGCCGCGCTCGCGATCGCCCAGGACGAGAAGGGCTGGCTGTCGCCCGACGTGATGCAGGACATCGCCGACTACATCGGCATGCCGGCCATCGCGGTGCAGGAAGTCGCCACCTTCTACAACATGTACAACACGAGGCCCGTCGGCAAGCACAAGATTTCGGTGTGCACCAACCTGCCGTGCGCCTTGTCCGGCGGCGAAAAAGCCGCACATTACCTGAAGCAGAAACTCGGCGTGGACTACAAGGAAACGACCGCCGACGGCCAGTTCACCCTTCTCGAGGGCGAGTGCATGGGCGCGTGCGGCGACGCACCGGTCCTGCTCGTCAACAACAAGCGCATGTGCAGCCACATGACGAACGAGAAGCTCGATGCGCTGGTCGAGGAGCTGAAGAAATGACCAGCCTTCACAACCGTCACATCAATCCCCTGATCCTCGCCGGCCTGGATGGCAACAACTGGCGCCTGGCCGATTACGTCAAGCGCGGCGGCTATGAATCGCTGCGCCGTATCCTGACCGAGAAGATCCCGCCGGAGCAGGTGATCGCCGAGCTGAAGACCTCGTCCCTGCGCGGACGCGGCGGCGCCGGCTTCCCGACCGGCCTGAAGTGGAGCTTCATGCCGCGCCAGTTCCCGGGCCAGAAATACCTCGTCTGCAACACCGACGAAGGCGAGCCGGGCACGTTCAAGGACCGCGACATCATCCGCTACAACCCGCATGCCCTGATCGAAGGGATGGCGATCGGCGCGTACGCGATGGGCATCACGGTCGGCTACAACTACATCCACGGCGAGATCTGGGCCGAATACGAGCGCTTCGAGGAAGCGCTGGAAGAGGCGCGCGCCGCCGGCTTCCTGGGCAACAACATCATGGGCAGCGAGTTCAGCTTCCAGCTGCACGCCTTCCATGGCTACGGCGCCTACATCTGCGGCGAGGAGACCGCGCTGCTCGAATCGCTCGAGGGCAAGAAGGGCCAGCCGCGCTTCAAGCCGCCGTTCCCGGCCTCGTTCGGCCTGTACGGCAAGCCGACCACGATCAACAACACCGAGACCTTCGCGGCCGTTCCGTTCATCATGAAGATGGGCGGCGAGGCCTATGCGGCGCTGGGCAAGCCGAACAACGGCGGCACCAAGATCTTCTCGATGTCGGGCGACGTGGCCCGTCCGGGCAACTACGAGGTGCCGCTCGGCACGCCGTTCGCCAAGCTGCTCGAGCTGGCCGGCGGCATGCGCGACGGCAAGAAGATCAAGGCCGTGATCCCGGGCGGTTCGTCGATGCCGGTGCTGACCGGCGAGGTCATGATGAACACCGACATGGACTACGACTCGATCGCCAAGGCCGGCTCGATGCTGGGCTCGGGCGCCGTGATCGTGATGGACGAGACGCGCTGCATGGTCAAGTCGCTGCTGCGCCTGTCCTACTTCTATTTCGAGGAATCCTGCGGCCAGTGCACGCCGTGCCGCGAAGGCACCGGCTGGCTGTATCGCATGGTCCATCGCATCGAGCACGGCGAGGGCCGCGCCGACGACCTCGACATGCTCAACACGATCGCCGACAACATCCAGGGCCGCACCATCTGCGCGCTGGGCGACGCCGCCGCGATGCCGGTGCGCGCCTTCGTGAAGAACTTCCGCGAGGAGTTCGAGTACCACATCGCCAACAAGCGCTGCCTGGTCCCGGCATACGTGTAAGCAGGCAAACATCACTGGCGACGGGCGCTGTGCCCGCCGCCGAACGAATTGAGAATACTTAGGCATACGCCATGGTTGAAATCGAAATCGACGGCAAGAAGGTGGAAGTGCAGGAGGGCAGCATGGTGATGGACGCTGCCAACAAGCTCGGCACGTATATTCCGCATTTCTGCTACCACAAGAAACTGTCCATCGCGGCGAACTGCCGCATGTGCCTGGTCGACGTCGAGAAGGCGCCGAAGCCGCTGCCAGCCTGCGCCACGCCGGTCACCAACGGCATGATCGTGCGCACCGCCAGCGACAAGGCCGTCAAGGCCCAGAAGGGTGTGATGGAGTTCCTGCTCATCAACCACCCGCTGGACTGCCCGATCTGCGACCAGGGCGGCGAATGCCAGCTGCAGGATCTCGCCGTCGGCTACGGCCCGTCCGCCTCGCGTTACGACGAGGAGAAGCGCGTCGTGGTGCCGAAGGACGCCGGCCCGCTGATCTCCATGAAGGAGATGAGCCGCTGCATCCACTGCACCCGCTGCGTGCGCTTCGGCCAGGAGATCGCCGGCCAGATGGAATTCGGCATGCTCAACCGCGGCGAGCACTCCGAGATCACCACTTTCGTCAACAAGACCGTCGATTCCGAGCTGTCGGGCAACATGATCGACCTGTGCCCGGTCGGCGCGCTGACCTCCAAGCCGTTCCGCTACAAGGCCCGCACCTGGGAACTGTCGCGCCGCAAGTCGGTGAGCCCGCATGACAGCCTCGGCTCCAACCTGCAGGTGCAGGTCAAGGGCGGCCGCGTGATGCGCGTCCTGCCGCTGGAGAACGAGGCCATCAACGAATGCTGGCTGTCCGACCGCGACCGCTTCTCGTACGAGGGCCTCAACAGCGAGGACCGCCTGACCGTCCCGATGGTCAAGCAGAACGGCGAATGGATCGAGACCGACTGGGAAACCGCGCTCGACTACGTGGCCCGCGGCCTCAACGGCGTTCGCAAGGACCATGGCGCCGATGCGATCGCCGCCCTGGCCGCGCCGTACGCCACGCTGGAAGAGATGACGCTGCTGGGCAAGATCGTCCGCGGCCTCGGCTCCGACAACATCGATTTCCGCCTGCGCCAGACCGACTTCGCCCTCGACGGCAAGGTCGTGCCGTGGCTCGGCATGAAGGTCGCCGACATCGACCACCTGCAGCACACCTTCGTCATCGGCTCGTTCCTGCGCAAGGAGCAGCCGCTGCTGGCCGCCCGCCTGCGCGTGGCCGTGCGCCATGGCGCCAAGGTGTCGATGCTGCACGCCGTCGATGACGACTGGCTGATGCAGGTCGCCAACAAGCTGATCGCCGCGCCGTCGGCATGGACGTCGGCCCTGGCCGAAGTCGCCGTGGCCGTGGCCGCCGCCAGGGGCGTCGCCGCACCGGCGGGCACCGCGGGCGTGCAGGCATCCGATGCCGCGAAAGCGATTGCCGCCGCGCTGGCCGCGGGGCAGGGCGCCGTGGTGCTCGGCCAGGCCGCCGCGCAGCATCCGCAGGCTTCGCAGCTGCACGCGCTGGCCCAGTGGATCGCCCAGAACACCGATGCCAAGTTCGGCTACCTCGTCGAGGGCGCCAACACCATCGGCGGCTACCTGGCCAACGCCATCCCCACGAAAGGCGCCAATGCCGCGCAGGCATTCGCCCAGCCGAAGAAGGCCTACGTGCTGCTGCACGCCGAGCCGAAGTTCGACTGCGCCAATCCGCAGGCCGCCCGCGCCGCGCTGGAGCAGGCCGAGATGGTCGTCGTGATGTCGCCGTACAAGCAGGGCACCGACTATGCCGACGTGCTGCTGCCGGTGTCGCCGTTCTCCGAGACTTCGGGCACCTTCGTCAACATGGAGGGCGTGGCGCAGAGCTTCAACGGCACCGTCAAGCCGATGGGCGAGACCCGTCCGGCCTGGAAGGTGCTGCGCGTGCTCGGCAACCTGCTCGACCTGCCGGGCTTCGCCTACGAATCGTCGGAAGAAGTCCGCAACGAAGTGCTCAATGCCGGCCTGGCCGCCAACGTCGACCTGACCTCGCGCCTGAACAACGTCGCATCCGTTGCGCCGCAGGCGCCGGCCGCCGCCTCGGGCAAGCTCGAGCGCATCGCCGACGTGCCGCTGTACTTCAGCGACGCCATCGTGCGCCGTTCGCTGCCGCTGCAGCTGACCAACGAGGCCAAGGCGCCGTGCGCCCGGATCTCGCCGGCGCTGGCGCAGAAGCTCGGCGTGGACGACGGCAACGACGTGCTCGTCAAGCAGGGCGACGGCAGCGCCATCCTGGCTGCCGCCATCGACAGCAAGCTGCCGGAGAACGTCGTGCGCGTTTCGACCGGCCATCTCTCGACCAGCACGCTCGGCGCGATGTTCGGCGAGATCACCGTGGAGAAAGCATGATGGACGGAATGATCGCGTCCCTGCAGGGAGTCGGCCAGCAGTACCTCGGCAGCATGTGGCCGGTGGTCTGGACCCTGATGAAGATCGTCCTGGTGGTGCTGCCGCTGATGGGCTGCGTCGCCTATCTCACGCTGTGGGAGCGCAAGGTGATCGGCTGGATGCACATCCGCCTCGGCCCGAACCGCGTGGGCCCGCTGGGGCTGCTGCAGCCGATCGCCGACGCGCTCAAGCTGCTGCTCAAGGAAATCGTCGTCCCGGCGCGTTCCAACAAGGCGCTGTTCGTGATCGCCCCGATCATGACCATCATGCCGGCGCTGGCCGCCTGGTCGGTGGTGCCGTTCGGCCCGGAAGTCGCGCTGGCCAACGTCAACGCCGGCCTGCTGCTGATCATGGCGATCACCTCGATGGAAGTCTACGGCGTCATCATCGCCGGCTGGGCCTCGAACTCGAAATACTCCTTCCTCGGCGCGATGCGCGCGTCGGCGCAGATGGTGTCCTACGAGATCGCCATGGGCTTCGTGCTGGTGGTCGTGCTGATGGTGTCGGGCTCGCTGAACCTGTCGGAAATCGTCGCGATGCAGATCAAGGGGCAGATGCATGACAGCGGCTTGAACCTGTTGTCGTGGAACTGGCTGCCGCTCTTGCCGATGTTCGTGATCTACGTGATCTCGGGCATCGCCGAGACGAACCGCCACCCGTTCGACGTCGTCGAAGGCGAGTCGGAGATCGTCGCCGGCCACATGGTCGAGTACTCGGGCATGTCGTTCGCGATGTTCTTCCTGGCCGAATACGCCAACATGATCCTCATCTCCTGCCTGGCATCGCTGATGTTCCTGGGCGGCTGGGATGCGCCGTTCGGCTTCCTGGAGTTCATCCCGGGCTGGATCTGGCTGGGCATCAAGACGCTGTTCGTGGTCACGCTGTTCATCTGGGCGCGTGCCTCGTTCCCGCGCTACCGCTACGACCAGATCATGCGCCTCGGCTGGAAGGTGTTCATTCCGCTGACCCTGGCTTACCTGGTGATCGTCGCGGTGTGGATCCACTCGCCGTGGAACATCTGGAAGTAATCGAAAGAGACACATAAGGCTGAAAGACCATGGAAGCCATCAAGGATTTTTTCAGCAGCTTGATGCTGCGCGAGCTGTTCAAGGGCATGGCCCTGACCGGCCGCTACATGTTTGCGCGCAAGATCACCGTGCAGTACCCGGAAGAGAAGACGCCGATGTCGCCGCGCTTCCGCGGCCTGCACGCCCTGCGCCGCTATCCGAACGGTGAGGAGCGCTGCATCGCCTGCAAGCTGTGCGAAGCGGTCTGCCCGGCGATGGCGATCACCATCGAATCGGAACAGCGCGACGACGGCAGCCGCCGCACGACGCGCTACGACATCGACCTGACCAAGTGCATCTTCTGCGGCTTCTGCGAAGAGTCCTGCCCGGTCGACTCGATCGTCGAGACCAATTTCCACGAGTACCACGGCGAGAAGCGCGGCGACCTCTATTACACGAAAGAGATGCTGCTGGCCATTGGCGACCGGTACGAGAAGGAACTGGCGGAAAGCCGCGCCGCGGACGCCCGTTATCGTTGATGTCGGATAAACAGGCCGCGTGAGCGGCCCACAAAAACCAGATCCATCATGGAATTCAAAACCATCCTGTTCTACGTGTTCTCGGCGATCTGCGTGTTCGCCGCCACGCGCGTCATCACGGACCGCAACCCGGTCCATGCAGCGCTCTACCTGGTGCTGTCGTTCTTCTCGGCCGCCGGCGTGTGGATGCTGCTCCAGGCCGAGTTTCTGGCCATCGTGCTGGTGCTGGTCTACGTCGGCGCGGTGATGGTGCTGTTCCTGTTCGTGGTGATGATGCTCGACATCGACGTCAAGAAGTTGCGGGCCGGCTTCTGGGGCTACTTCCCGATCGCCGCCACCATCGGCGTGGTGATCGTGCTGCAGATCTCGGCGGTGCTCTGGCGCGGCTTCTGGTCGCCCGATTCGACCATCCCGGCGGCATCGGCCAACATCGGCACCACCAAGGCGCTGGGCCTCCTGATCTTCACCGAATACGTGTATGCGTTCGAGATCGCGGCCGTCATCCTGCTGGTGGCGATCATCGCCGCCGTGGCGCTGACCCTGCGCCGCCGCAAGGACATCAAGTACTTCGCCCCGGGCGATGCCGTCAAGGTCAAGGCCAGCGACCGCCTGCGCATCGTCAAGATGAAGGCGGAATCCGCGCGCGCGAACGGCCAGCCGCAAGGCCAGGCCGACGGCGCCCAGGCAGAACAGAACTAAGGGAGAGGTCTCGTGGCATTGACGCTCGTACATTACCTGATACTCGGCGCGATCCTGTTTGCGATCTCGATCGTCGGTATCTTCCTGAACCGCAAGAACGTCATCGTGCTGCTGATGGCGATCGAACTGATGCTGCTGGCGGTGAACATCAATTTCATCGCGTTCTCGCATTACCTCGGCGATGCGGCCGGACAGATCTTCGTGTTCTTCATCCTCACCGTGGCCGCCGCCGAATCGGCGATCGGCCTGGCGATCCTGGTGGTGCTGTTCCGTAACCTGGACACCATCAACGTGGAAGATCTCGACAGTCTCAAAGGTTGATGAAGTCGTTGGGCGTCGCGGACCAGGCGGGAGGCTTCGGTTCGCGGCGGATGATGGTGCAGGGCAGGGCGGATGGCCGCGTTGCCCTCGATCGAATACAACAAGACAAGGTTCAATATGGCGGGGCAACTCAACCCTAACCTTCTTCTGGCTGTGCCGCTGGCACCCCTGGCCGGTGCCGCGATCGCAGGCCTGCTCGGTACCAAGTTCTTCGGCAACCTGATCGGCCGTGCGGCGTCGCATACCGCGACCATCCTCGGCGTGCTGGTGGCCTTCATCATCTCGGCGATGACGCTGATGGACGTGATGGACGGCGCCACCTACAACGGCACGGTCTACACCTGGATGACGGTGGCCGGCATCAAGCTCGAGATCGGCTTCCTGGTCGACAGCCTGACCGCCATGATGATGTGCGTGGTGACCTTCGTGTCGCTGATGGTGCACATCTACACCATCGGCTACATGCACGACGACGAAGGCTACAACCGCTTCTTCGCCTACATCTCGCTGTTCACGTTCTCGATGCTCATGCTGGTCATGAGCAACAACATGCTGCAGCTGTTCTTCGGCTGGGAAGCCGTGGGCCTGGTGTCCTACCTGCTGATCGGCTTCTGGTACACCCGCCCGACCGCGATCTTCGCCAACATGAAGGCGTTCCTGGTCAACCGCGTCGGCGACTTCGGCTTCATCCTCGGCATCGGCCTGCTGTTGGCCTACTCGGGCTCGATGAACTACACCGAGATCTTCGCCAAGAAGGACCAGCTGGCCACGCTGCTGTTCCCGGGCACGGACTGGATGCTGCTGACGGTGGCCTGCATCTGCCTGTTCATCGGCGCGATGGGCAAGTCGGCGCAGTTCCCGCTGCACGTCTGGCTGCCGGACTCGATGGAAGGCCCGACCCCGATTTCCGCGCTGATCCACGCCGCGACCATGGTGACGGCCGGCATCTTCATGGTGGCACGCATGTCGCCGCTGTTCGAGCTGTCCGATACCGCGCTGTCCTTCGTGCTGGTGATCGGCGCGATCACCGCGCTGTTCATGGGCTTCCTCGGCATCATCCAGAACGACATCAAGCGCGTGGTGGCGTATTCGACGCTGTCGCAGCTCGGCTACATGACCGTGGCGCTGGGCGCGTCGGCCTACTCGGTGGCCGTGTTCCACCTGATGACCCACGCGTTCTTCAAGGCGCTGCTGTTCCTCGGCGCCGGCGCGGTCATCATCGGCATGCACCACGACCAGGACATCCGCAACATGGGTGGCCTGCGCAAGTACATGCCGATCACCTGGATCACCTCGCTGCTCGGCTCGCTGGCGCTGATCGGCACGCCGTTCTTCTCCGGTTTCTATTCGAAGGATGCGATCATCGAGGCGGTGCGCAACACCCACATCGCCGGTGCCGGCTTCGCCAACTTCGCCGTGCTGGCAGGCGTGTTCGTGACCGCCTTCTATTCCTTCCGCATGTATTTCCTGGTGTTCCACGGCGAGGAGCGCTTCGGCAAGGCGCATCATCACGATGCCCATGACGAGCACCACTCGGACGAGCACCATCACGGCCTGGCCCCGGGAGAGAAGCCGCACGAGGCGCCGCTGGTCGTCACGCTGCCGCTGATGCTGCTGGCCATCCCGTCGGTCGCGATCGGCTTCCTGACGATCGGCCCGATGCTGTTCGGCGACTTCTTCAAGAACGTCATCTTCGTCAACACGGACATCCACAAGGGCCTGGCGACCTTCGCCGAGCACTTCCACGGTCCGGTGGCGATGGGCCTGCATGCCTTCACGACCATGCCGTTCTGGCTGGCGGTCGCCGGCGTGGCTTCGGCCTATTACTGCTACATGGTCAACCCGCGCGTGCCGGCCTGGTTCTACGACAAGTTCCGCGTGATCCACACGATCCTCGAGAACAAGTACTACATGGACAAGTTCAACGAGACCGTCTTCGCCGCCGGCGCCCGCGTCCTGGGGCGTGGCCTGTGGACCGTCGGCGACCGCGGCCTGATCGACGGCCTGCTGGTCAACGGCAGCGCGAAGCTGGTCGGCTGGTTCTCGACGGTCATCCGCCGCGCGCAGTCGGGCTACATCTATCACTACGCATTCGTGATGATCATCGGCGTGCTGGGCTTCCTGTGGTATTTCATGGGCCTGCCGTTCCAGAAGTGATCGGCAGCGGGAGTTAGTTAGGACAGACAGGGACGGATAGGGCAGAGGCCCGCCGGTCCCCCAGGGTGACAACGGGCCGGACAGGACTAGGGTGGCGTCCGGCCTCAACAACATACAAAACTATGATGCAGTCAACTTCTCATCTCCTGAGTCTTGCGATCTGGTCTCCGATCGTGTTCGGCGTGCTCGTGCTGGCCCTCGGCCGCGACAGCAATGCGTCCTTCACGCGATGGCTGTCGCTGGTCGGCTCGGTGGTCAGCTTCCTGGTGACGCTGCCGATCGTCAGCCGCTTCGACAACACGGCCCACGGCATGCAGTTCGTCGAGAAGTTCGCCTGGATCGAGCGCTTCAACATCCAGTACTTCCTCGGCATCGACGGCATCTCGCTGTGGTTCCTGCCGCTGACCGCCTTCATCACGGTGATCGTGGTGATCTCCGCCTGGGAAGTCATCGAGAAGCGCGTGGCCCAGTACATGGGCGCCTTCCTGATCCTGTCGGGCCTGATGATCGGCGTGTTCTCGGCCCTGGATGGTGTGCTGTTCTACATGTTCTTCGAGGCGACCCTGATCCCGATGTTCATCATCATCGGCGTATGGGGCGGCCCGAACCGCGTGTATGCCGCGGTCAAGTTTTTCCTCTACACCCTGGTCGGCTCGCTGCTGACCCTGGTCGCGATCATCTACCTGTATTTCAAGTCGGCCGGTTCCTTCGAGATCCTCGGCTGGCACTCGCTGCCGCTGCCGCTGTCGGCGCAGATCATGGTGTTCCTGGCCTTCTTCATGGCCTTCGCTGTCAAGGTGCCGATGTGGCCGGTGCATACCTGGCTGCCGGACGCCCACGTCGAGGCGCCGACCGGCGGCTCCGTGGTGCTGGCGGCGATCATGCTGAAGCTGGGCGCCTACGGCTTCCTGCGCTTCTCGCTGCCGATCGCGCCGGACGCATCCCACTACCTGTCGGGCTTCATCATCACCCTGTCGCTGATCGCCGTGATCTACATCGGCCTGGTCGCGCTGGTACAGGCCGACATGAAGAAGCTGGTCGCGTACTCGTCGATCGCCCACATGGGCTTCGTGACGCTGGGCTTCTTCATCTTCAACGACATGGGCGTGCAGGGCGGCATCATGCAGATGATCTCGCACGGCTTCGTGTCCGGCGCGATGTTCCTGTGCATCGGCGTGCTGTACGACCGCGTGCACTCGCGCCAGATCGCCGACTACGGCGGCGTCGTCAACACCATGCCGCGCTTCGCCGCGTTCTTCGTGCTGTTCTCGCTGGCCAACGCCGGCCTGCCGGCCACCTCCGGCTTCATCGGCGAATTCATGGTCATCCTGGGTTCGGTGCAGTACGACTTCTGGATCGGCCTGTTGGCCGGCACCGCGCTGATCCTCGGTGCCGCCTACTCGCTGTGGCTGGTCAAGCGCGTGGTGTTCGGCAACGTCGGCAACCAGCATGTCGCGGAACTCACCGACCTGAACAAGCGCGAATTCTTCATGCTGGGCGTGCTGGCGATCGCCGTGCTGGCGATGGGCATCTATCCGGCGCCGTTCGCCGAGGCGATGCAGAACTCGGTGGCCGACCTGCTCAAGCACGTGTCGGTGTCGAAGATCCAGTAACCGGAACCGATCGAACCGGAAGCGAACCGAATACTTTGGAAATGCCGCAAGCGGCCAAGTGAAACCATGAACCTGATTCCGCTCTATCCCGAAATCTTCCTGCTGGTGGCGGCCTGCGCCATCCTGCTGCTGGACATGTTCCTGCCCGACGACAAGCGCGACGTGACCTTCTGGTTCTCGCTCGCCACGCTGGTCGTCTGCGGCGTGATGAGCACCATGGACTTCAAGAGCGGCGCGACGGTCTACACGATGCACAATTCCTTCGTGCTGGACCCGATGGCAAGCCTGCTGAAGATCTTCTCGTACATCGCCGTCGGCATGACCTTCATCTATTCGCGCAAGTACACGAACGACCGTGGCATGACCAGCAACGGCCTGGGCGGCGAGTTCTACGTGCTGGCGCTGTTCGCGCTGCTGGGCCAGATGATCATGATCTCGGGCAACAGCTTCCTGGTGATCTACCTCGGCCTCGAGCTGATGTCGCTGTCGACCTATGCGCTGGTGGCCCTGCGCCGCAACAGCCCGGTGTCGACCGAAGCCGCGATGAAGTATTTCGTCCTCGGCGCGCTGGCTTCCGGCTTCCTGCTCTATGGCATGTCGATGCTGTACGGCGCCACCGGCTCGCTCGACCTGTCCGAAGTGGCCAAGGCCGCCGGCTCGGGCACGATCAACAAGACGATCCTGGTGTTCGGCGTGGTGTTCCTCGTCGCCGGCCTGGCATTCAAGCTCGGCGTCGCGCCGTTCCACATGTGGGTGCCGGACGTCTACCAGGGTTCGCCGACCGGCGTGACGCTGCTGCTGGGCGGCGCACCCAAGCTGGCCGCCTTCGCGATCTGCATCCGCCTGCTGGTGGAAGGCCTGATCCCGGTGGCGTTCGACTGGCAGCAGATGCTGATGGTGCTGGCCGTGGCCTCCATGGTCATCGGCAACATCACCGCCATCGCCCAGACCAACCTCAAGCGCATGCTGGCCTATTCGACCATCTCGCAGATGGGCTTCATGCTGCTCGGCCTGCTGTCGGGCGTGGTCAACGGCAGCACCTTCGCCGCGGCCGGCGCCTACAGCTCGGCGATGTTCTATGCGATCACCTACGTGCTGACCACGCTGGGCACCTTCGGCCTGATCATGCTGCTGGCCCGTGCCGGCTTCGAGGCCGAAGAGATCGACGACTTCAAGGGCCTGAACCAGCGCAGCCCGTGGTTCGCCTTCGTGATGCTGATCCTGATGTTCTCGCTGGCGGGCCTGCCGCCGATGGTCGGCTTCTTCGCCAAGGTCTCGGTGATCCAGGCCGTCCTGGCCACCGGCCACGTGTGGCTGGCCGTGCTGGCCGTGATGATGTCGCTGGTCGGCGCCTACTACTACCTGCGCGTCGTCAAGGTGATGTACTTCGACGAGCCGGCCGATACCAGCAAGATCGCCGCCACCGGCGACATGAAGCTGGTGCTGTCGGCCAACGGCGTGGCGGTCATCGCACTGGGCATCTTCCCGGGCGCGCTGCTGTCGGCCTGCGCCGCCGCCATCGTCAAGACGCTGGCCTCGTAATCCCCAGACCCGCCGGGAACGCCCTTGGACGTCTCGCTGTCGAGCTGGTTCGTCATCCTGCTGGCGATCCTGGCGGCCAACCTCCCGTTCGCGAACGAGCGCCTGTTCGCGGTCGTTCGCGTCGGCGGCAAGGCCAAGCCGTTCTGGATGCGGCTGTCCGAACTGGTCGTGCTCTATGCGATCGTCGGCGCGATTGCGTATCTGCTCGAATCCCGCATCGGTCGTGCGTTCTCGCAAGGCTGGGAATTCTATGCGGTGACAGGATGTCTTTTCCTCGTGCTCGCCTTCCCGGGATTCGTGTTCCGGTACCTGCTGCGCCGGCACGACTGAACGATGCCGTTCCGTGCCCCTGGCCGCGGGCGGCCTGACGGAGCTGTTGCATGGACGACCATCTGAAGGAAACCCGCCTCGATTCCACCGTGGCCTACGACGGCCATTTCATCAAGATCCGGCGCGATGCGATCCGCCTGCCGGACGATTCCACCTCCACCCGCGAATACATCGTCCACCCGGGCGCCGTGGTGATCATCCCGGTGTTCGACGACGGCCGCGTGCTGCTGGAGCGCCAGTTCCGCTATCCGCTGCAGCAGGTGTTCATCGAATTCCCGGCCGGGAAGATCGACCCGGGCGAGGACCCGCTCGAATGCGCGAAGCGCGAACTGCGCGAGGAAACCGGCTATTCGGCCACCGACTGGCAGTTCGTCTGCCGCATCCACAACGCGATCGCGTATTCGGACGAACATATCGACATCTATCTCGCGCGCGGACTGACCGAAGGCGAGCGCCAGCTCGACGAGGGCGAGTTCCTCGACATCTTCACGGCGACCACCGACGAGATGCTGTCCTGGGTCCGCGAAGGCAAGATCACCGACGTGAAGACCGTCATCGGCACCTTCTGGCTCGACAAGCTGCGGGCAGGGGACTGGAAGCTCTGACACCCGCCGCATCCGCCCGCCGGACGCCTCGCGCATGGCGGAGCGTCCGACGGCGCCATGCGGTCAGGTCTTCGGTTCGGCCTTCGCGCCGTAGCGCTTCGTCCATTCCTTGATGATGCGCTCCCGGTTCTTCGCCGCCCAGTTGAAATCGTTCTTCTTCATGAGCAGGCTTTCATAATTGTCAGGGATGCCTTCCATTTTCTTCGCCTGGCCCGGATACGCCACGATGGTGAAGAAGTTGCCGTGAATCGCGTTCGCTTCCTTGCTGGCCATCCAGTCCGCCAGCTTCTTCGCGCCGTCGACGTTTTTCGCGCCCTTGAGGATCGCGTTGGCTTCGATGTCCCACCCGAGCCCTTCGGAGGGGAAGATGGCGGCGATCGGCTTGCCGCTGCGGATCTCCAGCCCGGCCCGGAATTCGAAGGAGATGCCGACCGCGATCTCGCCGGCGCCGGCCAGCTTGCACGGCTTGGATCCCGAGTGCGTGTAGTACGCGATGTTCTCGTGCAGCGCATCCATGTACTTCCAGGCTTCCTTCTCGCCCCATAGCTGAATCCAGGCGCTGACGTCGAGATACCCGGTGCCGCTGGAGCCTGGGTGCGGCATCACGATGTGTCCCTTGTAGACCGGATTGACGAGATCCTTCCAGCTGGAGGGCTTCGGGAGATTCTTTTTGGCGGCTTCGGCGGTATTGAAGCAGAGTGTCGACCCGAACACGTCGTTGCCGACCCAGGCCGGCGGACGCGCGGTATCGGCATAGGCCTGATTCAGCTGCTTGAAGCCTTTCGGCTCGTACGGCATCAGCATGCCTTCCTGCGCCAGCAGGGCAAGGCTGGTGGCGGCCAGGCCGACGATCACGTCCGCCTTGGGGTTGCCCTTCTCTTCGAGCAGGCGCGCGGTCATCACGCCGGTCGATTCGCGCTCCCAGCGCGTCTCGATGTCCGGATGGACTTTTTCGAAGGCCGCCCGGTAGAACTTGATGGTCTCGGGCTCGAACGCGGTGTAAATGGTGAGCACGCTCTTGCCGTCGGCGTGGGCCGTCGAGGGCGAGAGGATTGCGGCTGCCACGGCAAGCATGCTGCCGAACAGGAGGGAGGGCGAGCGGGATGCGAGCGTCATCGTGATTCTCCTCGATACAAGAGCGCATGGTGGGACGCCGGAGAAGAACGTGATGCTGACGGCCCGGCGCAGGCCGGCGTGCGCGGCTGCCCGGCCGCGAGACGCGCTGTCAGGTTAGCACTTTCCCTCTTGCAATTGCTTCGGGCGGCGCAGCATGTGGCTGCCGCGACACAGTCCGGCCTGCGGGAGCGGCACGGGGCGCAGGGCGGCGGGCCGCCGTCATGGGCACGGCACGCGCAAACGGATGCCGGACCTTGCGCGATGCGCCCGACTGGAATGCGCCGGGTGCCGCGCGGGAGCTCCTCCAAGAAAAAACGTCCACCGCGCAGGTGGACGTTCGGGACGGGGGCGCCGCGCCGGCTGTGCCGGCGCGCGATGTCAGCCGCGGGCGACGATGCTGCCGTCGACCACGCGCACGTGCTGGCCCTCGCTCCAGGCCGGCTGGCTGTCGTAGTTGACGGTGCGGGTGCTGCCGTCTTCCATGCGCACGCGCACCTTGTAGGTGGTGGTGGCGCGGGTGCGCTTCTCGATCTCGTTGCCCGCGTAGCCGCCGCCGATCACGCCGGCGACCGTGGCGAGCTTCTTGCCGTTGCCGCCGCCGACCTGGTTGCCCAGCACGCCGCCGAGCACGGCGCCGGCCGCGATGCCCAGGCCGCTCGGCTGGGCTTCCTGGCGCACCACCTCGACGGCTTCGATGCGGCCGCAGGTGTAGCAGACCGGCGCCTGGGCGACGCTGTTGGCGCCACTGCTGTCATGGCTGGACGGACGCGACTGGGCGACGCGTTTCGGTGCCGGCTGCGATGCCTGCACGGTCTTGCGCGGCGCCGGCGCGGCGTCGCGCGGGGCAGGGCGCTCTTCCGGATTGATCGCGGCGACGCGGGACTCGGCGGCCGCGGCCGGTTGCAGGGAGGATTGCATGCCGGCGGGCGCGGTGGCGGCCAGCGGGGCGGCGGCGGGCGCGGCGACCGGTGCTGCGGCGGCCGGGGTGTCCGGCGAGTTCGTGCTGTGCGAGCTCGGCAGCAGTCCGGTAATCGCGGCCACGCCAGCCAGGCTGACGAGGGTGACCGACACCGCGGCGGTGGCGATCAGCGGGTGAATGCGATTCGGGACTTTGGTGGCTTCCATCTTGGTCTCCTGGTGGGTGCACGATCATCGTGCGGTTGAGGAGATTATCGACAGGCTGCCACTACCCATCTAGGTGAAGAAAGTTTCAGCTGTAAGCGCTTGTAACGCCGGGGATTGATGCAAGTCAGTCATGGTCGGCGCAGCGCAGGCCGCATGTTGCCGGTATTGAAATGGCCGGGCCTGCCTGGCGGGTGCCGGTCTGCCGTTCGCCAATGAAAAACGGGACCGCATGCGGTCCCGTCCTTCGGTCCGGGAACACCCCCGCCTGCCGTCAGTCCTCGCGGCGCAGGTGCGGGAACAGGATCACGTCGCGGATGTTCGGCGAATCGGTGATCAGCATCATCAGGCGGTCGATGCCGATGCCGCAGCCGCCGGTCGGCGGCAGGCCGTACTCGAGCGCGCGGATGTAGTCGGCATCGAAATACATCGCTTCCTCGTCGCCGGCATCCTTGGCGGCCACCTGGGCCTGGAAGCGGGCGGCCTGGTCTTCCGGATCGTTCAGCTCGGAGAAGCCGTTGGCGATCTCGCGGCCGGTGATGAACAGCTCGAAGCGCTCGGTGATGCCCGGCACCGTGTCGGACGCGCGGGCCAGCGGCGACACCTCGACCGGATAGTCGATGATGTAGGTCGGGTTCCACAGCTGCGATTCGGCGGTCTCCTCGAACAATGCCAGCTGCAGCGCGCCCAGGCCGGCATTGGCCAGCGGGTTCACGCCGAACTTCTTCAGCTCGGCGCGCAGGAAGGCGGCATCGTGCAGCTGCTCGTCCGTGTAGCCCGGCGCGTACTTGTTGATCGCGCCGACGATGGTCAGGCGCTCGAACGGCCTGGACAGGTCGAGTTCCTTGCCCTGGTAGGTGAGGCAGGCGGTGCCGTGGGCATCGATCGCGGCCTGGCGGATGACCGACTCGGTGAAGTCCATCAGCCACTTGTAATCGACGTAGGCCGCGTAGAACTCCATCATCGTGAATTCCGGATTGTGGCGCGGCGACACGCCCTCGTTGCGGAAGTTGCGGTTGATCTCGAACACGCGCTCGAAGCCGCCGACCACCAGGCGCTTGAGATAGAGCTCCGGCGCGATGCGCAGGTACATCTCCATGTCCAGCGCATTGTGGTGGGTGACGAAGGGCTTGGCCGCGGCGCCGCCCGGGATCGGGTGCAGCATCGGCGTCTCGACTTCCATGAAGCCGTGCTCGGCCATGAAGCGGCGGATCGACGACATCGCGGCGGTGCGGGCGCGGAAGGTGCGGCGCGTGTCTTCGTTCATGATCAGGTCGACGTAGCGCTGGCGGTAGCGCGTCTCGTGGTCGGCCAGGCCGTGGAACTTGTCCGGCAGCGGGCGCAGCGACTTGGTCAGCAGGCGCAGCTTCGTGACCTTGACCGACAGCTCGCCGGTCTTGGTCTTGAACAGCGTGCCCTCGGCGCCGAGGATATCGCCCATGTCCCAGTGCTTGAAGGCGTCGTGCACGTCCTCGCCGACGCCCTCGTTGGTGATGTAGAGCTGGATGCGGCCATCGGTGCGCGGGCCGGAGGAATCCTGGATGGTCGCGAACGAGGCCTTGCCCATCACGCGCTTGAGCATCATGCGGCCGGCCACGGTGACGTGGACCGCCTTGTGTTCGAGCGTTTCGCGGTCGGCATCGCCGTGCCAGGCCTGCAGGTCGGCGGCCTTGTGCTGCGGGCGGAAATCGTTCGGGAAGGCGACGCCTTGCTGGCGCAGCGCGGCCAGCTTGGCGCGGCGCTCGGCCATGATGGAATTCTCGTCTGCTGCGGGGGTGGTGTGTTGTTCGGACATGGAACGTATTCCTGTGGGATCCCTGGGTTGTCTTGCCGACGTCGGGCGTGGAGCGGGACCCGGCGGCGCCGCGCGGTGCGCGGAATGCCGCTGGGTCCCGGCTTTCGCCGGGACGACGTGCTGCTGGTGTTTCGTCCGCGTCGCGGCGCAGGTCGCGACGACGTGATGCCGCTTACACGCCTTGCTTGAGCGACGCCGCGATGAAATCGTCGAGGTCGCCGTCGAGCACGGCCTTGGTGTTGCCGACTTCGTGGTTGGTGCGCAGGTCCTTGATGCGCGACTGGTCGAGCACGTAGGAACGGATCTGGTGACCCCAGCCGATGTCGGTCTTGGCGTCTTCCATCTTCTGCTGCTCGGACATGCGCTTGCGCAGTTCCAGTTCGTACAGCCGCGATTTCAGCATCGCCCACGCCTCGGCGCGGTTGCGGTGCTGCGAGCGGTCGTTCTGGCACTGGACCACGATGCCGGTCGGGGCGTGCGTCAGGCGGACCGCCGAGTCGGTCTTGTTGATGTGCTGGCCGCCGGCGCCGGACGCGCGGAAGGTATCGGTGCGCACGTCGGCCGGGTTGATCTCGATCTCGATCGAGTCGTCGACCTCGGGGTAGACGAACACGCTCGAGAACGAGGTGTGGCGGCCGTTGGCCGAGTCGAACGGCGACTTGCGCACCAGGCGGTGCACGCCGGTCTCGGTGCGCAGGAAGCCGTAGGCATAGTCGCCCTCGACCTTGATCGAGGCGGTCTTGATGCCGGCGACGTCGCCCTCGGAAATCTCGAGGATCTCGGTCTTGAAGCCCTTGCGTTCGCAGTAGCGCAGGTACTGGCGCATCAGCATCGATGCCCAGTCCTGGGCCTCGGTGCCGCCGGCGCCGGCCTGGATGTCGATGAAGCAGTTGTTGGGGTCGAGCGGGTTGGAGAACATCCGGCGGAATTCCATGCCCTCGACCTTCTTGCGCAGTTCGTCGGCATCCGCCTCGATGGCTTCCAAGGTGCTGTCGTCGCCTTCCTCGCGCGCCATCTCGAACAGGTCGCGCGCATCGCGCAGGCCCGCATCGATCTCGGTCAGCGAGTTGACGATCGCTTCGAGGGATTTCTTTTCCTTGCCCAGGTCCTGGGCGCGCTTGGGGTCGTTCCAGACGTTCGGGTCTTCGAGTTCGCCGTTGACCTGTTCGAGTTTCTCGGACTTCACATCGAAGTCAAAGATACCTCCGTAGGTCGGCCTCGCGCGACGTCAGGTCGGCGAGCAGGGCGGAGAGGGCGTTGAGGCGTTCGGCTTCCATGGTTTTCGTCAGTGCAATCAAACCTCGCATTATACCGCAGCAAGCGCCCCGAGCCGGCGCAGTCTCCCATGAATATGGGGAGAAAGCCGGCGGGCGTGCGGACGCTCCTGTCGCGAAAAGGATAACCGCTCGACAAGTCCGGGCGCGGTCGGCAATATAGCGACCTTGAGCCGGGCGGCGTCGCCCGGCCGCACAGCCGCCCCGAGAGCGGCGTCATCATCTTTCGGAGGATAGCGATGCGCCAGCGAATCGGGGCGAAGCATGCCCTTGGTGCGGCCGTACTGGCCGCCGCTTGTCAGGCGGCCGGTGCCTACACGGCAAAGGACGGGGATTTCCTGGAACTGCTGGAGCAGGAGAACCACGTATTTTCCGCGACGCGCTACGTCCAGACGATCAGCAAGACCCCCGCCAACGTCACCGTCCTGACCCGCGAGGATCTGCGGCGCTTCGGCTACCGTTCGATCGGCGAGGCGCTCGCCGCGCTGCCCGGCATCTACGATGCCGCCAGCCAATGGCCGGCGCTCGGCGTGCGCGGCCTGGCCGTGCCGGGCGATTTCGGTTCGCGCATCCTCACGCTGATCAACGGCATGCCGGTCTACGAGGCGACCTACGGCAGCTTCTTTATCGAACAGCTCGACATCGAGAGCATCGACCGCATCGAATTCGTCAAGGGGCCGGGGTCGGCGCTCTACGGCAGCGGCGCCGTGCTCGCGGTGGTCAACCTGGTCACCCGCAGCGGCCGCGACGCCGGCGCCTCTAGCCTTGCGCTGGAAGCCGCCAGCCATCGCACCGGCCGGGCCTATGCTTCGCTGGGCGGCGTCACGGAGGGCGGCATCGACGGCTTCCTGTCGGCAAGCGCCGGCCGCAGCGCCGGGCGCGATCTTTACCTCGCCGAGATGGATACCCCGGAGTTCGACGGCAACCGCTTGCGCGGCATGTCCGTCGGCAACGACCGCAGCCGCCATGCGCGCCTGTTCGGCCGCGCGGCCTGGGGCGGCAACTGGATCCAGGGCCTGCTGGTCGCGGCCAACCGCCAGGACCCGCTGGCCAGCTACGGCTCCGTGCTCGGCGGCCACCTTCAGCTGCGCGAATCGCTGGCGGCGGTCGAGGCCGGCATGAACCGCGAACTCGGCGACGGCGGCCTGGCCACGGCGCGCGTCTACCATTTCGCGGTGTCGGAGAAGGGCGATTATCCCTACAGCTTTTCGGGGCGGCGCGTGCCGCCGGTGGATTACATCAACGTTTCGGACCTGTCCAGCCGCCAGTACGGCCTCGAGCTGCGTTACGACCGCTTCTTCGGCAGCGGCCACCACGTGCTGGCCGGCCTGGAAGTCAAGCGCGTCGATACGCACCAGCACGTGGGCGACCAGCCGGTGCCGTATCGGGCCGGCGTCATCACGGTCGACGCGCATCCCGGCTATTCGCAATGGGCGCTGTTCGTGCAGGACGAGATCCGCCTGCGGCACGGCAGCCTGTTCCTCGGCGCCCGCTACGACGCCTACCGCGGATTCTCGAAGGGGGTGAAGTCGCGCCTGTCGCCGCGCATCGCCTACGTCTCGGAATGGTCGCCCGCCACCACCGCCAAGCTGCTGTACGGCCAGGCCTACCGCGCGCCGACGGTATACGAATCGCTCTACCAGGACGGCGTTCCCGCCGCCGAGACGATCTGGGCCAATCCGGTACTGCGTCCCGAGCTGGCGCGCACGCTCGAGGGCATCATCGAGCGGCAGCACGGACAGGGCGTCAAGGCGCGCCTGAGCGTCTACACCACGCGCCTGACCGACACGCCGCAACAGGTGGTGTTGCCTCGCTTCAAGGACGTACCCTGCGCGCTGGGACCCGAGGGGTGCGTGCAGTACCGCAATTCCGGCGCGACCCAGCGCGTCAACGGCATCGAGGCGGACATCCGCGTGCGCCAGTCCGACCATGGCACCCTGTACGCGGCGATCACGCTCCAGCACAGCCGCCAGAAGGGTGAGGAACTTCCGAGCTCTCCGCGCGCGCAGATCAAGTTCGGCGTCACCCGGCCGCTGCCCTGGCACGGGATGGATGCGGCCGTCGAGGCGCAATTCGTCGACCGTCTGCGCGGCCGCTTCAACGAGGACGGCAGCCGCACCGCCGATGCGCCCTCGGCCGTGCGGGTCGACGCCGCGCTGAACCTGCCGCGCCTGGCCGACGGCTGGCGCCTGTCGCTGCGGGTGCGCAACCTGTTCGACCGCCGGACGTACACGATCGCCTCGCGCGAGCTGCAGCCCCTGGAACGGGTGCCTGCCGAGGGGCGCCGCGTCTCGCTGCTGTTCCAGCGCGACCTGTGAGCGGGAGGACGGCTTGCGCTTTCTCCTGTTCCTGCTGATCTTCGTTGCCGGTGCCGCCAGGGCCGACATCGTGCTCCTGCTGTCGGATGAAAAGGCGCCGGTCATGGGTGTGGCGCGCGCCATCGCCGCCGCCGCCCCGGACGCGAGGATCGAAGCCTACAATCTTGGCGGCAACCGCAGCCGCGAAAGCGAGATCGTCCAGTCGGTGCTGGCGTCGGGCAAGCGCAACGTGGTCGCGATCGGCCTGCTCGCCGCGCAGGTGGCGCGCGAACGGCTGTCCTCGCGCCGCGTGGTGTTCTGCCAGGTCCTCAACGTGGAAGAATTCGACCTGGTCACGCCCTGGATGAAGGGCGTGTCGGGCATACCGTCCCTTGTCCGCCAGTTCGGCGCCTGGAAGATGCTCGATCCCAACCTGCGCCGCATCGGCGTCATCACCGGCCGCCAGACCCGTTACATGGTGCAGGAAGCCGAAGCCGCCGCCAGGCGCACCGGCCTGGAAATCGTGCATGTCGAATCGCCGTCCGACCGCGCCGTCCTGTTCGCCGCTCAGGACCTGGTCGACCGCAAGATCCAGGGCCTGTGGCTGGCGCCCGACAGCAGCATCCTGTCGCAGCGGGCCATCCTCGACCTCATGTCCTTCGCCGCGAAGAACAACCTGCAGGTGCTGTCGTTCTCGCCGGCCCTGCTCAAGGAAGGCGCCTTGCTGAGCGCGACGCCGGATTTCCACGAGATTGCTTCGCTGGTGCTCGAGCGCCTGCGCCGCTCGCCCGAGGCGCAGGGCATCGCCGGCGAGCCGATGACCCCTCTCAACACCGCGCGGATCGTGGTCGGCAGCGGCGCGGCCGCGCGCTTCGGCCTGACGATCACGCCACGACTCCGGGAGCAGGCCGATGTCCAATGACACCGACAACCGCCGCGGCCTGATCGGCCGGGTCCGCTCGATGCTGATCTGGGCGACGCTGGTCCTGTTCCTGGTCACCTGCGCGACGACCTTCTTCGGCGGCAACTACCTGATCGCGAGCAATCTCGAAAAGCAGGGCAGGCAGCTGGTGCCGGTGTTCGACGACATGAGCGCGCCGCTGTTCTTCTCCGCCAGCAGCAACGCGGTCGAGCGCATCGCCCGCCATGCGACGCCGATTCCCGACATCGCCGTGGTGCGCATCTATGACCGCAAGGATGGCCGCATCCTGGCGGAGTACCGCAAGCCGGGCGGGCCCGACATCCGGCCGCTGGATCGGGATGCGCTGGCGCCGGCGGAAGCGCGCCTGCACGTCATCAAGGGGCGCGGCGAGTTCGCCGGCCTCGGCAGCCACATGCGGATCGTCGCCCCGGTGCGCATCAAGACGGCCGGCAACGACCTGCTCGACTTCGGCAATTCGCCGCTACCCGAATCGCGCGAGACCGTGGGTTACGTGGAGCTGGGCATGGACTTCGGTCCCTCGCGCAAGGATCTCTACCCGGGCCTGCTGCTCACCGCCGCCTTCTTCGCCGCCGTCCTGCTCGTCTGCATGGAGTACTACCTGGTCAACATGCGCAGCGCACTGCGTCCGCTGCTGAACCTGCAGCAGCCGCTGCAGCGGATCGCCGCCGGCGATTTCGAGGCCACCGTCGGCGCCGAACCGGCCGACCGCGAGATCGAACTGATCCGCCAGGCGCTGCGCTCGGCGATCAAGGCGCTCAAGGAACGCGAATCGGAACGCAACGAAGCGGTGCGCGCCCGCTTGCTGGCGGACGAGGCCAACGCCGCGAAGGGGCAGTTCCTGGCCAACATGAGCCACGAGATCCGCACGCCGATGAACGGCGTCATCGGCATGCTGGAACTGCTTCTCGGCACCGACCTGACGCCGTCCCAGCGCGAGTTCGCCTCGGTCGCCCAGGGCAGCGCCGAAAGCCTGCTGCAGCTGATCAACGACATCCTCGATTTTTCGAAGATCGAGGCCGGCAAGCTCAACCTGGACAGCGTGCCGTTCAACCTGCTGCACGAGCTGGAGGCGCTCTGCAACGCCCAGGCCCTGACCGCGGAAAAGAAGGGACTGGACCTGATCGTCCACTATCCGACCGCCGTGCCGCACATGATGCGCGGCGATCCGGCGCGGCTGCGGCAGATCCTCACCAACCTCGTCAGCAACGCGATCAAGTTCACCGCGCGCGGCCATGTGCTGGTGGACGTGCAGGCCAGCGTGGTCGACGGCACGCGCTGCCGCCTGCAGTTCTCGGTCACCGATACCGGCATCGGCCTGCCGGCGGACAAGCTCGACGAGATCTTCGAGAAATTCACCCAGGCCGACGCCTCGACCACCCGCGAGTATGGCGGCACGGGCCTCGGCCTGACCATCTGCAAGCTGCTGGTGGAACTGATGGGAGGACGGATCGGCGTGGTCAGCGAACTCGGCCGCGGCAGCACCTTCTGGTTCTCGCTCGAACTGCCGCTGGCGCCGGAAGAGCAGGAAAGCCGCGATCCGCGCGGCGTGCTGCATGGCGTGCGCGTCGCGGTGGTCGACGACCAGCCGGACAACCGGCTGGTCCTGTTGGAGCAGCTCGCCGCGAACGGGATGCGCGCCGAGGGCTTCGCGTCCGCGGTGGACATCCTCGCGGCATTGCAGGAAGGCGTCGTGGCGCGCGATCCGTTCCGCATCGTGATCCTCGACCACCAGATGCCCGACATCGATGGCGAAGTGCTGGGCGCGGCGCTGAAATCCGATCCAGCGCATCGCGACGTCCACCTCGTGCTGCTGTCGGCGCTGTCGCGCGCCGGCGATGCGCAGCGGGTGGCGGAGGCGGGCTTCTCCGCCTTCCTGTCCAAGCCGGTGCAGCAGCACGTGCTGGTCGATGCGATGAAGGCGCTGTGCAGCGCGCAAGCGGGAGAGCCGCTGCCGTTCCTGACGACCAGCACGCTGGCGCCGGCGCAGCCGGAAGCGGCCGAAGAACCGCAGCCGTTCGCCGGATTCCGGGTGCTGGTGGCGGACGACAACCTGGTCAACCAGCAGGTGGCGCAGCGCATGCTGGAGCGGTTCGGCTGCACCACCGACGTCGCCGCCAACGGCGCCGTTGCGGTGGCGATGTGCAGCCAGGTCCGCTACGACCTGGTGCTGATGGATTGCCAGATGCCGGAGCTGGACGGCTACGCGGCCACCGAGCGCATCCGCCGCCTGGAGGGCGAAGGCCGCCGGGTGCCGGTCGTGGCCCTGACGGCGCATGCGATGCAGGGCGAGCGGGAGCGCTGCCTGGAGGCCGGCATGGACGATTTCCTGTCCAAGCCGATCCGGCCGCAGACGTTGCAGGACATGCTGGCGCGCTGGCTCGGCAGACCGGCGGCACAGGCCGGAGCGCAGGCGCAGGGCGGGGTCCCGCCGGATGACGACGAACTGGAGTCGGTGCGCGAGATGTTCGGCGACAGCTTCCCCGAGCTGGTGGCGCTGTTCCTCAACGACAGCCCGGGACGGATCGACGGCATGCGGGCAGCCGCCGCCTCCGGCGATGCCGCGCAGCTCTGCCGGTTCGCGCATGCGTTCGCGGGCAGCTGCGCATCGATCGGCGCGAGCGGACTGTCGGCGGCGTGCCGCGAGCTGGAATTGCTCGGCAAGCAGGGCATGCCGGCGGATGCGACAGCGCATGTGGAAGCGATCGCGGCGGAGTACGGCCGCATCTCGACACGCCTGCTGGCCATGGTGCAGTCCGCACCGGTCTGAGCGCCGCACGCGCGTCGCGGGGCGCGGCGTCAGGCAGGTTCGGCGTGCTCCACCATCAGCTGGACGCGGGTGACGCCGTTGTATTCATTGGCGTCGAGCCGGTAGGCGATGCGGGCGCGCTCCGGCAGGGCGTCGGCATGGCCGAACCAGATCGCGTCGTAGCGCGCGCCGTTCTTCTCGACCTGCAGCTTCAGGTGTTTCTCCTTCAGCACGCGCTGGCTCACCACGCGGAACTCGTCGCAGAAAACCGGCGGCGGAAAGCCCTGTCCCCATACCTGTTCGTCCAGCAGCGCGATGAACTGCGTGCTGAAATACGCTTCCTCCAGCGCGCCGTCGGTCTCGATCACGCGTTCCAGCTGCGACTGCGTCAGCCAGGTGCGGCCGACATCCTCGAATGCCTTGCAGAAGCCGTCGAATCCGTCGGCGCGGATCGTCAGGCCGGCCGCCATCGCATGGCCGCCGAACTTGGTGATGATGTCCGGCGCCTGCTTGGAGACCAGGTCGAGCGCGTCGCGCAGGTGGAAGCCGGCGATCGAGCGGCCCGATCCCTTGATCAGGCCGTCGCCGCCCGGTGCGAAGGTGATGGTCGGGCGGTAGAACCTGTCCTTCAGGCGCGATGCCACGATGCCGATCACGCCCTGGTGCCAGGACTCGTCGAACACCGCGATGGTGGTGCGGTCGCGCGGATCGTAGTCCTCCAGGTGCAGCAGGGCGGTGTCCTGCATGTCGGCCTCGATCTCGCGGCGCTCGCGGTTGATGGCATCGAGCTGCTGGGCGATGGCCCAGGCGCGGCCCTCGTCGTCGGTGGTCAGGCATTCGATGCCGAGCGACATGTCGGCCAGCCGCCCGGCCGCGTTCAGGCGCGGGCCGAGGGCGAAGCCGAGGTCGAACGGCGATGCACGCCGGGCTTCGCGGCCGGCGGCGCGGAACAGCGCGGCGATGCCGGGCTGCATGCGGCCGGCGCGCATGCGCTTCAGGCCCTGGGCCACCAGGATGCGGTTGTTGGCGTCGAGCTTGACCACGTCGGCCACGGTGCCCAGCGCGACGAGATCCAGCAGCGCATCGAGCTTCGGCTGGCTGGCGGCATCGAACACGCCGCGCCGGCGCATCTCGGCGCGCAGCGCCAGCAGCACGTAGAACATCACGCCCACGCCCGCGAGGTTCTTGCTGGGGAAGCCGCAGGCCGGCTGGTTCGGATTGACGATCACGCGCGCGTCGGGAAGGCGGTCGCCGGGCAGGTGGTGGTCGGTCACGACCACGTCGATGCCGCGGCGCTTCGCTTCCTCGACGCCGTCGATGCTGGCGATGCCGTTGTCGACGGTGACGATGATGTCGGGTTGCTTCTCGCGTACCGTCAGCTCGACGATCTCGGGCGTGAGGCCATAGCCGTACTCGAAGCGGTTCGGCACGATGAAATCGACTTCGGCGCCGAGCGCCTTCAGGCCGCGCAACGCGACCGCGCAGGCGGTCGCGCCGTCGCAGTCGTAGTCGGCCACCACCACCAGGCGGCGGCGCGCGGCGATCGCATCGGCCAGGTAGGCCGCAGCCGCATCGATGTGCAGCAGGCCGGAGGGCACGATCAGCGAGGCCAGTTCGGTGCCGAGTTCGCGCATGTCGGTCAGGCCGCGCGCGGCGAACACGCGCGCCAGCACCGGGTGCACGCCTTGCTGGCGCAGCATTTCCGCTTCACGGAAGGAATAGCTGCGGGTGGTGATGCGGGTCATGGGGTCCTGCGGGGATGGTTGGGCGGTCGGTCAGGGCGCGAGGCGCCGCAGCGAGGGCGATTGCCAGAACTTGCGCAAGCCCATGCGGGTGACGGAAAACTCCTTCAGGCCGGTATTGTGCGTCAGAACCAGGCGCAGGTGGTCGATTTTTCCGCGCTCCAGGGCCGCCAGGGCCGGCGCCACCAGGCGGGCCTCGACCTGCTGCCAGGCCGCCAGCCAGCTGCCCCAGTCGCCGGCGAATGCCGGCTCGACAAGGTCGTCGCCGGCCGCCAGCAGCGCGCCGCCGCCTGCCGTTGCCATCCCGTCCACGTCGGCCACCGCATCGAAGGCCGGGCAGGTCCTGCCGAGCAGGGCCATCCAGCCGGCCAGCCCGGCGGCGCGGGCGTAGGGCGCCGGCGGCAGCGTCCGCCCGGCGGGCGCGCCGCCCCACAGCCACAGTGAATTGACGGTGCGGCGGCCGTCGGTTTCGCGCGCCGCGTTGACCGCGTGCGCATGCCAGGCCATCTGCACCTCGTTCTGTACGCGGCGCCAGGCGCGTTCGCCGTCGCCGCGCGGCATCCAGATGTCGATGTTGTGGCCGCCTGCCGCCGCCGGCGTGGCGGTATGCAGATCCTGCCAGGCATCGGCGCGCAGGAACCACAGGTGCGGGTCGCCATAGCGCAATTCCAGCCCCGCCTCGGCGAACAGCGGCGCGGCTTCCTCGAACAGCAGGCGCGATTCGATCTCGGTCAGGCCGAGGTCGCCGATGCCGGTCAGGACCAGGTGGTCGTGGGCGACGTGGATATGCACCGGGTGCAGCAGGAACCAGTGGCCGTCGGCCGCATCGATGCCGCACTGGCGCAGCGCCGGCAGGGCGGCCGCCGGGCTGTCGTCGCGGCCTGCCTGGTGCGGGAGGCCGAACCGGCGGGCGATCCAGTGCTCGTGCGGCAGGGCGCGGGCATAGTCGTCGAAGGACTCGCTCGCCAGCGGACGTGCGCGGGCCAGCAGTTTCGCCAGGGCCGGCGCTTGCATTGCCTTGAGTAAATCCGCCGCAAGGTCGGGATGCGGTAGAGCAAAGGGGAGGAGGAGGTCGAGTTGCTTCATCGCCGTGATTGTATGGCAAGATGCAGGCTTTCCAGCGCCTCCCGGCGGAAGGCGCGATATCACAGGAGTACGGATTGAGCATCAAGCAGAACCTGCCGTTCGAATGGCTGGTCGGCCTGCGTTACACCCGGGCCGGCAAGCGCAGCGGCCGCAACAGTTTCATTTCCTTCATTTCCCTGATCTCGATGGCCGGCATCGCCCTGGGCGTGGCCGCGCTGATCGTCGTGCTGTCGGTCATGAACGGCTTCCAGAAGGAGGTGCGCGACCGCATGCTGTCGGTGCTGGCGCATATCGAAGTGGTCGGCGCGACCGGCACCCTGCAGGACTGGCGGAAGGCCGCGTCCGAAGTGGCGAAGCACAAGGAAGTGCTGGGTTCGGCGCCCTACGTGCTGTCCCAGTCGATGCTGGTGGCCGGCGACACCATGCGCGGCGCGCTGATCCGCGGCGTGCTGCCGGCGGAAGAGCCGCGCGTGTCCGACGTGACGAAGCAGGTGCGGCTGGGCAGCTTCGACGCGCTGGTGCCGGGCGAGTTCAACATCGTCGTCGGCAGCGAGCTGGCGCGCGCGCTCGGCGTCGGCCTGGGCGACAAGGTCACCGTCGCCGCGCCGCAGGGCAACGTCACGCCGGCCGGCGTGATGCCGCGGCTGCGTGCCTTCCGCGTGGTCGGCATCTTCGAGGCCGGCCATTACGAATACGATTCCACGCTGGCCTTCATCCATCTCGACGACGCGATGAGGATGTACCGCCTCGACGCGCCGTCCGGCCTGCGCCTGAAGATCGCCGACATGCAGCGCGCGCCGCAGGTGGCGCAGGAACTGTCGCGCATGACCACGGGCGATCTGTACATGGTCGACTGGTCCAAGCAGAACCGCAACTGGTTCGCCGCGGTGCAGACCGAGAAGCGCATGATGTTCCTGATCCTTACGCTGATCATCGCGGTGGCCGCCTTCAACCTGGTGTCGACGCTGGTGATGACGGTGACCGACAAGCAGGCCGACATCGCCATCCTGCGCACGCTGGGGGCGTCGCCGCGCTCGGTGATGAAGATCTTCATGATCCAGGGCGGCCTGGTCGGTTTCATCGGCACCGCCATCGGCGTGACGCTCGGGGTGATCGTCGCGCTCAACGTCGACGTGATCGTCCCCTTCATCGAAAACCTGCTCGGCGTGCGTTTCCTGCCGGGCGACATCTACCTCATCAGCAGCCTGCCGTCGGACCTGCGCTGGCCGGATGTCTGGACCATCGGCGGCGTCGCCGTGGTGCTGGCCTTCCTCGCCACGCTGTATCCGAGCTGGTCCGCCGCCCGCGTGCGGCCGGCCGAGGCGCTGCGCTACGAATGACCCGACCCTACGACGGAACACCCTCATGAAACTCATCGGCCTGTTCGATTCCCCCTATGTCCGCCGCGTCGCGGTGTCGATGCGCCTGCAGGGCCACGACTTCGAGCACGTGGCGCTGTCCGTGTTCCGCCACTACGACCGGATGCGCGAGATCAATCCGCTGGTCAAGGTGCCGATGCTGGTGCTCGACGACGGCGAGAAGCTGATCGAAAGCAGCTTCATCCTCGACCATCTCGACGAGATCGCCGGCCCGGAGCGCCGGCTGATCCCGGCCGCCGGCGCCGAACGCCGCCGCGTCCTGCAGCAGTGCGCCGTCGGCCTGGTGGCCTGCGAGAAGGCGGTCCAGCTCTATTACGAGCACAAGGTGCGTCCGCGGGAAGTCTCCTGGGCCGGCTGGGCCGAACGCTGCATGCAGCAGATGCATGAAGCCTTCGCCATGCTCGACGGCATGGAGCAGACCGGCGTGCTGGCCGGCCGTCCGCTCAACCAGGCCGACATCACCGCGGCGGTGGCGCTCGGTTTTGCGCGCCTGGTGCATCCGGCCGAGATGACGGCCGGGCGCTACCCGATGCTCGAACGCGTCTCGCAGCATTGCGAGGCGCTGCCGGCCTTCGTGCAGACGCCGATGGTGTGACCATGCAGCATTCCGTGCTTTCCTGCCGCAACCTCGGCAAGACCTATTCCCAGGGCAAGTATGCGGTCGAGGTCCTCAAGGGCATCGATTTCGACGTGGCGCGCGGCGAGCGCGTCGCCATCGTCGGCGCGTCCGGTTCAGGCAAGTCGACGCTGCTGCATTTGCTCGGCGGCCTCGACGTGCCGACCGGCGGCAGCGTGACGCTGCTCGGCCAGGACCTGGCCGGCCTCGACGAGAAGACGCGCGGCGACATGCGCAATGCATCGCTGGGCTTCGTCTACCAGTTCCACCACCTGCTGCCGGAATTTTCCGCGCTCGACAATGTGGCCATGCCGCTGCTGATCCGCCGCATGCCGCGCGCCGAGGCGCATGCACGCGCGGCGAAGATGCTCGAACGGGTCGGCCTGGCCAACCGCGCCACCCACGTGCCGGGCGAGCTGTCCGGCGGAGAGCGGCAGCGCGTGGCGCTGGCGCGCGCGCTGGTGACCGAGCCGTCCTGCGTGCTGGCCGACGAGCCGACCGGCAACCTCGACCGCACCACGGCGCAGAAGACCTTCGACCTGATGCTCGACCTGTCGCGCACGCTCGGCACCTCCTTCATCATCGTCACCCACGACATCGAGCTGGCCCATCACTGCGACCGCGTGCTGCGGCTGTCGGTCGACGGGCTCCATCCCGAACCGGTCCATGTGGATTGACACCCATTGCCATCTCGATGCGCCGGAGTTTTCCGGCGAGGAGGGCGATGTCGCCGCCGCGGCGGCAGGCCGGCAGGTGTCCTGGATCGTGATCCCGGCGGTCGGCCGCTTCGATTTCGCCGAGGTCGCGCGGCTGGCATCCGTGCATGCCAACTGCGTCTACACCCTCGGCATCCATCCGATCTACGTGCCCAAGTCGACCGAGGCCGACCTGGCGCTGCTGCACGATGCGGTGGCGGCGGCGATGGACGATCCGCGCTTCATCGGCATCGGCGAGATCGGCCTGGATTTCTTCATCCCGGCGCTGAAGGAATCGCCGCTGCGCGAGAAGCAGGAATTCTTCTACGGCGAGCAGCTGAAGATCGCGCGCGACTTCGGCCTGCCGGCGCTGCTGCATGTGCGGCGCTCGCAGGACATCGTCCTCAAGTACCTGCGTCGCATCGATGTGCCGGGCGGGATCGCGCATGCGTTCAACGGCAGCTTCCAGCAGGCGCAGCATTTCCTCGACCTTGGCTTCCGTCTCGGTTTCGGCGGTGCGATGACGTTTCCGCGCGCGCTGCAGATCCGCCGGCTGGCGACGGAGCTGCCGGCGTCGGCCATCGTGCTCGAGACCGATGCGCCCGACATTTCACCGGCCTGGCTGCATCCGCAGCGCAACGCGCCGGAACAGCTGCCGGCCATCGGCGAGGCGCTGGCGCAGCTGCGCGGCACGGCGGTCGACGAGGTGGCGCGGTTCACCACGGCCAACGCGCATGCCGTCCTGCCGCGGCTGGCCATGCTGGCCGGTGCCGCTGGACAGGCGGGAGCGCCGGCGGCGTGACGAGCGCGTTCCCGCTGCGCGGCCTGCTGTGCGGCCTCGCGCTGGGCGTGTGCGTGCTGCAATGGCAGCCGTCGCTGCCGGGCTGGCCCTTTCTGATCGGTAGCCTGTCGTGCATGCTGGCGGCGCTCGCGGCCGGGATGCGGGCCGGCCATCCCGCCCTGCGCAGCATGGCAGGCGTCATCGCCGGCATCTTGCTCGGGTTCTGCTGGGCGGCGGCGCTGGCGCACCTGCGTCTCTCGGAGGAGCTGCCACCTGCATGGGAGGGGCGCGACATCGCGCTCGTCGGCACGGTTGCCGACCTGCCGGCAGCAACGGCGCGCGGGCAGCGCTTCCGGTTCCGGGTCGAGTCGGCGCACGGCGACGGCAACGCGATTCGCGGCATTCCGCGCGACGTCTCGCTGGCATGGTACGGCGGGTTCGGCGCCGATGTTCGCGAAGCTCCCCCCGAAGTGCGTCCGGGGGAGCGCTGGCAGCTCACGGCACGCCTGCAGCGCCCGCACGGCAATGCCAATCCGCACGGCTTCGATACCGAAGCATGGATGCTGTCGCAGGGCGTTCGGGCGACCGGCTACGTGCGGGACGGCCATGCCGCGCGGCGCCTCGATGCCTTCGTGCCGACGCCTTCGCACGCGGTGCACCGCGCGCGCGGCTGGCTGCGCGAGCGCATCGAGCGCGCATTGCCGGATGCGCCGTACGCGGGCGTCATCGTCGCGCTCGTGATCGGCGACCAGCGCGGCATCGGCGAGTCCGACCGCGAGATATTCAACCGCACCGGCATCGGCCATCTCGTGTCGATCTCCGGACTCCACATCACGATGGTGGCCGGCCTGTTCTCGGCACTGATGTTTCACCTGTGGCGCCATTCGTTCTTCACCGGTGCGCAACTGCCCTTGCGCCTGCCGGCGCAGAAGGCCGCGGCCGCGGCGGGCGCGCTGGCCGCCTTTGCCTATGTCTGCCTCGCGGGCTTCGGCGTGCCGGCGCAGCGGACGCTTTACATGCTGGCCGTGGTCGCCGCCGCGCTGTGGGCCGGGGGCATCGCCAGCGTGTCGCATGTGCTGTGCGTGGCGCTCGGGGCGGTGGTGCTGCTCGATCCCTGGGCGGTGCTGTGGCCGGGGTTCTGGCTGTCGTTCGGGGCGGTGGCCGCGATCCTGTATGCCACGGCGGGGAGGGCGGAAGCGTTCGCCTTGGCGGAGGCAGGCGGCCTGGCGCGTCTGTGGAAGACAGTGCTCGCGGCCGGTCGCACCCAGTACGCGGTGACGATCGCCCTGGTGCCGCTGACCATGCTGCTGTTCGGCCAGGTCTCGCTGGTCGGGCCGCTGGCCAATGCGGTCGCGATCCCGCTGGTCAGCCTGGTGGTGACGCCGCTGGCGCTGGCGGGCAGCGTGCTGCCGGCGCCGCTGATCGGCTGGACGCTCGGCATCGCGCATGCGCTGATGGCCTGGCTGGCGGTGCTGCTGGAGGCCATGAGCGGGATGGCGGCCGCCATCTGGACCGGCCCGGTGCCTTCGCCGTGGATCTTCGCCTGCGCGGTCGCCGGCGCGGCATGGCTGCTGGCGCCGCGCGGCTGGCCATGGCGCTGGCTCGGGCTGGTCGGCTGGCTGCCGCTGCTGCTGAACCGGCCGGCGCATCCGGCGGAGGGCGAACTGTGGGTCACGGCCTTCGATGTCGGACAGGGTAGTGCGCTGCTGGTCGAAACCGCGCGTCACCGCCTGCTGGTCGACACCGGGCCGGCCTATCCGGGCCAGGGTGATGCCGGTGCGCGCATCATCCTGCCGTATCTGCGCGGCCGCGGCATCGACCGTCTCGACGGCATGGTGGTTTCGCATGCGGACATCGACCATGCCGGCGGCGCGCCGTCGCTGCTGCAGGGCGTCGAGGTCGGCTGGCTGTCGACGTCCATGGACGAGCGCCACCCGCTCGTGCGGGCGGCATCCGCCCACGTCCGCTGCATGGCGGGCCAGCGCTGGGAGTGGGACGGCGTGCGGTTCGAGATGCTGCATCCGGCGCCATCGACCTATGCCAGCGTCAAGTGGAACAGCAATGACAATGCGCGCAGCTGCACGCTGCGTGTCGCGACGGGCGATCGGTCCATCCTGCTGCCCGGCGACATCGGCCGCGCGCAGGAACTCCAGATCCTGGCCGCGCAACCGGACAAGCTGCCTTCGACCGTGCTGGTGGCGCCGCACCACGGCAGCGGCACCTCGTCGTCGGAGGAATTCCTGACGGCGGTCGCGCCCGAAGTGGCCCTGTTCCAGGTGGGGCACCGTAACCGCTACCGCCATCCGAAGGCGGAAGTCTACGAGCGCTACCGCCAGCACGGCATCCGCAGAGTGCGAACGGACGCTTCCGGCGCGATCGCCGTACAATTCGGGTCTTCCATGCAGATCGAGGAATACCGCACGGCACGTGCCCGCTACTGGCACGGCCGCTGAACACCATGCAACGTCCTATCGTCCATTTCGTCCACGGCAACAGCTTCCCCGCCGGCACCTATCGTGTCTTCCTCGAACACCTGCGCCGCCATTACGAGGTCGGCGCGCTCGAGATGCATGCCCATAATCCGCGCTTCCCGGTGCGCGACGGCTGGCACGAACTGATGCTCGAGCTGGTCGAGGCGCTGCGTACCCGCTACCGCGAGCCGGTGGTGCTGGCCGGCCATTCGATGGGCGGCATCCTCAGCCTGATGACGGCCAAGGCGCGCCCGGATCTCGTCAAATGCGTGGTGCTGCTCGATGCGCCGGTGGTGGCCGGCTGGCGCGCCTGGCTGCTGCGCGTATCGAAGGCGGTCGGCCAGGACAAGCGGTTCTCGCCGGCGCGCTTCTCGGAACAGCGCCGCCACCTGTGGAGCGACCGCGACGAAGCCTTCCGCCACTATGCCGCCAAGCCGATGTTCGCCGCCTGGCCGGAGGAAGTGCTGCGCGACTATGTCGAGCACGGCACGCGTCCGCACAAGGACGGCGTCACGCTGGCTTTCGACCGCGACATCGAGACAGCCGTCTATCGCACGCTGCCGCACCACATCGGCGGCCTGACGCGCCGCGCCTTCCCGGTCCGGGTGGGCTTCGTCGGCGGCGCCGATTCGGTCGAGTGCCGCATGGCCGGCATGGAGGCCACCAAGCGCCTGGTCGGCCGCCATTTCCGCCTGCTGCCGGGCGGGCACCTGTTCCCCATGGAGTCTCCGGCGGCGGCAGCGACGGCCTTGCATGAGATGATCCAGTCACTGCTCCAGAACTCCAGCCATCCCGAACCATGACCACGATGTCCCGCACCACGAAATCCTCCGCCGCAGAAACCAGCCCCGCGACGATCCGCCGGCTGGCGCGGCACACCGCCCGGACGATGCTGGCGGCGGCCGTGCTCGCGGCCGTGGCCGGCAGCGCCCAGGCCGGCCCCTTCGGCGATCTCTACGAGGAATACCAGCGTACCCGCGCCCATGGCAAGGCGTCGCTGGCCATCGCCGTCGACAACGACAGCCTGCTGCTCAACAAGGACGACGGCTTCTACACAAGCGGCGCGCGCCTGCATGTCCAGTACCGGCTCGGCGACGGCAAGCAGGAAACCGGCTTCGGCTGGCGGATCGGCCAGGAGCTTTACACGCCGTCCGACATCAAGCTGCCGCCGGCGCTGATCTCGCCGCGCGACCATCCGTATGCCGGCTGGCTGTACGCCGGCGCCTTCAGGGAAGTGCAGCGCGCCGACGGCGAGGGCTGGCGCATCGGCCTGGACATCGGCTGCCTCGGGCCCTGCGCCGGCGGCGAGTGGACCCAGCGCCGCCTGCACAGCCTGCTCAACCAGCCGCTGCCGGAGGGCTGGAGCCGCCAGGTGCGCACCGAGTGGGGCGCGGTCCTGTACGGCGATTACACGCCGGTGCGCTGGACGCTCGGCGAAGCCTTCGACCTGGCACCGAATGTCCATGGTCGGTTTGGCAACATCCACACCGATGCCGGCGTCGGCCTGACGCTGCGCGGCGGCCGCCTGAACCTGCTGCCAGGCCAGCCGACGCTGCACGGCTACCTGCGGGTCGATGCCACCGCGGTCGGCTACAACGCCACCATGCAGGGCGGCGCCTTCTCGAAGAACGATCCGCACACGGTGCGGCCGAAACGCCTGGTGGGCGAGGCCGAGGCCGGGCTGGCCTGGACCAGCGACAGCGGCCGCGTCGGCCTGCGCGCCTCGGTGGTGCGCCGTTCCAACGAGGTGGACGGCCTGTCCAACGCGATCGGCGCGCAGAATTTCGCGCGCATCCTGTTCACCTGGACGCCCTGAAGCGAGCGCTCCGCGCGCCGCCGTCACGGCGCGCGGCACGCCGGATGAACATCCCGGCAACCGCCCGGAAGGGGTAGGAAGCGGCGCACTTTGCGGTATAATTTGAATTTCCCGCATGTGCCGTCCGGCACCTTCAGCAATGACCAAGTTTGTATTCGTTACTGGCGGCGTGGTGTCTTCCCTGGGCAAGGGAATCGCCGCCGCCTCCCTCGCGGCCATTCTCGAATCCCGCGGCCTCAAAGTCACCCTCCTCAAGCTCGATCCGTACATCAACGTCGATCCCGGCACGATGAGCCCGTTCCAGCACGGCGAGGTCTTCGTGACCGACGACGGCGCGGAAACCGACCTCGACCTCGGCCACTACGAGCGCTTCATCACCGCCAAGATGAAGAAGGTGAACAACTTCACCACCGGCCAGATCTACGAATCGGTGATCCGCAAGGAACGCCGCGGCGAGTATCTCGGCAAGACGGTGCAGGTGATCCCTCACATCACCAACGAGATCCAGGACTTCATCCATCGCGGCGCCGCCGGCTACGACGTGGCGCTGGTGGAGATCGGCGGCACCGTCGGCGACATCGAATCGCTGCCCTTCCTCGAAGCCGCGCGCCAGCTGTCGCTGCGCTCGGCGCGCAACGACACCGCCTTCGTGCACCTGACCCTGGTGCCGTTCATCGCGTCCGCCGGCGAGCTCAAGACCAAGCCGACCCAGCACAGCGTGCAGAAGCTGCGCGAGATCGGCATCTTCCCGGATGCGCTGCTGTGCCGCGCCGACCGCCGCATTCCGGACGACGAACGCGCCAAGATCTCCCTGTTCTCCAACGTGCCGGAACCGGCCGTCATCTCCGTGTGGGATGCGGACACGATCTACAAGATTCCGCAGATGCTGCACGACCAGGGCCTCGACAAGATCGTCTGCGACAAGCTCGGCCTGACGCCGAAGCCGGCCGACCTGTCGGTCTGGACGAAGCTGGTGCATGCCCTCGAGAACCCGAAGGACCAGGTCACCATCGGCATGGTCGGCAAGTACGTCGACCTGACCGAATCCTACAAGTCGCTCACCGAAGCGCTGCGCCACGCCGGCATCCACACCGAGAGCCGCGTCAACATCGAATACATCGACTCGGAAGAGATCGAGGCCAACGGCACCGCATCGCTGGCCAAGTACGATGCCATCCTGGTGCCGGGCGGCTTCGGCAAGCGCGGCGTGGAAGGCAAGATCGCCGCGGCGCGCTTCGCCCGCGAGAACAAGATCCCGTATCTGGGCATCTGCCTCGGCATGCAGGTCGCACTGATCGAATACGCCCGCCACAAGGCCGGCCTGGCCAAGGCCAATTCGACCGAGTTCGATCCGGACACCGATCAGCCGGTGGTCGCCCTCATCACCGAGTGGCAGAACCATGACGGCAAGGTCGAGCGCCGCGACGTCAACTCCGACCTCGGCGGCACGATGCGCCTGGGCGCCCAGACCTGCGCGGTCAAGCCGGGCACGCTGGCGGCCGAGATCTACGGCGCGACCGTGACCGAGCGCCATCGCCACCGCTACGAAGCCAACAACCACTACCTCGGCCGCGTGGAAGACGCCGGCCTCGTCGTGTCGGCCCGCACGCCGACCGAAGGCCTGTGCGAAATCATGGAACTGCCGCGCGCAGGCGAGAACGGCCATCCGTGGTATGTCGGCGTGCAGTACCACCCGGAGTTCAAGTCGACGCCGCGCGACGGCCATCCGCTGTTCATCTCCTACATCAAGGCGGCGCTGGCCCACAAGCACGCCACCGACGCGGAGCGCAAGGCAGCCTGATCCGGCGAGGCCGCGCGCGTCCCGGCGACGGGGCGCGGCGGCCGCCAGGCGGGCCGGCACGGCCAGTGATGCGCATCAAGGAGTCGCGCATCGCCGCCGTCGGCACCGGAGATGTTGTGAAAGAATCCGGTACTTCGGAAACCGGATGCGAAGAACCCGAGCAATTTCCCGGCACCCGCAAGGAGGCCGGGCCAGGGCACAAGGCGGCGTTCCATCCGGGATGCCGCCGGCCGGCAGAGCCGGAACGCAGCCACGAGCGAACGTCAGACAAGGCGCGCCACGGACCGGAACCGGTCCCGACGACGCGCCGGAGCCCGACCGATAACACCATTCCTGCTAAACACCCTTGGAGATTCTGAATGAGCGCTATTGTTGACATCATCGGCCGCGAAATCATCGATTCGCGCGGCAACCCGACCGTGGAATGCGACGTCCTGCTGGAGTCCGGCGTCATGGGCCGCGCGGCAGTGCCGTCCGGCGCCTCGACCGGTTCGCGCGAGGCGATCGAACTGCGCGATGGCGACAAGAGCCGCTATTTCGGCAAGGGCGTGCTGAAGGCCTGCGAGAACATCAACACCGAGATCTCCGAAGCGATCATGGGCCTGGACGCCAACGAGCAGGCCTTCCTCGACCGCACGCTGCTGGACCTGGACGGCACCGAGAACAAGAGCCGCCTGGGCGCCAACGCGATGCTGGCCGTGTCGATGGCCGTCGCCAAGGCCGCCGCCGAAGAGACCGGCCTGCCGCTGTACCGCTATTTCGGCGGTTCGGGCGCGATGCAGATGCCGGTGCCGATGATGAACGTCATCAACGGCGGCGCGCACGCCGACAACAACCTGGACCTCCAGGAATTCATGATCATCCCGGTCGGCGCGCCCAGCTTCCGCGAAGCGATCCGGTATGGCGCCGAGGTGTTTCACACGCTCAAGAAGATCCTGCACGACAAGGGCCTGACCACGGCGGTCGGCGACGAAGGCGGTTTCGCTCCGTCGGTCGCCAACCATGAAGAGGCGATCAAGCTGATCCTGCAGGCCATCGAGAAGGCCGGCTACGAGCCGGGCACCCAGATCGCGCTGGGCCTGGACTGCGCCGCCTCCGAGTTCTACAAGGACGGCAAGTACCAGCTGGAGGGCGAGGGCCTGTCGCTGTCGTCGGCCGACTTCACCAACCTGCTGGCCACCTGGTGCGACAAGTACCCGATCATCTCGATCGAGGACGGCATGGCCGAGAACGACTGGGACGGCTGGGCCACGCTGACCAACGCGCTGGGCAAGAAGGTGCAGCTGGTCGGCGACGACCTGTTCGTCACCAACACCCGCATCCTGCGCGAAGGCATCCAGAAGAACATCGCCAACTCGATCCTCATCAAGATCAACCAGATCGGCACCCTGACCGAGACCTTCGCCGCCATCGAGATGGCCAAGCGCGCCGGCTACACCGCCGTGATCTCGCACCGCTCGGGCGAGACCGAGGACTCGACCATCGCCGACATCGCCGTCGGCATGAATGCGCTGCAGATCAAGACCGGCTCGATGTCGCGTTCGGACCGCATGGCCAAGTACAACCAGCTGCTGCGCATCGAGGAAGACCTCGGCGACATCGCCAGCTACCCGGGCCGCAACGCCTTCTACAACCTGAAGTGATGCCCGCGACGGCCCGGACGACCTCCGGGCCGTTTTGCCAGCGCAGGGGCCGCCGAGAGCCCCGCCGGCATGCAGCAACGCTCGACCCGGGGAATACAGGGAAACACGGATGCGACTGATCATGATCTGCCTCGCCGCCTTGCTGGTGGCGATCCAGTACCCGCTGTGGCTGGGGAAGGGCGGCTGGCTGCGCGTCTGGGAGCTGGACCGGCAGGTGACCGCCGCCCAGAAGAAGAACGACGAACTGAAGGCGCGCAATGCCCAGCTCGCGGGCGAGGTGCAGGACCTCAAGGAGGGCACCGAGGCCGTCGAGGAACGCGCACGCTATGAACTGGGCATGATCAAGGATAACGAGATCTTCATCCAGGTCCTGCCGGGCAACGGCGCGCAGGCGCCCGCGGCGCCGCTACCCGCTGCCGCCGCCGGCCCGGTGAACGCCGCGGCGCAGGGCGGCAGGGCAGCCACCCATTGACCCATCTGCACCACCCACGGAGTTTGCCGCCCATGAACACCGCCGTCCTGGTGATCGACGTCCAGCAGGGACTGTTCGATCCGGCCCGTCCGCCTGCCGAGGCGCGCGAGGTGATCGACCGCATCAACCGGCTGACCGCGCGTGCGCGCGCCGCCGGCGCGCCGGTCGCGATGATCGTGCATGAGAGCCCGTCCGGCGCGCTCGCGCACGGATCCCCGGGCTGGCAGCTGGCCGACGGCCTGGTGTCGCATCCGGCCGACCGCCTGGTGCGCAAGACCACGCCGGATTCCTTCCTGCGCACCGAGCTCGCCGCCTGGCTGGCGGAGCAGGGAGCGACCTCGCTCGTGATCTGCGGCTACGCGTCGGAGTTCTGCGTCGACACCACCACCCGCAGCGCGGCCGGCCGTGGTTTCCACATCACGCTGGCGGCCGATGCCCACACCACCCACGACAAGGACCATGCCGATGGCGGCAGCATCCGTGCCCACCACAACTACGTACTGTCGAACATGAAAAGCTTCGGCGTGCGCATCGAGGCCGTCGCGGCCGACGACATCGCTTTCTGATCTCCCGAACGACAACGGGCCGGCAAGCATGCCGGCCCGTCTTGCCTCGGCCGCCCCCGCGCGGGGCGCGGTGCCGTATCAATGCCGGGTCTGGCTCGGCGGCGCGGTGGCGCTGTCGCTGCCTTCGGCCGCGGCGAACACCTGGGCGCAGTCGACCGCGTCGAACTCGTAGAGCTGGCCGCAGAAATCGCAGTTGATCGCCAGCGCGCCGAGGTCCGACAGCGCCGCCTGCACTTCGTCGCGGCCCAGGAGGCGCAGCATGTTGCCGACCTTCTCGCGCGAGCAGCCGCAGTGGAAGGTGGGCTGGACCGGGTCGAACAGGCGGATCGTCTCTTCCCAGAACAGCCGCCGCATCATCGTGTCGATGTCGGTGGTCAGCAGTTCCTCGGTCTTGACGGTCGCGCCGAGCGTGACGATGTGGTTCCAGGCCTCGAGCTCGTTCTGCGCGTTCTGCGCGTTGCCGCCTTCCTTGGGCAGCTTCTGCAGCAGCAGGCCGCGCGCCACGCCCTCGTTGGCGGCGAGCCACAGGCGGGTGTCGAGCTGCTCGGAGCGCATCATGTAATTCTCGATGACGGCGGCGACCGATTCGCCGTCGAGCGGCACGATGCCCTGGTAGGGCTGCTGGCCGGGCAGCTTGTCCTTCGGGTCGAGCGTGATCACGAAGCGGCCCTGGCCGGTGGCGTTGACCAGTTCGGTCAGCGACGCTTCCTTCGGCAGGACGGCGCCGGCGCGCATCTTGGCGGTGGCGCGCATGCGCAGCTCGGCGTCGCATTCGACGACCAGCAGCTTGACCGGGCCGTCGCCGTGGATCTGCATGACGATCGAGCCGTTGAACTTCAGGTTGGCCGAGAGCAGGGCGGCGGCGGCCAGCATCTCGCCGAGCAGCGTGGAGACCGCCTTCGGATACTGGTGACGCGCCTGCACCTGGCGCCAGGTGTCGGACAGTTCGACCAGCTCCCCGCGGACCGGGTAGCCTTCGAACATGAACTTGCTGAGGGTGTCGGCCTGGCCGAGTGCTTCGATCTGCTTATCCAATTTTCTTCAGTTCCGTCTTGAAGCGCCGGGCGCGCTCCACGTAGTTGGCGGTATTGCGGCCCATGCGCGCCACGTCCTCGTCGGTGAGGGTGCGCGCCACCCTGGCCGGCGAACCGATGATGAGGGAGTTGTCCGGGAATTCCTTGCCCTCGGTGACGAGCGCGCCGGCGCCGACCAGGCAATTGCGGCCGATCTTCGCGCCGTTGAGGATCACGGCCTGGATGCCGATCAGCGAGCCGTCGCCGATGGTGCAGCCGTGCAGCATCGCCTGGTGGCCGACGGTGACATTACGGCCGACGGCGAGCGGGAAGCCGGGGTCGGTGTGCAGCACGCAGCTTTCCTGGATGTTGCTGTTCTCGCCGATGGTGATCGGTTCGTTGTCGCCGCGGATGGTGACATGGAACCAGACGCTGGCGCCTGCCTCGACCCTGACCTTGCCGATCAGGGTCGCCTCGTCGGTGACGTAGGCGGCGGGATCGATGTCGGGCGCGTGTCCGTCGATGTGATAGAGGGCCATGGAGTTTTCCGTACAATGCGGGCTGGCAGCCGCGCGGCGTGGCGTCGCGCTGGCTGCCGGAAGCCGACATTTTACCCTTCTCCGCATGAGCGTACCGACCCGGCCGACCGGCCCGACATTCCTGACAGAACTGCGCGCCGCGGCGCTGCATTGGCTGCTGGCGGCCGATCCGACGGCCAAGGCTGCCGGTGTGCGCGCGCTCGCGGCCGCCTGGCGCGATGGCGCGCTGACCCTGGACGCGGAGGCGGTCATGCCGGCGCCGGGCGGCATCCCCGGGCGCCCGGACAAGCCGGCGCTGGTGCCGCCGCTGGAGGTGAAGCAGCGCGCCATGCACACCGTCGAAGGCCGCGCCACGCTGATCCACGCGCTGGCCCACATCGAGTTCAATGCGATCAACCTGGCGCTGGACGCCGTCTGGCGCTTCGCCGGCATGCCGGCCGACTATTATGCGGACTGGCTGCGCGTGGCGGACGAGGAGGCCTTGCATTTCTCGTTGCTGGCGGACCATCTTGCGGCGTTGGGATGGGCGTACGGCGATTTCCCGGCGCACAACAGCCTGTGGGACATGGCCGAGAAGACCAGCGGCGACGTGCTGGAACGCATGGCGCTGGTGCCGCGCACGCTGGAGGCGCGCGGCCTCGATGCCTCGCCGCCGGTGCGCGCCAAGCTGGCCCAGGCGGGCGACCACGCTGCCGCGGCCATCCTCGACATCATCCTGCGCGACGAGATCGGCCACGTGGCGATCGGCAACCGCTGGTACGGCTGGCTGTGCGGAGCGCGCGGTCTCGACCCGATCGTCACCTATGCGGCGGTGGCGGCACGCCACAAGGCGCCGCAGCTGCGCGGCAACCTCAATCTGGAGGCGCGCCGGCTGGCAGGGTTTACCGAGGAAGAGATCGCGGCGATGCGGGGAGATGCGCCGTAACACGGTGGACCGGAGTGCCGCGCCGGCGTGCAGGTGGCGGCCATGCTGGGAGTGCTTTCGCTGTTTGCGGACGGCGGCCAGGCCGGCAGCGCTTTCTCTGTCTGCGGGCGGCGGACATGCCGGCGCTTGCGCCGCCACGCTGTTCCGCTGCCCCTGCGGGGTCGCCCTGCGGGCGCCCGGCGGAGCGGTCGCCGAAACGGGGTCCAGAACAACTCGCCCCTGCGGGGCTCAGACAAGTTCTGGCCCTGATCCGTTTCGGCGACCACTCCGCCGGCAGCTCCAAAGCGTGGCGGCGCAAGCGCCGGCATGTCCGCTTCGGACTTGGCAAGCGTGTCTGCATGTGAGCCGCCCCGATATCCCCTCCCACTTGCGGGGGAGGGGCAGGGTGGGGGTAGTGCGCTTGAATTGCTGCATGAGTTCGTTCAAGCGCACTACCCCATCCCGGCCTTCCCCATGCGAGGGGGAAGGAGCGACGGCGCGTGCAGTCACGGTCTTCGCGCGTCAGGGTAAGGTGTGGGGGACGGGGTCGGTACGGAGCGGCGAGCCGGATACACGCCACGAATGTGGCGGTATGCCGGGCCGCGTAGTGCCGACCCCGTCCCCCTCGCCCGCTGGCTCGTCATGCGCGTGCAGCAGTCCAAGCAGGGAAAACGACGCCGGTCAGCCGCGCCATGCCAGGCGCCCCCCGGTCGGCAGCCCGGGCACGAAGAACGGCACGCGGCCGGCCCAGGCCCGGTAGTCGTCGCCGTGCAGCGCGCGCAGCCGGTTCTCCTCGTGGAGCGAGCCGAGTACGAGATAGACGGTTGCCGCCAGATTGAAGCCGAGCCGGCGGCTGGTCAGATGCGGCGTGCACCAGAACAGCGGCAGCGCCGCGAAGTTCAGCGGATGGCGGCTGTGTCGGAACGGACCGCCGGTCGTCAGACTGCCGTCCGGTCGGCGCTCCGGACCCTGGGCGCCGAGCGCGGGCGGCATCGGCTCGCCGTGCTGCCACGCCCGCAGATGATCGATGCCGGCCCAGCGCAGCGGGCCGATCTCGCGCAGCCCGGCCAGCAACTGCACGGCGCCGGCGACCTGGCCGGCACGGGCGAGCACGGCGCCAGGGCCATGCAGCCGCCACACGGTGCGCGCCGGCTGGCGCGCCCCCCAGGCCAGCAGGGCGCCGAACGCGGCGCAGGATTGCACGACATAGAACAGCCGGTACCCACCGTCGCGGCGGCGCTCTCCGAGCGCGCGTCCCGCCATGTGCTTGGCCGCGCGGGAGGCGAGCGCGCTGTGCACCAGCCCGAAGGCCAGGGTGGCCAGCGCCATGCGCAGTACGGTGCTCATGACGCCCTCCTGCGCGCCGTGGCGCGGACGGCGGTCGCGTCCAGGAAGCGCAGCAGCAGCCGGTTCACTTCGGCCGGCGCCTCGTTCTGGACCCAGTGCCCGGCATGCGGCAGACGTTCGATGCGCAGGTCGGAGGCGAACCTGTCCAGGCCGTCCAGCAGGAAGCTGCCCAGCGCCGGATCCTGCTCGCCCCAGATCACCAGCACCGGCACGTCGGTCGACGCATGGCGGGCCAGCGACATCGCGTCCGGCAGAAAATTGGCGCGGTAATAGTCGAGCGCCGCCGTCAGCGCGCCCGGTTGCGCCAGGCAATCGACATAGGCAGCGATGTCGGCGTCGGAGAATGCGCGGTCGTGCGCGGGAAAGGCGCGGAACATCTGCCGCAGCAGGAAGAAATCGCCGGCCGACAGCAGCTGCTCCGGCAGGAAAGGCAGCTGGAACAGTCCGACATAGGCGCTGCGCACCAGCTGCGAGGTGTGCCATACCTTGTCTGTATAGATGCCCATGTGCGGCGCATTGAGGATCACCAGCCGCTCCAGCATCCGCGGATGCGCCGCAGCAAAGGCCCAGGCGATGATGCCGCCCCAGTCGTGGCCGACCACGGTCGCGCGCGGATGGCCGGTGGCGGCGACCAGCGCGGCGACGTCGGCCACCAGCCGCGGCAGCGCGTAGGCGCCGCGGCGCGGCGAGATGTCCGAGGGCGGATAGCCGCGCAGGTTGGGCGCCCAGGCGGCGTAGCCCGCTTCCGCCAGCGCGGGCAGCTGGTGCCGCCAGGAATGGGCGTTCTCCGGGAAGCCGTGCAGCAGGATGACCGGCGGGCCGTCGCCGGCGATGGTCACCTGCAGATCCAGCCCGTCGCCGCGGATGCAGCGTTGCGTGATGCCAGCGTTCATCGTGAATCCCCGTGGTCGTCCGCTTCGTGAAGCGTGAAGGCAGCTGCAATGCAAGCGATGTGCCGGCGTCGATGGACGCGTCGCCGCGACGATGCCGCGCCAGCGGGTGGCGATTGGTTGATTTCGGTCAGGGGATTCCGAATTCGCGCCCGCCGGGCATGCGCATGGCGGCGCGCGGTTTCTTAGAATGGGCTTCGATGCATTGCACGGCCGCACGACGCCGGCGCGGATGCAGCACCGGACCACCGACACCGACATGACGCCGCACATCCACCCCGTCTGCAACGACACGCCTTCGTATTTTTCCGAGCGATGCATGGAATGCCGCTTCGTCTGCCTCGAGGAGGCGCAGGGCACGCCGCGCTCCCGCGCAGGGACGGGCAGCCGCGCCGCCGGCGTGATCGGCGCCGCCTTGCTCGGCGGCGGCCTGGCGGCGCAGTTCCTGGAGCTGCCGCTGCCGGCCGACGGCCTCGTCGTCGGCGGCGCGGTGACGATCATCGTCGACATCCTGCGCCGCTGACCCGCCGGCGCGCACTCTTGCCGGGCATGCCGCCCCGGCGCCGTGACGCTCAGCCCGAGCGCGTGCCCGCTCCCAGGACCCGCATCAATGCCTCCTTGCCGTGCAGGCCGAGCTGCTGCTCCAGCTGCGCGCGCGCCAGGTGTTCGGTGCCTGCCGGACCGCTGGTGATGCGCTTGCCCGACGAGCGTTCGGTGATGGCCCAGCCGCCGCGCTTGTCGTACAGCCAGGCATGCAGGATGAACTGCAGCTCTTCATAGCCGGGAATGGCGACCTCTTCGCCGATGAGTTCCTGCGCCTGGCCGAACTCGTTCCGGATCAGGAATTTTTCCATGGATAACCGCCGCATTGCGTTGCGTCCGCCGATGCGAACGATGTGTTTGAGGAAGTCCAACCGGCGGCGGGCTGCCTGCACGAGCGCAATTGCCGTCGGTACGGAACATGCTAAACCGGTGCACATGCAAGAACCGGACGCGCCGCACGCACGGCGCGCGCTTGTCCTGCTGCGCAAGGGAATGCCTTCCCTGCGCGGCAAGGCTGTAAATCCTACACACATCCATGACCAAGCGAAACACGAACCCCGAGGCGCGTCCGGGGCATCTCGTCATCATCGGCGGAGCGGAAGACAAGGAGGAAGACAAGAAGATCCTGCAGCGCTTCGTCGACCTGTGCGGCGGCGCCAAGGCGAAGATCGCCGTGATGACGGCCGCCAGCTCGGTCCCGGCCGAGGTCTGGTCGGTGTACGACGGCGCATTCAAGGCGCTCGGCGTGAAGGGGCATTTCCATGTCGACCTGAAGACCCGCCACGACGGCAACAAGCCCGAACTGGTGTCGGGCGTGCTGCAGGCCGACGGCATCTTCATGACCGGCGGCGACCAGAAGAAGCTGCTGGCGACCATCGGCGGCACCGCGATCGACACCGCCATGCACCAGGCCTACCGCCGCCGCGGCGCCGTGATCGGCGGCACCAGCGCCGGCGCCTCGGCGATGTCGGGCCACATGCTGGCCGAGAGCGTGCGCGACAACCTGCCGATCAAGGGCGGCGTCTATCTCGGCGCCGGCCTCGGCTTCCTGCAGCGGGTGATCGTCGACCAGCATTTCTCGGAACGCCAGCGGCTCGGGCGCCTGCTGGCGGTGGTGGCGCAGAACCCCTATCTGTTCGGCATCGGCATCGACGAGAACACCGCGCTGGTGGTCGAACACGGCGTCTCTTTCGAGGTGATCGGCGAGGGCGCCGTCACCGTCGTCGACGGCCGCGACATGTCCTCCAACTACGACAAGGTGGAGCGCAGCGAACGCCTCGAACTGGTCAACATGAAGCTGCACATGTTTCCGACCGGATCGCGCTACGACGTCGACGACAGCAAGCGGCCCGACGACGACCCGGTCTCGCCGCTGCTGCAGGAACTGATCCACATTCTGACCAACAAGGATTCCGCATCATCATGAAGATCGTCGAGACGCGCTTCCTGCGCGGTCCCAACCTGTATTCCCCGCGTCCCTGCTTCCATGCGGTGCTCGACCTCGAGGATCTCGACGAGGTCGCCTCGGACGTGGTGCCCGGCTTCGTCGACGCGCTGTGCACGCTGCTCCCCACGCTGGACGAGCACCGCTGCTCGCTCGGCTACCGCGGCGGCTTCGTCGAGCGCCTGCGCGAGGGAACCTACATGGCCCATGTCACGGAACATGTGCTGCTCGAACTGCAATGCCTGGTCGGACCGGTGACCGGATTCGGCAAGGCGCGCATGATCCGCCACCGGCCGCGCCATTACCGCATCGTGTGTTCCTATCATTCCGAGAAGCTGGTGGAGGCGGCGCTGCCGGTGGCGGTCGGCCTGGTCGATGCGCTCGGCCATGGCCGCGCCTACGACCTGGAGGCGCACCTGGCCGAACTGCGCGAAGTGGCCGAGCGCTATCTGCCGGGCCCGAGCACGCGCTCCATCGTCGAGGCGGCGAATCGGCGCGGCATCCCGTTCTATCGCGTGCGCGAGGACCAGGGCCTGTACCAGCTCGGCTGGGGCGTGAAGATGCAGACCATCCGCGCCACGGTGACGTCGAAGACCGGCTTCCTGGCCGTCGAACATGCCGGCGACAAGCAGTTCACCAAGGCCTTGCTGGAGGAATGCGGCCTGCCGGTGCCGAAGGGCGGCATCGCCCGCAGCATCGGCGAGGCCTTCGAGATCGCCGAGCGGGTCGGCGGCGACCTGGCGGTCAAGCCGCTCGACGCCAACCAGGGCAAGGGCGTCACGCTGCACGTGAAGAGCGCCGGCGACATGCAGCGCGCCTTTGAGCGGGCGCAGCAGTACAGCCGCGAGGTGATCGTCGAGCAGTGCCTGTCCGGCGCCGATTATCGCGTGCTGGTGGTCGGCGGCAGGATGGTCGCGGCATCGCGGCGCGAGCCGCCCTGCGTGGTCGGCGACGGCCGCCGCAGCATCAAGGAGCTGGTCGACCGCGAGAACAACAATCCGCTGCGCGGCGAGGGACATGCCAACGTGCTGACGAAGATCCGCCTCGATGCCCATGCCGAAGCCTTCCTGCAGGCGCGCGGGCTGTCGCCGTTCTCGGTGCCGCGGGCGGGGCAGAAAGTGGCCCTGCGCGACAACGCCAACCTGTCGACCGGCGGCACCGCGGAGGATGTCACCGACCTGGTGCATCCGGAAACGCGCGAGGCCTGCATCCGCGCGGCGCTGAAGATCGGGCTGGACGTGGCCGGCATCGACCTGGTGTGCCAGGACATCGCCCGCCCGCTGGGCGAGCAGGGCGGGGCGATCATCGAGGTCAACGCCGCCCCGGGCATCCGCATGCACGAGTGGCCGTCCAAGGGAGAGCCGCGCCAGGCCGGCCGGGCCATCGTCGACCACCTGTTCCCGCAAGGCGACGACGGCCGCATCCCGGTGGTGGCGGTGACCGGCACCAACGGCAAGACCACCACCACGCTGCTGATCGGCCGCGCCTTCGGCGAAGCGGGACGGCGGGTCGGCATGACGCTGACCGAGGGCATCCACATCGGCGGACGGCTGGTGCAATCGGGCGACTGCACCGGCTACTGGTCGGCGCGCACCGTGCTGACGGCGCCCGACGTGGAGGTGGCGGTGCTGGAGTGCGCGCGCGGCGGCATCCTCAAGCGCGGGCTGGGTTTCGACCGCTGCGACGTGGCGGTGATGCTCAACATCTCGGCGGATCATCTCGGCCAGGACGGCATCGACGATCTCGACGATCTGGCCGACGTGAAGGCGGTGGTCGCGCGTTCGGCGCGGCGCGCCCTGGTGCTCAACGCCGAGGATCCGCTGGTGGCGGCGATGGCACAGGACGAGGATGTCGATCCACAGGCCGAGATCGTGTATTTCTCGCTCGATCCGCGCCTGCCGCTGGTGCGCGACCACGCCGCCGCCGGCGGCCGCGCGCTGGTGCTCGACGGCGGCGCGCTCACGCTGCTGCAGGATGGCCGCGCCGAGCCGCTGATCCCTGTCGATGTCATGCCGTTCACACTGGGCGGACAGGCGCGCTTCAACGTCGCCAATGCCCTGGCCGCCGCCGCCGGCGCACTCGCCGCCGGCTGCCCGCGCGATGCGGTACGGCGGGCGTTCGAAGGATTCCGGTCGGCAGCCGCCGAGAATCCGCTGCGCATGAATTTTCTCGACGTGGGCGAGCTGCGCGTGCTGGTGGATTATGCGCACAATCCGGCCTCCTACCGGGCCCTGCTGGAGACCGCGCGCGCCTGCTGCGGCGGACGCCTGATCGTGGTGGCGGCGGCGCCGGGCGACCGCCGCGCCGACGACATCGCCGAGATGGGGCGCATCCTGGCGCAGGGCAGCGACGAACTGATCGTGTACGAGATGGACGACCGCCGCGGTCTTGCGCCGGGCGAGGCGGCGCGCAAGGTCTGCGCCGGCATCGACGTCACCAGGCGCGACCGCGTGCGCACCGTCCTCGACGTGCGCGACGCGCTGGCCGAGGCGCTGGCCATCGCGACGCCGGACGACCTGGTGGTGTTCGGCTGCGCCAGCGATTTCGCCGACCTGGAACAGGCGGCCTCGCGCAGCGGGCGCCGCGTGCCGGCGCTGCATGCGGAAGGCATGGAGATGCGCCGCTCGGCGGTCAGCTAGGATGGGCCGCGTGGCGCGACGGCGCGATCGCGCGCCGGCATGGCGGCTTCAGCGTTCGCCGTCCGGCGACGCCACGCACGCCGAACCCCGTCCGAACACCAGGTACCCGAAGGCGGCGGCAAACAGGGCATAGGCCAGGAAGAGCGGCAGCAGCACGCCGGCCGGCCCGTGCGCCAGCGCGGTCTTGCCGATGGCCAGGGCGGCGCCGAGGAAGTGCATCAGATTGCCGAGCGTGACCGGCCGCGCGTAGATGCCGCCGAGGACGAATCCGCGGGCGTACCAGTTCAGCATGGCCCAGCCGAGAAGGCTGCATCCCGCCACCTGCAGCAGCGCCGCCAGCGCAGGGCTGGAGGGATGTCCGGACGCGGCCAGGATCTCCCGGGGAAGAAAATTCAATGCCAGGCCGGACAATCCCAGAAAGATGCTGCTCGCGGCCATCAGCAGGCGTGTGTTCATGCCGTCGTTCTCCAAGGTCGAGATGGCTGCCCTTCGGGCGGCGCCGGGGTAACTTACCACGGCTCTCCTGTCCGCCGCACCGGCTGGCGCAAGCTCGCCGGCGCCGGCGGCGTGCAGGCCTGCGCGCGGCCCGTCATCCGGCGTTGCCGCGCAGCGCATCGACCAGCGCCGCCTGCCAGCCGGCGGCTGCCGCCGGCCGCCATGCCAGCAGCACTTTCTCGCTGCAACGGAACGGGCAGTCGGTCACCTGGACCTGCACCAGGCCGGCCTCGCGGATCGCGAACTCCGGCAGGTAGGCCAGCGCCTGGCCGGACTGCACCAGGCTGAGCAGCACCTGCAGGTCGTCCACCCAGTAGCGGATGCGGCGCGGCAGCGCATCGTCGCGCCAGCCGTCGGAGCGCGTGCCGCGCTGCACGCCGCAGAACAGCGAGCGCGTCGGGCAGGCGAAATCATGGTCGAGCACCTTCTTTGCGCCGGCGCGCGCGCTGCCGCCGCGGGCCGACGCCGCCAGCGGATGGCCCGGTCCCGCCGCCAGCTTCATGTCCAGCGCGCCGAGTTCCAGCGTCTCGAGCGAGGCGGCGTCGCCATGCGCCATGGCTTCGTCGGTGACGAGGGCGAAGTCGGCCTCGCCGCGCAGCAGCGCCGCCAGCGCCTCGTCCTCGAAGGCGGGCCGCAGCACCAGGCTGCTGTCCGGGAAGCGGCCCGCCAGCGCGGCCGCGATGTCGCGCGCATGCCGCCATTGCAGCAGGGCCGGCGCCGCCACCCGGCATTGCACCCGGAAGCCGGCGCCGGCGATCTCGGCGCGGGTCTGCTCGGCAAGGTGCAGCAGGACGAGCGCGCGCTCGCGCAGTCGTTCGCCGGTGGCATTGAGCTGCAGCGTCTTGCCGACGCGGTCGAACAGCGGCGCGCGCAGGGCGTCCTCGAGCCGGCGGATCGCCTTCGACAATGCCGACGGCGTCATGTGCAGTTCGCCGGCAGCGGCATGCAGGCTCGGGTGGCGGGTGGCAGTCACGAAGACGCGCAGGTCGGAGAGCTCCATTGCTATGTCCATTCAGGAAACGATCATGGAATTGTAGTTGCTTTACGAGACACGTACGCGCGCGGCATGATGGCGGCCCGACTGACCCCGAAGGAGCCGCCGTGGCCGCCGAACTGCACCGCCAATGGATCTACCGCCGCCAGCCCGAGGGCGTGGTGGGCCCGGAACATTACGAACTGGCCGAGCGACCGCTCGATACCAGCCTGTCCGCCGGCGAAGTGCTGGTGCGCACCCGCATCGTCAGCGTCGATCCCTACATGCGCATCAACCAGTCGGCCAAGCCGACCTTCAACCCGGAGCCGCATCCGCTGGGCACCGTGCAGGCGGCCGGCGCGGTCGGCCAGGTGATGGCATCGGCGGCGCCGGGGCTCGCGGAAGGCGACTGGGTCGAGGGCATGCTCGGCTGGCAGACCCATGCGCGCATGCATGCCAGCCTGCTGCGTAAGCTCGATCCGGCGGCCGCCCCGGTCAGCACCGCGCTCGGCGTACTGGGCATGCCGGGACGCACCGCCTGGTTCGGCCTGACCGAAGCCGGACGGCCGCGCGCCGGCGAGGTGGTGGTCGTCTCCGGCGCCGCCGGCGCGGTCGGATCGCTGGTCGCGCAGTTCGCGAAGCGCCACGGCTGCCGCGTGCTCGGCATCGCCGGCGGCGCCGCCAAGTGTGCCTGGCTGAGGGAGGCGCTCGGGCTGGACTGGGCGATCGACTACAAGGCATACCGCACGGCCGATGAACTCGGCGCGGCCATCCGCGCCGCGGCCGGCGGCGTCGATGTCTATTTCGACAACGTCGGCGGCTGGATCTCGGATGCGGTCATTCCCCTGATCAACCGGCGCGCGCGCATCGTCATCTGCGGCAGCATCTCGCAGTATTCCGGCGGGCTCGACACGCCGGAGCTGGGGCCGCGCTTCCTGCACCACATGCTGTACCAGCGCGCCACCCTCCAGGGCATCCTGGCGCGCGACTACCTGCACCGCATGGACGAGATGCTCGCCATCGTCGGCCCCTGGGTGGCGCGGCGCGAGATCGTGTTCGAGGAAACCGTGCTGCAGGGCTTCGATCGGCTGCCGGCGGCGCTCAACGCGCTGTTCACCGGCGACCATCGCGGCAAGCTGCTGGTGGAGGTCTGACATGCCTCCCACCGGATTCATCCTGCATCCGCTCGCCGCCGAGGGCGTTGCGCTGCCGGCCGACAAGGACCACCTGCTGGCCCGCACCGCTCCCGGAGCGCTGCTGCTGATCCATGTGCCGCCGGGCGACTATGCCTTCGAGGTGCATCGTGCGGCGGAATACATCGTCTGCCTCGACGGCGTGCTGGTCCTGGAAAGCGAAGACGGCGGCCGCTGTGCCGTGCCGGCCGGCGCGATGGCGGAAGTGCCGCCCGGCCTGCGGCACCGGTTCGCCGCGGACAGCCGCGCGGTGATCCTGACGATCGCGCAGTCGGCGCCCGCCACGGCGCCGGCGGCATGAGCCGGAACGCCCGCATTCCGCCGGCCGACGGCGGCGGACAGGCCGGCGCCACGCCGCTACCGGCGCGTCGGCCGCTGCGCATCGCCGTGTTCCAGCATCATCCGGCCGAGGGCCCGGGGCGCATCGCCGCCTGGGCGCGCGAGCGCGGGCACCTGCTGGACGTGCGCATGACGGCGGCAATGGCGCAGCCCGCGATCCCGCCGGGCTGCGACCTGCTGATCGTGCTGGGCGGCCCGCAGTCCGTGAACGACCCGCCGCCATGGCTGGCGGAGGAGTGCCGGCTGGTCGCCGCCGCGGTGAGTAACGGCATGCCGGTGCTGGGCATCTGCCTGGGCGCGCAGGTGCTGGCGACCGCGCTCGGGGGCGGCGTCGCGCGCCTGCCGCGTCCGGAAACCGGCTGGACGCCGGTCAGCCTTGCCGACGGCAGGCTGCTCGAGGTGCTGCAATGGCACGAGGAACTGATCCTGCCGCCGCCCGGTGCCCACATCCTGGCCGCATCGGAAGCCTGCCCGGTGCAGGCGTTCCGGGTGGGGCGATGCGCCGGCCTGCAGTTCCATCCCGAATGGGATGCGGCTTCCGTGGCCGCACTGAATGCGGCTTTCGGCGCCGGATCGCCGCTGCCGCGCGATGCGGGTGCGGCGGAGGAGGAAGCGCACCGCCAGGTCGATGCCTGGCTGCGCGCCTTTCTCGACGGCTGGGTGGAGCGGGCATATCCGGGTAGGACATGAGGCGGGCTGCGCGGATGCCGTTCGCCCGTCACGACGCGGCACGTCACTGACGCGGCCCGCCATCGCGGCGGGCCGACAGGCCTGCGGAACGGCGCACGCCGCGCGCGCGAGGGAGCATTCGTTCAACGGGCGGCGGCCCGTTGTCCGACGGCGATCGGCGCGCGAACGATGGAATGTTCGTTCACGCAGCAAGCCTCATGCCGCCTGGCTTGCCTCCGTGCTGCGGAAGTCGGCCTCGGCCTCGGCGGACGCCGCGTCCGTCTCCAGCGCCAGCAGGTCGGAGATGCGCTGGCGGCGGCGGATCAGGCGCGCCACGCCATTCTCGACCAGCACCTCCGCGCACAGCGGCCGGCTGTTGTAGCAGGAGGACATCGACGCCCCGTAGGCGCCGGCATCGTGGAAGGCCAGCAGGTCGCCGACCGCGGCCTCCGGCAGCAGGCGCGGCACCACCACGCCGCCATCGTCCTGGGTGAACACGTCGCCGGACTCGCACAGCGGGCCGGCCACCACCTGCGGCCGCAATGCGCGCACCGCGGCGCTGCCGTCGCCCGGCAGCAGGGAGATCTCGTGGTGGCTGCCGTACATCGCCGGCCGCATCAGTTCGTTGAAACCGGCGTCGACCAGCGCGAAGCGGTTCGGTCCCATGTCCTTGACGGCGCGCACCTCGGCCAGCAGCGTGCCGGCCTCCGCCACCAGGAAGCGGCCCGGCTCGATCTCCAGCGACACCGGATGGCCGAGGAAGCCTTCCACCTCGCGGCGTGCCGCATCCCACAGGGCGAAGTAATGCGCCGTGTCGACCCGTTCGCCGCCGGGGCGGTAGGGCACCGACAGGCCGCCGCCGGCGGAGATCGCCGCGATGTCCTGGTCGAGCCGGCGGATCGTCTCGACCATGGTCCCGCAGACGCGCTCCAGGTGGCCGTAGTCGACGCCGGAGCCGATGTGCATGTGCAGGCCGACCAGCTGCAGCCGGCGCCGCCGGACCACTGCCAGGGCGGTACGCAGGTCCTCGTGCCAGATGCCGTGCTTGCTGTTCTCGCCGCCGGTGTTGGTCTTCTGGCTGTGGCCGTGGCCGAAGCCCGGATTGACGCGCAGCCAGACACGCTGCCCGGGGCTGGCGGCGCCGAGCTGGTCGAGCATGTCGATGGAACCGCAATTGACTTCCACGCCGAGCGCCGCCACACGCGCCAGCGCGGCGCGGTCGAGCAGGTCGGCGGTGTAGACGATCTCGGCCGGATGCCCGCCCGGCCGGTAGCCGGCGTACAGCGCGCGCTCCACCTCGCCGATCGACACCGCGTCGACCTTCACGCCGCGCCGGCGCATGTGCTCCAGGATGTGGATGTTGGAGCACGCCTTCTGGGCGAAGCGGATCGCGTCGAAGGCGCGCAGCGTGTCGATGCGGCGGTCGATGACGTCGGCGTCGTAGACCCACAGCGGGGTGCCGAAGCGCTCGGCGAGCGCGCGCAGGCGGGAGGATCGGGCGGTGTCCATGGTCGGCTGGAAAGGGCAAAACCTGCATCATGCGCGATGGGGGGCGCAGCGCGGAAATACCGATCCGTGCGGAGGTCATGCCTTCAGGCTATGGCCGGCGGCGCCGGCGGGCGGGACGCTGCGGATCGCCGGCAGGGCAGGGCGGCGGCCGGGAGGCCGCGCCGCCGGATCAGCCGCGGTCCAGCTGCTCGACGAAGGCCAGCACGTGCGCGGCCGCCAGGTCGGCGCGATGCGCCAGTTCGATGCTCTGCTCGTAGCTGAACACGTCCGGCCGGATCTTGCGCAGGCCGACCGTGGCGGAAATCGCGGCCGCATAGTGATCGGGCAGGAAGCCGACATACATGCCGGTCTTCACCAGCAGGGCCACGCCCTCGATGCTGCCGGCCGTCGTGGCCTTGGCCAGCAGGCCGGAAAATCCGCGCAGCGGCAGGCTTTCGGTGTAGGGATCCTCGACGAAGGGCAGGGCGGCGGCGGCGCCGACGTCGATGCGCTCGTCGGGCGTGTCGAACAGGGGATGGCGCTCGGCGCAGTACAGGCTGCTGCGCTCGAGATAGAGGTGGCGGTACTGCAGCCCGGCCTGCCGTTCGCGGGTGGAGACGACGCCGGCATCGAGGTCGCCCTGCAGCACCGCGCGCTCGATGTCGTGCGGCTTGGCCGACACCAGGTGCACGCGCACCCGCGGCGCCTTTTTCGCGAAGCGGCGCAGCGCGTCGGACATGCGGAACTGCGGGTCCGACACCAGGGCGTCCATCACGCCCACGCGCAGCTCGCCGACCGGGTCGTCGTGGATCGCATTGACGTTGTCGCGGAAGGAGCGCAGCGCGCGGAACAGTTCCTGCGCCGCGCCGTGCACCTGCAGGCCCTGCGGCGTGAGCGAGAAGCCGGCGCGGCCGCGGTTGCACAGGCGCACGCCGACCCGGTCCTCCAGCTCCTTGATGTAGCGGCTGACGGTCGACAGGTCGGCCTGCAGCTCGGTGGTCGCCGCCGACAGGCCGCCGGACGCCACCACGGTGCAGAAGATCCGCAGCAGCCGGATGTCGGCGTCGGAGATGTCGTTCAGGGCGCGCTCGATGCCACCCGGAAAGTTGTCGCCCGCCTCAACTGTACTTGTCTTGGTTGTCATTCTCGTCGCCTCGGCCGCCGTCTACCATCGCAGTTGCCAGGTTGCCGTGCCGGCGCCGCGCATGCGGCGCCAGGGTGCGGAAGGGCCGCCCGGCACTGCCGGACAGCGGCTCCACGGCACTCTACAAGAAAGCGACTGTTCTACGCAAATCGGCATAGCGATGTCGGATGCGGAACGAACGGCGCGCCCACGGTCCACACCGTTCAGGAGAGAGAACATGCGACTGCGTCACATCGAGGTTTTCCACGCCATCATGCAGGCCGGGACGATCAGCGGCGCCGCCCAGGTGCTGCACATCACCCAGCCCGCCGTCACCAAGGTCTTGCAGCATTGCGAGATGCAGCTGGGGATGCCGCTGTTCGAGCGCCGCCGCGGCAAGCTGTATCCGCGTCCGGAAGCGCACCGGCTGTTCGCCGAGACCGAGAAGCTCAACCGCGACCTGCAGGGCATCCGCCGGCTGGCGTCCAGCCTGAAGGGATCCGGCGCCGAGTCGGTGCGGGTGCTGTCGACGCCGACCCTGGCGCTGTCGGTGCTGCCGCGCGCGGTGATCGCCTGGCACAAGCGCTATCCCGAGGCCAAGTGCGAACTGGCCACCCACCATACCCGCGAGATCGTCAGCGCGCTGCTGCTGGGCGAGGCGGATTTCGCGCTGTCGCTGCACGACCCGCGCCACCCTGGCATCGTCTGCGACGCCATCGCCGAGGGCGAGCTGACGGTGATCGCGTCGCGCGGCACGTGGCCCGCCGGCAGGAGCGGCACGCCGCTGCCGGTCGTCGAACTGCCGGACGACCTGATCGGCCTGTCCGACAGCGATCCGCTGGGCAGCCTGGTGGCGGCCGCCTTCGATGCGCAGGAGCGCCATTTCCAGCCGAAGATCGTGGTGCAGACCTACCAGATCGCGCGCTCGCTGGTCGAAGCCGGCGGCGGCATGGCGATCGTCGATCCGTTCACCGCGCTGTCGGCGCCCTCGATTCGCATCGACAGCCGGCCGCTGGCGCCGGCGCTGCCGGTGCGGCTGTACGTACTGTCGGCGGCGGCCGCGCCGATGTCGCAGGGCGCGCGCCGGCTGGCCGACTACATCGGCAGCGTCGCGCGCGAATGCCTGAGCGCGGCAACCCCGGCCGTGCGCGCCGCCTGAATCAGCCGAGCGCCGCCGCGACGGGGCTCGTGGCTCCAGGTTCCGGCGGCACATCGCCGCTGGCGCGGCGCGTGTCCGCGGCGATCCTGCCCTGTTCCAGCCGGACGACGCGTTCGGCCATCGCGATGGTTTCCGGCCGGTGCGCCACGCTGATCCGCGTGACCTCCAGCGCGCGCACGGCATCGTTGACCAGCCGCTCGCGCTCGATGTCGAGATGGCTGGTCGCCTCGTCCAGCACCAGCACCCGGGGCCGCTTGTATAGGGCGCGCGCCAGCAGGAGCCGCTGCTTCTGTCCGCCGGACAGCGTGGTGCCCATGTCGCCGGCCAGGGTGTGGAAGCCCATCGGCATGGCGGCGATGTCGTCGCGGATCGCCGCCAGCGCGGCGCAGGCTTCGATGCGCTCCTGGTCGGGGCGAGGATCGAAGAAGCAGATGTTGTCCGCCAGCGAGCCGGCCAGCAGCTGGTCGTCCTGCATCACCGCGGCGACGCACTGGCGGTATGCACGGTTGCCGAGCTGGCGGATCGGCATGCCGCCGTAGCGGATCTCGCCCTCGGTCGGCGCCAGGATGCCGAGGATCAGCTTGACCAGCGTGGTCTTGCCGCAGCCGCTCGGCCCCACGACGGCGACCGATTCGCCCGGCGCGATGACGAGATCGACATTGCGCAGGATCCACGGCTCGCCGTCGGCGTAGCGGAAGCTCACGCCGCACAGCTCGATGCGCGGCGCCAGGCGCGTGGCGTCGGTGTCGTGGCCGGTGTCCGCCTCGGGCGGCTCCAGCACGATGTCGGACAGCCGCTCGCCGTGCAGCGACAGCATGCGGAACTCCACGAACTTGTCGATCAGCGCGCCGATGCGCGCCGTGAACTGGCCGCGGTACGACGAGAAGGCGAACAGCATGCCGATGGTGAAGGCCTGGTTCATCACCATGTGCGCGCCCCACCAGAACACCAGCAGGCTTTCCAGGCCGAAGACGCCGGTGTTGGCGATGCGGAACCACAGCAGCAGCTTCTGCGTGCGCACGTCGCGGTTGACCGAACTGACCATCAGGTTGAGCCAGCGGCTGCGCCGGTCGAGCTCGCGTCCGAACAGCTTGATCGCCTGCACCGCGCGAATCGTCTCGAGGAGGCAGCTCTGCTCGCGCGCCGACAGCACCAGCGCTTCCTCGCTGGCCTCGCGCAGCGGCCGGTAGGCGATGGCGCGCAGGATGGCATAGACCGCCACGGCGGCCAGAACGATGCCGGTCAGGGCCGGGCTGTACAGCAGCATCATGGCCAGCGTGGCGACCGCCAGCAGGCCGTCGAGGATGGCCTCGATGAAGCCGGTCGTCAGCGTGCGCTGGATCGCGCCGATGGCGCCGAAGCGCGACACCACGTCGCCGAGATGGCGCTTCTCGAACCAGGCCACCGGCAGGCGCAGCAGGTGGGCGAACACATTGGCCGTCCACTGGATTCCGAGATGGGTCGACAGGTACATCACGGTCCAGCCGCGCGCCAGCGAAATGGCGGTCTGGGTGAACAACATCAGGCCGAAGCCGATCACCAGCACATTGAGCAGGTCGCGGTCGGCCGATACCAGCGCCTCGTCGACCACCCACTGGTTGAACATCGGCGAGAGCAGGGCGAAGGCTTCCAGCGCGATGGCCATGACGAATACCAGGCCGAAGCCGCGCCACAGCCCGTCGACCTTGCCCATCAGCGCCGACAGCCGGATGCGGCGGCGCTCGTCGAGCGGCTCGAACGCCGCCGTCGGCGTCAGTTCGAGGGCGACCCCGGTGAAATGCTTGCCGGCTTCCGCGCAGGTCAGGCGGCGGATGCCCACCGCCGGATCGTGGATGACGATGCCGCGCCCGTCGGCCTTCTTCAGCACGACGAAATGATTCAGATCCCAGTGCAGGATGCACGGGGTGCGCAGGCGCACCATGTCGTCCAGCTCGAGCCGCAAGGGGCGCGACGCGAAGCCCAGCGCATCGGCATGGCGCACCAGCTGGGCCAGGTTGACGCCCTTCAGCGAGATCGGAAAGCGCCCGCGCAGCGCCGGCAGGTCGGTCTGGCGGCCGTGATGGCAGGCGACCATGGCCAGGCAGGCGAGACCGCATTCGGCGGCCTCGGTCTGCAGGATCGACGGCAGGCGCGCGCCGAAGAAGTGGATCCGGTAGGGCAGGGTCATGGCTGGAGCTCCGGCGGATGCGTCATTGGGAGAACTTGCGCGCCGCGCCCAGCAGCGGCTCGATCATCCATTCGAACAGGCGGCGGCGGTCGAGCTGCACATCGGCTTCCACCGTCATGCCGGTGCGCAGCGGCTGCGGCTTGCCGTAGGCCAGCATTGATTGCGCCGGCAGCGATACGACGACGCGGTAGTACGGCTCGCCGCGGCCGCCCTGGGCGGGCTGGGCATCCGGGGCCGGGCTCTGCTCGACGCGCAGCACGCGGCTGTCGAGCTGGCCGAACTTCTGGTACGGGAAGGCCGCCACGCGGATCAGCACGCGCTGGCCGGGCGCGATGAAGCCGATCGCCGACGATGGCGCCAGGAGGCGCGCCTCCAGGCTGCTGCCGGCGGGCAGCACGGTCGCCAGCGGCATGCCGGCGGCCACCGCCTGCCCGGCCTCCGCCGCCAGCGCGGTGACGGTGCCGGCCGCCGGGGCGACGATGCGCACGCGATGGCGGCCCTCGTGTTCGGCGGCTTCCTGGTCCAGGCCGGCCATGCCGCGCGACAGCTGGGCGGCCGACAGGCGGGCCTGGCCGCCGATGCGCTGCGCCTCCTGGCCGGTGGACAGCAGGTCGCGCCGGACCGCCAGCTGCGCGCGCTCGAGCGCCTGGCGGCGCGACTGCTGGTCGTGCAGGTCGTTCTCCGCCTGCAGCAACTGCATCTCCGAGAGAAAGCCCTGCTCGCGCAGGGCCCGGTATTTCGCCAGCAGGCGCTCGGCATTGCCGGTGCGTGCCTGCTGCAGGGCGAGTTCCTGGTCAAGGCGGGTGGACTCGGCCTCCAGCAGCACCAGGCGGTCGCGCAGCTCGCGCTCGCGCTGGCGCAGCTGCCCGTCCTGCAGCGACAGCTCCTGTTGCAGCAGCCGCCGGCGCTCGCCGAGTGCGCCGGCAATGCGTTCTTCGATCAGGCCGTCGCGGCCGACCCGCCCGGACGACAGCTCATAGAGAACCTGTCCGGCAGCCACCTGCTGGCCATCGGCGACCCGCACCGCAGCCACCCGTCCCGGCTGCGGTGCGACCACCGCCAGCGCGCCGTCGGCCGGCGCGATGAGGCCGGCGATGCGGGCCTTGCGCGTGTAGCTGCCGGTCGCCAGGACGACTGCCAGCGCCAGTGCCAGCACGCCGGCCACCAGCGCGGCCAGCCGCATCGGCACCGGTCGCAGCAGCAGGATGGTGCCGGCGGCCTGCTCGCGTTGGGCGTCGAGGGCTTCCTGGCGGAACAGGGCGAGGCGGTGTTGCATGGTCGAAGATGCAGAGCAAAGGGCAGGCGCATCTTAGGGAGAGCGGCGGGCGTCAGGATAGGAAAAATTCGTCATTCGACCGACATCGCCGCCAACTGCGTCCGCGTATGCACAGCGCGCAGATCGCCGGAGAGGCCGGGGAGGCGGTGGCATGCGTTTGCAGGAGCTGCCCGGCAGGCATGATTCAAGGGCGCTTCCCTGGGTGCCAGATGAGGGGAACGAATCAGATGCGCGATAGAATTTGCGGATGAATCCCTCATATGGGGGAGCGAATGCAGACACGTGGGAGACACAAGGCATGTGGCCAGGGAAATCCGGCGGAACAACAAAGGGCAAATCGCCAGAGCCCGTGGACAAGGCTTCCAATCATCCTGCGAGGTTCCCTCCCATGTTCAGGCCGTTGGCCGCGATGGGCTTGATTTGCGCGTTCGTGCATGCGAGTTCCCACGCCACATCCATGCATTTCGAACCGTGTCCGCCATTCGTGCCGCGTGCGGTCGATGCGAAAGGCTCGTTGGAGCCATTGGAAACCTATATCCATCGCACCCTTGCGGAGAATGCGCGGAGTCCTCGATGCATTGGCGCGGCAGCGTCGGCGTCAGGTGACCTGACGGTGGCCTCTTTGGTGGATGCGCTTTCCCGCGGTCCGACTTCCCAAGTCCGGGAGACGGCGGCTCTTGCGCTCGGCGATGTCGCTGCAAGTCACCGGGATCTCGCTGCGAATGCGCTTCACGTTGGACTGGGCGAAGAGAAGGATGCAAGGGTATTCCAGGCCCGGCTGATTGCCCTGGCGCGGCTGGTGCGCCCTGGTCACCGTCTCGATCTCGCGAGCTTGATATCCAGTACGGGTAACACGGTTCGTCTTGATGCGGTCGCCCAGTTCGACTACAAGGAAGCAGAGTCCGCGAGCCAGGCCTGCGCGCAATGGCTTCAGGCGTTGCTGATCGACAGCCGGACCTGGGCTCGAGGCGAAGACGATCGCATTGACAAGGTCATGTCGATGGCGGCGCATGTACTTGCGCGAAAGGCCACGCAAAGGCCGTACGTCGACGAATGGCGCTTGCCATTGCTTGAATCAGTCAATCAGGCCCTGGCAGGCGGCAAATGGGAGATCGATTCCGCATCCAGGCGGGATCTCCTCGAAGCGTTGATGACACTCATGGCCGTGGGTGAGCCTGAAATACGGATCGCCAGCTTCGATCTGGCGCATTGGCTGATCGAGTCCGCGGCAACTCCCGAACGCGCGCTCTGGAACGATCTACGGCCGGAAGTCACGCGACGCGGCATGGAAAGACTGCGTGCCATCGGCGTCGCGACGAGTATGGAAAGCATGCCCGGCCTGAGAGCGCGAGGCGTCCGGACGGTCGGTCTCGTGTCGTCCGATGGCACGGATGTGCCATTGATCGTCAAGGCCCTGGGAGACGCCGATGGCGCGGTGCGCAGCGAAGCGGCGAATGCCCTGGCGAAAATGCGCATCGTTCCCGGGCAAGCCATCCCTGCGCTTCATTCGATGGCAAGGGGCGGCGGACCGGACGCGGAGCCGGCCATTCGCGCGTTGTCCATGCTGCCCAGTGAAGATACGCTGAATCTGTTTGTCGAACTCGTTGCCGGACCGGATCCAGCCGAGGCATCCGACGAATTCGAGTCGCAGCGGATGCGTGCGGCACGACTTGGTACGCTTTCCCGCGGCCTCGAGAAGTTCGGCGGTCGAGCCGTCCTGTCCTTGCTTGGCAAGGTGCACCAGATCGATCGCATTCAGCCCCAGGAGAATGTCTACAGCGCGCTGGTGGCGCTCGACTGGACAGGCCTGGCGGCATACAGATCCGCTCAGATGGAGCAGGCGCTTGCCCCCGCCTTTGCCGGCAGCAGTGAATCCGCCAGGCAGTTCGCGTTGAATCTCCTGGCGCGACTGCGACCGTACGCCGGAGCCCATTTTTCCAGCGGCCTCGTCGAAAATCTGGTGGCGCGCTATCTGACTTCCTCCACGCCTCGTCATCCCGCTTCCGCGCACAGCTGGCGTTACTCCCCCGCGGTGGCCGTGGCGCTGATTGCCGGCAATACCGAGAGTGCAGTTGTAGCCCGGTCGCTGATCGAGCTGCTGTGCAAGGGAGGTCATGACTTCGCGATGGAAGAGGCCATACGAGGCGGTTTGCCGGGCATGGAAGACATGGCAGTGCCCGCGTTGCCGGAAATTCTGCGCCAACAGGCAATGTCCACGTGTACCGCTGATATGCTGGCACCGCATTTGACCAACGCAACGGTTTTCTCGTCCAACCCATACGACCGTGTTCAGGCTGTTGCGCAACTCGGCCAGCTTGGCAGCAAGGGCGCATTCGCCGTCCCAATGCTAAGCAGCCTGGCACGAGAGGATGATTCCACGATGGTCAGGGAGGCGGCGACGCGCGCGCTTGGGCTCATCGGCGAGCGCAGTGCGCTCGACGCGCTCAGCGTGCTCGAGTCGGATGCCGCCGTTCTCGTCGCGAGACGCGCGAAATGGTCCGCAGCGAGAATCCGATCAACTCCGGTGCGATGATTCAGGCAAGGAGCCTCTTCCCTGTTGCGGCCACCCAAAAGGTGGTCGATCGCGCATGCGCGAGGCGGGGAGGATGGAGGCGGTGAGAACGGTGCGGGACGGCAGTTCGCCGTCCCGCGTCACGTCAGCGGCGCCGGCCGCCGCGCGTCATTCGAAGATATGCAGCCACAGGTCGTTGCCCTGGCCGTTGTCGGTGATCACGCGGTCGAAGGCGGCTTTCGGATACTTCTGGCCCTTGCCGGACACCGTGTTGTCGTAGCTGCCGGTGGTCAGCAGCCATTTGCCGAACGGATCGTTGACGATGTAGTTGTCGCCGTCGAAGCCGATCACGGTCAGGATGTGGCCCGGACCGGTGAACCAGCCGTGCACGATGGTCGGCTTGCCCTGGCTGGCGCGTTCGCGCAGCTTGGCGATGGTGCCCGTGGTGGTGCCGCGGTCGCGCAGGGCGCTGCCTTTCTCCTGGGCGATGGTGTCGAACACGGCGGCCAGCGACGGCACGTCCTGGCGCTTGCCGAAGCGCTCGTACAGGTAGTCCGGGGTGCGCTTGCCCAGCTTGGCCGGGTCGGTCAGGCCGAAGAAATCGGTGACCATCGCCATCGAGGTCACGCTGCAGGTGGCGTAGGGCTCGTAGGCATTGGCCAGCTGGCTCCAGTGCGGCACCGTCGGCGTGACGATGGGCTTGTCGGAGAGGTAATCGCGCATCAGGTTGTTGTCGGTGCCGCATTGCGCCTCGGTGAACAGCTTGCGGTCCCATTTCACCTGCGCCCACTGGTTCCAGATGGAAGTCGGCGTGCCGCCGCCCGGGATGCGCCAGATCGAGGCGTTCGGGCCGGCCACGTTCATGAAGGTGTCGAGCTGGGCGCCGGTGATGGTGCCGTACTCGGTGGAGACGATGTGCCAGATCGGCTTCTTCGCACCGAGATTGCGGTACTCGCAGTTGCCGGCCTCGATCCATTTCTTCGGATCGGCCATGTAGGTGCTTCCCCATACCTCGAGATAGGTCTGCGGCATGTGGAAGTCGACGTACTTGTCGATGATGTCCACGCGCATGCCGTGGTCGGCCGGGTTGCCCCAGGTGGTGGCGCCGATCGGGAAGGATGTCGCCAGGCCGGCGATGTGGCCGTCGGTCTTGGCGCGGCTGCGGGCGGCCTGCAATGCCTGGAACAGGGAGTCGAGCTCGGTGGTCTTGCGGTCGTACTCGACCTCGATGTCGGTCACGAAGCCGACGTAGCCGTATTTCGCCGACTGGTAGAGCGCGTCGGCCTGGGCCGCATAGTTGTTCGGATAATTGTAGGCCCATGCCCACGGCTCGATGCCGCGCGCGCGGTAGATGTCGGTGGTGGTTTTCGAACAGGCGTCGGGGAACAGCGAACAGGCCTGCGCGCCGTCGGCGATCTTGATGTAGATGCGCTTGACGCCGAGCGACTTGAGCTTGTCGGCGATCTGGGTGTGGGTCATGCCGACGCCGTCGGCGAAGAACAGCCAGGCGCCGTACTTGTTGGTCAGGGTGCCGGATGGCGGCGGCGCATCCTTGACCCTGAGCCAGAACTCGGCCGCCCAGCGGTTGGTGTAGCAGGCCGAGCCGCCGCCGAGCGATTCGCATTTCGCGACTTCCTCGGCGCTGAAGTTGCCGTAGACATTGTTCGAGCCGGTCGACATCTGCTCGTAGCAGTTGTTGCCGTAGGTGGCCGAGCGCACCGAGCCGACCGGGCAGCTCGCGGTGCCGCGCAGGTTGGCGGCGAAGCTCTTCGACCAGCGCGGCACGTTGGCGGTATGGCCATTGACGAGATAGGGATAGGTCGCGGTGCAGGGCGCGCCGCCGCCGGCCGCCTGGCACTTGGCCACCATCTGGCTGGTGAAGGGGCCGAAGGCATGGTCCGCCGTGACGCAGGCGGTCAGCGCGGCATCGTAGGTCGAGCCGTCGGGACAGAGGGCGTGCGCGCCGAACGACGCCGACATCAGTGTCGCCGCGGCCGCCAGGGATTTCCAGGTTCGCATGAGTGTCTCCAGTATCGTTATCTGCAGGACTGCGGCCGGCGATGCACTGCGGCGACCGCAGTTCGATGGCGCCCGCGCAGCGGCGGGCACGTTGCATGGTGCGACGCGCGCGGGCGCGCGGCCAATGCAAAAATCGCTCGCGCGGATGACTGGAAGTTATGGGAATCCCGCGGGAATGCCGGGACGTCCGGAAAGCATCCGGGAAAGGCAAGCGCCCCGTTGCACGCAGCGGTGCGACGGGGCGCTTTTCAGGTCGATGAGGTCAATGAGGTCGATGCCGGATCGGGTGGCATCGTTGCACCGGTCAGCGGCCCGGCGGGCAGATCGGCCCCTTCGGCGGCTTGCGCGGTCCCGGCGGCGGTTCGATGCCGAGGCCGGGGCCCGATCCGTTGCCGGCGGGCGGCGGCGCGCCCGTGGGTTCGGCGGCGGGCAGACCCGAGGTGCCGCCTGCGATGGCGTCGAGCAGAGTGTCGTCGAGGATGTGCATGGTGATTCTCCTGTGAAGTTGGGGGAATGCTCGCTCCATGTCGAATCGATGCGCGGTGCGTTGCCGGCGTCCTGTATTGATGTGACGCATCCTAGCGCGGCATGCGGACGTGGAATGGCTGAACGGCGACGTCCGACGCGGCTCGGCATTGGTCGCGAGGCAATCTGCACAACCGGGTGGCTGTTTTACCTGTGTCACTAGGATGCATGGCTGCGGGAATCGGCCTGATCGTCCGTGCCGTCCGCCGGCGGGCAGGGCGGCGCGGCCCGCACGCGAGCGCCGCTCAGCGCGTCTCCGGCGCTGCGGGCGCGACATGGCTGCGGCCGCGATGATTGGGCCAGTGGCGCACGTAGCGCCCGGACGGCGATGCTGCAGGTTCGACACCTGGCGGCGCGGCGTCGGCCGCCGATACCGTTCCCTGCGGGGTTGCGCGGGCGAACGGCAGGGATGCGACGGACGGCGGGGAAGGCGCCGCCGCCGTCAGTGCGGCCGGCGCGGCGCGCGGGCTGCGTGCATGCACGTGCGGCGCGGCGGATGCCGGCACGGTCACGGCCGCCGCGGCCGGGCCGTCCGTGCGGCTTTCCGCCGGGCGGACCGCGGGCGGCACGTCGGACAGCCGCCAGGCAGCCACGCCGCAGGCGATGCCGGTCAGCGCGGCGGCAACGGAACAGGCAACGAAGAGTCGGCTCATGGCGTGGATGCGGACGGCTGGCCCGTGACAAGTGGCTCCATTGCCAGTGTAGTGGGCGGCCGATGCGGAGGATATGACGGAATCCGTATCCGCCATTCCTGCCGGTTATGCGCCGTCCCGTTCGCCGATACCGCCGCGGATCACGTCAGCCAGCACGCCGAATTTCGGCCCGATCGCGTCGGTCGGCACCGCGGCATAGCCGAGCACGAGACCGCGTCGCGCATTGCGCGCGTCGGCGTAGTAGGCCGACAGCGGCCGCGTGATGATGCCGCGCCCGAGGGCCGCCTCGCCGAGGGCGGCGTCGTCCGCGTCGTCGGGCAGGCCGAGCACCAGGTGCAGCCCGGCATCGCCTCCCGTGACTGGCGCATCGCCGAAGTGCAGCGCGATGGCCGCCTGCATCCGCGCCAGCCGCTCCGCGTACAGCTGGCGCATCTTCCTCACGTGCGACGAGAAATGGCCTTCCTCGATGAAATCCGCCAGCACCGCGTGCAGGAACAGCTGGCCGTCCCGGTAAAGCTCCGCATTGGCGCGCGCGAAGGCCGGCGCCAGCGCTTCCGGCACCACCATGAAGCCGATGCGCAGGCCGGGAAACAGCGTCTTGCTGAAGGTGCCGAGGTAGATCACGCGGTCGTGCGCGTCCAGGCCCTGCAGCGACGCCAGCGGCGGGCCGCCGTAGCGGAACTCGCTGTCGTAGTCGTCTTCGATGATCCAGGCGCCGTGCCGGGCGGCGAACTCCAGCAGCAGGCGGCGCCGCGACAGGCTCATGACCGGTCCGAGCGGATATTGATGCGACGGCGTGACGAAGATGAACTTCGGCGGCGCGCGCATCGCTTCCTCCGGCAGTGTCAGGCCTTCGGCGTCGACCGGCAGCGCCACCGCCGCCAGGCCGCTCGAACGGATCACGTTGCGCGTGCCCCAGTAGCAGGGATCCTCGATCCAGGCACGGTCGCCGCCCTCGCCGAGCAGCATCGACACCAGGTGGATCGACTGGTGCGTTCCCGAGGTGATGATGACCCGCGAGGCGCTGCAATCGACCGAGCGCGCCGCGCGCAGGTGGCCGGCGACGGCTTCGCGCAGGGCGGGGTGGCCGGCGCCGTTGCCGTAGGTGAGCAGTGCGGGCGCCGGCCGACGCCAGTGGCGCGCCTGCAGCCGGCTCCAGGTGTCGTGGGGAAAGCCGGCCAGGTCGGGAATGCCGGGCATGAAGGCGCCCCATTGCGCGGCGCCGGCGCCCATGGCCGACAGCAGGGAGGCGCCGCGCCGGCTCAGGGCGGTCCCCGCGGCGGCATGCGCGGCGGGATGCGGGGCGCCGCCGCGCGGCAGCTGAGCCGGCCGCGGCGCCGTGTCGGCCACGTAGGTGCCGTCGCCGGTGCGGGCCTGCAGGAAGCCCTCGGCGGTCAGCTGGTCGTAGGCATAGGTCACGGTATTGCGCGACAGCCGCAGGTCGCCCGCGAGGGCGCGCGTGGGCGGCACCTTCAGGCCGGCCTCGACGGTGCCGGCCAGGATGGCGTCGCGCAGCAGGCGGTAGAGCTGGCGGTTCATCGGTTGCCGGCCGTGCCGGTCGAGGTGGGTCAGCAGGTAATCCGAAATCGACACTTCGCTCATATTGGCTCCATCCGGACGCCGAAATTGGCGCTACCGGATAGGGCCATCATAACCTAGCATCCGGGCTTCCTGACCAGACCGAGGGGATGCGCCATGAGCAATGCAGAGATCGAACGCCGCCGTGCCGCGGCCACGCCGCGCGGGGTGGGCGTGATGTGCGACTTCCACGCGCAACGCGCCAGCAACGCCGAGCTGTGGGATGTCGAAGGGCGGCGCTTCATCGACTTCGCCAGCGGCATCGCCGTCCTCAACACCGGGCATCGCCATCCGCGGGTGGTGGCGGCGATCCGCGCCCAGTTGGACCTGTTCACGCATACCGCCTACCAGGTGGTGCCCTACGAAAGCTATGTGCACCTGGCCGAGCGCATCAACGCGATCGCGCCCGGCGGCTTCGCGAAGAAGACCGCGTTCTTCTCGACCGGCGCCGAAGCCGTCGAGAACGCCGTCAAGATCGCCCGCGCCCATACCGGCCGCAGCGGCGTGATCGCCTTCGGCGGCGCTTTCCACGGCCGCACGCTGCTGGGCATGGGACTGACCGGCAAGGTGGCGCCCTACAAGACCGGCTTCGGCCCGTTCCCGGCGGACATCTTCCACGTGCCGTTTCCGTCTGCGCTGCATGGCGTCACGGTGCAGGATTCGCTCGATGCCATCGAGCGGCTGTTCCGCTGCGACATCGAGCCGGCCCGGGTGGCCGCCGTCATCCTCGAGCCGGTGCAGGGCGAGGGCGGTTTCCAGGTCGCGCCGGCGGCGCTGATGACGGCGCTGCGCGCGCTGTGCGACCGCCACGGCATCCTGCTGATCGCCGACGAGGTGCAGACCGGCTTCGGCCGCACCGGCAGGATGTTCGCCATGGAGCACTACGGCGTCGCGGCCGACCTGACCACCATGGCCAAGAGCCTGGCCGGCGGCATGCCGCTGTCGGCGGTATGCGGGCGCGCGGAAGTGATGGACGCGCCGGCGCCCGGCGGGCTGGGCGGGACCTATGCCGGCAACCCGCTGGCCGTGGCCGCGGCCCACGCGGTGCTGGACGCGATCGCCGAGGAAGGGCTGGTCGATCGCGCCGCGTTGCTGGGCCGCCGCCTGACGGACACGCTGCTGGCCCTGCGGGCGACCTCGCGCCGGATCGCCGAGGTGCGCGGGCTCGGATCGATGGTCGCCGCCGAGTTCTGCCACGCGGACGGCAGCGCGCCCGATCCCGACCTGGCGCGCCGGGTCCAGCGCGCGGCGCTGGCGCGCGGCCTGCTGCTGCTGACCTGCGGCGTCCACGGCAACGTCATCCGCTTCCTCTACCCGCTGACGATCGGCGACGACCTGATGGATGAGGCGCTGGACATCCTGTCCGCCGCCATCCGCGAACAAATCGCTGCCTGAGGAACACGCCATGCTCTCCTTGCGCGATCCCAGCCTGTTCAAGCAGCAGGCATTCATCGACGGCGTCTTTTGCGACGCCGACGACGGCCGCACGTTCTGCGTGACCAACCCCGCCACCGGCGACACGATCGGGCGCGTGCCGGACATGGGCGCCGCCGAGACGCGGCGCGCGATCGACGCCGCGCAGGCCGCCTGGAAGGAATGGAAGGCGCAGACGGCCCGGCACCGCAGCAGCGTGCTGCGCGCCTGGTACAACCTGGTCATGGCGAACGTCGACGACCTGGCACTGATCATGACGCGCGAACAGGGCAAGCCGCTGGCCGAGTCGCTGGCCGAAATCTCTTATGCGGCCTCGTTCATCGAATGGTTCGCCGAGGAAGCCAGGCGGATCGACGGCGACGTCCTGCCGTCGCCGTGGGCGGATCGCCGCCTGGTCGTCACGAAAGAAGCGATCGGCGTGTGCGCCGCCATCACGCCGTGGAACTTCCCGTCGGCGATGATCACCCGCAAGGTCGCGCCGGCGCTGGCGGCCGGCTGTCCGGTGGTGCTCAAGCCGGCCGAGGCGACGCCGTTCTCGGCGCTGGCGCTGGCGGTGCTGGCCAAGCGCGCCGGACTGCCCGGCGGCCTGTTCAGCGTCGTGACCGGCGATGCGCGCGAGATCGGCGCCGAGATGTGCGCCAACCCGGCCGTGCGCAAGCTCAGCTTCACCGGCTCGACCGAGGTCGGCCGCCTGCTGATGCGGCAGTGCGCGCCGACGGTCAAGAAGCTCTCGCTGGAACTGGGGGGCAACGCGCCGTTCATCGTGTTCGACGACGCCGATCTCGATGCCGCCGTGCAGGGCGCGATCGCCTCCAAGTTCCGCAATGCCGGCCAGACCTGCGTGTGCGCCAACCGCATCTACGTGCAGGACGGCATCTATGAGCGCTTCGCCCGCCGGCTGGCCGAGGCGGTGTTCGCGCTCAAGGTCGGCAACGGCATCGAGCCCGGCGTCGCCCAGGGGCCGCTGATCGACGAGGATGCGGTGCGCAAGGTCGAGCGGCACATCGCCGATGCGGTGGCGCGCGGCGCGTGCATCCTGGCCGGCGGCGCCCGCCATGCGCTGGGCGGCACGTTTTTCCAGCCCACGGTGCTGGCCGACGCGCGCGCCGACATGCTGGTGGCGCGCGAGGAAACCTTCGGCCCGGTGGCGCCGCTGTTCCGCTTCGGCAGCGAGGACGAGGCGGTGGCGCTGGCCAATGCCACGGAGTTCGGGCTGGCAAGTTACTTCTATTCGCGCGACCTCGGCCGCGTCTGGCGCGTGGCGGAACGCCTCGAATCCGGCATGGTGGGCGTCAATACCGGGCTGATCTCCAACGAAGTGGCGCCGTTCGGCGGCGTCAAGCAATCGGGCCTCGGTCGCGAAGGATCGAAATACGGCATCGACGACTACCTGGTGGTCAAGTACATCTGCCTGGGGATCGGCCACGGCGGGTGAGGGATTCCCATACCTGCGGTTATGCGTCGAATCGCCACGGTTATGCACGACCGACAACCGCAGGTTATGACCCTGCCACGCAAAATTCATAACGTAGACCGCGGCCGTTCGATCAACCAATAATGTGCCCGCCATGACCGTGGCGCACGCACATTCACGCAAGAACGCCGACCACAGGAATCTGCAATGACGGACGCAATCAAGAAGAGCTTCGAGGATGTCAGGCTGTTTCCGTACTGGCTGGACCACCAGCAGGCGCCGGCGGTCGGCCGCGAACTGGTCGGCACGATCGCCGCGGACCTGGTGATCGTCGGCGGCGGCTTCACCGGCCTGTGGGCCGCGGTGCAGGCCAGGGAACTGATGCCCGAGCTGGACGTCGTGCTGGTGGAAGCCGGCAAGGTCGCCTACGGCGCGTCCGGCCGCGCCGGCGGCATCATCTCCACCTCCGTCATGCACGGCCTGCCGAACGCCACGCGCGTATTCCCCAAGGACCTGGACGTGCTGGAAGAGTTCGGCCATGCCAACCTCGACGGCTTCAAGGAAACGGTCGCGCGCTACGGCATCGATGCCGATCTCGAATGGAACGGCGAGATGACGGTGGCAGTCGACGAGCGCCACCTGCCGCACCTGGCGCAGGACTACGAGCTGCACCGGCGCCACGGCCACGACGTGGTGCTGCTCGACGGCGCGCAGGCGCGCGCCCAGCTGGATTCGCCGCTGTACGCCGGCGCCATGTGGTCGCGCAACCGCAGCGGCATCGTGCATCCCGCCAAGCTGGCCTGGGGTCTCAAGGCCGCGGCGCAGCAGCTCGGCGTGCGCCTCTACGAGCTGTCGCCGCTGGAGCGCCTGGAGGATTGCGGCGACGCCATGCTGGTGCATACCCGCTGCGGCCGCATCCGCGCGCGCCGCGTGCTGCTGGGCACCGGTACCGCCCACGTCGGCATCCGCGACATCAGCCGCCGCGTCATGCAGGTGCGCGACCATGTGCTGGCCACCGAGCCGCTCTCCGCGGAACAGATGGCGCGCATCGGCTGGCGCAACCGGCAGGGCGTGTACGACACGCGCACCCAGCTCAACTATTACCGCCTGACGCGCGACAACCGCATCATCTTCGGCGGCCTGGTCAGCTACCACTTCAACGGCAACGACGATCCGGCGGCCGACCGCGACGAGCGCACCTACTACAAGCTCGGCTCGGTGTTCTACAAGACCTTCCCCCAGCTGCGCGACGTGAGGTTTTCGCACGCCTGGGGCGGACCGATCGACTACTGCTCGCGCGGTGCCGTGTTCGCGCGCCGCTACTTCGGCCAGAAGGTGGTCTACGTCGCCGGCTATACCGGCTTCGGCGTGGCCGGCAGCCGCTTCGGCGCCTGCATGGGGCTGAACATCCTGTTCGACCGCAAGTCGCCGGAGCGCGAGCTCGACATCTCGCGCAAGGGACCGTCGTGGATACCGCCGGAACCGCTGCGCTGGCTCGGCGCCAAGATCACCTTCCATGCCTTCGACGGCGCCGACGAGGAGGGCGGCTGGAAGCGCCTGTGGATCGACGGCATCAAGCGGCTCGGCTTCCCGATGTGACGCCGCCGCCGTCCGCGCAGTTCAGCCACCCGACCGATTCGGCCCGACCCCGACACGACCCCGACACGACCATGACCATGCCACATGCCACCGCACTGAACCAGCCGCTCGGCGGCAACGAGATGCCGCGCAGCGGCGGGATCGCCACCATGATGCGCCTGCCGCAGGCGAAGACCGCCGAGGGGCTGGACGCCTGCTTCGTCGGGGTGCCGTTCGACTGCGGCACCTCCAACCGCAGCGGCGCGCGTTTCGGCCCGCGCGGCGTGCGCAACGAGTCGGTGCTGCTGCGGCCGTACAACATGGCCACGCGCGCCGCGCCGTTCGATTCGCTGCAGGTCGCCGACATCGGCGACGTCGCCATCAATCCCTACAACCTGCACCACTCGATCGGCATCATCGAGGCTGCCTACGACGGCATCCTGCGGCATGACTGCATCCCGCTATCGATCGGCGGCGACCACACGATCACGCTGCCGATCCTGCGCGCCATCGCCAGGAAGCACGGCCCGGTGGCGCTGGTCCACGTGGATGCGCATGCCGACGTCAACGACACCATGTTCGGCGAAAAGATCGCCCACGGCACGCCGTTCCGCCGCGCCGTCGAGGAAGGGCTGCTGCAGTGCGGGCGCGTCACCCAGGTCGGCCTGCGCGGCACCGGCTATGCGGCCGAGGATTTCGACTGGTGCCGGCAGCAGGGCTTTCGCGTGGTGCAGGCCGAGGAATGCTGGAACCGTTCCCTGGCGCCGCTGGCGGAAGAAATCGCCCGCCGCGTCGGCGACCGGCCGGTCTACCTGACATTCGATGTCGACGGCATCGACCCGGCCTTTGCGCCCGGCACCGGTACGCCCGAGGTCGGCGGTCTGACCGTCCCGCAGGGGCTGGAGCTGATCCGCGGCCTGCGCGGCCTGAACATCGTCGGCGCCGACGTGGTGGAAGTGGCGCCTGCCTACGACCACGCCGGCCTGACCTCGCTGCTGGGCGCCAATCTCGCCTTCGAGATGCTGTGCGTGCTGCCCGGCGTGCGCTACCGCTGATGACGGCCGGTGAGGATCGCGCGATGAACGCATTCGACGCTGCGCCCGGCTTCCCGGCGGCTCCCGCGGAACTGCTGTCCGCGCTGGAGGCGGGCGGCATCCTGGTGCTGCCCAGCGCCATGATCGACGGGAACTGCGAAATCGGCTCGGGCGAGCGCCATGTCGTGGTCGATCCCTCGACCGGCGGGGCGATCGGCGAATTCCACGCCGCCGGCGCCGCCCAGGTCTCGCGGGCGGTGGCTTCCGCCGTGCTGGCATCGGCAGGCTGGCGCGCGCGCGGCCGCGCGGAGCGCGCAGCCCTGCTCGAAGCGATCGCCGGCCATGTCGAGCGGCACGCCGCCGTACTGGCGCGGCTGCAGGCGTTCAACAACGGCAAGCCGGCAGCCGAGGCCCGGGCTGATGTCGCGGACGTCGTCGCCACCTTCCGCTATTACGCCGGCCTGTGCGCATCGATGCGCAACTTCGAGCGCGAGGATCTCGACCTCGGCACCGGCGGATACCGCGCGGCCATGCATTACGAGCCCTGCGGCACGGCGGCGCTGATCGTGCCATGGAATTTCCCCATGGTGACGACCGCCTGGAAGACGGCGGCGGCGCTGGCGGCCGGCTGCACCGTCGTGCTCAAGCCGAGCGAGCTGACCCCCGTGGCGGAGCTGGCGCTGGCCTCGCTGATGCAAGACGCCGGCCTGCCGCGCGGCGTGCTCAACGTCGTGTTCGGCGCCGCCGACACCGGCCGGCGACTCGTGCGCGATCCGGCCATCGCCAAGGTGTCCTTCACCGGCAGCACCGAGGCGGGGTCCGTCGTGATGCAGGAGTGCGCGCGCCGCATCGCCCGCGTCAGCCTGGAGCTCGGCGGCAAGTCGGCCCTGATCGTGTGCGCCGATGCCGATGTCGACCGGGCGGTCGAGCTGGCCATGGGCGGCGCCTTTTACAACGCCGGCCAGATGTGTTCCGCCACCTCGCGCATCCTGGTGCACAGGAGCGTGCACGAGCGGTTCGTCGCCGCCCTGTGCGCCGCGGCCGCGTCGATCCGGGTCGGCGGCCGCCTGCATGCCGAAGCCGGCATGGGGCCGCTGATCAGCGCGCGCCAGCGCGACAAGGTGCAGTCGTTCATCGACGCCGCCTCGGCGGCCGGCATCCCGCTGCTGGCGAGCGCGCCGCTGCCGGAATCGACCGCCGGCGGATTCTATGTGGCGCCGCGCGTCTATGGCGATGTTCCCGCGGACCATCCGCTCTGGCGCGAGGAAATCTTCGGCCCGATCGCTTGCGTGCGCGCCTTCGACAGCAACGACGAGGCGGTCAGGATCGCCAACGACAGCGATTACGGGCTGGTGGCAACCGTGGTGACCGAGGACGAGGCGGCGGCGCGCGACATGGCGTCGCGCCTCGTGTCCGGGCTGGTGTGGATCAATGCGCCGCAGGTGATCTTCCCGGGCGCGTCCTGGGGAGGCTTCCGGCGCAGCGGCATCGGCCGCGAACTGGGCGTGGCGGGACTGCGCGCCTACCAGGAAATGAAACAGGTGCTGCAGCCGGTGCGCTGACGGCCCATCCCTCGACATGGAGAACAGCATGACCAAGACCATCGACGACATCGTCGTCCTCGACACCTCGCTCGCCGAGTTCCGCAAGCTCGATTACGGCATGGACGAAGCCGACTGGCGCGCCGCTTCCGGCAAGGCCGGCGGCTATGTCGCCGGACTGTGGGAGGGCCGCCCCGGCGAAGTCGACTTTCCCGAGATGCCCTACGACGAAGCCTGCTGGATCATCGCGGGGCGCATCGCGCTCGTCGATGCGCGCGGCGGCCGCAGGGAATTCGGCGCCGGACAGGGCTACCTGTTGCCCAAGGGCTTCGCCGGACGCTGGGTGACCATCGAGGACGCGAAGAAGTTCTACGTGGTGCTCGAGTAAACACCGTCCCGGCATCGCCATTTCCTCGCCGCATCGCACCAGGAGACCCGACATGCGCATCCGACCGCCGTTCCATGCCATCATCCGCGCCGCAGTTCGCGCCACGCTTCGCGCCGCCATCGCCTGCATGGCGCTTGCGGGCACGTCCGCCTTCGCCGCCGACGAGGAAAAGATCCTCAACATCTACAACTGGGCCGAATACATCGCGCCCGACACGGTCGCCAATTTCGAGAAGGAGACCGGCATCAAGGTGCGCTACGACGTCTACGACACCACCGAGGTGATGCATGCCAAGTTGGTCGCCGGGCGGTCCGGCTACGACATCGTGGTGCCGTCCGCGCCCTGGGCGAAAATGCAGATCGAGGCGGGGCTGCTGCAGAAGATCGACAAGAGCCGCCTCTCCAATCTGGCCAACCTCGATCCCGCCTTCCAGGCGCAGATGGCCAGGGTCGACCCCGGCAACCAGTACCTGGTGAGCTGGCTGTGGGGCTACACCACGATCGGCATCAATGCCGACAAGGTGAAGGCGGCGCTCGGCGCCATGCCGATGCCGGCCAACGCCTGGGACCTGATCTACAAGCCGGAATACGCGTCGAAGCTCAAGAGCTGCGGCATCTCGCTGCTGGATGCCGCCTCGGAAGTGCTGCCGTCGGCGTTGCACGCCCTGGGCAAGGATCCCTACAGCCGGAATCCGGCCGACTACCAGGAAGCCTACGCGATGCTGCAGAAGATCCGACCCTACGTCACGCTGTTCTCGACCACCGGCTACATCAACGACATGGCCAACGGCTCGGTCTGCGTGGCGTTGGGCTGGTCGGGCGATTTCAACGTGGCGCGCCAGCGCGCGATCGACAACAAGACCGGCCAGCGCATCGAGACGCTGATCCCGCAGAACGGCGGGCTGCTGGCGTTCGAGGCGATGGCGATCCCGGCCGACGCGCCGCATCCGAAGAACGCCCACCTGTGGATGAACTACATCCTGCGCCCGGAGGTGCATGCGTCGATCACCAACAAGGTGTTGTACGCCAATGCCAACAAGGAATCGCTGAAGCACGTCAGACCTGCGGTGGCGCAGAACAAGGCGGTGTTCCTACCAGCCGACGACATGAAGAAGATGGTGGCGCCGGCCGCCGTGACGCCCGACATCCGGCGCGTCATGACCCGCCTGTACACCAAGTTCAAGACTGGAACCTGAGGCAGGGGAGAGGCATGATGAGCGACGCGCGCCCGGCCGGAACGCCCTCCGGCGACGATGGCTTCCTGGCGCTGGACGGCCTGGTCAAGGAGTTCGACGGCGGCGTGCGCGCGGTCGACGGCATAAGCCTGGCCGTGCGGCGCGGCGAGATCCTGGCGCTGCTGGGCAGTTCCGGCTGCGGCAAGTCGACCCTGCTGCGCATGCTCGCCGGCTTCGAACGGCCGACCGCCGGCCGCATCGTGCTGGATGGCCGCGACATCACGGCATTGCCGCCGCACGTGCGGCCGATCAACATGATGTTCCAGTCCTACGCCCTGTTCCCGCACCTGACGGTGTACGACAACATCGCCTTCGGCCTGCGCCGGGACGGCCTTCCGGCGGACGAGATCCGCGAGATCGTCGACCGCCACCTGCAGCTGGTGCAGCTGCGCGGGCTGGAGAAGCGCAAGCCCGCCCAGCTGTCCGGCGGACAGCAGCAGCGCGTCGCGCTGGCGCGGGCATTGGCGAAGCGGCCGCAGGTCCTGCTGCTGGACGAGCCGCTCGGCGCCCTCGACAAGAAGCTGCGCGAACAGACCCAGATGGAACTGGTCGACATCGTCCACCGCGTCGGCGTGACCTGCGTGATGGTCACGCACGACCAGGAAGAGGCGATGACCATGGCCTCGCGCATTGCCGTCATGAGCGGCGGGCGCATCCTGCAGGCGGGCGCGCCGCGCGACATCTACGAATCGCCGTCCTGCCGCTTCGTCGCCGACTTCATCGGCAACATCAACCTGCTGCCGGGCATCGTGATGGGGCGGGAGGACGGCGTCACCACGGTCCGCACCGATCTCGGCGAGTTTCGCGTGCCGGGCGCGGCGCCTGTCGTGGCGGGCGCCGGGGCCGCCATCGCGTTGCGGCCGGAGAAGATCCGCATCGGCGCGGTGCCGGACGGCGGGCCGGGCAACCTGTTGCGCGGCCGCATCGAGCAGCTGTCCTACCACGGCAGCCTGACCACCTTCCACGTCGGCATCGACGCCTGCCACAGCCTGCGCGTGGCGAGCCTGAACAGCACGCGCGCGGACGGCGGCCGGCTGGCGCAGGGCGATCCGGTGGTCCTGCAATGGGACGACGACGCGATGGCGATCGTGTCGCACTGAGGCGCCGGCATGGTCCGCACCGGTTCCTTCGCGCCCGGCCTCGGCCGCCGCCTGGTCGTCGGCGTCCCCTGGGCATGGCTGCTCGCCGTCACCGCCGTGCCGGCGCTGCTGATCCTGCAGTTCAGCCTGTCGGAAATGGATGTCGCGCGCATCGTGCCGCCGTGGCGCTGGGCCGACGGCGTGCTGCACCTGAAGATCGACTTCAACAGGTACCTGTTCCTGCTGACCGACACCCTCTACCTGTCGGCCTATGCGTCGTCGCTGCGCTATGCCGCCATGACGACCGCGTTCTGCCTGGCGATCGGCTTTCCCTTCGCCTACTGCATGGCGCGCGCGCATCCGCGCCGACAGCCCCTGCTGCTGATGGCCGTGATGCTGCCGTTCTGGACGTCCTTCCTGGTGCGCATCTATGCCTGGAAGGGCCTGCTGGCCGGCAACGGCGTGTTCAACAACCTGGCCCTGGCCGCCGGGCTGACCGATGCGCCGCTGCCGCTGCTGAACACGCCGTTCTCGCTGATGCTGGGCATGGTCTACAACTACCTGCCGTTCATGATCCTGCCGCTGTACGCCAACCTGCAGAAGCTCGATGCCCGCCTGCTCGACGCGGCCGCCGATCTCGGCGCGTCGCCATGGAAGACCTTCTGGCTGGTGACGGTGCCGCTGTCGCGCAACGGCATCGTGGCAGGATCGATGCTGGTGTTCATCCCGTCGGTGGGCGAGTACGTGATCCCGGAGCTGCTGGGCGGCCCGGAGACGCTGATGATCGGGCGCGTGCTGTGGGACGAGTTCTTCGGCAACAACGACTGGGCGATGGCGGCCGCCGTGGCGGCGCTGATGATCGCGGTGATCCTGGTGCCGATGGCGGTGTTCGACCGTCTCCGCCAACGCGACCTGCGCGGGGAGGCATGATGCGTACCCGCTGGCTGCCGCGCGCCTGGATGGGCCTCGTGTATGCGTTCCTCTACCTGCCGATCCTGTCGCTGGTGGTGTTCTCGTTCAACGAGTCGGTGCTGGTGACGGTGTGGAGCGGCTTTTCGACGAAGTGGTACCGCGCCGTGCTGGACGACGCGGAACTGGTCGCCGGTTTCATGCTGTCGCTGAAGATCGCGCTGCTGTGCGGTGTCTTGTCGACGGCGCTGGGCACCTGCGCCGGCGTCGCGCTGGCGCGCCATGCGCGCTTCCGCGGGCGCGTGTTGTTCGGCAGCCTGCTCAACCTGCCGCTGGTGATGCCGGAAGTGATCATCGGCCTGTCGATCATGCTGCTGGTGATCTCGGTGCAGAACTGGTTCGGCATCGGCGGGCGCGACATGGTGGCGATCCTTATCGGCCACGTGCAGCTGGGCACGGCGTATGCGACGGTGGTCGTGATGTCGCGCCTGCGCGAGCTGGACAAGTCGCTGGAAGAGGCGGCGCAGGACCTGGGAGCGCGGCCGGGCCAGGTGTTCTGGCTGGTGACGCTGCCGCAGATCGCGCCGGCGCTGCTGGCGGCCTTCCTGCTGACCTTCACGCTGTCGTTCGACGACGTGGTGATCTCGGCCTTCCTGGCGGGGCCGGGGGCGACCACGCTGCCGGTAGTGATCTTCGCGCGCGCGAAGTTCGGGCTGCATCCGACCGTCAATGCGGTCGCGGCGCTGACGATCCTCGCGGTGACCCTGGTCGTGGTGTGCTACGGCGTGGTCGAGGCGCGAAGGGCCCGGCGCGCCAAGGCGGACGTCATCTGAATCCGCGCCGCCGTGCTCCTTCCCCCTTGCGGGGGTAGGCCGGGATGGGGGCAGGGCGCTTGATCGCGGGCATGCGTGCGTAGAGGCGCACCACCCCCTCCCCAACCCTCCCCCTGGAAGGCGGAGGGAGTGTTCCAGCTCCGGCTTGCGTGCTTCCCCTGGAAGGGGGAGGGAGTGTTCGTTCTCCGAAGAGGTGCAGCCGCAGGTGCGTGCGGCGCCCGTTGTCGGTGATCACGAGGTCGAACCGCTCGATGGCCGGCTTGCCCCGGGTGGCGCGGGTCGCCGCAGATCGCGCCTTGCGATCGCGCCAACAAAAAAGCCGGCGACACGGCGCCGGCAAGAGACGAGGAGGAAGAGGCCGGCGCGCGCCGCGCCGGCGATACGGGGTCAGAAGAAGCTGTACGACACCTGCAGGCCGATGGTGCGCGGCACGTTGAAATGCTCGCGCACGCCGCCGAAGGCATCGCCGACCGCGCCGGTGCCGGACACCACCACGCGGCGGTTGGTCAGGTTCTCGACGTACAGGCTGGCGTCCCAGTTGTCCATCGACACGCCGATGTTGCCGTTGACCAGGGTGTAGGCGCCGAAGGTGTCGATCACGATGTCCTTCTGGCCCGGGATGCGGCCGACCGCGCCGACGTAGCGCGCATTGAGGCCGGCGCGCAGCGACATGCCGTTGTCGAACTGGGTCGTGAACTTCACGCCGGCGTTGTGCTTCCATTTCGGCGAGCCGGACAGCGTGGCGCCCTTCTGGAAGGTGACGGGACGGCCGTTGGGGTTGATGCGGCGGTAGACCACCAGGTCCTCGTCGTAGGCGCCCTCGGTGTAGGCGGTCGAGTACATCACCTGCCAGTTCGGGGTCACGCGGTAGCGGGCGTTGAACTCCCAGCCCTGGGTATGGGCGTCGGCGCCGTTGATGGTGCCGTTGAAGATCAGGCCCTTGTCGCTGTAGGACACACCGGTCTGGGTGTTCTTCCAGTTGATGCGGTAGATGTCGGTCTCGAGGTAGAGGTCGCGGCCGAAGAAATAGCCCTTCAGGCCGATCTCGACGTTGGTGGTCGTGTCCGGATCATAGGAGAAGATCGCCGGGTTGACCCGGTTGTCGCCGGTCTGCTTGAACGGGTTGGCGCCGCCGCGGCGGAAGCCCTGCGACACGGTGCCGTACACCAGGCGGTCTTCGCCGAGCTGATAGGCGGTGTTGAACTTGAAGTAGGTCTTGCGGCCGCTGGTGTCGGCATTGCGCGACGTGGTGTTGAGCGTGCCCGGGGGCGCGCCGTAGATCTCGGTGTCGCCCAGGTAGTCGGTCAGCGTCGATTCGGCCTTGTCGCTGTAGCGGAAGGTACGCAGGCCGGCGCTGACCTGCCACTTGTCGGTCACGCGGTAGGTCGCCTCGCCGAACAACGCCGTCTCGCGGTAGGTGCTGTCCATGTTCTCCTGGTACTCGCGGTCGCGCATGCCTCCCTGCAGGCCGACGTCGAGGCCGCGGTAGGCGTAGTAGCCGGGGATCATCTCCAGGATGCCGAGCCTGCGCTCCTGGCGGGTGTGGTACAGGCCGGCGATCCAGCTCCACGGGCCGGGCGTGCTCGACACCAGGCGGGTCTCGTGGGTCAGGCCCTTGTAGTTGCTGGTCACGTGCTGGTACGGCGCGAACTGGGGATACAGCGCGGCATAGGAGCCGTCGGAGCCGAACAGGCCACCGAGGAAGGCCGACAGGTCGGCTTCGGTCAGCTTCTTGTCGGTGTAATGGGATGTCGCGGAGTGCAGCTTGGCGATGCCCACGTCCCAGTCGAGGTCGATCGAGTTGAGGTTGAGCTTGCGGTCGGCGCGGTCCTGGTAGAAGCCGACCACGGTGTGGTCGTTCAGCACGTAGGGCGTGTCGGCGCGGCCGTCGACGGTGCCGGTGCCGGGATAGCTGCCGCCGTCGGCGATGTAGGCCGGCAGGCGCTGCGCCGACGGGCTGCCGGCGGCCTTCTGGTGCTGGCGGGTGTGGGCGAACACCAGTTCGGCATCCTTCGACAGTTTCCACAGTGCCGAGACGCGGCCGCCCTTGACGCGCTGGTCGTTGTCGTCGGCCGCAAGGCGGGCGGGAAGGGCATAGGCGCCGGTGCGCCACGGCGCATTGGTCAGGCGGTCGATGTAGCCCTGCTCGTCGAGCATGGAGAGCGAACCGCGCAGGGCGAAGCGTTCGCCGACGGGCACGTTGAAGACCACGTCCGGATCCCAGGACAGGCCGCCGGCGCCCTCGGTGAAGTAGGTGTTGAGGTTGACGTTCAGCTCGGTGCGGTTCAGCTGCGGGCGATTGGTGATGTAGCGGATGGTGCCGCCCAGCGACGAGGCGCCGTACAGCGTGCCCTGCGGGCCGAGCAGGGTCTCGACGCGGGCGATGTCCTTGATGCGGTAGTTGAGGTTGGGCAGCGGCGTGTCGTCGAGATAGTACGCAACCGAGGTGCGCACGAGATAATCGAACTCGGTCGAGCCGACGCCGGAGTTGGACAGGCCGCGCACCGTGACCGATTCGTTGTAGCGCGCGCCGTTGTTGGGCGTGTTGATGCTGGGGCTCTGGGCGATGAGCTTCTTGACGTCGGTGATGTTGGCTTCGCGCAGCATCGTTTCCGTCATGGCGCTGACGTTGTACGGTACCTTGTAGGCGGCCTGGGAGCGCTTGTTGGCGGTCACGACGACCTGCTCGACCTCCTTGGGCTGGTCCTTCCTGTCCTTCTTCGCGTCGGCCTTGCCGTCGGCGGCCTGCTGTTCGCCTTGGGCGGCCGGTGCAGCGGCGGGTGCCGGGGCATCGTCGGCCGCATGCGCGGCGAACGTCGCGGCCATGCCGCAGGTCAGCAGCGCGAGCGAAATCGCGGCGGCCATCGGGGTCCTGGAAAACTGCATCGCTATCTCCTTCGTTGTTCTGTCGGTATCTGTTGGCTGGGCGGTTGTCACGGGTGGTGTCGTCGTGATGGAACCAGTGTAGGACCAGGTTGCGCATTGTTGATATGACAGGATCCTCCGCGGCCATTCCCGGAAGTTATGCGGGCGCCGTCATCCCAGCGCCGACGGCGCGACATTTGCATGCCGCCGCAAGCTCACTTGCGCGCCGGATCATTCAATGCGGCTTTTTCGCCACCTAAGATGGCCACATCCGCTGCGCGCAGGAAAGCCGCCGCAATCCCCGCGCGCGGCCGGAAGCGGCGCTTCAAGGGCCGGCAGCTCCATGACCGGGCTGCGCCGGCAACGACTCTCCCACGAGGAAGGCAAGAGATGGCCCATCATGCATTCGCATTCCGCTCGAGCGGCGGCTTCATCGGCGCGCCGCCGCGCGACGAGGATGCAGGCCGTCCCTTCTGCGTCGCCGGCATCGCCTACGACGGCGCCGTGTCCAACCGCAGCGGCGCGCGCATGGGGCCGCAGGCGATCCGCGCCGCCTCGCGCATGCTGTGCGATGCCATCCACCCGCTGTTCGACGTCTCGCCGCTGGCGCGGCTGTGCGACGCCGGCGACCTGGCCCTGCCGCACACCAGCCTGCCGGCCATGCGCGAAGCGCTGCTGCCGGCGGCGCTCGACCTGATGAAGTCGCACCACATGGCATGGCTCGGCGGCGACCATTCGATCACGCTGCCGCTGTTGCGCGCGCTGCGCAGGGTGCGCGGACAGCCGCTGGCGATCGTGCATTTCGATGCGCATTGCGACACCTGGTCCGACCATTTCGGCGAACCGAGCGGGCACGGCACCTGGATGGCGGAAGCCCTGCGCGAAGGCCTGCTGCTGCCGGAAGCGACGATCCAGATCGGCATCCGCTCCGCCGCCGAACGGTCCGCGCGCGACTACGTCGCCGCCGCCGGCGGGCGCATCTACACTGCGCGCGAACTGCGCGGCCGCGAGCATGCCGAACAGCTGGCCGGCATGCTCGGCGACATCCGCGTGCGCATGGCGCGCGCAGGTCATCCGCCGGTCTACCTGACGCTGGACATCGACTGCCTCGACCCGGCGTTCGCGCCCGGCACCGGCACGCCGGAGCCGGGCGGACTGACGACGTCGCAGGTGCTGACCCTCCTCGAGGAACTGGCGGACCTGCCCTGGTGCGGCATGGATTGCGTGGAGGTGGCGCCGCCGTACGATCACGCGGAGCTGACGGCGAACGCGGCGGCGACGTTCGTGTGGACCTACTTGTGCGGACAGGCACGCAAGGCGGCGAAGGGCGGTCCATAACTTTTCGATATGCATCTTCTTCATCCTTTCATGACGCCGGGTCCGGCGTTGGTATTACACTGGTCTTCAATTCGCGCCGGCATCCCGTCCGGCCAAGATCACCTGCCAGGCGGCCTCCCGCAGCGGACGCCGCCTGCCTCATTCCGGAAGCGGCAGCATGGACATCCTCGACGGCGGCAATGACGAATTCGCGGGCGACATCGGCCTGGGCATCGACGCGGGCGGCACGCAGACGCGCTGGGCGCTGATCGATACCGGCGGCCAGCTGGTCGCCTCCGGTGAAGTGGCGGGCGTGTCGGCATTGCAGATCGACAGCGCCGACGGCCGCGCGCAATTGCAGGCGTCGTTCGACGCATTGGCGCGGCAGGTGTTGCGGCACGGCTGCCCGGCGCAGGTCTATGCCGGCCTGACCGGCTTTGCCGGCGACCGCGAGACGCTGCGCCGCCTGATCGCCGGGCCGCTGTGCCTGTCGGCGCGCGCGGTGACCCTGTCGACCGACATCGAGATCGCCTACCTCGACATCTTCCGGCCCGGCGAGGGTTACGTGGTCTACGCCGGCACCGGCTCCATCGGCGCCTACATCGACGCGCAGGGCAGACTGCATCGCGCCGGCGGCTACGGCGTGATGCTGGACGACGCCGGCGGCGGCTTCTGGATCGCCCGCGAAGCGCTGCGCCACATCTGGCGCAACGAAGACGAGACGCCGGGCGCCTGGCAATCGTCGCCGATGGCGCGCCGCATCTTCGACCTGATCGGCGGCGCCGACTGGAGCCATTCGCGCGCCTTCGTGTACGGCCGCGAACGCGGCGAGATCGGCAAGCTGGCGCTGGCCGTCGCCGCCACCGCCGACCGCGACTGGGCCGCGCGGGGCATCCTGGCATCCGCGGGCCGCGAGCTGGCGCGCCTGGCGCTGGTGCTGATCAGACGCTTCGGCCTGCGCGAAGTGGCGCTGACCGGCCGCGCCGCGCAGCTGCATCCGGTCATCGCGCAGGAATTCCGTGCCGCGCTGCCGCCGTCGGTGACGGTGCACGTCGGGCAGGCGCAGGGCCACATCGCCGCCGCGCGCCTCGCGGTCCGGGCGATCCGCGCGCCGGGGCTGAACGCATGACGGCCACGCTGCCATCCCCGCTGCGCCGCCTGTGCCTGCTGGCCGCGGCGGCATTGCTCGCCGGCTGCGCCACCGGCCCGAGGATCGACACCAGCTTCACCTCGAAGGGCCAGAGCAGCCGCGCCGAATACCTGATCATCCACTACACCACGGTCGACCTGCCGTCGTCGCTGAAGACGCTCACCGAGGGCCAGGTCAGCAGCCATTACCTGGTGGACCAGATCGACGGCGTGATCTTCCGCCTGGTGGACGAGGACCGCCGCGCCTACCATGCGGGCGCCAGCTACTGGAAGGGCCATACGTTCCTCAACAGCAGCTCGATCGGCATCGAACTGGTCAATTACGGCTACCGAGACACGCAAGAGGGGCGGGTCTGGTATCCGTACACCGACAAGCAGATCGACAGCCTGCTGCTGCTGGTGAAGGACATCGTGAAGCGCCACGGCATCCGTCCCGACCGCATCCTCGGACACAGCGACATCGCGCCCCAGCGCAAGAGCGATCCTGGGCCGCTGTTCCCGTGGAAACGCCTTGCCGACGCCGGCCTGATCCCCTGGCCCGACGCGGCCGCGGTGGCGCAGCGCCAGGCGGAGTTCGCGCAACGGTTGCCGGAGGCGGCATGGTTCCAGGCGCGGCTGGCGCAGTTCGGCTACCAGGTGCCGCTGCACGGTCTGCTGGACCAGGAGACGCGCAACGTGGTGCGTGCGTTCCAGATGCGCCACCGGCCGGCCCGCTTCGACGGCGAACCGGATGCCGAGACCGCGGCGCTGCTCGACGTGCTGACGCAGCCCGCCGCCGCACCGGTCGCGGCCGGGGCGAGCGGGCCGGCGGAGGCGCACGGGCACGGCACGCACTGAAACAGGGCAGGGCACATGGCCGTTCCGGCACGCCTTGTTGTCGCGCGCGCAACGCCGCGCGCGCGAATCGTCCACCATGGCCGCGGCAGGCTTGCTCCGCAATTTCGCACTGGCATACGATAGCCGGATTGTCATCACAGCAGCAGGGAACGAGGAATGCGCCTTCGGCACATCGAAGTCTTCAACGCCGTCATGCAGGTCGGCACCATCAGCGGCGCCGCCCAGGTGCTGCACATTTCGCAGCCGGCGGTGACCAAGGTCCTGCAGCATGCGGAGCTGCAGCTGGGCATGCCGCTGTTCGACCGCGTGCGCGGCAAGCTGCATCCGCGTCCCGAGGCGCTGCGCCTGTACGCCGAGACCGACAAGCTCAACCGCGACCTGCAGGGCATCCGCCGGCTGGCCGACAGCCTGAAGCGGCGCGCGACCGAGACGGTGCGCGTGGTGTCGACGCCCGCGCTGGCGCTGTCGGTGCTGCCGAAGGCAATGATGGAGTGGCGCCGCAAGTTTCCGCAGGTGCGCGTCGAGCTGTCGACCCACCATACCGCCGAGATCGTCAATGCGCTGCTGCTGGGCGAGGCCGAGATGGGCCTGGCGCTGCACGATCCGCGCCATCCGAGCATCGTGGCCGAGCCGGTCGCCGCCGGGGCGATGTCGGTGATCGCGCCGGCCGGCACCTGGCCGGAGGCGGAACTGAAGACGCCGGTGGAGGCGCGCGCGCTGACCGGTCCCCTGATCGGCCTGGCCGAGAGCGATCCGCTCGGCGCGCTGCTGGCGGCGGCCTTCGAGGCGTCGGATGCGGAACCGGAATTCCAGACCGTGGTCCAGACCTATCAGATCGCGCGCTCGCTGGTGGAGGCCGGCGCGGGCATGGCGCTGGTCGATCCGTTCACCGCGGCCGGCGGGGGCGTGCAGCGGCGGCCGTTCGCGCCGGAGATCCCGATCCAGATGTTCATTCTCAATGCCGGGCGCTCGCCGCTGTCGCACGTCGGCCGCGAGCTGACCCAGGCCATCGGCAAGGCCGCGCGCCAGTGTCTCGCGGCATGACGGGCCGCTTCCAGGAAACCGCATGAACCTCACCATCCGCTGCGAGGAGATCGCCACCCATCCCGACTACCGCCGGCTGCACGACATCCCCGGCATCGCGGTCGACCTGCGTTATGCGAGCGCGGACAATTTCGTCGGGCGCGACCTGTATTCGCCGCTCGACTGCGCCTACCTGCACCGGGAAGCGGCGGAGGGTCTGGCGGCCGCAGCGGCATGGCTGGAAAAGGAGGGCACCGGGGCGCGCATCCTGGTGCTGGACGCGATGCGGCCGCAGCGTGTGCAGCAGCAGCTGTGGGATGCGCTGGCGGGCACCGACCTGCGCAGTTACCTGGCCCATCCGGAACGCGGTTCGATCCATTCCTTCGGCATGGCGGCGGACGTGACCCTGACCGATTCGCAGGGACGCGAGTTCGACATGGGGACGCCCTTCGACGACATGACCGAGCGCTCGCATCCGGTGCTGGAGGAGATCCACATGGTGCGCGGGATCCTGTCCCAGGCGCAGGTGGAGAACCGGCGGCTGCTGCGCAATGCGATGCTGCGCGGCGGCTTCCAGGGGATCAACAGCGAGTGGTGGCATTTCGATTGCGGGGACCGCGATCGGGTGCGCGCGGCGTTCCGGCGAATCCTGTAAGTCCGCTGCTGCGGCGTCTTTCTCTCGACGCCGGCGAGCGCGGGCGTCGCTTCCTTCATTTCTCCGGTGGGCAGGCAGCGGTCATGCCGGCGCTTGTGCTTGCGCTTGTGTTCGGTTCGGTGTTTCTTTCTCTGCAGGCGGCAGCCATGCCGGCGCTTGCGCTGGTGTTCGGTTCGGTATTTCTCTCTCTGCAGGCAGCGGCCATGCAGGCGCTTGCGCCGCCACACTGTTCCGCTGCCCCTCCGGGGTCGCCCTGCGGGCGCCCGGCGGAGCGGTTGCCGAAACGGGGTCCAAAACAACTCGGCCCTAAAGGGCCTCAGACAAGTTTTGGCCCTGATCCGTTTCGGCAACCACTCCGCCGGCAGCTCCAAAGCGTGGCGGCGCAAGCGCCCGCATGACCGCTTCGTGACTTGGCAGGCGTGTCTGCATGTGAGCCTCCCCGATATCCCCTCCCCCTTGGGGGGGAGGGGCAGGGTGGGGGTAGTGCGCTTGAATTGCTGCATGCACGTGATCGAGCGCCCCCTATCCCGGCCTTCCGCCTGCGAGAGAGAAGGAGCGACGGCGCGTGCGGTCACGGTATGTGCGCGTCAGGGTAAGGCGTGGGGGGCGGGGTCGGTACGGAGCGGCGAGCCGGATACACGCCACGAATGTGGCGGTATGCCGGGCCGCGTAGTGCCGACCCCGCCCCCCGCGCCCGCTGGCTCGGCATGCGCGTACCAAGGACAAGACTGCTGGCTCGGCATGCGCGTACCAAGGACAAGACTGCTGGCTCGGCATGCGCGTACCAAGGACAAGACTGCTGGCTCGACATGCGCGTACCAAGGACGAGACTGCTGGCTCGACATGCGCGTACCAAGGACAAGACTGCTGGCTCGACATGCGCGTACCAAGGACGAGACTGCTGGCTCGACATGCACGTACCAAGGACAACTCCGCTGGCTCGTCATGCGCATACGGCGAACATCTCCGCCTCAGCGCGCAGCTTCCAGCCGCTCATTGCGAGCCTGCGCCGCCTCGCTCTCGCTGCCCAGGCGCGCCACCCAGTCGATCAGCGCATCCGCCACCGGGCGGCCGACGCGCGATACGGCCTGCTCATGGTTGATGAAGGCCACCACCACGTGCATGCGGTTGCGGCTGTCGGGCACATAGCCGCCGACGGCGACCACGTTGCGCAGCGTGCCGGTCTTGATGCGGGCGCGTGCCGCCGCCGGACTGTCCTTCAGGCGCCGGCGCATGGTGCCGTCCAGGCCCGCCAGCGGCAGGCTGGAGAGGAATTCCGGCGCGAAATTGCTGCGCGCGGCCGCCTTCAGCAGCAAGGCCAGCTGGCGCGGCTTCAGGCGCTCCAGGCGTGACAGCCCCGAGCCGTTCTCGATAACCATGCCGTCGTCGTCGATGCCGTGCAGGCGGAACCAGTCGCGCACCTGGGTCTCGGCGCGGGCCAGCGTCGGTGCCGGCGCCGACGGTACGGAGGGCGCCTGCGCGGGCGCGGCGGCGGACGCCGCGATGCCGCCGCCCGGTACCGCCGCCGGCGTCGCCGGGCTGCCGGCCGGCGGCAATGCGGCCGGCAGCGGCAGCGTGCCCAGGCCGAGGTAGGTCAGGCGCGCCAGCGTGTTGTCCGACGGCTTGTTGATGTCGCGGATGATGTCGGCGTACGGGCGCGACACATGCTCGGCCAGCAACCGCGTGCCCTCCAGCGGCACCGGCTCCAGCGCCTCGCGCGTGGTGCCGCCGATGGTGCCGCCGAGCTCGCGCCACAGGCGGCGGATCAGGCGGTCCGCATACTCGGTGCGGTCCAGCAGGTTCAGGCTGGTGCCGGCGGTGCAGTTGCGCGGGAAGGTGCCGTGCAGGACGATGCGCAGCCTGCCGTTCCCCTTGCGCACCACCTCGGGCGGCTTCCAGCCGTCTTCCCAGTCGTTGCAGAGGCCGTCGACCAGCGTCATGTCGGTGGCGATCTCGACCCGCTCCAGCTGCGGCGTCATGCGCAGCTTGATCGCATTGGAGGTCGACTCCAGATCGAAGCGCAGCAGGTTGAAGTTGAGCAGCAGCGCGTCGGGAATGACGTTGTAGCGGAACTCCGGCGTCTCGTCGAAAGGCGGCACGCCGACGTCGAAGCGGATCGGATGGAACATCGTGCGGTCGATCACGATGTCGCCGCGGATGCGGCGGATCTCGCGGTCGCGCAGCATGCGCAGCATCGACTGCATGGTTTCCCAGGTCAGCTCCGGGTCGGCGCCCGCGCGCACGATCAGGTCGCCCCACAGGGTGCCGTCGACCACCTCGCCGCGCGCGCGCAGTTCGGTGCGGCCGCGGTGCACCGGGCCGAGCCGCTCCAGGCCGACGATGGTCGTCACCAGCTTCATGGTCGAGGCCGGCTGCATCACGGCGTCCGGCCGGTGCGATACCAGCTCGCGATCGTCCTCCAGGCGGATGACCAGCGCGCCGACCGCGTCTTCCGGCAGGCCGGCGGCGGCCAGGGCGGCGCCGACCGGCGCCGGCAGCTCGGCGCGGGCCAGGCCCGGAACGGCACAGGCGGCCAACAGGGCCGGCAGCAGCAGGCGGGCCAGGCGCGGCCGGACGGCGGCAGGGGAGAGGCGAACGGCAGTGCGGCGGAGAGGCATGGGCGTGCGGGCAAGGGGAATCGAAGCCCACAGTGTAAGGCCGCGGCGCCGCGCCGCCAACGCATGGCGCCCGCCCGCGCCATCACGGCGTGTGCGTATCGCATGCAAAAAGGTTATGCGCCGCAAAACAGTTTTCATCGGTCGCGCTACGGTACCCGGTGATCGCGCGCGCGGACCGGTGCGACAATGCGGAATGCCGCCCGCGCCGGCCCGGCCGCCGGCCGTGCTCCGCGCGGGCCGTCACGACGGTGCCGGAACGGCACCCCGCAAGAACACGACGAGCGAGACACACCAGCCATGAGCGAACCGATTTCCCCGCACCTGCGCGCACTCTCCGCCAGCCTGGCGCTGGGCCTGGCGGCAGCCCTGGTCCAGCCGGCATCCGCGACGCCCGGCGGCGCCCCAGCGCGCGACGGCGGCAAGACGATCCGCGCCATGGTCACCACGCCCGAGACCGAGCTCGACCCGGCGGTCGCCTCCGACATCACCACGCTGAGCCTGAACGAGAACATCTTCGAGGCGATGCTGTACTACGATTTCCTGGCGCGTCCGGTGAAGCTGCTGCCGAACACCCTGACCGCGATGCCGCAAGCCGATGCCGCCGGCACCACCTGGACCATGCGCCTGCGCCCGGGCATCCATTTCACGCCCGACCCGGCCTTCAAGGGAAAGACGCGCGAACTGACCGCCCAGGATTACGTCTACAGCATCAAGCGCCTGTACGACCCGGCGCTGAAGTCGCCGTGGCTGTTCCTGTTCGAGGGCCAGATCGCCGGCGACGCGGCGCTCAAGACCGCCGTCAGGAACGGCAAGTTCGACTACGACCTGCCGGTCGACGGCCTGCAGGCGGTCGACCGCTACACGCTGCGCATCCGCCTCAACGCGCCGGACCCGAATTTCCTGTTCAAGCTGGCCGTGCCCGCGACCGGCGCGGTGGCGCGCGAGGTGATCGAGGCCTATCCCGATCCCGGCAGCCATCCGGTCGGCACCGGCCCGTTCCGCGTCGGCAGCTGGCAGCGCAGCAACAGGATCGTCCTGGAGCGCAACCCGGATTACCGCGTGCGGATCTTCGAGGGCACGCCGTCCGGCGATCCTGCAGCGCAGGCGATCCACGCGGACCTGAAGGGCAAGCGCATCCCGCGCGTCGACCGCGTCGAGGTGCGCCTGATGGAAGAGCCGCAGTCGCGCATGCTCGGCTTCCTTTCCGGCGAATTCGATTACCTCGAGCAGGTGCCGCCGGCGCTGGCCGACATGGTGCTGCAGGACGGCCGCCTCAAGCCGGAGATCGAGAAGCAGGGCGTGCGCATGACGAAGTTCACGCCGCTGCAGGTCTACTACATGTGGATGAACATGGAAGACCCGGTCATCGGCGGCTACACGCCCGAACGCATCGCGCTGCGCCGCGCGATCGCCATGAGCTACAACCGCGAGGAAGACATCACCCTCAACGAGCGCGGCCTGGCCATCGCCGCGCCGTCGCCGGTGCCGCCCAACGTGCTCGGCCACGACCCGGCCTACCGCAACCCGGTGCCCTACGACCCGAAGGCGGCCAACGCGCTGCTCGACAAGTTCGGCTACGGCAAGCGCGACAAGGACGGCTACCGGCTGGACCCCGACGGCAAGCCGCTGTCGCTGCTGATGCATTCGGCCGCCTCCACCGTCGGACGCACGCGCGACGAGGTCTGGAAGAGGAGCCTGGATGCGATCGGCATCCGCATCGCTTTCAAGAGCGACAAGAAGGGCGAGATCATCAAGGCCTCGCGCCTGGGCAAGGTGCAGATGTACGATACTAACTGGATCGCCGACTTTCCCGATGGCGACAATTTCTTCCACCTGCTGTATGCACCCAACATCGGCCGCGCCAACTACGCCCGCTTCAACCTGCCGGAATACAACGCGATCTTCGAGAAGTCGCGCACCATGCCCGATTCGCCGGAGCGCACCCGCATGTACGGCCAGCTGTCGCGACTGATCAATCTGTACACGCCGTGGGTGCCGCGCATCTTCCCGATCTCGGTCGACGTGCATCACGCATGGCTGAAGAACTACCTGCATCACCCGGTGGAGTTCACCTCCTGGCGCTACATCGACATCGACACCGCGGCGCGCGCCGCCAAGGACGCCTCGGGGCGGTAGCCGCCGCCCGCCTGTTGCTGAGGCGGGACAATCCTACAATTCGATACAAGCCCGCCCCTGCGCGGGCGTCCGGCACAGGCCCGCCGCAAGTCCGCGGCGGGTTGCGCCCAGCAGTCGATGTTGCTATCGTGGGCGCGAGGCAACGGCGGCATCCGCCGCCGGTCGCCGCTTTGCCCAGACCAATCGACCATGAACCTCCCTGCATTGAGAAACATTCTCTGTGTCGAGGACGACCCGGACATCCAGATGATCGCCCGGCTCGCGCTCGAGGCAGTGGGCGGCTTCGTGGTGCGCGCCTGCGGTTCCGGCCGCGAGGCGCTGACGATGGTCGACGGCGAGTTCCTGCCGGACCTGCTGCTGCTCGACGTGATGATGCCGGAGATGGACGGACCGGCAACACTGGCCCACCTGCGCTGCGATCCGCGCATGGAACGCATCCCGGTGATTTTCATGACCGCCAAGGTGCAGGCCGGCGAGATGGCGCTGTACCGCGCGCTCGGCGCCATCGGCGTGATTGCCAAGCCGTTCGACCCGATGCAGCTTCCGGCCGACGTCCGGCGCATGTGGGAGGCCAGGCAGGCCGCATGACCGCGATGGACGACGACCGCGACCCGCCGGAGATCATGGCGCTTCTTTCGGCGCTCAACGCCGGCTTCGCGACGCGCCTGCCGGCCAGGATGAGCGATCTCGAGGCGGCGCTGCAATCCTGCCTGGACAACCCGGCCGACACCGGGCGCTGGATCGTCCTACGGCGGCAGCTGCATTCGCTGGCGGGCTCCGCCGGCAGCTTCGGTTTCGCCGAGATCAGCCGGCGCGCACGCGTGCTGGAACAGGAGGTCGATGCCATCTTGGCCGCGGGAACCGCGTCCGCGCCGCATGCCGACGTCGCGCAGGCGCTGCGCGCGTTCATGCGCTGGGCGGTCGACGAGGGGCGCGGTGCCGCCGCCTGACGCTCCGGACCGGCGACACGGGCGCCCCGGGACCTTGCAACCATGATCGAGCACGGAGACAGCACATGATTCGACGCCTGCGAACCGCCGCACGGCGCCTCGCCGCGCTGGCATCGGCCGCGGCGGCACTGGCCCTGGCCGCCCCCGCCGCGGCACAGGAGAAGGACCCGGTGGTGGTGGGCCTGGACGCCGAGTTCGGCCTCGAGGAAAGCTTCTCGGCGCAGGCGATCGAGCTCGGCCTGCGCGCCGCCATCCACGAGATCAATGCCGCCGGCGGCGTGCTCAAGGGCCGGCCGCTGCAACTGTTGATCAAGGAGCACCGCTCGATGCCGGCGCGCGGCATCCGCAACATCAACGAGTTCGCCGCCACGCCGAACGTGGTGGCCGTGTTCGGCGGCCGCTTCTCGCCGGTCATCATCGAGGAGCTGCCGGCGCTGAAGGCCGCGAAGATGCCGTTCATGGCGGTCTGGTCCTCGGCCGACATGATCATCGACAACGGCATGCAGCCGAATTACATCTTCCGCGTCTCGCTGCGCGACAGCCTGGCGATGCCGCACATGCTGCGCCATGCCAGGCGGCGCGGCCACACGAGGGTGGGGCTGCTGCTGACCAATACGTCCTGGGGGCGCAGCAACCTGGCGGCGGCCGAAAAGCACATCGCCGCGACCAGCGGGCAGAAAATCGTCGACATCACCTGGTACAACTGGCGCGACACGACGCTGGTCGCGCAGTACCGCAAGCTGGTCGAAGCCGGCGCGCAGACGGTCCTGCTGGTGGCCAACGACGACGAGGCCGCCATCCTGGTCAAGGAAGTCGCCGGCCTGCCGAAACAGCTGCACGTGCCCATCGTCAGCCACTGGGGCGTGACCGGCGGCGAGTTCTTCAAGAACGCCGGCCCGGCACTGCACGAGCTCGATTTCACCGTCATCCAGACGTTCAGTTTCTTCCGCGCCGACCGCGCGATGACGGCGCGCTTCCTCAGGACGGCCGCGCAGATCTCCGACGTGCGCCGCATCGAGGATATCCGCGCCCCGGTGGGCGTGGCGCACGCCTACGATGCGATGCACCTGCTGGCGCGCGCCATCGACCGCGCCGGCAGCACCGACCGCAGCGCCATCCGCGACGCGCTCGAGAAGCTGCCGCCTTACCGCGGCCTGGTCCGCCATTACAACCCGCCGTTCTCGGCCGAGCGACATGAAGCGCTCGGACCCGAGGAGCTGTTGATGGTCCGCTACGACCGCAACGGCGTGCTGGTGCCGGTGGAGGACTGACGATGCGGCGGCGTCCCCCGGTCAGCCTTGCCCAGCGTTTCGCCCTCGTCGCCGCGGCGCTGGCCGGCATCGCGCTGCTGGTGGTGTCCGGCACGGCGCTGTGGGTGATCGCCGACCAGCACGATGCCTCGCTCAAGCGCCTGCTGCGCAAGGATGCGGAGCTGCAGGCGGCGCTGGTGTCGACCAGCCTGCACGGCGTGGCCAGCCGCATGTCCGAGATCGCCAACAGCAGCATGATCGCCAATGCGCTGATCGACAGCGCCGGCAAGGAAGGCTACCTGGTGCCGTTCCTGAACGGCATCCAGCGCATCCAGGGCATTCCGGTCAGCATCCTGTTCACCGATTTCTCGGGCGAGGAGATCGCCCGCAACGGCATCCCGTCCTTCGGCCGCCAGGAGCGCGCCTGGCTGGCCGAGAAGCTGCGCGAGGCGAAAGCCGATTCGATCGTGATCCAGGGGCCGGAAGGCGAAGAGCTGCTCGCCGTGGAATTCATCGTCTACTCGCGTTCCGATGCGCCGGAAGGCGCGCTGATGTACAAGATCCGCCTGGACGACATCCCGCGCCAGTCCTCGGTCCGCCTGGTGCGCGGCGACGAGGCCCTGCGCATCGTCGAGGCGGGCAACGACATCGCGCTGCGCATCGATGCCCCGAAGATCTACCAGCACCTGAGCTTTGTCGTGGCGGCACAGGCCGGCGACCGTCCCTTCCACGAGGATGCGCGCCCGCTGGGCCTGATCTTCGCCATGGCGCTGGCGATCGCCGGCATCGTCGTCGTCGCCGGCCGCCATTTCGGCCGCCGGATGACGCGCGAGCTGCGCGAGCTGGAAGGCTTCGCCCGCGATGTCGCCGAGAAGGGATTCGGCACCCGCCGCGCGCAGAGCGCCGAGAGCGTCGAGGTGGCGAGCCTGTCGGCGTCGATCAACCGGATGCTCGACCGCCTGAACCAGCAGCACGACCGCTTCCAGCACGAGAGCGAGGAACGCTACCGGCTGCTGGTGGAAGGCACCAGCGCGATCTCCTTCGAGATGTCGCTGCCGGATTTCCGCTTCGAGTTCGTCTCGCCCCAGGCAGAGCGCGTGTTCGGCATGGCGCTGGAGGTGTGGCTGCTCGAAGGATTCGCCGACGCCTACGTGCTGGAGGACGACCGGCCGGCGCTGGAGCGCTTCCGCCGCAGCGCGGTCGCCGGCGCGCGCAACTACCGCTGCGAATACCGCCTGCGCAACGCGCTGGGCGAGCCGGTGTGGGTGGAGGAGATCGGCTCGGTCCTGACCGACGAGACCGGCCGGCCGCAGGCCCTGCGCGGCATCCTGCTCGACATCTCGGAACGCAAGGAGGCCGAGCAGCGCGTGCTGCGCGAGTACGAGAAGGTCAACCGCATGAAGAACGAGTTCATCTCGACCGTCAGCCACGAGCTGCGCACGCCGCTGACCTCGATCCGCGGCTCGCTCGGGCTGGTGCTGGGCGGGGTGCTGGGCGCGCTGCCGGACCCCATCCGCCGCATGATCGACGTGGCCAACCAGAACTGCGAGCGGCTGGTGCGCCTGATCAACGACATCCTCGACGTCGAGAAGATCGAGGCCGGCAAGATGGAATTCCAGTTCTCCCTGTGCGAGCTGCGCCCGCTGCTGGAGCGGGCGGTGGAAACCAACCAGAGCTACGGCGCGCAGTACGGCGTGCGCTTCCGCCTGGCCGATTCGGCGCCGGACGTGCTGGTCAATGTCGACCGCGACCGCTTCATGCAGGTGATGGCCAACCTGCTGTCGAATGCCGCGAAATATTCGCCGAAGGCCACCGAGGTCAACGTCAGCGCCGCGATCTCGGTCAACCTGGTGCGCGTGATGGTGGTGGACCAGGGCAGCGGCGTGCCGGTCGAATTCCACGACAAGATCTTCCAGAAATTCTCCCAGGCCGACTCGTCCGATTCGCGCCACAAGGGAGGCACCGGCCTGGGCCTGTCGATCTGCCAGGCGATCGTCGAGCGCATGGGCGGGCGCATCGGTTTCCGCTCGGAAGAGGGCAGGGGCTCGACCTTCTATTTCGACCTGCCGGTGCAGCAGGGGGTGGAGATGCGCGACCAGGAGGCGGATACGTCGACCCGCAACTAGCCGCGTCGACCCGCAACCAGCAAGCCGCCGCCGTTCTCCTTCCCCCTCGAAGGGGGAAAGCCGGGATGAGGGAGTGCGCACGATCGAACGCTGGCGCAATTTCGGACTCACCCACCCTCACCCCAACCCTCCCCCTGGCAGGGGGAGGGAGCCCGCAGGCAGGCGATCAAGCCGGCTTGCCGTGCCGATGCGCCGTCCCGGTGTCCCGCACCGCCGCCAGGAAACACAGCAGCGACACCATCGAGAACGCCAGCAGCGCCGCCAGGGCCGCGGCGAGGGTCGGCAGCGATTGCAGCAGCAGCGCCATCGCCAGCGGCCCCGCGGCCTTGGCGAGCAGGGTCGGCCCGGCCATCGCGCCCGAGATGGCGCCATAGTTGTCGCGGCCGAACAGCGCGTGCGGGATGGTGCCCCTGACGATGGTCAGGATGCCGTTCGACAGGCCGTACAGCACGCAGAACAGCGCCACCGCCCACAGCCGCATGCCGAGGAACACCAGGCACAGCAGCGCCGCCGGCAGCATCGAGAACACCAGCTTGCCGACCGCCTGCGGCCGCGTGCGGTGCGCGAAGGCCAGCTCGCCGATGCGGCCCGCCACCTGCAGCGGGCCGATCAGCGCCGCCAGCAGCGCGACGGTGCCCGGCGCATGGCCGAGGCGGCCGAGCACCGGGATCAGGTGCACCGACAGCGCGGAAAACACGAAGGCATTGGTGGCGAAGGCCAGCGCCAGCATCCAGAACGCCGGATGGCGCAGGGCTTCGTGCAGCGTCAGGCCGGGCGCTGCGGCGGCCGGCGGTCGCCGGGCATGCCGGCGCACCGTCAGCAGCAGGTGCGCCGGCAGGCACAGCGCCAGGTGCATCGCCGCGTAGACCATCAGCGTGTGCCGCCAGCCCAGCATCGCATCGAGCTTGATCGTCAGCGGCCAGAACACGGTGCTGGCCAGGCCGCCGAACAGCGTCAGCGTGGAAATGCCCTGGCGCGCGCCGTCCTCGAATTCGCGGTTGATGGTGGCGAAGGCCGCCTCGTACAGCGTGGCCGCCATCGCGATGCCCAGCACCGTCCATGCGAGGAAATACACCGCCACCGAGTGCGCCGTGGCCAGCGCCAGCAGGCCCAGCCCCGCCAGCAGCGAGCCGGTGCCCATCACCGGCCGGCCGCCGATGCGGTCGAGCAGCATGCCGGCCGGCGTCGAGGCCAGCCCCGCCACCAGCAGGCTCCACGAGAAGGCACCGAACACGATTTCGCCGCGCCAGCCCAGCTCGCGCTGGATGCCGGGCGCCAGCACGCTGAAGGCGTAGTACAGGCTGCCCCAGGAAATCACCTGGGTCAGGGCGAGCAGGGCAATGATGCGGCGGCGCGGCGTCTTGTCGGTCATCGTGGTTCACATCGGTTGTCAGGCGCAGCAGGCGGCGGGTTCGGCGCCGGCGCGCGTCGCGGAGACAGGCGCGGAGCAACCGCAGCCCTGTTCGCCGTCACTCTTCGCCTGCCAGTCCCGCGCGCAGCAGGCATCGCTGTCCGCGGGCGCGGGGCCGCCGCAGCAGCCGTGCGCGGCCGCCAGCGCGGGCACAGCCGGCGCGGACGCAGCAGGCATGGACACGGCGGGCTCGGACATGTCAGAAGCTGCGGCCGAACCGCAGCAGGATGCCGGAGCAGCGGCGGGTTCCTGCCGTGCCGGCGCGCCGCACGTGGAGGCGCCCGCCGTGGTGCCGCAGGCGGCAGCGGTCGCCGCCGCGGCGCGCGGTGCCGCCGCGATGCCGCAACAGGCGTCGCCGCCGTCGCCGGTCAGCGGGCGGGTGCTGCACACGCCGGTTTCCGGCAGCTCCAGCTGGACGTCGTCCGCCGCGGCCAGGTCTCCGGCCAGCGCCGCGACGACCGAGCGCACCTGCTCGTAGCCGGTCGCCATCAGGAAATTCGGCGCGCGCCCGTAGCTTTTCGCTCCCACCGCATAGTAGCCCGATTCCGGATGCGCCAGCTCGCGGTGGCCGTGCGGCCGCACGGTGCCGCAGCTGTGCAGGTTGGGATCGATCAGCGGCGCCAGCGCATCGGTGCTCTCCAGCCACGGGTCGAGCCGTACGCGCAGCTCGCGCGTCATGCCCAGGTCCGGGCGCGCGCCGGTGGCGGCGACGATCTCGTCGATGCCTTCGATCATGGGAGCCTCGCCCGCCACCGGTTCGCCGTAGAGACGGATCCGGCCCTCGTGCGCGCGCAGCGCATGGATGCGGAAATCGCGGTGCACCTCGAGGCGGCCCGACTGCTGCAGTTCGCGGATGCGGGTGCCGAGCAGTCCGCGCGCCGGCAGCTGGTCGGCATCGCCGCCGCCGAACACCTTCGCCAGGCTGGCGCCGCGCACAGCCCACACGACCGTGGTGCCGGGATCTTGCCGCGCCAGCTCCGCCAGCGCGATCAGGTTGCCGGCGGCGGAATGCCCGGCGCCGACCACCAGCACGCGCCGGCCGGCATAGCGGGCGCGTTCCGTGCCGAGGATGTCGGGCATGCCGTAAGCGATGCGATCCGCGAAGTCGCGCTCGCCGAGCGCGGGCAGGCCGTTGGCGCCGAGCGGGTTCGGCTGCGACCAGGTGCCGGTGGCATCGATGACGGCGCGCACGGCGAATTCCTTCTCGCCCTCTGGCGTGTCGACGCGGATCGCGAACGGCGCCGCCTCGCGGCCGGCGGTCTTCACCTTGTCGATGCCCTGGCGCGAGATGCGCGTGACGCGGTGGCGCAGGCGGAGCGCGCCAGCGATGGACGGCAGCGCGGCCAGCGGCGCCAGGTAATCGTCGATGATCTCGCCGGCGGTCGGCAGGACGTCGGGCGCTGGCGCGGTCCAGCCTGCCGCTTCCAGCAGCGTGCGCGCGGCGCGGTCGGTGTTGTACCGCCACGGCGAGAACAGGCGGACGTGGCGATAGGTTCCGAGGTTGGCGCCGACGGTGTCGCCGGCTTCCAGCACCAGCGGCGTGAAGCCGCGCAGCACCAGGTGGGCCGCCGCAGCCAGGCCGACCGGGCCGGCGCCGAGCACCGCGACCGGCAGGCCGGCGTCGCCGGAAGTCTCAAAAACCGTTGCGGAAGCGGGGAGGGGAGTGTGCATCGTATTCTCCTTCGTCGTTCGTGAAATTACGAATAATTGGGCAAAAAAAGGGACCGAAAAAACTGCCGGCTGGCATGTCCGGCTCCGTATCACAGCGCGGCGATCAGTTGCTTGAGCCGGGCGATGCGTTCCGGATTGACGCAGTAGCACACCCGCTTGTCATCGCTGGACCCGAGCACCAGGCCGGCTTCCTTGAGGATGCTGACATGCTGCGACGTCGTCGACGGGGCCAGCTGCACCACGTCCGACAGGTTGCCGAAGAAGCAGGCGCCATAGTCCGCCAGGTGAAGCAGCAACTTGACGCGCGCCGGATGGGCGAGTGCCTTGCACAGGAGAGCGACCTCGTCGGCATCGACCGGAGGCGATTCCGTGGCATTGGCGGGAGGACAGCAGGACATGGCGTTACCTGTTCGTTAATCGACGAACGAAGAATAGTCTTCAAAAAAATCGCTGTCAAGGACTTTCTTCGATATTTCGAAAAATGTAGAATTATCGGACTTTCAAGGAGCCAACCCATGTCAAGCATGCAACCCCGCGACGCTGTCATGCTGCTGGCCGCGCTTGCACAAGAGTCGCGCCTGGCGGTTTTCCGCCTGCTGGTGCAGACCGGCCCCCAAGGCCTGGCGGCCAGCCGCATCGCCGAAGAGATCGGCATTCCGGCATCGTCGCTGTCCTTCCATCTCAAGGAACTGTCGCATGCAGGCCTGGTGGCGGCACGCCAGGAAGGGCGCTTCGTCTACTACGCCGCCAGTTTCGAGCGGATGAACGACCTGATGGCCTTCCTGACAGACAACTGCTGCGGCGGCAATCCCTGTACGCCGGTATCCGCCTGCGCGGCCGACTGCGCGCCGGGCGCCGCGCAGTCCGGGCCAATGGGCGACTGAGCCGCCGCGCCTGCAGTGCGCCGATCCGATCCACCGATTCCGCAACCCGTCTCCACCAAGACCATGAACGTACTCTTCCTCTGCACCGGCAACTCCTGCCGCTCCATCCTTGGCGAAGCCACTTTCAACCACCTGGCCCCGGCCGGCTGGCGCGCGATGAGCGCGGGCAGCAAGCCGACCGGCCAGGTCCATCCGCGCTCGCTCAAGTTGCTGGCGCGCGAGGGCATCGCCGCCGAGGGCTGCCACAGCAAGTCCTGGGACAACCTGCCGGCGGTGCCGGACATCGTGATCACCGTCTGCGCCAGCGCGGCCGGCGAGACCTGCCCGGCCTATCTCGGCCCGGTGCTGCGCACGCACTGGGGCGTCGACGACCCGGCGCATGCCACCGGCACCGATGCCGAGATCGACGCCGCCTTCGACCAGGCCTACCGCATCCTGCGCGCGCGCATCGAAGCCTTTCTGGCGCTGCCGCTGGACACGCTCAAGCAGGACAAGGCCGCGCTCAAGGCCGAGATGGACAGGATCGCCGCGATCGGCGCGGAGGCGGCATGACGCCCGCGCGCCGCTACGTGGCCGAGGCGCTCGGCACGGCCTTCCTGCTGGCGGTGGTGGTCGGCTCGGGCATCATGGGCGAGCGGCTGGCCGGCGGCAACACCGCGATCGCGCTGCTGGCCAATACGCTGTCGACCGGCGCCGGCCTGGCGGCGCTGATCCTCACGTTCGGCACGGCATCGGGTGCGCATTTCAACCCGGCGGTCACGCTGTCCGAAGCGTGGCAGCGCAACCTGCCGCTGCGCGATGTGCTGCCGTATGTGCTGGCGCAGGTGCTGGGGGCGTATGCCGGCGTGGCAGCGGCGCATGCGATGTTCGGCGAGCCGGTGTTCTTCGCGTCGGGTCATATGCGCACCGGCATGGCGCAATGGTGGAGCGAGTTCGTCGCCACGTTCGGCCTGCTGGCGGTGATCATCGGCTGCTCGCGCAGCCGCCCGGCGGTGACGCCGTTCGCGGTGGCGCTGTACATCACGTCGGCGTACTGGTTCACCGCGTCCACTTCGTTCGCCAACCCGGCGGTGACGCTGGCGCGCGCCGCGAGCGACACCTTCGCGGGCATCCGGCCGCAGGACGTGGCGGGTTTTGTCGCGGCGCAGCTGCTGGGCGCGGCGGCGGCGACGGCGGTCTTCGGGTGGATGTTTCCGCGGGCGCCGGAAGGGGCGACGGTGGCGGGGACGGTGGCGCCGGGGGAGTTCGACCGGCAGGGCTGACATGCCCATCCTACCCCGGCGTCATGCAAGGCGGTCGATCGGCGAGAGCACGCCGCGCCCGCCGCGATTGAGCACATGCAGGTAGATCATGGTCGTCGACACGTCGGCATGGCCGAGCAACTCCTGCACGGTGCGGATATCGTAGCCCGATTCCAGCAGGTGCGTTGCGAACGAATGACGCAGCGTGTGCGGCGTGACGCGCTTGGCAAGTCCAGCCGCGACGCCGGCGCGCCGGATTGCACGTTGCACGGTTCCTTCGAAGACATGATGGCGACGAACGATGCCGGTGCGCGGATCGGTCGACTCGTGATCGGAAGGAAAGACCCAGAACCAGCCCCATTCGATTCCTGCGCGCGGGTACTTGCGTTCCAGTGCGTCGGGTAGCATGACGCCGCTGCGTCGCCCCGCGCGGTCGGCATCATACAGCGTGCGTGCGTGCTGGATTTGTCGCCGCAACGGCGCGACGAGCGCGAGCGGCAGCATGGTGACGCGATCCTTGCCTCCCTTGCCGAAGCGAATGCGTATCTCGCGCCGGTCGAAGTCTACATCCTTGATGCGCAACATCATCCCCTCCATCAGGCGCATCCCTGTTCCGTAGAGCAGGCGACCGATCACGCCGTGGACGCCATCGAGTTGTGCGAGCACCGCGGCTACCTCCCGCTCCGTCAGAACTGACGGCAGCCGCGGTGCGCGATTGGGCCGATGGAGATCATTCAGCCAGGGCAGGTCACACCCGAGCACCTGCTTGTAAAGGAAGAGTAGTGCGCAGAGAGCCTGCTTATGGGTGGACACACTGACTTGCCGCTCATTGGCCAGATAGGAAAGGAAGGCACGCACTTCGTCGACTCCCATTTCCAGCGGATGGCGCAACTGGTGAAAACGGATGTACCAGCGAATCCAGTAGACATAGGATTCCTCGGTCCTTAAGCTATAGTGCTTGTCACGAATGCATCTTTTTACCTGCTCGAGCAGCTTTGGAGCCTTGTCAGGCAGTGCCGGTTTCAAATCGGAAGCGGGTGTCAGCATTTTGCAGTTATTTAGTACTGTATATAAATACAGTCTATGTCCGCATCCCGCTCGGGGCAAGGCGAAAACGGCGATTCCCCCTTTGTGGATAGGCTGACACTGGGCCAGGTTATACGGAAATTTTTTCAACCTATTTGTAGTTAGATGTTATGAAAAGTCGCCCGGAGTTGCTTGACTACATTGCCTTCTTCGAAGCTGAGCCGGAATGGCTGCATGTGGACGGTTGGTACTATGGGGCAAGGTTCGTTACAGTTCGTGGTGAAGACAAAGTTGTCGCGACAATCGCGCCTGATGAAGCTGAACTCGAAATCGAGTGGTGGCAGCGCGATTCTCTTCGCCTCCACTTCCGGGCAGTACTGGTTATTGATTGGGAAATTCAGTCAAGTGCGCAGGTGGAACTCATGCGTGTAGCGTTCAGGGACGACCGAATGCGATATTGTGAATTGCAGCTTAAGCCATACGTACGCGTAGATTGGGAGATGTCGTGGTAACTGTTCGTGTGCAGCACAGTTTCTCTAACTTGGCATTCGACCCGGACATGCAACGTCATTGCGCCGCAGGCCGCACCGGAGAGCTTGCGGCCAGCGACGCAATGCCGCTGCCTGCCGGTCAACTTGGACGTTGGGCAGCACTATGCACGTAGCCGCTTTTTGCACATCGTTTTTGTTGGTATGCGTTGCAGCGCATGCGGTTGAAAGGGACATTCCGCGGGGAGCCAATTGCGCGCTCACTTCGCCGCCGGAGTCGGCTGGTGAGGAATGGAAGCACGGCACCGTCGTACGTATTTATCCGAGGGCTAAAGACATCAATGCCCAATACACCGGCTGCCAAGTCATGTGGGTCCAGGATCCCAAGGTGGGTTGGACCACGATTTCTGTGGTTGCCATAGTGAAAGGTGACCCAATACGCCTTTGGTTGCCTGATAAGTCGCAGCCTGAACTTCAGGCTTGCCGCTACAAGAACGGACGCGTTATATCTGGAAATGCCTCGACCTGTGCAGCACCGGAGTTCCTTATTGCTAAATCGGTTGCGCCTGGCTGCATCGATAAACTGCGTAAAGAGGTGCAAATTGGTGGTGCAAGCTCACAGCTAAAGGAGTGCAACCATGAGTAAGTTGTCGCCCAACTCGTCATTGCAGCGGACCGCCTTCGGCTGCCGCTGAACTCCAACGTTAGAGGTGACGATGGGAGTAGATGTCGCGTTGGTCTCTGGGAATCACGAGCCGATACAGGAAGTATTTGATAACCATGCTGTTGTATCCAAACTAGCGATGAGTGCGTGGCCAAAGCTTCAGAGTAGTGTGTGTTTGCGATTTGTTGATCCTTGCGGCGATGCGGTGTTCAATCAGGCGCAGATATCGCATCTACTCGCGGAATTGCGCCAGGAAGAAGGACGGCAAACAGATGCCAGATTTCGAGAGCATTTGCAAAAGATAATCCGTTTGGTAGAACCGGCTGTGGGGCGTGCGCACACCTACATCAAGTTCATTGGGGACTAACCATGTATCTGGATCGAGCTTCCTTCATTTTCTCTAACTTGGCATTCGACCCGGACATGCAACGTCATTGCGCCGCAAGCCGCATCGAGAATTTTGCGACCAGCGGCGCAATGCCGCTGCCTGCCGGTCAACTTGGACGTTAGAACTCCAAAATGAGCTTCGAGAATAATTCTAAAGACTGGCTTGAGCGTGCCCTGAAAAATGGTGTGCCTGCTTCTGTCCAAGCCTTTTCATTTAATCTCTTCGAATACCCTGAAACGTCGCAGGTAAAGTTTGGAATTGAGTTGATCGGCGCAGAAACTTTTGACGCTTCAAATTCAGACTGGGCGTGTAACGAGATATGGGAACCTGAACAAAGGACCTTGGAAATACCTACAACCTTTTCTGGGCAAGGCTGGGAAGAGTGTCTTGCTCGCCTAAAAGAGCTGGTTTTAGATGTTCTGGGCGGGGCGCCAGCAGGCAAGATACTGAAGAGCAGATCGGGAGTTGGGATTGGATTTGTTGACGGTGATTTGGAAGTCGTATGGCAGTCCTAACGTGTTGTTCAACACTGCGCACAAGTGCGTCGGTTAACGCGGCGTTAGGGCGCATCAGCTACCGCAGGGAAATATCAATATGGTTGAAAACGGCGATCTGATCTTCACGCAAATAGGCCCTCCAGAGAACGCAATTTCAGCCGTCAAAGAGGGCTACCGCGGCGCTCGCGTTAATCACATGGGCGTGGTCGTGCTGAATAACTACGGTGCATATGTCTTAGAAGCGTTTCCCCCTGAGGTTCGAGTAACAAGTCTGGTCGTGCATCTTCGACGATCGGAACTCAATGCGGCAAGTCCCCGTTTCATTCACGCTCGACTTCGGAGCGAGTACCAATCTCTGATACCTAGCGCGATTTCTTACGGACTGGACTGTTGACGTTCACTGAAAACTGACCCACTTGGCGCGGTAGTTTTCATCCAAATTTGACCCATGTGATGCAATCGCCTGCTCAATTGATGAGCAGGAGGACGAGGAGTGATCACAGTGGGCATGTTTG